>Ga0114976_10000432_pt1 | contig 26170 bp, 23 predicted proteins | sample S_130805_EF_Meta_FD_87319 | JGI IMG/M metagenome (GOLD analysis project Ga0114976, IMG submission 87319) | Freshwater microbial communities from Lake Simoncouche, Canada to study carbon cycling - S_130805_EF_MetaG | ecosystem: Environmental > Aquatic > Freshwater > Lake | place: Lake... | reverse complement strand
GTAGACTACGACGTTGATAGGACGGGTGTGGAAGCGTGGTAACACGTTAAGCTTACCGTTACTAATAGCTCAATTGGCTTGATTTATGCACTGAAAAAATTTTTCTTGATACAAATTACAATGATTAAATTTTATTTTGTATGAAAAATAAAAATTTTATCTTAAATAAGAAATATTTAAATAAAAAAAATTTCAAAGTCATCAAATACGATTTTAGATTTATTATTAATTATTTAAAAAAAAATAATATCAAACTTAATAACCAAAAAATTCTGGACGTAGGTTGTGGGAATGGTTCATTTTTATATTTTTTAAAAAAAAATTATCCGAATAATTTATATCACGGCTTGGATATGGATAGTAATTTAATAGATTTAAATAAAAAAAATAAATCTTTAAAAGACATCAACTTTATCAAAGGGTCTGTTAAAAAAAATTTTTCTAAAAAAAATTACAATTTAATTACTTTTCTTGGAACCTTAAATATATTTAAAAATCAAGAATTTATATTAAAAAATCTTTTTAGTAATTTGCAAAGCAAAAGTTTTTTAATATTCAATTGTTATTTAAACAAAAATAATATTGATGTTGAAGTTAATTACAAAAAATATTTAATCAAAAAAAAGTATATTAAAAATGGAATTTATATTAGATCTTACCAGTCTATGAGAAATTTCCTTTTACAAATGAAGTTGCAAATTTTTTCCATTATTCCTAACCCATATCCATACACAATTAAAAAAAGTTCAGGCATGAATATTTATACTCTTAAAATTAAAGACAAGAACCTTAGATCTAATGATTTGAATATTTTATATGATCAATATTTAATCGTTGCAAAAAAAAAATAAATCTAAAATTTAAATTTTCTTAGCAAAGGCAAAAATAGTGAGTTTACCACTGGGCTCAGAAATTTTATCAATTTTTAATAATTTAAAATTTGCATGCTTTATGCAGGTTGCTAAAGATTTTAAGCTAAATATATGAAGATGATCAACGTAAAATTCTTCTCTATTTTTCCCATTTTTAATTTTAGAGGCTGATTCACCGTCTGGCACTTCAATATATACATATCCATTTTTTTTGAGAATTTTGTTTATTTTCTTTAAAAATAGTATGGGATTTTCAACATGTTCGATAACTTTGTTTAGCGAGATAATATCATATTGTTTTGTATTTTTATTTTTTTCTAGCGTTTGTCTTGTGACATTAAGTTTCAGTTTTTCTTTAGCAAAATTTACAAAATTTAAATCAGGCTCAATGCCCTCGATATTCCATTTTACTTTTTTTGAGAGAGTATATAAAAAAATTGATAGGCCGCTACCAACGTCTAGAAAGTTTATTTTTTTATTTTTAATTCTTTTAAAGAACTCTAAAAACCTTATTACTCTAAAGTAATTGTCAGATTTTTTATTAAGATTTAAAATTTTTTTAAATTTTTCTTCAATGTTTTTCCCGTGTGAAATTACTGAATAATTTTTCGAATAAAATTTTTTAGTATCAATCTTGTGCAAAGCTTTATGGTGGAGGCATACTTTGCATTGAAATATCTTTCTTTTGTAAACTTTTATACCATAATCGGGCTCTTTCTTTGGAGCCTCAGAGTAAGAGTAAAGTAATTTTTTATTATTTTTATTTTTTTGAGGAGCGGGACATTTACATTGTGAGTTATAATTTATTTTAATATTTTTTATAATATCTCTTGATGAGCTTATATTATCTAATCGTACAATTATTTTTTGATTTTCGTTTTTTAGGTAACTTAAAAACTCTTTTTTTCTATTTTTTTCTACTGAACATAAATAGACATTTTCAGTTAGATTCTCAATTAAATATACTTCAAAACCACTATTTTTTAATCTTTTATTAATTGAAGGAGTTGAATAATAACCCCAATTTTTTTTACAAAAATCGTATAGAAAATTTCCATTTTGAAAGGTAACCTGTTCATTATTACTCAACCCGATTCTAGCACAATCTTTTATCGTTACACTTGCTCCAAATCCTGTTTTATACGTTCTGTTTTTCTTGATTATTTTCACTCTATATCCCTAATTAATTCCCACTTTTCGTATTTTTTTTTCCAAATACTTTTATTTCTAAATTTTTCACAAGTTTTAAAAAATTCATTTTTTTTAATACCGATGAAATTACAAAACTTATTAATGTCTTTGTGTGGAATTTTAAAAGCCCTTTCTTTTATAATTTGTATAGCTTTATTTCTATTAATTCTTCCATTCCTAATTTCAAGACTTAGATTGTCATGCACTCTTGAAAATCCGAATTTATATATTTTTAGAAAATGATGAATAGAAATTAAGTCATCATCTATATCAGCGTAATCATAGATTCCGGTTTTAGCTTTATTTTTGTGATTTTTAAATCCATATTTTTTAGCGATGTGATATGTTTTTTTTGGATCCCAAAAATAATAATCTCCCAAAAAGATTGACTTTGGATATTTTGAATCTTTATTTATTTTATCCCTAATAAATGGTGCCAAATCTTTTTCCGTAAGATCTTTACCTATCCAGTCCAACGGTTTAGTGTCAAAATTAATACCGTATTTTTTTATCCACTCGTCATTTAAATTTTTAATTTTCAGATCTTTTTTGCTTCCACCATACTCATTTGCAGAATTTTCTCCCCAAAATATATAGGGAATATTGAATTTTTTAGCTAAATTAAAAGATATATTCCACATAGCCATGTGCATTGGTATTGCCACAGCCCCAAATCTTATGAACGCTTTCTTTAAAAATTTTTTTTCTGCTTTTTCATTTACAGAAAAATCAATGTGATGCACTCCAATTTTTTTTAAATTATCAAGATTTTTCTGACCAATTTTAGTTCTAAAAACAGGTTTATAAGTAAAGGCAAGAGGATTCAATTTATGTTTTAATGCACATATCACTTGCCAAGTACTATCTTTGCCGCCACTAACAGGAATTAAACAGTCATAAAGATTTTTTTTTTTTTTTATCTCTCCGAGGATTTTTAAAAAGTTTATTTTTTTTCTCGCCCAATCTTCTTTTTTTCTATTTGCATGAGCAACGCAAGCTGAGCAAATTCCATTACCTAGTATAAAAAGATTTGGCCTACTATCCGGTAATACGCATTTAATGCAATACTTCATAATGTTAAGATTTTAACTTAATTTCTATACAATTTTTTTTTAGACTTGTTACTTTAATCATTTATTTTTTAATTTTATTAATTTTTTGTATAAGTAATTTTTTATATATATCTATACATTATAAGAATTCTTAATTATTTGTAGTTCTATTTATATAAAATTAATATAGAAATTTTATTCAATAAAATTTAATATGTTAGACAATAAAATAGCTGTAATTGGTTTAGGCTATGTTGGTTTGCCACTTGCTTTAGCTTTTGGCGAAAAATTTAGAACTATTGGCTTCGATATCAATAAAAAAAGAATTAAGGAACTTCAAAATAAGAATGATACAAATCTATTATCGAAGAAAAAATCTTTTTATAAATCAAAAAAATTAAAATTTTCCTTAAATAAAAAAGATTTAAAAAATATCAATATATTTATTATTACCGTTCCAACACCAGTAAAAATCAATAAAGAACCAGATCTTAGCTATTTATATTCCGCTAGTAAAATAGTTGCTAACTGCTTAAAAAAAAATGATTTAGTAATATACGAGTCAACAGTATATCCTGGTTTAACAGAAGAAAAATGCGTTCCCCTTTTAGAAAAATATTCTGGTTTAAAATTTAATGAGGATTTCTTTGTAGGATATAGTCCCGAAAGAATTAGTCCCGGTGACGGTAAGGAAATTAAAAATATCAATAAAGTTGTAAGCGGAAGTAATCCAAAAACAGCTAAATTTGTATATGATCTATATAAAAAAATTATTAAAGCAAAAGTTTACAAGGCAATAAGCATTAAAGTAGCAGAAGCATCAAAAGTTATAGAAAACGCGCAAAGAGATATAAATATATCTTTTATGAATGAAATAAGTCTGATCTGTTCTAGAATGGGGATTAGAACGTCCGATGTTTTAAAAGCCGCAAATACCAAGTGGAATTTTTTAAATTTCAAACCAGGGTTGGTTGGCGGTCATTGTATTTCGGTAGATCCTTATTATTTAACGTACAAAGCGAAAAAACTTAAGTACTCACCAAAAGTTATTTTATCTGGAAGAAATATAAATGATCAAATGGGCCATTATGTAGCCCGTGTTCTATTAAAAAAATTTAAAAAAAAAGATTTAAAATTATCTAAATGTTTAGTAGGAATTTTAGGAGTTACATTTAAAGAAAATTGTAATGATTTAAGAGGAAGTAAAGTACTCGATATTATAAAAATGCTTCAAAAGTTTAAAATTAAATTAAATATTTACGATCCGGTCGTTTCTAAAAAAGATTTTAATAAATACTATCCAAGTTTGAAAATTAAAAAAATCAACAAAAAATTAGATGCATTAATTGTTGCGGTTTCTCATAAAGAATTTTTGAAATTAAATTATAAAAAAATAAAAAAAATGCTAAAGAATGAAAATTCTATCATTATGGACGTTAAATCAATATTTAATGATAAACGAATAAAAAATAAATTCGATTACTGGAGCTTGTAAGTGCTCTGTATAATACAGGCCAGATATTCTTCTAAAAGACTTCCTGGTAAAGTTTTAAAAAAGATTTTAGGTACTACAGTTTTGGAAAGAGTTATTAATCAAGTAAAAAAATCTAAAAAAATTAACAAGATAATTATTGCAACCTCAAAACATAAAAGTGATAAAAAAATCATTAATTTTTGTAAAAAAAATAAAATTAACTGTATATTGGGTCCATTAAATGATGTCTTTAAGAGGTTTTATTCAATTATTATTCAAGAACATTGTAAATCATTTGTAAGAATTTCTGCAGACAGTCCATTATTAGATTATTCTTTAATTGATAAAGCAGTTACTTTATTTAATAAGAATCGATATGATATTATCACCAATGTATTTCCAAGAACTTTTCCCAAAGGATTTTCTGTTGAAGTGATAAATTCAAAAATAATATTAAATTCTTTATTAAAAATTAAAAAAAAAAGACATCAAGAACATTTAACTAGTTTTTTTTACGACAATTATAAGAAATTTAAAATTAAAAATTTTTATAACAAAATCAATTACAGCAATATTAATCTTAGCATAGACAATTTAAGTGATTTTATAAGAGTGGAAAATATTATAAAATTTTGTAAAAATAAGAAGTATAGTTTAGATTATACATTATTAATTTATAAAAAATTATTTAATGATAAATAAATTAAATGTCGGCGTGATTGGTCTTGGTGTTGGAGCGAAACATGCTCGAGTTCTGTCTTCTAATAAAAAAGTGAACTTGATTAGTTTGTGTGACTTAGATAATAAAAAAATAAATTTATACAAAAAAATTTTTAAAAATTGTAAGTTCACCACTAATTCTGATGATATTTTTAAAAATCCGAATATAGATATTGTCTCTATAGCTTCATACGATAATTTTCATGCAAAACATATTCTGCAAGCTATAAAATACAATAAGCATTTTTTTGTTGAGAAGCCTTTTTGTTTAAATATTAACGAACTAAATAAAATCTTATCAAATCTTAAAAAAAAAAAAAAAATTATTTTTTCTTCTAATCTTGTTCTTAGAAGCAATCCTGCATTTATAGATTTAAAAAAAAAAATTGAAAAAAAAATCATAGGTGACATTTATTACTGCGAGGGTGATTATAATTATGGAAGAATTAGTAAAATTTTACATGGTTGGCGAGGAAAAATTCCTTTTTATTCTGTCATTTTGGGAGGGGCAATACATTTAATAGACTTAATTGTTTGGTTATCTAATAAAAAAGTACAATCTGTGATTGCCGAAGGAAATAAAATATCAACAAAAAATACCAACTTTAAAAATTATGATTTAGTTTCTGCTCTATTGAAGTTTGAAGACGGCATGATTGCCAAAGTAACTTCAAATTTTGCCTCTGTAACCCCGCATCACCATATTTTAAGCGTTTATGGCACCAAGTCTACTTTTTTTTATAATAATAAAGTAATTAAATTTTATAAATCTAGAGATGATTTAAATCTTAAAAAAGTAAATTCTAATTTTTCTAATAAGCATAAATCTGAAATTTTAAACTCGTTTATTGACAGCGTTTATTATCAAAAAGATCTTAAAATAGTTAATGAAAACGAAATAATTAATTTAATGTCAGTATGTTTTGCTATAGAAAAATCTCTGAAAACTAAAAAATGGGAAAAAGTTGAATATATTAATTAATAAAAATATTTATAATTCAAAAAAATGAAAATATCTTTTGGAAAACCTTTGATAGGAAAAGCTGAAAAAACAGCAGTTCTAAATGTTTTGTCTGGAAATATTTTAGTACATGGGCCAAAAGCAGTTGAGTTTGAGAATATTTTTTCTAAACTTACCAAATCCCCATTTGCCGTAAGCGTATCCTCTTGTACAGCTGGAATGCATTTGGTTTATTTTACACTAGGTATTGGAATTGGCGATGAAGTTATTGTTCCAGCTCAAACGCATGTCGCTACAGCCCATGCAGTAGAGCTAACAGGAGCAAAAGCTGTTTTTGTGGATTCTAATTCCGAAGATGGAAATATTGATATTAATAAAATTGAAGAGTCTATTTCAAAAAAAACTAAAGCTATAGCCATTGTTCATTATTTAGGAATTCCCGTCGATATGAATAAAATTAATAAAATCGCAAAAAAATATAATCTATTTGTCATCGAAGATTGTGCTTTAGCTTTAGGATCCACAGTTAATAATAAGCATGTCGGGTTATTCGGGGATGTTGGAGTATTTTCTTTTTATCCCGTAAAGCATATGACAACCGCAGAAGGCGGAATAATTATTTCTAAAAATAAGAATTTAATAAAAAAACTTAGACTAAAAAAAGCATTTGGCGTTAACAAAACCTTTAGTGAAAGAAAAATTCCAGGATCGTATGATTGTGTAACATTAGGATTCAATTATCGCATGAGTGAATTAAATGCAGCAATTGGCATTGAGCAAGTTAAGAAAGTTCCGTCTTTTTTAAAAAAAAGAAAAAAAAATTTTGAGCGATTAAGTTTTTTATTGAGAGATTTTAAAAATATTCGCGTAATAGATTCGTGTGAAAAAATATTACAAAACTCTTATTATTGCTTGGCTATTTTATTAGATAAAAAAATTTCTAAATTTAGAATGCAGATAGTAAAGAAAATAAATAATTTAGGAATTGGAACAAGTATATACTACCCCCAACCTGTGCCTAGAATGAAATATTACAAGAATAAATATGGTTATAATAGAAATAATTTTAAGAATGCTGAAACGTTTAGCGATTCAAGCATTTGTTTTCCTGTTGGACCACATTTAAATCAAAATCATATGACATTTATTGCTAAAAATATTATTAGTGTAATCAAAAATATTAAACATGTATAAAAAAATCATTATTATCGGAGGCGCAGGTTTTATTGGTCATAATTTAGGAATAAAACTAAAAGAAAATAATTTTGATGTTAGTGTTGTTGATGGATTAGAGGTGAATAATTTAACTTCTGTAATAGGAAATTATGATAATCTTCCTTATCCATTGCTTTCAAAAAAAATTATAGACAGTAGACTAGATTTATTAAGTGAAAAAAAAATACCTTTATATGTGCAGGATGCAAGAAATTATCATTCATTATCTCACATTATATCAAAAATAAAACCAGAAGTTATAATCCATCTAGCAGCGGTATCTCATGCGGTACGATCTAACAAGAATCCTTACAATACATTTGACCATAGTCTTAGAACACTTGAAAATGCTCTGGACGCATCTAGAGACATTGTTAAGCATTTTATATTTTTGTCCTCTAGTATGGTTTATGGAAATTTTAAAACACAAGAAGTAAACGAAGAAAGTGTCTGCGAACCAATTGGAATATATGGCGCATTAAAATATGCCGCAGAAAAAATTATTATAGCATATAATCAGGTATTTAATTTACCATATACAATTTTAAGGCCTTCAGCTTTATATGGCGAGCGATGCATTAGCAGAAGAGTAGGGCAGATTTTTATTGAAAATGCATTGTTTGATAAAGAGTTAGTAATTAATGGTGATGGCAAGGAAAAATTAGATTTTACATATATAGAAGACTTAACAGATGGAATTTTGAACATTATCAATAACAACAATTCAATTAATCAAATATTTAATTTAACTTACGGAGAAGGAAGAGAAATTAATGAAATGATAAATATTTTAAAAGAATCTTTTCCAAAATTAAAAGTAAAAAAAGTAGACCGCGATAACCTTATGCCCTACAGAGGCACTCTTTCTATGAATAAAGCAAAGTCATTATTGAGTTTAAAATCTAACTGGAAGTTAGAAAAAGGCTATAAAAGATACATTCAGTGGTATCTTAATTTTTTTATGAAAAACAAAAGTAATATTATTTCTTAAATAATTAAAACTTTGTCTAAAAAAATAGTAATTTTTTTAAATGGTATTCGTGGGATTAAAGTAGTTAAATATTTAAAAAAAAAAAATTATATAATTGATCTTGCAGTAGTTGAAAAAAAAGAGATTATTAAAATTTTAAAAAATAGATTTTTGATTAAAAAAATTTATTTTTCAAAAAATATAAATAAAAATTATAAATTTTTATCTAATTTTAAAAGTAGCATTTTTATATCTGCAGGTTTTTCTCAGATATTTTCAAAAAATATTATTAAGATTCCTAGTTTTTTTCTTAATTTACATGCCGGCAGACTTCCTAAGTACAGAGGAGGATCCCCATTAAATTGGCAGATCATTAATAATGAAAAATATTATAGTATTTCTATTATTCAGGTTAAGAACGAAATTGATTCAGGGGGTATTTATGGCGAAAAAAAAATTAAATTAAAATTGAATGATGATATAGCATCAGTTCATAAAAAAGTTAATTTAGAGTTTCCAAAATTATTATATGCAGTTTTAGAAAAAAATATTAAAAAAGGTGGTAAATTCTTGAAACAAAATAATCATAAGGCAATTTATTGGCATCAGAGAAATGATCTCGATGGTTATATAGATTTTAAAAAAAAAAAAGCTGTCGAAGTTTATAATTTTGTAAGAGCATTAAGTTACCCTTATAAAGGAGCTTGGGCACTAACTGATAATTTCAAAAAAGTAAGAATTTCAAAAGTTAAATTACAAAAATATAAAATTAAAGGTAGTCCAGGTCATATATTTTTTTTAAAAAAAAAAGGATTAAATGTTGTGTGCAAAGATTATGCAATACAGATATTGTCTTATAAATTTGAAGAAAAAAAAGAAGATATTAAAAAAAGAGTATTTATTTAAAGTGTAAAATTGATGAATTTAAATAAGTTAAAAAAAACTTTTATTATTGCTGAGATTGGTAACAATCATGAAGGATCTTTTAATGTTGCTTGCAAACTTATTAAAGAAGCAAAAAAAGCAGGAGTTGACGCTGTAAAATTTCAAACGTTTGAAACTAAAAATTATGTTAACCAGAACGATGTCAAAAGATTTAAAAGATTAAAAGATTTTGAATTAACAAAAGAAGAGTTTTATAAACTTTCATTAGTAGCTAAAAATAATAATTTGAAATTTATATCAACACCATTTGATATAAATAGCGCAATTTTTTTAAATAAAATTGTTGATTGTTTTAAGATTTCTTCTGGTGATAATAATTATTATCAACTTATTGAACAGGTTTTAAAATTCAAGAAAAATACAATTATTTCTACAGGTTTATTAAATTTTAAAGAGACAATTAATTTGTATAAATTTATTAAAAAATTAAAATTTAATAATTCAAAAATCGCTTTTTTATATTGTGTAAGTTCATATCCAGTTAAAGATAAAGAGGCAAATTTATTATCAATAACTTTTTTAAAAAAAAAAATTCCTTTTACAATTGGCTATTCAGATCATACCTTAGGAATCCATGCTGCGATTGTAGCTTCTGTTCTTGGAGCAAAAATTATTGAAAAACATTTTACACTTGATAATAGCTATTCAAGATTTAGAGATCATCAACTTTCCTTAAACCCCGGCAACATGAAACATTTAGTAGACTCAATAAGATCTATTGAAATCATGATGGGAAAAGAACAGAAAATTGTTCAAACTAGCGAAAAAAAAAATATTTTTTCAATGAGAAGATCTCTTTATTTATCAAAAGATATAAATCAAAATTCTATAATAAACGTTAAAGATGTAAGTATTGTTAGACCATTTGCATATTTAGAGCCTATCGATCTTAATAAAGTCGTTGGAAAAGCTGCTAAGTCAGATCTTGATATTAATGCGCCTATTATTTTAAGGAATTTAAAAAATTGAAAGTTTTAATTTTAACTACCAAAACTAATCATCACTTATATTTCTTGCATCAACTTTCTTTAGACAGAAGGTTAGATCTTCTTTCGGTTTTTGAAAAAAAATCTATAAAATTTAATTTTAAAACTGAGCATAAATTAGATAATCTAAGAAATAGTTATGAATATTCTATTTTATCAAAAAATAAAATTAAATATTCATCGTTATCAAAAAAAAAAGAAGTATGGGATATAAATTCTAAAACTTCTATAAATTTAATAAAAAAATTTAATCCTGAAATTATTATTTCTTATGGAGTTGGAAAAATTAGAGAAGAATTTTTAAATAATTTTCAAAAAAAAACTTTTAATTTACACGGTGGAAATCCAGAATATTATCGAGGTTTAGATAGTTTTTTATGGGCTATTTATCATAAAGATTTTAAGAATTTTTATGTAACTTTGCATAAAGTTAATAGGACTTTTGATACTGGTGCCGTTATTTATAAAAAAAAATTAACTTTTAATAGAAAAACTAATATCTATAATTTAAGGTTGATATCATCAGATATATGCTTGTTGCTATCTAAAAAAATTATTAAAAAATTTTTATCTCATAAAAAATATAAAGTTAAATCTCAGAATAAAAAAGGAAGGTACTATTCCGCTATGCCCGCTGTTTTAAAAGAAAATTGTATTAATAATTTTAATAATTTTATAAAAAATAAATATGGAACATAAAATTAAAAAATATCTTAATATCCCAAAAAATAATTTTGTTATTTTTTTATTTCACGGTGTTATTGAGAAGAATTTATTTGAAGTGAGAAACTATACTAAAAAACATATTCTTAAAAAAGAATTTTTAAAAATACTTAGGCTATTAAAGAAGAAAGGAAATTTTTTAAGTTTAGATGAAATATTCTACTGCATTAAAAATCATATTAATTTGCCGAGAAATGCTTACGCAATTACTTTTGATGATGGTTTTGAAAATAACTATTCATTAGCAGCACCAATTTTGAATGATCTAAATTTACCTTCTACTTTTTACTTTTCAACAGATTTTATTGAAAATAATTCTATGAGCTGGATAGATAAAATCGAATATTGCGTTGAGCTTAAAAAAAAGGGAGAAGTTTATATTCCTTGGCTCAAAAGAAAAATATGTTTTGGTTCTAAAAAAAGTAAAATTATTTTGTTAGATAATATACGATATTTTGTAAAAAATAATTTTGGATTTAATATTAATAATTTCGTCAATCATTTTTATGATGAATGCGATATTACAATTATTAATAACTCAAATACTAATATAGATAAGAAAATTAGCTGGAAACAAACTGATACCTTAAAAAATCACGGCCTGTTTAAAGTTGGAGGACATGGTCATGAGCACTTAAGTCTTGGTTTATTAAGCAATAAAGACCTAATTTTACAAATTAAAAAAAGTTTTAGTTTTTTTAAAAAAAGAATTAATTTAAATTTAGAACATTATTCTTATCCAGAGGGGCGCAAGATCGATTACAATAAATTAGTTATTTCTAGATTAAAATCCAGAGGAATTAAATTATGTCCGACCGCTATTGAAGGAAAAAATAATTTAAATACAGGTTTATTCGATTTAAAAAGAGTTTTAATTTAAATATTTATCTTTATGTGTGGTATTGCAGGTTATATTGGTTCAAAGATCATAAACGATTCTTTAATATATAAATCTTTAAATTTACTTAAAAATAGAGGACCAGATTTTAATGATGTAAAAAAATATTCAAGTAATAATAAAAAATATAAAAATATATTATTTTTACACACCAGATTGAGAATAATAGATCTTGAAAAACGCTCAAATCAACCATTTGAAGATGGTGATTATTCAATTATTTTTAATGGAGAAATATATAATTATTTGGAAATTAAAAACGATCTTATTTTAAAAGGTTTAAAATTTCATACAACATCCGACACAGAGGTTCTTTTAAAAAGCTATATTGTTTATGGAATTAATTTTTTTAAAAAAATTGAGGGGATGTGGTCGTTTGCTATTTGGGATAAAAAAAAAAGCAAATTAGTTTTAGCAAGAGATAGATTTGGAGAGAAGCCACTTTATTACAGCATACATAGTGATGGTGTATATTTTTCTTCAGATATTCGCGTAGTCAAATGTTTAAGCGAAAAACATTACGATCATAACATTTCAAGATTAACGAAAGGGATAGTTTGCGGATATAAATCTTTATATAAAAATCCTTCAGAAACTTTTTTCAAAAATATATTTCAAATACCTCAATCAAGTTATGTTGAAATTAAAGATGATTTACAATTTAAAGTTAAAAAATATTGGAAAGTAGAAAAAATAAATGATAATTTTAAAAATGATCTTGAAATAATTGAAAACGCCAGAGAGCTTTTATTTAATAGTATTAAAATTCGATTAAGATCAGATGTACCAATTGCATTCTGTTTAAGCGGAGGGATAGATTCCGGTGCTTTGGTTTCTGTGGCTGCAAAAAAATTTAATATTAAAGTAAATACTTTTTCAATTTTAGATAATTTAGATGCCAGATATAACGAAAAAAATAATATTGATACAGTCGTTAAAGATATTTCTAGTAATCATCATGAAATAAATATTAAAAATATTAGAAATAATTCCGAAAATATTGAGAGAATAAAAAAACTGATAAATTATAAGAGTGGGCCGATACCCACTATAACTTATTTTTTACATTCTTTCTTGTCAGAAAATATTTCTGAGAATAATTTTAAGGTTTCGATCTCAGGAACTGCTGCAGATGAGGTTTACTCAGGTTATTATGATCACCATCTTCAATATTTGTACGATACTAGAAATAAAAAAAATTTTAATTTGTATAAAAAAAATTTTAAAGAATTAATCAAACCATTAATTAGAAATACTTACCTAAAAAATTTTGATTTATATATTAAAAATAGTCATTTTAGAGATCATATTTATGATAACTCAACTGAATTTATTAAACTTCTAAAAAATGATGTTAAAATTGACCTAACTTTTAATGAAAAAAAATTTACATCTTCATTGCTTAAGAATAGATCCTTAAATGAGTTGTTTTACGAAACTACACCCGTTATACTAAATGAAGACGATACTAATTCCATGTATTATTCTATTGAAAATAGAAGTCCTTTTCTTGATAGCAATTTAGTAAACTTTCTTTATTCGGTACCCACAGAGAAGCTTATACAAAATGGTTATGCTAAATTTATTTTAAGAGAGTCAGTAAAAGGTTATTTACACGAGAGTGTTAGAACGGATAGAATTAAAAAAGGTTTTAATGCTTCAATTACTTCAATTTTTAATTTTTCTGATAAAAAATTTATCGATGAGCTTTTAGATGAAAAAAATGAAATATTTAATATTTTTGATATAAAAAAAATAAAAAAAATCTTTATGAAAGATATTAGCTTAAATCATTATAGTAAATTTATTTTTTCTTTTATAAATGCTAAAATTTTTTTAGATAAAAAAATATTAAATTAATAAAATGTTTTAATATAAATTTAAATTGTCATATAAAAAAACATTTAAAAAATAAATTAAATTACTATTTAAAAATATCTAAAATAAATAAATTTTATTACAATTAACAATTAGAGTTATTATCTGAAAAAAAAAATATTAATTATTTCACAATTAAGATCTAAAGTTTTAGAAACATTTAACGATGACTTACTTTTTTTAAATGAGGGCTGTAAATTATATAAAATTAATAAAAATTATAAATACGAAACTAATACAAACAGTAAAGTTTTAAATTATAAAATTACTTCCTTAGAAAAAAAATTTTTTTATTTATTAAAAATTTATGAATCTTTATTAGAAGAACTTAGTATAAAGTTAAACAAAATTCATAACAAAAATTATTCAGTTCAGTCCTGGAGAATTATAATTGGGCCCTGGTTATTTGAATTTATTTCAACAATTTTTTATAATTGGAAAATATTAGAGCATATTAATAATAATTACTTAATCAAAAATGTTCAGATAGCTAAATTTAGAAATTCAAATAATTATTTTGAGGATCACAACCATTTTGCACATTCTTGTCAAACTGATAAATTTAATAACCTAATTTATGAAGATTTATTAAAACATTTTAAAAAGATTAAAATTAAATTTTTTTTTATAAATAAATTTGAGAATAAAAGAAAGAGCATAAGTTTTTCATATTTTATTTTTAAGTTTTTCGATTCTTTATCGATATTTAGCAATTTTTTTTTTAGTAGAAAGTTTTTTTTTCATGAACCCTATTTTAATACTATTACAAATTTTTTATTACAAATTAAAATTGGACAACTTCCTGGTTTATATAAATCGCCATTATTTAAAAATATTTTATTAGATAAAAAAATTAGAAAACAAAAATTTAATTACTCTAAAGATAAATTTTTTAATATTTTATGCGATATAATTTTTAAATATATGCCGGTTTCTTATCTTGAAAATTTTACGAAATATCAAAAAAAAGTCAGTACTATTAACTGGCCAATAAATCCTAAAATTATATTTAGTTCAAATTCTTTTTTTCATAATGATTTTTTTAAAATGTGGCTAGTAAAAAAAAAATTTTTTTATAAATCAAAATTTATATCTGGACAACATGGAGGGAGTTTTTTTATTAGTAAATTTAATTTTCATGAAATTCATCAAAAAAAAATTTCTGACCAAATATTAACTTGGGGATATAAAAAAGAAAAAATTTATAAACCTATGTTTAATTTCAAAACAGCCAATAAAAAGATTAAATACAATCCAGATGGAAATATTTTAATGGTTGATTATGAATTGCCTAGATTTCCTGGGTCTTTTTTTTATTTTTATAATTTTTCCTTTTTATCTCATTTTAATAATAAATCTAATTTTATAAAAAATTTGAATAATGATATTAAAACAAAATTAATATTTAGACCTTATCCACATAATTTTGGATGGAATACTATTGCTAGATTAAAAGAAATTCATAAGTTTATTGAAATCGATAGCAATAAAAATATTTACGCTTCTTTAAGTAATATTCGAATTTGCGTTGTGAATGTAAATAGTACAGTTTTTTTAGAAACTTTAAATTTAAATTTACCAACAATTATTTATTTTGATCCAAAGCAAGATTTAATAAGAAATGAAGCTAAACATTATTTTGATGTGTTGAAAGAAGTTAATATTTATTTTGATAATGGCACTTCTGCAGCAGAACATTTAAATAATATCTGGAATCAAGTAGACAAATGGTGGTATAATAAAAAAACTCAAATTGCCGTTAATTATTTTTGCAATAGATTCTCAAGAAGAACTAATTACCCTGTTGATAAATTAGTTTCTTTTTTTAAAAGAGCAAATACTAATGATAAAAGTGATAGCTAAATTTTTTTCAATTTTAGATTTAGACCAAAAAAAAAAATTAATCTTTTTATTATTCTTATCATTTGTTGCAGCTATATTGGAGATGCTAGGATTAAGTTTATTTATACCAATAATAACTTCTCTTAATAATTTTGATTTTCACTATAATATTTTTACAAATAGTAGTTTAGTAAATTTTTTTCATTCTTTTGTAATTTTTTTTAATAATAAAATATTTTTATTTTTAATATTTTTAGGAGTTTTTTTTTTAATAAAAACAATTATTCTTATATACTTTTCAGGAGTTAGTTCAAAATTTTCCAGTAATCTCCATCAAAAAGTTGCAAGTAGAATTTTTAAAAATTATTTATATCAAGATTATAATTTTTATATCTCAAGGTCATCTTCTCAATTAATTCAGAACATCAATAGTGAAATTACAATATTAGTAACACGTTTTTTTGCATCATTTATAATTTTAATTAATGAAATTTTAATTTTTTTATTAATATCAATTTTATTATTATTGGTAAGTTCGACTACTTTTTTTTTGGTTTTATTTTTTTTTCTTTTTTCTTTTATTTTATTTATTTATTCCACTAGAAGATTGCTAAGGCTCTGGGGATTTCAAAGGCAAAAACATGAAATAAACTCTATTAAATATGTCCAAGAAGGAATTAGAAATATTAAGGACCTAAAAGTATACGGCGTAGAAGAAAAGTTTTTTGATTATTTTGATTTTGAAATAAAACAATTTTCTAAAATTGATAAGAGTATTAATCTTTTGTCATCAGTCCCTAAATATTACATAGAATTTATAAGTATTATTTTATTTATTTCAATATATTGGCTTTTATCTTTTTTTGATATTTCAAATCAAAGAATTGTCATAATCCTAAGTTTCTTTGCTGTTGCGGCAATTAAATTAATGCCTTCGATTAATAGAATTTTAAATGCATTGGTTCAAATTAAATACTCCACCGCAACTATTGATGTTATCTATAAAGAAATAAATTTAAAAAATAATTATAAAAATAATAAGTCAACCGGATCAAAAAAAGAAATTTTTATTAAAAATAATTTACTTATTAAAAATTTACATTTTAAGCATGAAGGGAGTAATCATTTCTTATTTAAAAATATAAATCTGAAAATTCCTTTTAAAAATATAATCGGTGTCATAGGCGATAGCGGATCAGGAAAGACTACTTTTATTGATTTAATTTTAGGTTTAATTAAGCCTAATAAAGGTAGTATTTTATTAAATAATATAGATATTTTGAGTGATCTAAAATATTGGAGAGATAATATAAGCTACGTGCAACAATTTTCTTATTTTACTCAAGACTCTATTAAAAGAAATATTGCAATAAGATCTAAAGAAAATTTTATTGATGTTAATAAAGTTAATTATTGTTTGCAACAAGTTGGCTTAAGTAAATTTGTAAATAATCTTCCAAAAAAAATTAATTCAAAATTAAGTGAGTTGGCTAATAATTTATCAGGAGGGCAAAAACAAAGATTGAGTATTGCCAGGGCATTATATAGCGATACTAATATCCTTATTTTAGATGAGGCTACAAATTCTCTTGATGAAAAATCGGAAATAAAATTAATAAAAAATATTATCGCTTTATATGAAGATAAAACAGTTTTTATTATTACTCATAAAAAATCTCTTCTTCAATATTGCGATTTATTTTTAAAGGTTGAAAATAACAATATAAAAAAATACAAATACTATTGACTATGAAAAAAAAAATTATTATTACCGGTGGCGCCGGTTATATAGGATCTCACTGTGTTTTATCTCTAGTAAAAAATGATTATGTGCCAATTATTCTTGATAATTTTTCAAATAGCTGCCCAAGTATTATTAAAAATTTAGAGTCAATTATTAATAAAAAAATTATTTTTTATAAATTAGATATAAAAAATACAAAAAAATTAAAATTAATTTTTAAAAGACATAAGTGCCAAGCAGTTATTCATTGCGCAGGTTATAAGTCAGTCAAGGAGAGTAATAGAATACCTATTGCTTATTTAGAAAATAATATTCAGTCTACCTTATCTTTATTAGAATGCATGAAAGAACATAAAATATATGAACTTATTTTTAGTTCTTCGGCTACAGTTTATAATCAAGATCAGAAACTGCCGTGGAAGGAAACCGGTCAAATTGGCAAAACTACCAATCCATATGGGACATCTAAATATATTATAGAGCGAATTTTAATTGATATAGGAAAATCAGACCCTAAATGGAATTTTAAAATCGCAAGATATTTTAATCCTATTGGCAATCATCCTTCGGGTTTAATTAGAGATAATTCTAAAGGAATACCAAACAATCTTATGCCTTACATCGTTAAAGTAGCACAAAAAAAATTACCTTATTTAAACGTATACGGCAAAAATTACAGTACTAGAGACGGAACTTGTATTAGAGATTTTATTCATGTTACGGATTTGGCCGAGGGACACATTGCGATGCTGAAAAAAAAAAATCATAAAAAAAGATTAGAAATTTATAATTTTGGCACAGGCAAAGGTTCAACTGTTTTAGAAGTTATTAAAGCTTTTGAAAAAGAAACAGGAATACATATTCCTTTTAGGTTTGCTAAACGTCGAAAAGGAGATGTGCCAATTTCTCTATCTAGTTCTAAAAAAGCTTTCAAAAAATTATTTTGGAAACCTAAACTTAATCTTAACCAAGCAATAATTGATATTAAAGCAACTTTAAATTTATAATATATATAATAATTAATTCATTTTATGATTAGAAAAACTAGAAAAAAAAATTTCAAAGTACTCGATCTTGGATGTGGTAAAAAAAAAAAAGTTGGAGCGATAGGAGTAGATTGGTCAAATCGGCATAATGCAGATATTGTACATGACTTAAATAAATTTCCATATCCATTTAAAAAAAATTCAATAGATCTTATTTATATTGATAATTGTTTAGAACATTTAAATGAACCTATTAAGGTAATGGAAGAATTATACAGAATACTAAAAATTAATTCTTTGGTAAAAGTAACTGTTCCGTATTTTCGCTCAAGGTATGCTTTTATAGATCCTACTCACAAAACTTTTTATACCATAAACTCTTTTGATTATTACGATCCTTCATGTGAAATTTATAAACGTTACGAATATACTTCGATAAAATTTAAGATTGAGAAAATTATTTTTAATGAAAATCTTATAAGCAAAAATTGGATAAAGAATATTGTTCTCAAAATAGCAAATAAGCATCATGCTTTATATGAAGGTTATTTAAGTCATCTAGTTCCTTTAGATGATATTACTTTTATTTTAAAAAAAATTTAAAATTGATAAAAATTCATATTCATTCAGACAATAGTCAGTTCGGAGGAAGCGAAAATATGCTTAGCTCTATTTTAAATTCGAAATTGATAAACCGATCTTATGACATTTCATTTAGCTATAGAAATTCAAAATTATATCAAAACCAATTTCAAGAAAAAATGTTAAAAAAAAATATTCCTGTATATCCACTTTTAATTCCTGAATGGCAATATTTTAGTAAATTTATGAAATTTAATCCGAGGTTAATTAGTAATATGTTTCGTATTTTATTAACGCCAATTTTTTTTATACCCGCTGCAATTTATGAAATAATTTTATTATTTTTTCTTTTTAAAAAAATAAATCCAAAGATTTTGCACATTAATAATGGTGGGTACCCAGGTGCCTTTTCGTGTCGTATGGCAGTTATAGCTGGAAAAATTGCAAAAGTTCCGAAAATATTCATGGTTGTGAACAATCTAATTGTCGACTACAAATATTTCTATCGTAGGTTACAATATCCAATTGATCGTATAGTAATTAATTCAGTTGATTGTTTTATTACTGGATCAAAAGCAGCCCGCAGACGTCTTCAAAAAGTTTTTAAACTACCCAATAATACATTTCAAAATATTCCTAACGGTTTTAAATTTATTAAAAGAAATTTTAACGAATATAGTTTAAAAAATATTTTAAAAAAAAAAAAATCAAACGAATTTTATATTGGAATGTTAGCTGTTCTTGAGGCTAGAAAAGGACATGGTGTTTTAATTGAAGCTATAGAAAATATTTTTAAAAGTAATTTGCAATTTTCCAATAATAAAATAATAAAAGTATTTTTTGCAGGAGATGGTGATTATAAAGATTATTTAGTTAATCTTGTAAAAAAAAAAAATCTTGAAAAAAATATTATATTCCTCGGTCAAATAAGTGATATTGAATATTTTTTAAAAAAAATGAACATTATAGTACAACCCTCCTTGAGTTATGAAGATTTTCCAAATGCTATTATTGAGAGTATGGCATTTAACAAGCCAATAATAGGGTCAAATGTTGCGGGTATTCCAGAGATAATTATTGATGGCGTTACTGGATATATTGTGGAACCTGGAAACTCATTTCAATTGAAGAATAGAATAATTAAATTTATAAAAGATCCAATTAAAGTAAAAAAAATGGGAAATGCTGGAAAAAAAAGATTTAAAAATAAATATAATCTTAATAGAGTTCTAGTTCAGTATAAGCAGTTTTATAATTCTTTAGTCAAAATAAATAGTTAGATTGAAAGCATAATATAATTTTTTTTAATATATTTAATATATTATGTAAAATAATGTAACTTATGTTTTTCTTAAAAACTTCTCCTAAAGTTTCTGTTGTAATTGTTTGCTATAATCATGCTGAATATATTGAATTTGCTATAAAAAGTATTTTAAATCAGACATACAAAAATTGGGAACTAGTAATTGTTAACGATAACTCTCAAGATTCTACCAAAGAAATATTAAATAAATATAAATCAAAAAAAATTAGAATTATTAATTTAAAAAAAAATATAGGACCATACAAAGCTACAAATTTAGCTTTTCGAAAGGTAAAAGGAAAATATATCGCAATATTAGATGCTGATGATTATTCACATCCCAAAAGAATTTCATCACAGGTACAAGAATTAGAAAATCATTCCGAAATTGGTCTTGTATTAACAAATTATAAATTAATTGATAAAAACAACAAATTTATTAAAAGCAATAGATTTTTAACCCAAAAAGATTTCAATAAAAAATTTCCATGTGAGAATTTAGCATGCAATTCTTCGGCAATGTTCCGAAGTAAACTTATTCAAGAACTAGAGTTTTACAATAAAGATTTTTTTTATATGTATGATTATAATTTTTATCTTAAAATCTTTGTAATAAGCAAAATAAAAATAATTAATAAATTTTATACTTTTCACAGAATTCATGACAATCAGAGAACCAATGTTATAAAAAAAAAAAAAATACTCAAAGAATATTTACTTATGCTGAAGTTTTCTATGAGACATCAGTTAATTAATTTAAATAATTCATGTCTATTTTTAAAAATTTTTTTAATTATTTGTATTAAATATTTTTTTGCAATAATTATAAAATAAAATAATAAACTTACTAAGTTATTACTTAATATTAAGTCTTGAACTTATTATTGCTAAAAAGAACCAGAAAATACTCCCATTTACTGTTTGAAATATACTGCCATAAGATCTTAAGGGAAGCAATTCACTTATTAGCCATATAAATAAAAAAGTTTTAATTATAAATTCATCATTAACTATTCTCTTTAAAAATAAATCTGAATAATATGTTTTGAGTAATAATGTTAAAATAATTATAAAGATTAATATACCTAAAATTCCTTGATTAATAATTATTTCTGAATAAATATTATGAGGATGAGTTAGGCATATCAATTTTTTATTATCTATTTCTAATTTATTACATTGTTTGTTAAAAGATTTGATTCCTGTTCCTAAAAAAGGGTTTTTTAAAAAAATTTTATAAGCAGCGTAATAAATATCCAGATAATCCTCTACATAACTATAAGACATATCTGATTGGCTATTGGGTTTATTATCTAATTTTTTCTTTAAAAAAAAATTTTGAATTTTTAATATTTCATATTTGTTAATTAAAGATGAATACCTATTTTTTACAATGTCATAGTTATTAAAAAAAAATTGAAATATTAATAGAAGCAATATAATTCCAGACGCAAAAGCAATTCTGTATTTCTTGAAGATTAAAATTATAGCTATAATTATAAATAAGTAGATTAAAAATGGCATTCTATCTAGACTCAATAGTATGCCCAGCCCCAAAAAATTTATTGAGCTGATCAAAAATAGAGATTTTGTTTTTTCATTATTACTGTAAAAAAAAATACACAACATAGATAACAAAGTAAATTTTTGTATATAAGAACCTGCTATTGCCTCACTTTCAAACAAACCATTATATCTACCATCAAAAGGGGGGTGCCCAAAAATGTCAAAACCAATAATATGTTGAGAAAAAATATTTAATGACAGGAATATTGTGCTAAAAAGAGTGATAAATGATAACGTTTTTATATCTACAATTTTCAATTGTATAATTAATCGCGTTGTAAAGAAAAAAATTGCAAATCTAATATCCAGGATTGACTTTAAAAACATGAATCCACCAATTTCTTTAATATTTAACAATGTACTAGTTATTGAAGATAAAAAGAAAAAAAGAACTAAGTAATCTAATAAAGAAATTTTAACTTTAATTTTATTGTATAAAAAATAATATAAAGAAAATATAGTAACAAAAGTTATATAAACAGTAATATAGCCACTAGAACACAGCATCATAATTGGAAAAAGGTAAAAAAGTAACTTTAAAATGTTAGAGCTGTTTAATAAAATTTTTGTAAATATAAAATTTGTCATCTTAATAATTTAATTCTATTTTATATAATATTTAAATATTTTGAAGATTTTTTTTCCCAGCTAAAGTTTTTTTTAATTTTTAAATAAGAATTTTTAGATAATTTATTTGCAGCAGATTTATTTTTTTTTAATTGAAGAATTTTATTAATAAGTTCATTGTTATTTTCGCAATATATAATTTCAGAATTATTTTTAAATTCATTGTATTTCTTATAAGATAGCGTGGGTATTCCATAACTCATATATGTCAATATTTTATTTTGATATCCTGTGGCAATTTTTATATTATTTATTGCACAGATGCTTTTTTTAAAGACTTGCGTTAGGTTTTTAACGGCACCGTGAATTTTTACATTTGCATGTTTTTTGAAATTTTTTTTATTAAAATTGCTTATCGGTCCGACAATATGAAATGTAATTTTCTTATCTAATGCATAAAGCGCAGGCATTACTTTAGCTATAAAATCCTTGCATGCAATCTTATTTGGCAAATAATTTACATTCCCTAAAAATAATATTTTATTGTTTTTTATGTTAAAATTAAAAATATTTTTATTAATTTTTACTCCACTTTCTATTACTAGAAATTTTTTTAAAAATTGCAATTTTTTGCTCTCTCTTATATCATTGTAAGATATGAGAATTATTTTATCGAAAAGATTACTGACATAATTTTCATATTTTTTTACCAGAAACATTTCTAATAAATAAATATATTTTAAAATATTAAAAAAAGATAAATAACTAAATGTTTTTTTATAATTTAATGAAATAATATCAGTCATTTCTAATATTTTCTTTCCTTGATAATTTTTAGGAAGATATTGGGCTGCTCTTATGGTGTGAAATATTATAGAATCATAATTTTTTGAATTTTTGCTTATATATTTTTCCATTTCTGAAGAAAAATAAAATCCTAATTGCATAGGCCTTAGTAAGAATATAAATTTAATTACTGCTAATATTCTTAAAGTTTTATTTATTTTAAATATTTGTATTCTATTTTTTAATTTTCTTTTAAAACTAATATGTTTTTTTTCAGATAAACAAACAATATCAACGCGGTTTTTTTTAGACAAAACTCGGATTATTCCCAACGCTCTGTCTTTATCACCGCCGTATAGATCGAAAGGAAATCTTGTAGTTACAAATAGTATTTTTTTCATTTATAAAATATATAATGGATTTTCTTATATCAATTATATGAAAAAAAAACTTGTAATTATAAATAACGAAAAATGCATTAAACTCTCACATTCTTTTTTTTGCCAAAATATTGAAATCAGTAGTTTATCTTATTCTTTATTAAAAAATTTTTATTTATATCTAGTTTTAAGAAAAGGTAATGCCAAACCAATACATAAAATTTTTATTAGTAATAAAAAAATTTATTTAGGATTTTTATCTTTTATTTATTTTTATATAAAAAATTTTAATAAAAAAGATATAACTTACTTAATTATTGCAATTACCCCTTTTACTTTTTTTATTTATTTATTGATTTATTTTCAGAAGTGTAAGATTTATTTGTATCTAAGAAGTGACGGGCGTGAAGAGTTTAGGCATATTTTAGGCAAAGAATATGTTTTTATTTACAATATTTTACTATTTATAATGTCAATTAAGTCCATTTTGATTTCTGTGAATAAAAAAATTTTAAATAATAGAAATAACTATTTTCTTGTTTTTCCCTCACAAATTAACAAAAAGTGGAATATAAAATTAAAAACAGCCAATATCAAGAAAAGTGAATTGAGACTTTTGTACGTAGGGAGATTAAAAAAAGAAAAAGGGGTTTATTCATTAATTAATATTTTTAATAATATTCAATTTAATTTTCCAAACACTTTAACGTTATGTGGCGCTGGAGACAAAATATCTTCTAGTAATAGGAATGTTATTGTAATTCCTCCAATAGGCACAATAAAAGAGATCATAAATTTATATGATAATCATAATATAACTATTCTTCCTTCATTTACTGAAGGTCACCCACAAGTCCTACTAGAATCTTTATCGAGAATGAGACCCGTAGTAATTTTTGAAGATATCAAACATGTAAAAAAAAATTATATTGGCGTGTTTGTTGCTAAAAGAAATGCAGTTAGTTTGAAAAATATTATATTGAGAATTCTAAGTGATTATAAAATAATCCAAAATGAAATGAAAAAAAATCAAATACCAACACATAAGAAATTTATTCATGATTTGAGCAAGGTTTTAATAAGTTAATTATTTTTTAAAATGACACTTTTCTTTTATTCTTCTGCTATATTTGTTTTGGGTTTCCTTTTTAATATTTTGCTACTTTCAATAAGTCATCTTAGATTTTTTGATGTTTTGTACGATAAAAATTATTTAAAACCACAGTCATTTCATTCAAGACCAACCATTTGCTTTGGAGGCATTTCAATATATTTATTATTTTTCATTGCTTCTGTTTTTTTTAGTAAATTCGAAATATTTATTAATTTTTTATTTATACTGACTCCAATATTTATTATTGGTTTACTTGATGATTTAAAATTTAAGTTACCACCATCCGCAAGATTATTTTTAATTATATTTTTTTTATTAATAACCATTTACTTACTAAATATTAGTATTTTGAATATTGATTTTTATTTTTTCCAAAAAATTTTTAATGAATATTATTTTTTAAAATTGTTATTTGTATGCATGTGCTTTGTTTTTTTAATAAATGGAGCAAACTTTATTGATGGATTTAATGGCTTACTTGGAATTCATGCTATTGTTTTGATTACAATATTAAACTTTATAAATTATTATTTTAATAATTATGAACTGTTCGTCATAGGAATGATATTTTTTAGTTCAATCTTGTCATTTCTTTTTTTTAATTTTCCAAAGGCAAGAATATTTTTGGGCGATAGCGGATCTTACCTAATAGGAGCAATAATTGCTTATTTAGCTATTGAAACATCTAATCAAACATCTAATGTTAATCCCTTCTTTTTTGCCGCTATTCTTTTTTATATTTTTTTTGAAGTTTTTTTTTCATTTTTTAGAAAAATATTCATTAATAATTCATCACCCTTGAAACCAGACAAATATCATTTGCATATGATTTTATATAGAAAAATTTATAAGAACAATAAAAATAAAAATAAATCGAATTATTTGACTAGTATAATTATTAATGCATTTTTTTTGTTATTAATAATTCCATTGTTATTTTTATTTAATCATAGCATTTTTTGTAAATTATATTTTCCAATCTTGATTATATTTTATTTGTTATTTTATATTTTTTTAAATAAAGAAAAAAATAAGATTTAGTATATGTTAAAAAATATTTGGTTGCGGGGCTTGGATTTGAACCAAGGACCTTCAGGTTATGAGCCTGACGAGCTACCAGACTGCTCCACCCCGCGATAAAAGGATTTATCTATAACATTATATGTTAATTTATCAATTTTGCTTATCTAAAATTCTCATTTAAATTGTGGTTATTTTAATATTGAAAAATTATGATTTTTTAGAAAAGAAATTATTACTTTCATTTTGAAATAACGTTTGCAAAACAACATTATTTATATATAAAAAGCTGCCTGGTGATTATTGCAAAGGAGTAACACCCGATCCCATTCCGAACTCGGCAGTTAAGCCCTTTAGCGCCAATGGTACTTTGTCTTAAGGCACGGAAGAGTAGG
>Ga0114976_10000431_pt1 | contig 26173 bp, 24 predicted proteins | sample S_130805_EF_Meta_FD_87319 | JGI IMG/M metagenome (GOLD analysis project Ga0114976, IMG submission 87319) | Freshwater microbial communities from Lake Simoncouche, Canada to study carbon cycling - S_130805_EF_MetaG | ecosystem: Environmental > Aquatic > Freshwater > Lake | place: Lake... | reverse complement strand
CCGCTGCCGAGGCCGAGGGCCTCGATGCGGTGTTCCGGGAGGCGGGCTTTGAGTGGCGCGAGCCCGGCTGCTCGATGTGCCTGGCGATGAATCCCGATCGCCTCGAGGGCCGCCAGATCAGCGCCAGCTCCTCCAACCGCAACTTCAAGGGCCGCCAGGGCAGCGCCACGGGCCGCACCCTGCTGATGAGCCCCGCCATGGTGGCCGCCGCCGCCATCACCGGCCAGGTGGCTGATGTGCGCGAGCTGGTGGGGGCCAGCGATGCTGATGACCGCGCCGCCAGCCGGACCAGCAGCCCACCCTGAGTGGTGGTTCGGCCATGCTCCGGGCAGCCCTTGGCCTGAGCGGAGTTCTGGGCCCCGCTGCATCGCCGCTCTTCCTGCCACGAGCGCTTCTGGCTCCTGGCCGTCCCTTGTCTCTGACCGGTCCGTTCCCTTCCCGCCGCTCCGATGAACGCCCCCTCGCCTGCCGCCCCCTTCCCCGCCGGTCCGGTCCGCCAGTTGCTGGGCCACGGCGTGGCGGTGGTCGGCAACGACATCGACACCGACCGGATCATTCCGGCCCGCTACCTCAAGTGCGTGACCTTCGAGGGGCTGGCCGAGGGCGCCTTCGCCGATGACCGCCGCGAGCTGACCGGCGCCCATCCCTTTGACCGGCCGGAGCACCAAGGCGCCACGATCCTGGTGGTGAACGGCAACTTCGGCTGCGGCTCCAGCCGGGAGCACGCGCCCCAGGCCCTGATGCGCTGGGGCATTCGCGCGGTGATTGGCGAGAGCTTCGCCGAGATCTTCTTCGGCAACTGTCTGGCCCTCGGCATCCCCTGCCTCACGGCCGCGCCGGCCACGGTGGCGGCCCTGCAGGCGGCGATCGTGGCCTCCCCCGCAGTCGAGCTCAGGGTGGATGTGGAGGGCTTAGCTCTTGAGCTCCATGGCGCCCAGGAGCCGGCATCCATGCCTGCCGAGCCACCCAGGTCGTACCCGCTGCACCTGGCCGAGGGCCCCCATCGCATGCTGGTGAGCGGCCAGTGGGATGGCACCGCCCAGCTGGTGGCCCACGACGCCGAATTGCGGGCCACGGCCTCCCGGCTCCCCTATCTGACAGCCTTCAGCGCCTGACGGCTGCCAGGGATGCTGCCGGTCGCGTCCTCTCAGAACGGCCGGCTCAGGGGGGCCTGGCCGGAGGTGGGTGTCGGATAGGGCCCGAAGCCGCTGGTGGGGTTCAGGCCGGCTCCGCCCGCGGGGTTGCCTCCCATGGGGGTGTAGGGCACGAAGGGCAGGCCCGTCCCCTTGAAGTTGAAGTCGTTGAGCTTCACGCGCACGCCACCGAGGCCGTCATAGGGGCTGTAGTACACCCCGATCTGGTAGGAGCGCCGCTGCCAGCGCAGCTCGAGGTAGGAATTGGTCACCCCCCCGTAGGTGCCGGAGTTTGGATCCACGTTGATGCCCACCCCGCCGCTGAACACCAGCGGTCCGGCGATCTGCTGGGTGAGGCCGATTCCCAGGGTGCTCAGGTCCACGGCCCGGTCGAAGCTGAAGGGGCTCGCCCCCTGGCGCAGGGTGCCGCCCCCGGTGATGGCGAGCTCGGTGTAATCGAAGAAGGGCTTCACGAAGTGGCCCAGGGTGAGGGTGGGACCGCCGCTCAGGCCGATTGTGTTCTGGTTGGTGCCGTTGCCGTAATAGGCGAAGGTGCCCAGCACATTGGCTCGCAGCCAGAGGCCTGGAATGATCGGCTGGTCGGTGCTCGCATAGGCTCCGCTGGCGGTGAGCGGTGCTGATCGGCCCACCCAGAGGGGGTAGTTGAGGTTCACCGAACCGATGCCGCTGAAGCGCCAGAAATCGGCCAGGTTATTGCTGACGAAGTCGTTGCCCTGGAAATTACCCACCCCCGTGCGCCAGAGGTAGTTGCCGCTCAGTTTGCCCCAGGTGGGCAGCACACCGGTCTGCTCCAGGGAGGTGCCGTAGGCCGAATACACATCCTGTTCGCCCAGGGTGCCGTTCCAGGTGCGGTAGCGGTAGGCGCCGAACAGCCGCCATTTGCTCTCGCCCAGCAGCGGCAGGCTCACGAGTCGGTTGAAGTCGCCCCAGCTGCGCGTGCCGTTGGCGATGTTGTCGGGATTGAAGGTGGACATCTCCAGGGTTGCATCGGAATTGAATCCCAGGATCTGCTTTTCAAGCTTGGCCTGCAGACCGAAGAGATCACCCGCTTTGGTGGGTTGGGAAACCCCTGGTGCATCCACGGATTGACCCGGCAGCGGATAGGAATCGGTGCTGCCATTGATCGCCCGCTGCATCAGAAATTGCGGTTGGATGGTGAGCACACCGCTGCTGCCGATCTGCACCGGAGTGTTGTAGCCAAGGAAGTAGCCGTTGCGGTCTGTCTTGTCGAAGCCCAGGACCCAGCGGTTGTTGACCTCCTGCTTCTTCTTGATCACGGTCTTGCGGGTCAGCGGGATCGGCAGCCGCTCATCCAGCACCAAATGGTTGCGGCCTGTGCGGATCTCGGTGTCCCCGTTGGGCAGCAGGGTGGCCACCACGTTCTCCGAATCCAGCCACGACTGGGCCGGGGTGAAGGGGTCGTTGCTGAAGGCCATCCGGTCGGCCGTGATCGTGGTGGGGGTGAAGGCCATCTGGCGGGCCTGCACCCGCCAGCGGCTGATCGTGCCCTTCACCAGCTGTCGATTGCCTTTGGTGGTGAGGGTGTTCAGCTGGCTCGGTTGAGCGCCGCCGAACTGGTTCACCTGATCGGGGGTGGACAGGGTGGAGGGGAAGCCGTAGCGCCGCTCCGCCGTGAGGCTCTGCTCGTAGGTCACATCGCTCACCCGCTGGTCCAGCCGGGCGATCGCGGCGGCCCGCTGCCGTTCCAGGGCCCGGGCCTGATCCCATGCCGATCCGGTGGCTTTGGTCGCCGGGTTGGGGACTCTCGCCGGCGTGCCAGCCGGAGCTGCCGTGCCACCGCTCTGGGCTGCGGGTGCGTTGGCATTGCCGCTGGGTCTGGCGGGATCGCCCGGGGGTGGTCCCATCGTCACCAGGTTCAGCTGGCTGGCCAGGTCGGTGGGGGGCTTGCTTTCCGGCGGCGGGGCACCGGCGCAGCCCTGGGCCGGCGGCAGTTCCGGTGGCTTGCGCGGCGGCGGCGTGCTGCCGAAGCGGTAACGCAGGCCGAGCAGGTAGCCGTTGCTGCCCTCGCTCACCCCGCTGTAGGTGCCGTAGGCGCCGGAGCGGTGATGGATGCGCCCCACCGCCGAAAGGCGCGGCGTGACCAGGGCCTCCACCTCGAAGGCCAGGTAATTGAGGAAGGTGGCGTAGTTCTGGCGGAAGGTCTTCTCGTAGTTGCTGGGTTCGGTGAGCAGGCTCACCCCCTCCACGAAGTAGATGTTGAGCCACGGCTGCAGCCAGAAGCGCATGCCGATGCCCACGGTGCCGTCGCCGAAATCCTGGGCTGGGGTGTTCGCGTAGGGCACGTCCTGGTTGAAGCCGCCGCCGGGCTGAGAGCGGGAGCGGTGGTTGAGCAGGTTGGTGTCCAGCTCGAAGGCGAAGGGGCCGCCATCGAGCAGGCGGCGCTGCAGGCCCACCCCCGCCAGGTATTCCGGCCGGAACTGGCCGTTGAAGAGGAAGGTGTCGCCGAAGTTGGCGGTGTACATCTGGCCGCCCCAGGCCGTCACCGCCCAGGGATAGGGATGCCAGTTCGGCAGTGGCGGCAGGGAGGGGCTGCAGCTGATCGGCTCGGGCGGCAGCAGGGGCTTGGAGGGCACCTGGCTGAAATCGAGATCCTGTTGGGTGCCATCCAGATCGAGCACGCCGTACACGTCCTCCAGGTCACCCCGCCCCTCCAGAAGGCTGAAGCGCAGCCGGCTGGCCTGGAGGTATTGCTGACCCCTCTGGAAGCGCACGCTGCCGCTGGCCAGCAGCTGGCGGCTGGCGGGGTCGAATTCGACCCGATCGGCCTGGATGCGGCCCCCGGCCAGGAGAACCTTCACATGGCCGGTGGCCACGTAACGCCCGAGCTGCGCGTCGTAGCGCTGGTTGTCGGCGCTGAGTTCAAGCTCCTGAGGCAGGGCAGCCGGTGTCTGCTGGGCGGGCCCCAGGCTGCGGCCGCCGGTCCCGTTGTTGGCTGGGGTGTTCGCTGGGGCCGGCGCCGCTGCCGGCTGGCCGGGATCCGATCCGGTTGCGGGCGCCGCCAGGCCGGCGGGCAGGGGCGTCAGCCAGACGCCAGCGGTGCCGAGCAGGGTTGCCAGCCGGCTCGCATGCTTGGGGCGGATCCTCACCCGCGTGCTTCGGGCAGGCCGGCGATGGGGCACCACAGTCGGCCGCAGGGAGGCAGGAAGGGGGTGATCCTGCCATGGGCCCCGACCGACCAAGGGGGGCGGGTCGGTTTGCCGTGCGGGGTCTGGGTCGTCGCGCCGCGTCGCCGTGCCGGTCGTTTGCAATGAGCCAGCGATGAGCCAGCCATCAGCCAGGTTTCAGCCAGGTTTCAGCCAGGTTTCCGCCAACAATGACCCCCCAACCCTCCGGGGTCCGGAGAATTGGGGGGTGGAATCTCCCGGAGCGCTCGCGCTTCCGGCGGCCAGGGCCGTGGATTCAGTCCTCCAGGTCCTTCCGGCTGGGGGTGCGGCTCGGGTCGCTGGCCAGAAAGCCGAACACGAAGATCCCGATGAAGAAGAAAACGACTGAGTAAACCGAGATCTTGAGGGCGAGCATGGGCTGTCCGTCGGGTGACAGGGCGGGCGGGTGACAGGGGATGACAGGCCGGCCGCGAAGGCTGGGCATCCCTGCCGCGGCCCCATCATCCTATGGGGCTGGAAAGGCCATCAAAATGCCCGAGGGGCTTCCGGTGGGCCATCAGGCCCGGATTGAAACGTTTCAGTCACGTTCGCCGGCCCCGTCGCCCGTGCCGCTCGACCTTCAGCCCCTCTGGCATTGCCCCGGTCCCGCGGGCGAGCCGATCGTCGCCCTCAACCATCCCTGGGGAGCGCTGCACCGACCCGACTGGGCCGCCCGTGGGCTGGTGATCTGGCCCCGGGGTGGTCTCTGGCGGCAGCTGCGCCTGCGGCTGGAGCGGCCGGCGGCCTGGGCCCCGCTTGGTCCCGATGGGGCCCGGGCCCGGCTGGTGCTGCGCTGGTGGGCCGATGCGGTGGAGCTGCGGGTGGATGGCCGGCCGGTGCACGCCGGCGATCTCTTCGACACCGCCTGCCGCTGGGAGCTGCCAGGCCGCTGGTGGGAGGGCCAGCCGCTGGAGCTGGAGCTGCGCCTGCGCAGCCCCCTCCATGACGACGGCGCCCTGATCGAGAGCCAGGTGGTTCTCGAACCCCGCGATCCCGCCGACCCCCTCGGCCTGCTCACCCCAACCGTGGAGGAGCTCGAACGCCTGCGGCGGGAGGCCGGCCGCCCTCCCGGTCCCGGCGCCGGCCGGGTGCAGGTGCTGGGCCATGCCCACCTCGATCTGGCCTGGCTCTGGCCGGTGGCCGACACCTGGCGGGCGGCGGAACGCACCTTCCGCTCCGCCCTGGATCTGCTGGAGCGCTTCCCCCAGCTCCATTTCGGCCACTCCACCCCCGCCCTCTACGCCTGGCTGGAGCAGCACCGGCCGACCCTCTTCGCCGCCATCCAGGCCGCCATGGCCGCCGGCCGCTGGGAACCGCTCAACGGCCCCTGGGTCGAAACCGACTGCGTGCTGGTGGGCACCGCCTCGCTGCTGCGGCAGTTCCAGGAGGGGCAGCGCTACAGCCGCCGCGCCTTTCCCAGCTGGGAGCACAGCGTGGCCTGGCTGCCCGACAGCTTCGGCTTCAGCGCCGGTCTGCCGGCGGTGGCGACCGCCACCGGCGTGCGCTGGTTCTGCACCCACAAGCTGGCCTGGAACGCCACCAATCCCTTTCCCCATCGCCTCTTCCGTTGGCGCAGCCGCTGCGGTGCCGAGCTGCTCGCCCTGATGACCGCCCCGATCGGCACGGATGGTGATCCGGTGGCGATCGAGCGGCACCGGATCCAATGGCAGGCCGCCACCGGATGCGTCGATGCCCTCTGGCTGCCAGGTGTGGGCGACCACGGCGGCGGACCCACCGCCGAGATGCTGGAGCAGCTGGCCCTCTGGCAGCACCATCCGGCCGTCGCGCCCCAGCGCCATGGCAGCTTGCGCGGGTTTCTGGCCGATCTGGAGCCCCTCGCGGCCCAGCTGCCGGTGTGGCGCGATGAGCTCTACCTGGAGCTGCACCGCGGCTGCCCCACCAGCCGGCCCGACCAGAAACGCCACAACCGCACCCTGGAGCGCCTGCTGCGGGAAGCCGAGCTGGCGCGGGCTCTGGCGTTGGCACCGTCCAGGCGCCCCGAGCCCGGCGAGGTGCCCGGTTCCGCCGCGCCGCCGCCCTCACCGCCGCCCTCCGGGGCCCTGCTCGCGGAGGGCTCGGCGGAGCGTTCAGGGGATCCCTCGGCCCCCGGGGCCGCGAGCCCGCCGGGCGGGCCCGATTGCGATCCAATCGATTGGCGGCCTCTGCTGTTCCAGCAGTTCCACGACATCCTCCCCGGCACATCGATTCCGGAGGTGTTCGAGCAGGCCGAACCCCAGTGGCGCGCCGCCCGCCGCCGCGCCCGCCGGCAACGCGACCGGGCCCTTGGCGCCCGGTCCGCTGTGGCGGGTGTGCCGGAGGGAGAGCGGTGGCGCGTGGCCCAGCTCCAGCCCCTGCCGGCCATGCCCGCCACCCTGCGGCTGCCCGCCGGCAGCTGGCAGGTGGAGGAGCCGGCCGGATCAAGACCGCTGCTGGGCCAGCCCGCACCCGGCGGGGGCCAGTGGGTGCAGCTGGAGGGCATCGCCGGCATCGGCTCTGTGGAGCTGCGCCGCCACCGGGCCCCTGCCCGCGGCGGAGTTTCCGGGCCCGCTCCATCGTCTTCGCCCCCGAGCGTCGCTGGCGAGGCCGTGCCGCTGCAGTACCCGGTTCTCCTGGAGCCTGCCCCGGAGCTGGGCCCCGCCCACTGGCGCCTGGGCAACGGCCTGGTCACGGCGGTGGTGGGACCGGGCGGGGTGGAGCAGCTGCTGGATCGCCATGGCACCGCCCAGCTGGCGGCGCCCCTGGCCTGGCGCCGCTGGAGCGACCGCGGCGAGTTCTGGGATGCCTGGGACCTCGCCCCCGCCGAGCGCCGCCGCGCCCTGCCCTGGTTGTGGGAGGAGGCGCCTGTGTGGATCGAGGCGGGGCCGCTCTGCGGCCGTTTCCGGCTGCGGGGGCGCTGCGGCGCCAGCCCGGTGCGGCTGGAGGGGCGCCTGCTGGCGGGCCAGCCCTGGCTGGAGTTGGTGCTCAGCCTCGACTGGCGCCAGCGCCACGAGCTGCTCCGCCTGGAGGTTCCCCTGGCCGTCCCCGCCCGGCGCTGGGCCGCCGACACGCCGGCGGGGGTGCTCGAGCGCCCCGCCGAGCCCCGCACCGCCCGCGAGCGGGCCCGCTGGGAGGTGGCGGCCCTGGCCTGGCTGGCATCGGTCGGACCCGCGGCAGGTGGCGGGCTGGCGGTGCTGCTGGATGGTCCCCAGGGGGTGGATGCCACGGCGGAGCGGCTGGGGGTGTCCCTGCTGCGCGCCCCCACCTGGCCCGATCCCGGCGCGGACAACGGTTTCCAGCGCCTGCGGCTGGCCTTGATGCCCTGCGGCGAGGGCTGGCGGCAGGCCGGGGTGCCGCTGCAGGCGCGGCGTCTGCGCGAACCCCTCTGGTGCCATCCGGTCGATCCCGCCGGAGCCGCTCCCCTGGGCGCCGGATGCCCGCCACTGGAGCCCGATCTGGCCCTGGTGAGTCTGCGGGCCGCCGCCGATGGATCCGGGGATCTGGTGGTGGCCATTCACAACGAGGGGCCCTGCCGGCGGGTGTTCGATCCCGGCGGCGGCTGGCGCCTGGTGGCTCGCCTCACGGGTCTCGACGAACCGCTACCAGCTGGGGCCACCGCCACTGCCATTCCCTCCGCAAGCCAGCTCAAGGCCGACCCCCTTCATGGCACCAACGGCCTGGAGACCGGTTTCGAGGTCGCCGATCCAATGACCGATCCCAATGGGGCTGGACCACTGCCGGAGCAGGGGCCTCCTGCGGCCGCCAGTGGAGCGGGCGCTTCAGGAGAGAGGCCCCACACGGATCCCACCGCTCGGTTGCGGCCGTGGGAGCTTGGCTTCTGGCGCCTCAGCCGCCGCTGATTCCGGCCATGGTCCTGGACCCAGGGGGAATCCGGTGCCTCCAGGCCGGGAAGGCCAGCTCAGTCCTCGTGGTCGTCAAAGGGGTCGGTGAGGCGCTTTGAGGGGGGCCCGAAAGCGGTGTAGATCCCGAAGCCGGTCAGCCCCAGCAGAACGGCCAGAACCGCGATGGCCACGGAGAGGGCGGGGGAGGTGGTGGCGGGTTCCATGGGCGGGCTTGGGGCGGATGGATCGGGGGGTGGTTGGGTTGGGGCCGCCCGGCTGCTGGATCAGGCGTTGAGGGGCCCGGGCCGGGTGGCGGGGGGCGTGGCAGGAGTGGATCCGGAACCGGTCAGCCAGAGGGCGCCGGTGGCTTGCGTCACAGGCGCAGGTCACAGGTGCAGGTCATGGGCCTGTGGCGGGGCTCGTCACAAGTCGAGACGGCCTGTCCCGGCGAGGCCGTCGGGGCCCTTACAGTAGCCAGAGCGATCTCATGCCTGAGAGGACCCGGCAGCCATGGCCCAACGCACCCGACTGGGAGACATCCTTCGCCCGCTGAACTCCGAGTACGGCAAGGTGGTTCCCGGCTGGGGCACCACCCCAGTGATGGGCGTGGCCATGCTCCTGTTCCTGGTCTTCCTGCTGGTGATCCTGCAGCTTTACAACAAGTCGCTGCTGCTGGAAGGCATCAACGTCAACTGGAACGGCCTCAACTGAGGCACGGCCCGTCTTGGGCCATCCGGTCCCGTCCGCCCACTCCCCATGAACGTCTTCGGCATCGGCCTACCGGAGATGGCGGTGATCGCCGCCATCGGTCTTTTGGTGTTCGGCCCGAAGCGTCTCCCCGAGCTCGGCAAGACCCTCGGCAAAACCCTCCGCGGCTTCCAGAGCGCCTCCCAGGAGTTTGAGAAGGAGTTCCGGCAGGCGGTCACGCCCGAGTCCGAGACTGCCGTCTCCCCGGCCACCCACCTGGAGGCCGCCCGCCCCGCCGCCCCGCTGGAGCCTTCCCAGCCCCAGGCCCCGGACACTGCCGCCCCCGCTGGTCGCGCGCCCGTGGCGGCGGACCCCCCCAGCAGCTGAGCGACGGCCGTTGCGCGTGGATCTTCAGTTGCTTGTGGGTCTGGGCAATCCCGGCAGTCGTTACGCCGAAACCCGCCACAACGTGGGGTTCATGGTCCTTGAGCGGATGGCGGCTGCTGAGCCGGCCCGTTTCCGCAACCAGCCCCAGCTCCAGGGCCTGCTGGCCGAAGTCGGCAGCGGGCCCGACAGGTTGCGATTGCTCATGCCCCAGACCTTCATGAATGAGAGCGGCCGCTCGATCCGGGCCGCCCTCGACTGGTTCCGGCTTGAATCGAGCCAGATGCTCGTGCTGGTGGACGATATGGACCTGCCCCTCGGCCGGCTGCGGCTGCGCGCTTCTGGCAGCGCCGGTGGCCACAATGGCTTGCGAAGCACGATCCAGCACCTGGGCGGCCAGGACTTCGCCCGGTTGCGGATCGGCATCGGCGCCCCCGCCCAGGAGCCCCAGGAGCGCAAGGCCCGCACTGTCGGCCACGTGCTGGGCCGCTTCAGCAGCGATGAGCGTCCCGTGCTCGATGCGGTGCTCGAGGAGGTGATCAGCGGCATCGGCCTGATCCGCCGGCTTGGGATCGAGCGGGCCGGCAACCGCCTCAATGCCTTCCGGGCCGAACCCGCCGCCGCCGCGCCATGAGCCGACTTCCCGCCACTACGGCGCGGCTGCGGGTGCTGCACCAGAGCTTCAGCCCCGCCCTGCTGGAGGGCGAGGTGAGCGCCGGTGGCTTCCAATGGACGTTTCGCTGGGCCTTCGATCGGGGCGACCTGAGCGTGGAGCCCTCCCTCGGCCGCGCCCTGATCCAGGATGCCCTTCTGCGCTACCTGCTCAAGGCCGATTATCAGCTCGAGCCTGGCGGCGACTACATGTTCACGGTGCGGGCGGCGTTCTGAGACCCCGGCGGCGGCACGCCTCCGCCCGCTCCAGCGGTTGACCCAGCCAGCGTTCCAGCAGCAACTGGGCCACCACATCGTCCCAGTCGCGGGGGGGCTGGCGCAGGCCTTCCGGCAGCAGTCGCCGCCAGCCTTGGGGCGGCTCCAGCTGCCAGTAGCGGCGCCGGGCGGCCAGGGTGGAGCCGCGCTCATCCACCAGCAGCACCGGCAGCGCAGCGGCCAGCCGTTGCTGCCAGGGGCGGCTGCCGGTGCCGTCGCCCAGCACCACCATCGTCACCGTCAGGTCGCGATGCCAGCCCAGCAGGCGCTCCCAGCAGGCTTCGGGGGGGAGCACCAGGGCCTCCGCGATCCAGCGGCGCCGGGCATCGGTGCGCACCAGTCCGCATTTGCTGCGGCCCGGGTCGAGGGCCACCACGATCCCGCCGTTGCCGCCAGCGCTGGCGGCGTCCGGAGCGTCTGGCGGCCCATTCATGGGCTGACCGCGGGCCTGGTCCCTGAGGTCTGGCTGCGGCCCGGCCAGCGCAGTTCCACGGTGATCGGATCGGGGGTGTCGGCATTGCGCACCGCCACGGCCTCCAGGGTGGCCCGCTGGCCTGGAGGCCGTGCCGCCAGGGCCCGCCCCAGCTCGCTGACATTGTTCCCATCCACCTGCAGGCCATCCACCAGGGTGCCTTGACGCTGCGCCCGGGCGAAGGCAGCGGTCAGCAGCAGATTGAGGCGGCTACGGATCTCCTCGCTGCTGCGCTCGTCGCCTTCCAGGGCGGTGCGGGCCATCACTTCGCCCTGGCGCACCACCGGCCGGTTGGGACGCAGGTCGGGGAAGGCCACCACCCGGCCCTCCCCCCGCAGCACGTTGGCAGCTGAGCGGATCGTGATCACCCAGGTGCCTGAGGTGTCGACCATGGTCTGGAGGCGTTCGATGTCGCTGCGGGGCACCAGCAGGATCTGGCGGTCGGCGGGCCTTTCGGGCAGGAGCAGGCGGAAGGCGGCGATGTTGGCCTGTTGGAGCAGGGCGTCGATCACCTCCTTGGCCTGTTCCTTGCGGGTCAGCCGGACCCGCACCGTGGCCAGGGGCTGGCCGCTGGCGATCACCACATCGCCCCGGCGCAGGGCGATCACGTTGGTTTCCAGCTGCTTGAGTTCGGCTTCGCCGCTGGCGATGCGCTGGCGCACGCCTTTGAGTTCAGCCTCATTGCGGCGGATCTCGGCGTCGCGGCCCTGCACGTCGCGGTTAAGCCGCTGGCGCTCGTTCTCGAGCCGGATTCTTTCCCGCTGGAGGGGCTGCAATTCCTGGCGCAGGCTGTCCACCCGTCCAGTGGCCGAAGCGAGTTCCTGCTGCACCTGCTGCCGGCGTTGCACCGCCTCCTGCTGGCCCTGCTGCGCTTTCCGCCGCCCCTGTTCCGCCCGCTGCACGTCCGCGCGGCTGCGGGCCAGTTCGCGCCGGTTCTCCTCCAGGTCGGCCTGGCTCTGCGCCAGGGCGCTGCGGCTGTCGCGCAGGCGGGCCTGGATCTGATCCAGTTCAAAGAGTCCCACCCGCAGCCGGTTGCTCACCATCAGCATCAGGCCCAGGGAGATGGCGCTGATCAGGCTGCCGGTGAGGGCCGTGATCACCACGGCGGTCTTGCGGGGCCGGAGGTTGAACAGGCTCAGGCGGGCCTTGCCCACCATGCTGCCCAGCCGGTCGCCGAGGGTGGAGAGCACGCCGCCGAGCACCAGCAGCGCCAGGATCAGCAGCCAGCCCGACACGCCCTGCTCCAGCTGCTGCCAGTATCCCCGAGGAAGGGACCGGCGTCGGCACCGGCGCTGCGCCGCTTTGGCGTGGATCCCGCGATCTCAGCGCGGTTGGTCCACGGCGCGCCGTGGTGATAGGGCGGCCCCCCGGCTTGGCCCCTCAGCAGTCGCGATCAGCTGAAGCGCTTGGCCAGGGCCACCGGATCGAACACCGTGATCTTCTTGCGATCGATCTGCACCAGTCCGTCATTGCGGAGGTCGCCCAGCAGGCGGGTGATGGTGACGCGGGTGGAGCCGATCGCCTCGGCAATCGCCTGGTGGGAGAGGCGCAGGTCGATGGTGATGCCCTCGTTGCTGGGTACGCCGAAATCGCGGCAGAGCACCAGGAGAAAGCTCACCAGTCGCGAACTCATGTCGCGGTGGGTGAGGGTTTCGATCATGGTCTCGGTCTGCAGGATCCGGGAGGAGAGCCCCTGCAGCAGCAGCAGGCCGACGCTGGCGTCCTGTTCGATGGCCCGCCGCACCGAGGTGGCCGGAGCCGTGACCATCTCGACCCTGGTGAAGGCAATCGCGTGGTAGAAGCGGTCGGAGCGCTGGCCTGTGAGCAGCGAAAGCACCCCGAAGATGCTGTTTTCGCGCAGCAGGGCCACGGTGATCTCCTCGCCAGATTCGTACACCCGCGAAAGTCGAACGGCCCCACGACGCAGCAGGTAGACCCGTTCGGCAGGATCGCCGGGGAAAAAGATGGTCTTTCCCCGTTCGATCGTTTCCACACTGCTGCCCGAAAGGCCGCGGATCACCTCGAGGAGCGTCGGGCTGCTCGCGGGGGGGATGCCCGCCGCTGCCCCCACCCCGGCACCCCCGGCTGGCGGTGGGCTCGCATAACGACTGAATCCGCGCGTGGCGCCAACCATCCGGCAGGGGCGTGGATCAGGACGCTAAGGATCGCCCGGCCGGTTCCTTGTAGCAAATCACACGGTTTGCGTTCCCGTCGGCGGGCAGGCCCCTGGCGGTGGCCTGCTCCAGGGGTGCACCGCCAGGGGTGGTGTTCTCCCCTTGCCGCCGACGCTACATTCAGATCACGGGGGCCCGGATCCTTTCCGATCGCCGCCCGCCAGACCCTCCCCACCCGGACGTCAGCCCCAGCCTTCCCCGCTGATCGTTTGGTCAGTGTCGTGGTGCTTCTGGCTGATTCCGGCCCCTTCCCGTTGCCACCGTCCATGACCGCCAGCCTCGCCAGCCATCGCCACAGCGCCCGGGGCGAAGCCGCTGGGCGCCGGCCGCCGCTTCGGCTGGTGCCCCGCCCGGAGGGGCTGCTGCAGATTCACACCGCCCCTTTTCGCGGCAGCTTCGCGGCGGTGTTCAGCCAGGCCCTGCGCACGGCCGGCCTCGGCAGCCGGGTGCTGATCAGCCAGTTCCTCAAGGGCGGCGTGGACCAGGGCGTGGAGGGCTCGCTCTGGCTGTGCGGCCGGCTCCAGTGGCTGCGGCCCGCAACGCCCCACTGCCTGGGGGCTGAGGCGGCTGGGCCGGGGCCCGCCGGCGCCGAGGCCGGCACCCTGCCCCAAGACGATCCCCGGGAGGCGGTGCGGGCCGTGTGGGCTTACAGCCGCGACCAGCTGCTCAGCGGTTCAGTGGATCTGCTGGTGCTCGATGAACTGGGTCTGGCGGTGGAGCTGGGGTATCTCCCGGCCAACGAGGTCACCGACACCCTCGAGCGGCGCCCCGCCCATCTGGATGTCATCCTGACGGGCCCCTCGATGCCTGCGGCGCTGATGGCGATGGCCGACCAGGTCACCCAGCTCCGCCGCGCCCCCTAGGCGGCGTCGCCGCGCGCCATCCCCCAAGCCGATGCTCAAGAACGACCGCTGGATCAACGAGCAGGCCGCCGCCGGCATGCTGGAGCCCTTCCAGTCCACCCTGGTGCGCCACCTGGATCCCGAGTCGCGCAGCGGCCCGGTACTGAGCTTCGGCTGCTCCTCCTACGGCTACGACCTGCGCCTCTCGAGCAAGGAATTCCTGATCTTCCGCCATGTGCCCGGCACGGTGATGAACCCGAAGCGGTTCAATCCTGCCAACCTCGAGCCGGCGCCGCTGCACCGAGATGACGACGGCGATTACTTCATTTTGCCGGCCCATTCTTACGGCCTCGGCGTGGCCCTGGAGAGGATGAAGGTTCCCGCCAATATCACGGTGATCTGCCTGGGCAAGAGCACCTACGCCCGACTCGGCATCATCGTGAACACCACGCCGGCTGAGGCCAGCTGGGAGGGCCACCTCACCCTGGAGTTCAGCAATTCCTCCGGCGCCGACTGCCGCATCTACGCCAACGAAGGCATCTGCCAGTTGTTGTTCTTCGAGGGCGATCCCTGCGAGACCACCTATCAGGACCGCTCCGGAAAATATCAGCATCAGCCCGAGCGGGTCACACTGGCGAAGGTGTGAGCGCGGCGCGGCTGCGCTCAAGCGTCACCACGGGGGCCGTCAGGCTTACTTCATCCTGGCGACCACGTTCGCTGGCTCAGACGACTCCGCAGGCGTGCCGTGAGCGGGCCGGCCAGCCGGCGAGGTTCACGCTGCCCAGGTTCACGGCGCCAGCCGCGCCTTGTGGAGCCGGCTCTTTTCGTACCAGGCGGCGAAGGCCGGGGCCCAGGCCTCCAGATGCGGCCACATCAGGTCGCAGAGTTCGCGGATCTCCTGCTGGGCGTCGAGCTTGGCCCGCAGATCGAGGAAGTGCAGGAAGGCCCGCAGGCTGAAGCTCACCACGAAGTGCTGGCGGTAATCGAAGGGCAGGATGCCGCGGGCGTGCTCCTCGGCGAAGCCGGCGGCCAGCAGGTCGCGGTAGCGGCAGGCGGCGCTGCGGCAGAGCTCCAGGTCGAGGGCGCGCTGCGTCTCGGTGTAGGCGTATTTCTTGCCCTGGCGGTCGCTGTAGTCCCCGAGCGGCCGTAGGTAGAACACCTCTTCGAGATCCAGTTCGCCGTTGGCCGCCTTGGCGATGCGGTCGCCCGTGTAGCGCATCGATTGCACATCGAAGCTCACGCCCACCCGATGGGTGCGGGCCTGCTGCATCACCGAATGGGGAAACCAGCCCACGTTGAGCACGATCTGGGCGTGCTCCAGGGGGCCGTAATGGCCCCGCTCGCCCGCCAGCAACCGCTTCACGCAGATCTCGCCGGCCCGCTGTTCATCGGGCCAGCTGGCTCGGTCGTCCGCCACAAAGCCCTCGCTGTAGTCCTGGTGCATGCCGGCATACACGCACTGCTGGGGGTTCGGGGTGGCGGCGATCAGGTCGACCCGGAAGCGGGGATCCATGGTTGATCGGGCGATGGGCGAGGGGTGGGGTGCTGGAGCGCGGTTCTCAGCCGTGGCTGCGGGGGCCGATGGGGGCAGGGCGGTCGCCGCGGCGGCCTGCGCTGGAGTCCGCGCTCGTGCTCGCCGTGTTCGGCCCCATCGCGCCGGCGTCAGCCGCGCTGGGGGCTCCAGGCTCCGTAGGACGCGGGTCCGCCCCGGCCGCCGGGCCGTTGCCGTCACGCGAGATGGGCGCGCTGGCACTGCCACTGGCATCGCTGAGGCTGCTGGTGGCGCCCACGCCCACCAGCTCTGGCAGGGCTGTGCCCTCCACCAGGGCCGTGGTGAGGGCCTCCAGTTCCTCGGGCCGCCGCGCTCCGATCGAGCGGCCCACCGAGCGGCCGTCGGCATCGAACAACTCGAGCTGGGGAATGCCGTTCACGGCATAGCGCTCCAGTTCCGGTTGCCAGCGAGGGTTGTCCACATTCAGCAGCACCACATCGAGCGCCCCCCGCCGCCGTTGTTCGATCGCTTCCATCGCCGGTGCCATGGCCCGGCAGGCCTCGCACCAGTCGGCATAGAACTCCACCAGGGTGGGTCGTCCATCGGCCAGGGCCGTGGCCAGATCGGGCGACTGGCGCGCCAGCCGCTCCAGGGGAGCCTCCGGATGCAGGCCGCCCCGAAGCCAGAACAGCAGCAGCGCCAGCACGGCTGCCACGGCCGCCAGTGCCATCCGCTCACGCCGGCCGAGGCCACCCGGGGCGAGCGCAGGAGCCTGGCTGGCCGCGGCGCTGGTGGAGGGACTCGCGGCGGCCGGCGCCGCGGGGGTTGTCGGCGGAACCGCGCCACCTGCCCTGGTGGCGGGCGGGGAATCCGGGTTGGGGATCATCGCGGGTGGGCCGGCCACAGCTGGCTGGCACTCTGGCAGGTGCGCAGGGCCGCTGCAGCCTTGCCGGCGGCCGGTCTTGCTAGCTTCCGCTAAGCGGGATGTTCCCGGTGAAACGCCGCCTCACCCTCCATTTCCCCCGCGAGGCGGTGCACCAGCCGATCACCTACCGGCTCGCCGTCGATTTCGACGTGGCCGCCAAGATTCTTCGGGCCCAAGTGGCGCCTAATCAGCTCGGCACCATGGTGGTGGAGCTTTCCGGCGACATCGACGAACTCGATGCCGCCGAGCTGTGGTTGGAACGCCAGGGGTTGGGCATCAACCGGGCCCCGGGCGAGATCCGCATCGACCCTCAGCGCTGTGTGGACTGCGGCATCTGCTCAAGCGTTTGTCCCAGTGGGGCCCTGCGGTTCGATCCGGCGGCCCAGCGGTTGCACTTTGAGGCGGCCCTCTGCCTGGTCTGTGAGCAGTGCATCCCCAGCTGCCCCCTCACGGCCATCGCCCTGGTGCTGGAGCCCCGCTCCGATGGGCCAGCTCTGCCGGACTCTCGGGCCGCGATGCCGCCGGGTTCGCCGGCGCGGCGCCCTCCATCCCGTCCCGGTGCCCGGAGCGGCCCGTCGTCGTGGTCATGAGGATGATGAGGCGATTGCTCCACCTGCTCCTGCTGCCGCTGCGGGCTCCGATGCTGCTGCTGCTGGCGGCGGTGAGTGTCTACCTCGGTCTGCACTGGGGTGATCCCCAGGGGGGCGGCATCAGCCCCACCCATCACTATGCGCCGCTGTTCTGGTCGGCCCAGTGCGCCCAGGCCCTGCTGGTGGTGGTCTTCTGCTGCATGCCCGATCTGCTGCTGCGGCGGTTGTCGATGATGCTCGCCGCCAGTCGGGTGGTCACCCTGGTGGCGACCTTGCTGCTGGTGACCATCGGGGGTCTGTATCTCCTGCACCTGGAGGTGCTCTCCAACGTGCTGATCCTGGCCTCCTCGGTGCTGCTGGTGCGCCTGGATCTGGTGCGTATCCGGATGGCACCACCACCGGCCACCCTCGCCCTGCTGCTGGCCGGGCTGGTGCTGCTCGGGGCCAACGTGGGCCACAGGCTGATGGACGGCCAGGGCTTCGTGGGGAAAACCGTTCCACCCCGGCTCGCCGCGGCGCTGCGAAGGGTTCGGCCGGCCGTTCCCAACGGGCGCCGCATGCTCCTGATGGGCCGGGTCAGAAACCCGCAGCAGCGGGCCGCCCAGGGCCGCTAGCGCCGCGCGGGCGATCAGGGGGCGGCGATCAACAGCCCGGCAGGCCCGGCTCCCGGTAGCTCCAGGCGTTTCCGAGCACCTTCTTCACGTAGATCCGGGTTTCGGGAAAGGGGATGGCCTCCACCCACCGTTCCGGCGATGAGCCAAGCAGGGGATTGACCCACCCCTCCACCGCTCCGGGACCGGCGTTGTAGCTGGCCACGGCCGGCAGGGGATCCCCCTTCCACCGCTGCAGCAGGCCCTTCAGGTAGAGGCCCCCCAGTGCCACGTTGCGCTCCGGTCGTTCCAGTTCGGCCGTGGACACGGGCCCACCGGCCAGTTCAGCGGCAGTGGCCGGCATCAGCTGCATCAGGCCCACGGCTCCCGCGGCCGACTGCACCGTGGGGGTGAAGCGGGATTCCTGTTTGGCCACGCCCTGCAGGAGCTCCTGCGGGATCTGCCGTTGCGCCGCCACGGGCCGGAAGGCCTCCAGGAAGCGATGGGGATGGAGGCTGCGCTCCAGCTGGGGAAGCAGGGCGCACTGGTCGGGCCTGAGCCGCAGGCTGGCCTGCTCCAGCTGGCCCAGGCCGGTCCAGTCGTCTCCAACCCCCTGCCGCAGCCTTCCCTCCACCAGCAGCTCCTCCGCCTGGCGCGGGGGCGTGCTGCCCCGGGTGGCCCGCCAGGTTTCCCAGGCCTCGTCGCGCTGATCGAGCCGCCAGAGGCGATCGAGATGGGGGTCGCCGCTCGCCAGGGGTTGCCAGTCGCCCGAGCGCTGCGCCTCACCCTGGCGGCCGTTTCCATCAGCTCCGGTGTCTGCGGTCCGTTGGCCCGCCCCGAGGTGGTCCGCCTCGCCGAGCTGCACCGCCGCCCTCCAGCCGTAATAGCCGCCGGGGTGAAGGCGCCGCAGATCGCGCCAGGTGGCGGCGGCGGCGGCGGCCTCGCCCCGTTGCCGCTGGATCATCCCCAGCCAGAAGCGGGAGCGGGCCGCCAGGGGAGCCGGCAGGCGCTCCGGGGGGATCGACCGCAGCAGGGTGGCGGCGGCGTCCCATTGGCCGGCCAGGAGCTGGCGCCGCGCCAGTTCCCACTGCAGATCCCAGCTGGCCGGGTCGTCGGGCCAGCGCTGCAGCACGGCCAGAGCCTGGCCGCCCTTCGGATCGGCGAGCACGCGGCGGCTCTCGACCGGCGCGCTCGCCCGCCAGGCCGCCGGCAAGGCGTCCACCGCCTGCTGGGCCGCGGCGCCCTCCTGCTGGGCCAGCAGGCGCACGGCCTCCTCGGATTCCGGCACGTTTCCGCCCGGTTCACCCTGGCGGGCCACCGCCTGCAACAGCGCCAGGGCCTGGGGGTGGTGCTCCGGGCTCCCCTGGAGCAGGGCCCGGGCCAGCGCCAGCCGGCCGGCGGCGCTCAGGTTGCTGGTGTCCAACGCCTTCCCTGAATCGCCGCTGTCGCCGCCCAGGCAGGCCAGGGCCCCAGCGCCATCACCCAGCTGGGCGATTCCCTCGGTGAGGATCGCCCGCTGCGGTGCCGTCGGTCGGTGCGAACCGGGTTGGCAGGCCTGACGCAGCCGTTCGGCTGCCCCCGGCCAGCGGGCGCCCCAGCGGGCCAGGTGGAGGGCCCCCTCCAGCCGGTCCGCCGGCGCGGGGCCCGCCTCCAGGGCAGCGGCCAGGGCGGCCGGATGGGCCGGAAAGCGCCGCATCAGTTCGGTCCTCAGGGCAGGGCGGCGGCGGCCGAGGGCGTAGAGGGCGTCGGCGGCGCTGGTGGAGGAGCGGAACCGGAGCAGCAGCTGTTCCCAGAGGCGGCGGGCCCGCTCCTCTTCCCCGAGGGTGGTGGCGTTCTGCGCGGCGTTCTTGAGGGCCACCGCCGCCACCGGATCGCGGCCCCAGCCCAGACCGCCCAGTAGATGCCGCTGCAGGCGGGGGTCGCCGGAGAACCGCTGGGCCAGCAGCAGGCTGGCTTCCCTTCGCCGGCCCGGATCCGGTGACCAGCGCCGCCAGCGTTCCAGCTGGCTCGAGGGGGTGGCGGGGGTGAGGGGGGGGAGCTTCTCCAGCAGGGCCCGCCCCCCCACCAGGGCAGCGCCGGTGCCGAGGCAGGAGACGGCAAGGAGCAGGGAGAGACGGGTCAAGGCCAGGGAGCACCGCAGCCGGCATTCTGGGCAAAGCCCACGCCGCCCTCCCCCCGTGCGCCCGCCCCTCCTGCCGCGCCCTCCCCTGCCGGACCGGTTTCGCCAGGCCGCAGCTTTGCCCGCCGGGCTGCGACCCCTGCTGCTCGACCTTCCCGGCGCGGTTCAGCGCCGCCGTGCGCTGGTGGCCGCCAGCCTGGCGATCCTGGCGCTGCTGCTGCGGCCCTGGCCTCCCCTGCTGTGGCTGCCGGGCTGGTGCGTGGGGGGGCTGGGGCTCTGGGCCCTCGTGGAGGCGCTGCTCTGGCTCTGGCGTCCCCGCCGCTGGCGCTGAGTGGGGGGTCTGGCCCGCGCCGCGTAGCCTGGCCGCGACTGCCGCACGCCGCCCCATGGCCGAGTCTCCGGCCACGCTTTCCTCTCCTCCTGCGGCCACGCCCCCGGCGCCATCGTCCGAGCGGATGGTGTTTCCGATCGGCGCCCCCCTGGAGGGGGATCAGGCTGCCTTCGGCACTGATGGCATCCGCGGCCGGGTCGGCACCGCCATCACCCCCGCCTTGGCCCTGCAGGTGGGCTACTGGTGCGGCCGGGTGCTGCCCGAAGAGGGCCCCGTCGTGATCGGCACCGATTCCCGCACCAGTGGCCCCATGCTGGTGGCAGCCCTCACTGCCGGTCTGACCGCCGCCGGTCGCCAGGTGTGGCAGCTGGGTCTCTGCCCCACTCCCGCGGTGCCGGGCACCATCCGTCGCTGCGGCGCGGCCGGCGGACTGATGGTTTCGGCCAGCCACAATCCCCCCCACGACAACGGCATCAAGGTGTTTGGCGCCTCGGGGGCCAAGCTCGCCCGCCCGGCCCAGCAGGCGATCGAGGCGGGGCTCCGTGGCGAGGCGGAGGCGGTGGCCCTGGCGGCGGCCGGAACGGCCCATTCCCGAAGCGATCTTCTCGAGGCCTATGCCGCCACCCTGGTCGCCAGTGTTGGCGGGCAGCGGCTCGATGGCTGCCGGGTGGTGCTGGATCTCTGCTGGGGGTCGGCCACCGCCTGCGGAGAGGCCGTGTTCAGGGCCCTTGGGGCCAAGCCGTTGGTGCTCCATGGGGAGCCCGATGGTCAGCGCATCAATCAGGGTTGCGGCAGCACCCATCTCGAACCCCTGCGGCGCGCGGTGCTCGACGCCGGGGCCGCCATGGGCTTCGCCTTCGATGGCGACGCCGACCGGATGCTGGCCGTGGATGGCCGCGGTCGGGTGGTCGATGGCGACCAGATCCTTTACCTCTGGGGCAGCGCCCTGCGAGCAACCGGGGATCTGCCGGACAACCGGATCGTGGCCACGGTGATGTCGAACCTGGGTTTCGAGCGGGCCTGGACCGATGCCGGTGGGGTGCTGGAGCGCACCGCCGTGGGCGATCAGCACGTGCATGCCGCCATGGAGGAGCTCGGGGCTGGCCTTGGTGGCGAGCAGTCGGGCCACATACTCGCCGCCCGCCACGGCATGAGCGGCGACGGGCTGCTCACGGCCCTGCAGGTGGCCACCCTGGTGCATGGCCGGGGCCAGACCCTGGCTGACTGGATGGAGGGCAGCTTCCGCCCCTACCCCCAGAAGCTGGTGAACGTGACCGTGCCCGATCGCGGCCGCCGCACCCAGTGGCAGCAGTGCGAGCCCCTGCGCCTCGCCGTGGAGGGGGCGGAGCGGGCCATGGCCGGCAGCGGGCGGGTGCTGGTGCGCTCAAGCGGCACCGAACCGCTGCTGCGGGTGATGGTGGAGGCGGCCGATCCTGAGCAGGTGGAGCACTGGGCGTCCCTGCTGGCCCTGGCTGCCGACGACCACCTCAATCGCCCCTAGGCGCCTGTTGAACGATCCAAACCGGCGTCCTGAGGTCCGTCTCGCGTCTGCAACCCCTTCCCTGGCGATGACGGCAGAGCCGGCAGACCGGGTGTTCCGTTCCGAGCCTGGCCATCAGCGCCGCGCCGGCCAGCCCTGATCAGCACCGGGATGCTTCGCTTCGGCCTTCCTCCGTGAGCTCCCCTGCGAGCTGGCCCTCGCGGGGGCCGTCCCGTCTTTGTTGGGGTCGATCGGTCCCATGGCTGGCCTCCACCAGGCTCTCGATCTCCCACCCGCCGCGCCACCATGGCGGCATGGAGACCACTCCCCTCACCACGGAACAGGATGTGGTGGTGGTGGGGGGCGGCATCGCCGGTCTCACCGCCGCCGCCCTGCTGGCACGGGAAGGGGTGGCGGTGGAGGTGCTGGAGGCCCACCACCAGAGCGGAGGCTGCGCCGGCACGTTCCGCCGCGGACCGTGGTGCTTCGACGTGGGCGCCACCCAGGTGGCTGGCCTGGAGCCCGGGGGCGTTCACCGGCGCCTGTTCGCCCACCTGGGAGCGGCGGCGCCGGCGGCCACGCCGCTCGATCCCGGCTGCGTGGTGGATCTGGGCGATGGACGGGAGCCGGTGCGTCTGCACCGCGATCCCGGGGCCTGGCGGGAGGAGCGGCGGCGCCAGTTTCCTGGAAGTGATCCCTTCTGGGATCTCTGCGCCGCACTCCACCGGGCGAACTGGGCCTTCGCCGGTCGCGATCCGGTGCTGCCCCCCCGCTCCTGGTGGGACCTCGGCCAGCTGATCGGGGCACTGGGGCCTGCCACCCTGGCCAGTGGTCTCGCCACCACGGCCACCATCGCCGATCTGCAGCGCCTCAGCGGTTGCGCTTCCGGTGCCGAAGGCGAACGGCTGCGCCGCTTCCTCGATCTACAGCTGCGGCTCTACTCCCAGGAAGCCGCCGATCGCACCGCCGCCCTCTATGGCGCCACGGTGCTGCAGATGGCCCAGGAGCCATTGGGGCTCTGGCATCTGGAGGGTTCGATGCAGGCTCTCAGCCAGGCCCTGGAGCAGGCCCTGGCCCGCTGGGGGGGGCGGCTGCGGCTACGGCACCGGCTGGAGCGGCTGCAGCCCCCGCAACGGCCGGGGGGTCCCTGGCGGCTGGCGGGCGTGGGTCCCGGTGGCGCTCCTTTTCGGATCGCGGCCCGGGAGGTGGTGCTCACCCTTCCCCCCCAGACCCTGCCCAGCCTGCTCGCCGATGCTCTGCCGCCGGCCTACCGGCGCCGGATCGCGGCCTTCCCCGATCCCTCCGGGGCCCTGGTGTTCTATGGGGCGGTGGAGCGGAGCGCTCTGCCCCCCGATTGCGCTCCTCACCAGCAGCTGGCCTGGGCGGATCCGGGGTCGCTGTTCGTGTCCGTGAGCCGGGAGGGGGATGGCCGGGCGCCACGGGGGCAGGCCACCGTGATCGCCAGTGTGTTCACCCCGGCCCGGCCCTGGTTCGACCTGAAGGAGCCCCAGTACCAGCACCAAAAGGTCGATGTCCGCCGTGGCATTGAGGCCGGCCTGCAGCGGCTGCTGGGAATCGCCCCGGCTGATTGGCTCCATGGCGAGCTGGCCACCCCCCGGGGCTGGGCCGGCTGGACCGGTCGCCCCTTCGGCTTCGTGGGCGGCCTCGGCCAGCACCCGAGCCGCTTCGGTCCCTTCGGCCTGGCCAGCCGCAGCCCCCTGGTCGGCCTCTGGCTCTGCGGAGACAGCATCCATCCGGGGGAGGGCACCGCCGGGGTGAGCCTCTCGGCCCTGATGGCAAGCCGCCAGCTGCTGGCCTCCCGGGGGCAGGCCTGGCGCTGGCGCGATGGTGATCAGGCGGCCTAGGGATCCCGGCTCCGCGTGTCCGTGCTCCGGCGTCGGCCCACACTGCGCCTGGAGCTGAGGCGATCCGGGAGCGCCGGGGGGGGGGGCGGCAAACGCGACGGCCTGCCGAAAGGGGATCCGCCGCCCTGCCTAAAGTCGAAGACGATCGGCAGCCTGGACCGCGCCAGCTGGGTGAGGCGCCGGAAGCCGGGTGTTCTGAAGCCCCGTTGCGGGGTGGCCCTGAAGCGTGTCCCCAGGCCCCGGTCTGGCTCCTGGCCCCTGTTCCCACCACTGATGCCCGCCGACCCCTCCCCGCTCCCGCCGCCGGGCTCCACACCCGGCCAGACCGCCTGGGACCGGACGCTGCGGTCGCCATGGCGCGGCCTGCTCGAGGGACAACCCGTAGGAATCGTGGGCCTGGGGCTGATCGGGGGATCCCTCGGCCTCGATCTGCAGGCGGCGGGCCTGGAGGTGCGGGCGCTGGTGCACCGGGAAGCCACGGCTGAGCGGGCCCGCCAACGGGGGTTGGCCAGCCGGGTGGCGACCGATCCGGCCGTGTTGGCAGGTTGCGGCCTGGTGGTGCTCGCCCTGCCCCTGGATCGCCTGCTCGATCCCGATCCCGCCCTGCTGCAGGCCCTGCCTCCGGCCGCGGTCCTCACCGATGTGGGCTCGGTCAAGCAGCCGGTGCTCAGCCGCTGGCAGGCCCTCCTGGAGCGCAACGGCCGGGCCGGACAGGCGGGGTTGTTCGTGGCGGGCCATCCGATGGCCGGCACGGCCCTGGCCGGGGTGGAGGCTGGGGTGGCTGGGCTGTTCCGCGGCCGGCCCTGGGTGGCCACCCCGGATGCGCGCACCGAGCCCGGGGCCCTCGCCCTGGTGCGCGCCCTGGCCGGCGCGGTGGAAGCCCGCTGGCTCACCTGCGACGCCGCGGACCACGACCGGACCGTGGCCTGGATCTCCCACCTGCCGGTGCTGGTGGGGGCTGCCCTGCTTCAAGCCGCCGACCGGGGCAGTGGCGCTGCGGGGCTGGGGGATCTGGCCCGCGCCCTGGCCTCAAGCGGTTTTGCCGACACCACCCGGGTGGGTGGGGGCAACCCGGAGCTCGGCCTCCTGATGGCACGCTGCAACCGCGAGGCCCTTCTGGCCTGCCTCGATGGCTACCAGGAGGCGATCGGATCCCTGCAGGAGCTGGTGCGAAACGAACGCTGGCAGGAGCTGGCCGGCGCGCTGCTGGAGGCCCAGCGCCTGCGACCGGGCTTTCTCAGTCCGCCTCCGTTACCCCCGGGCGATCCACCACCGCCCCAGGGTTGATGCGCCCAGCGCAGGCCTGGCTCCTCTGCCCCTCGCCAGGCCTGCTTCCGGTTCCCCCCGGCCCTGGCGTTGGTGACGCCATGGCCGCCTCCCCCTAGCTTGAGCCACGTTCGCTCGGGAACGGATCGATGCGGCGGCCGTGGGCTTTCGCCGGCACGGCGGCGCTTCTGGCTGGTCTGGCGGGTTGCGCTGCCCCCCGCCCAGGCCAGCTGGATGAGGCCTCATGGCTGCGGCGGGGCCAGAGCCGCATCGATGGCGGGGTGAATGTGACCGTGACGGCCCTCGACCCCAGGGAATCCGAGCGGCTGCTTGGTTTCGATGTGGCGGCTGCCGGCATCCAGCCCGTGTGGGTGAAGGTGGTGAACCGCGAGAAGCGCCGCTGGTATCTGCCGCCGATCACGATCGACAGCGAGTATTACTCCCCGCTGGAGGTGGCCTGGATCGGCCATCGCCCCTTCGCGGCGGAAGCCAACCGCCAGGTGGATGAGCAGCTCAACCGGTTGGGGCTGCCGGCGGTGGTGGAACCGGAGGCAACCACCTCCGGCTTCGTGTTCACGAATCTCGATGAGGGGATCAAGTACGCCAGCTTCGAACTGGTGGCCCCGGGGCCGCAGCCCCAGCTGCGGCGTTTCTCCTTTCTCACCGAGGTGCCCGGCCACGCCACCGATTTCCAGCGCGTGAACTGGAATGGCCTCTATCCCTCCGCCAAGGTGCGGGACCTCGATGAGACGGGGCTGCGCCACTGGCTGGAACACGATGTGCCCTGCTGCGCCCGCGGCGGGGACCGCCGCACCCCCGCCGATCCCCTCAACGTGGTGATCGTGGGCAGCCGGGACACGGTGTTTCCCACCCTGGCGCGGCGCGGCTGGCACGTGACCCAGACCCTCAGCGTCAGCTCCCTGTGGCGCACGGTGCGCTCGGCCCTGCTGGGCGGCCGCTACCGCTATGCCCCGGTCTCGCCGCTCTATCTCTTCGGACGCCGCCAGGACATGGCCCTGCAGAAGGGCCGCCGCGATGTGAATCAGCGCAACCACATGCGTCTGTGGCTCGCGCCGGTGACCTACAAGGGCCAGCCGGTGTGGGTGGGCCAGATCAGTCGGGACATCGGCGTACGGCTGACCCGCCGCACGATCACCACCCACAAGATCGATCCGGCCGTCGATGAAACCCGCTGGTACCTGCTCCAGGATCTCTTTTTCTCCGACGCTCTGGCCCGCTTCGGCTTCGTGGGCGGGGTTGGCGCCTCCAAGGTGGATCAGGCCCGCACCAACTACACCGGTGACCCCTATGTGACCGACGGCCGCCGCGCCATCTTCTGGATCACCCCCGCTGCCGAGGAGCGTCAGCAGCGGGTGGTGGCCCGCTGGATCCCCTTCCGGCAGCGGGCCGCAGCGGGCGGGAGCAAGGCCGGCGCCGCTCTTCCGCCGGTGCCGGTGTCGCCGCTGCCATCGACGTCGACAACGTCCCCCTGAGCGTTTCAGCCTCGCAACCGCCGCTATCGCGATCAGCGTGCCCGATGCGCAAACGGGATCGCCCAGGCCAGGGGGCGGCCCTGCGGCGGTCCAGCCAGGCCATGGGCGTAGGGCGTTTCGGTTCTGCCGGGCGGCTCCAGGCGCGGAGTTGCCGAGCGTCGTTCCAGGCCCCTTTAGGACGCAGCTGTCGCCCCTGCGGCCGATTCGTGCCGCCGGCCATCTCTACGATCCAGCGATGCTTGAAGCCAGGGCCCACCTCCAGCTCAAGACGCTCCTGGAGCGGGAGGGCATCGAGCGCTGGCCCCATCACCTCACCCTCTGCCGGCTGGTGGGTCGCAGCCTGCGCCGGGGTGATCACACCCTGATCCGGCTGGCCGCCGGCATTGATCCCAGCTGGTTG
>Ga0114976_10000430_pt1 | contig 26232 bp, 33 predicted proteins | sample S_130805_EF_Meta_FD_87319 | JGI IMG/M metagenome (GOLD analysis project Ga0114976, IMG submission 87319) | Freshwater microbial communities from Lake Simoncouche, Canada to study carbon cycling - S_130805_EF_MetaG | ecosystem: Environmental > Aquatic > Freshwater > Lake | place: Lake... | reverse complement strand
CGAGGCAGTCCTGTGCCTGCCTACTGATGTTTATGGACATGTTATTCCTTGATGATGCGTTTGAACTCTGTAGCAAATGAGCGAGCAAAAATCTTACCTAGCTCAGATACTAACACGACCAGATTTTCCTCTAGGTCGTACTCGCTATCATATACCTCGTCGTCATCGTAATCTACATCGTCAGACAAAGCTGAATCAATAGACTCGATTACTTCTTCGACAGGTTCAGGTTCTTTATCCACTTGAGTCTCTACTACCGGCATTACTACGCGGGGAGGGCTAGCTATTACATTTTGACTCAAGGGGATTAACATAAGACCATTTGTAAGGTCATATACTGGGACGTTATTCTGCTGAGCTATCGAAGCAGCAGTCTGACATTCTGAATCGTCATCATCCCATAGAGCAAAGAATCTAAGTTCTTCTCTAGTATTCTCAACCAATAATTCTTCATAATTATTCCTGGAATAGTCAAGAATTGGAAGTTCTTTATCGATTGCGTATTGATAGGCCCATTCGACCCCATCAGATTTCTTTTCGTCGTACACAATAGCAATGATTGCTTCATCAACTGAATCTACAACATCACTAATAAGGGCCTCTACGTTAGCCCGGGTTGTTTTACCATTACCCATAACCGCGATGGTTACTCGTCTCATACTTACCTCCTATGAACGGAAGTATTAGTATACAGAAGAATTAGGAAACGTCAAGTAATGGTTGTACCAATAATTGCAGAATAGTTAGTTCCTATAGGAAGATACTCTGCCAAAACTGCCTTTAGGCGGCTTTCAGTAACCAATCTATTAGGGTAGTAAAGACTTCTACCGGTACTTGCGGTACCTTTAGTTCCTGCTGCGTTTTGCTCCCAAATAAGGTCTTCAGTGACGTTATATCCAGTGCTTCCATCAAAGTATGCGTTTACAGATGAGCTAGTTTCAAACAATATGGAGTCTACGTAATAAATATTTCCGTTTGCTCCAGTAATAGTAAAAGTAATTGTCGCAGTAGCTGCAGTGGCTGGGGCATACATCTGTGTGGCACTAGTGCTTGTAGGGGCAAGAGACACTCTAGTAAATGTAGTTGCTAAAGTAACTGCCGAACTGGTATCAGTCTGTAAAGTAGTTCCGCCAGAGTTTTTCCAAACCACAGTTATAGTAGCGGTGTTAGTTCCAGCGGCCTTTATATAGGCGCTAATAGCGTACGGAATACCACCTGTTACTGGAATAGCACTGCTTGGGGTTAAGGTTGTAGATGAAGCATTGGCAGTAAGTCTAGCCGAAGTAGTACTAATTGCTGTGCCTAGACCCACAGCGCTAGTAGGGTATATATTTCCGGCTGTGCTGTCTGTGGTAAAAGCACTAGTACCGGTAGTAGCCCAGTTAGTAGTAGCTAGTTCAAATCCAGGGTTAATAACTTCATTAATTCTAGGGGCTTTTAAATATACATCCACACGTCTAGGATCATAGTACTTTGTAGAATACGGAGTAACTTCAAGTTGCAATCCGTCAATATAATATTTTTCACCTACAGTCATAAGAGCAGGCACTCCAGCACCGGTAGCCTGCAAAAATTTTACAAACGGAACTCCATAAGCAGCATATGTTGGAGAAGTTACGGTATAGTATAAACGATACCAGGTATTTTCATCTCCGCTATAGACTGCATCGCTGCCTGTAGAGGTCGAGATATAGGTGCCACGTTGGTCATACCATTTAATACCGGCATCAATATACCTTGCTGAAGGCGCGTATATGTATAAAGATAATCTATAATTTGTGCTAGCCGAAATTGGAATACCACATAATTTAGGGCTATAAAGCTTTGCCGATGCCAGCCCTCCATAAATAGACAAACTAGTAGTGGCCGTAGGGTTGTAGAAAGTAAAAGCCTTGCTATCTGGAACAGAAAGAATTTCCCAAATACCGTTTATATAATTAGGGCTCATTCCTTGTAAAACTACGGTGTCTCCTACAGCAAAGCTATGATCAGTATCGGTATTAATAGTGATATAAGAATAGCCGGACGGGGAATTGTTTGAGCCAAATCCGTTAATAACAGCGCTATCTAATGAACTACCGTAAGATAACTCCCACACAGACCCTGCGGCTACAGATGTTACCTCAACTTTTGCATACCCAAGCTGACTGTTGGGATATCCAGTAGGAGAGCCACTTTCTGAGTACGGGACAGGAAAACCACCTTCTTCTGCAGCAGTAGTTTCTACAAGAGATAAAGCGTTTCCGCTAGTATTCCAAAAACCTGTTGAAGCCTCGAAAGAGGCACAGTCAAGGGTTAGAAATAAATTTTTAAATGGGGCAATGTCAGCAGGGTATCCTGTAAATGATTTTACAAACTGCTTTATTCCCTGAGTAGTCCCCTTGTTCAAATATATATAATCAACGTTACTTAAAAGTCGTTTTCCTTGCTGAATACCCAATCCGCTCTCATAGTTAAATCCCATTTGGTCCATGAAAGCCGGCAGTAATTTACCGTTAACTTCATTTATGTTATATCTGTTTTTGGCATTATCAACGTTTGTTTTTATGAGGTCATACTGAATACCAATAACTCTTAAAAAGTTATATAAGTCATTATTTCTATTTGGAGTGTCTGATGAGTACGCTGAAGTATAAACATATGGGAGTGAGTTATACATAAACTCAGCTGTACTGTAGTTTTTAATAGAAGTGCCTAAAGCAGTTCCGACACGTATCCAGTAGTTATTAGACAAAACAAATGCAGAATAGTAGTAAATTTTACCCGGAGTTAGTAATGTAGGAGTAAAGATTAATGAAGTTCCGCCAGGAATGGACGCAGCATCACTTAGGGTTATATTGGTACCATTAACGGTTGCTACTGTAGTGCCGCCAACAATCCCATTTCCAGAGTTAGGACCGGTTAGGTACCCCGAAGGAGTATACGTAACGGCTTGACCAACTTTTATATTTGGGTTAGCCGCAACTAATGAGATGGTGGTACTGCCATTTGTATCGTAAACAGTAGTACCAGTGTAGGTAGCAGTAGCAGAGCCGGTAATAGGGTCGTAAAAAGCGCCGGTATCCGCTAGGACACCCTCAAGCCCTAGAAGACTAGTGCTACCAGGACCAGCCGTGGTTAGGGCAGTCTTATCGGTTTTATAGACTAAGTCTCCGCCGTCTGGGGTAACCGGGAATCCCATAGGATTTCTTACGATAGAAAACGTAGTAAAGTTTGCGGTAGATAAAGGGTATTTCCAGGATAGTTTAATAGTTCCATAGTCCAAAGACTGCGCAGTAAATGGGTATACGCTTATATCGGTAGTGGAAGCAATTCCATACCTAAAAGACCCGTATACTTTAGAACCATAAACTGTCATTTATTTACCTATTACTTGACACCATAAATTGAATAAGTAGCTGCTGTAGGATAAGTAGTTGTTGCCTGTAAAGTAAGGGTAGTAACTGCAGATGTAATAGTTCCACCAGCTGTTGCAATTCCTGAGCCAAATCCAACACCGTTTACCCAAGTGGCAGATTTAGCCCCTGTGCCATTTACGTTATAAATTTCTGCAGTAATAGTATCTCCAGATGCGGGAGATGCTACGTTGCTGATAGGAAAAGTTCCACCAGTTAAGCTTCCAATACCTGCGGTAGGTACTCCAGAGGATGGGTAAGTAAAACCGCCATATTTAACAGTGGTTGCCCCATTAACGTTAACTGTTATTGCGCTTGATGAGCCTGCAGTGGTAATCCTAACAACTATTACAAGTTTTGTGTACGATGTTCCAGTAATAGCAAGAGCTCCTGGAGCTGATGTAAAGTTACCGCTGTGCAGTAAGGTGTACCCTACTCGGACACCATCACCGGCGTCTCCAGTAAGGCCAGCTTCTAGGTTAGTTAACCTAGCGGCTACGGTAGTGTTTGTACCGCTGGAATTATATGCTCCAGTAGAAGCCGGCAGAGAAGAAGTCCTTGGATTAACTCCAAGCTCTGCTTCAATAGCCTGAATTTCTCCCTGAACACTATTTATGTCAGCAGCTAAAACGGTATCAATGCCGTCTACTTTATTAGTATAGGTTTTTAAACTACCTGGATAAGTTGCCATTTATTTATTCTCCTTTATTGAAGTCCACCGAGAGCGGTGATAGTAAAAATGTTTTTAATAGGGATTTGATTAGCGGCACAAACAATGCCATAAGTAGTTACTCCAGCAGAAGTGGTGGAGTCAACTGCAATAATTGATGCTGAGTTTAGGTATGTAGTAGGTGGCCAGCTAAATGAAAGCGCGGTTCCATTTGTAACAGTAGTAGCAATATTTACCGAGATAGTTATGGAGTTAGCGTTTACAGCCGTTACTATTGCAGGATTGTAAGTTTCAGAAGGCACATTCGTTCCAGTAACATACATGCCCACTACGATTCCCTTAGATGCCGGCGTTGTAATGTTAAGCGTAGGGGCTCCTGAAGGAGAGCTGGACGTGGTAGTTACGCCAGTAGGTGTGGCTGTTCCTGCTGGAACAGTAATAGTAACTGAGTTACTTGTAACTGAGTTTACGGCATAAGTACCATCAAAAGCAGCAACACCAGACACTTTAATAATCTGACCGGCAGTAATGTTATGGGAATTTGGGAAAGTTAATGTAGCAGTGCCAACGGTTCTAGTGTAGTAATAAGTCCAGTACTTTTGCTCATTAGACAGCCTGCGCAAATGCTCAACTGTAGCATAGTCAACGCCATCAACATTAGTAAGTGCGTTTAGAATAAAGTGAGGAGGAATGCGGTCAGCAAAGAACGAATTATTGTAAGACACTAGGTTAGAAAGCGCGTTTTGAGCTTGGGTAACTACAGTCTCTTGATTGTACTGCGGAAGAACGTGTAGAGTAAGCCCTAGATTTATAGGCACATAAACAGGAGGTTGAACATTTAGAGTTACGTTTGGTGCAACCTTATCCACAAAATAATTAACTACATTGCTTTTAAGTGTGTTAAACGCAGTAGTGTTACTGCCAGTAACGCTAACAGAAGCATCTGCTCCAGGACTTACTGACCCAGCCACACCAGGAAGTGTAGTGATGCTTGCCGGCTTAGCCACAGTAAATTTTGTATTATCAGCGTAAGTTACTAGCGTAGGAGTGTTGATATCATAAGTAGGGAAGGTACATCCAGTAATAGTTACGTAACTTTGGTTAGTCACAAGCCCCGTAGTGGCAATCGTATAAGTTAAATATCCAGTACCAGCGGTGCTATCGCTAGCAGTTTGATTAATTGCAGTAATATTTGTAAATGGGCCGTAAGTGTTTACAGCACTGCTTCCAAAAGGTGCAATGTATAAATTAACGTTTGACCATACCGCAGCATCAGCGCTTGACTTTGAAACACCTGATACCTGCAAAGCTAAGTAAGCGTAGTCTTTAAGAGAGACTGCGCGCCTCAAAGTTCTTAGCGCTCTAGGAGCGTTAATTCTGATAGAGTCAGTAGACTCTTGGTCAGCTCCACCAGTAGCAACGCTTAGTTGAGCAACAGTAACGTTGTAGCTTCCAGTCAAAGTATTCTTTGCCAATGAATTTGCTGCGATATTTCCAGCAGAACCTACTCCAACGCGATAGGTAACTGTGATTGAATAAGTTGCAGGCGGAATGCGGCCACCAACTCCGTCGCCAAATACAATATAGGTGTAGCCATCAGCATCCATAGTTGTGCTAAACACTGAGTCATACGGGTTGTTGTCTACCAAAGAAGAGCTGTATGTGTATTGAATTCCGCCAACTTTAACAATAATGTTACTGCCGCTGCTGTTAATCACAACTCCAGCTTGAGCAATTTTAAATACTTGGCTAGGGGTACCGTCAGACGTACCCAGGTCTTCATCAGTAGTTGTTACTCCCTGAGTAGCAGTCGTGTTGACTGTTGCTCCAAAACCAACAGATACATCGTTATCAAGCTCAAAAACTACCTGAGTACTTTGTCCATTAACTAAAGTTGTAGAAGCAATTTGAGTACCGGCGGGAATAGTTAAAGTGCCGCTAGGGTTATTATTTGTAAGAGACAACGCGACTGTGGCCGCACTACTTGGTGTTGGGGTATACCCAAGCATAGACGCAATCTGCAATACGCTAGCACGCTGGCTAGCAGTCCCTAGGAAACCTTCAGAAGCCATACGGTCAGTGTAAAAGCTCATAATGTCGCCCAGGTAGGCAAAAGTTTCTAGCAACGCTACACCGATATCGGTAGGGTCGCTGACAGCCCAAGTAGGGTTAAACTGCTTAGCAATAGCGGTCAAGTCCGCTAAAATTGCTGTATAGTCACGTGAGACGTAGTCAATTTGCGGAATATAATTTTTAGTAACGTTAACTGTATCAGCCATTGTTTATCTCCTGCAGTAAATCACCAGAACGGTTGAATATTCCAGTATTAATTGTAACACTATCTGGCTCCCCATTGGGCAGTCCGTAGGTAATACTTACTGTTAAAATGCCAGTAGTGAGGTCAAATGAGGGGGATATTTGACGTAGCTCTAGTGCGGGCAGCCAGTCAATAAACGCTCTTGTAATACTGTCTTTAGCGATTTGGCCTGCAGTAGCTTCAGGCTCAAATACTACCGTGTGTAGATTAGAACCAAAATTAGGGCGCATTAGGCGCTCTCCTGGCCTGGTTCCAAGTACCAATAAAACTCGCTGCTGCCATATCTTCTTATAGTCAGAAGTAGCTGCTATAGAGGTGATATTAGTGTTAGCCGAGTTTTTTCCGAAAGAAAACGGGTAATTAATTACTTTAATAGCCATTAGAATGTTCCTAACCATAGAGGGAAATTAGGGTCGCCGCCTTCAAACATAACCCAGCAAGGCTCTCCTACAATAGGCTTAAACCCGCCAACGTGCGTAGCAGACACGGTAAATGAAGGAGTCTCAGGTTGAGCAGGGGGTCCGGCTTGTGCAGAGGTGGCAATCAAAGAGGTAGACGTAGAGGTATTTACGTGCCAAATCCACTGCAAAGTATCACCAACAGAAATATCTATTATGTAATTCCAGCTAGCAACTGTATAAGGATTTTTAGAACCAATAGATATAGAGCCTGCAGAATTTGGGACATCTATGCCGTTTTGTCTCATCCACATATCTGCGTTTAAAAACCCATTTCCACCGATAGTGGTGTATAGCTGAGCAGATATTTGAATATTGTACGTGCCAGCATAGTTAAATTTAATTGCAGAAGTGGCTGGGGTTGTAGTACTAGGGTTAATTAAATCTATACCGTAGCTTCCTTCTACAGTATCCAAAGCAATTACATTATTTACAGAGCTATCCGCTGTTGTTTGCGTGATTGTGCTAATCCAAGAACCATATGGTATTTTTTTATTAGTAGATGCGAAAATAATAGGCCAAGCCCAGTTAGTGATTTCTGTTCCTAATACCTGCGGTACGGTTAACGTAACCCTATTTAGGTTTTCAGGGTCGCTAGTAGATTCGACAATTCCTCGGTATATTCCGTAGTATCTAACTTCAGATAGCATTTGACCTCAGCTTTGCCCATACAGACTGCGGCATACGCTCGTCAGGTAATTTGTATCTTAAATCGCGGTGGGTAGAGCCCCAACGAGCCGTTGCTACGAAAGGCCCAGTTTGGTTAGCTCTGTTAACTCTATCTATAAACTCTGTCTTTTGGTTTCTCTTTGTAGTAATACTTGGCTTATAAATAATAGTTTTTGGCTTAACGTTTGTGTTTCTTTGATTAGGGATAAGCTTTCTTGTTGGGTTGGGAGCAGGTACGGCAGGGATGCTACTGTCCGCAATTCTACCTAAAGAGTCAGAAGCAACAGTTATATCACAGGTATACATCTGCTGGTTTAGATTTTCTTCTGTTACAGTGTGGGTTACACTAAGCACTGTCCAATAGCCCGAGTACTCTGAGCCTACATTTTTAAAGTACACAGGCATACAAGGGCGGATTGAAGATACTCCAATAGTCTGAGCTTCCGCAGCATAAGGAAAACGGCTGTTCTCATCGGCAGCTTCGGCGTAGTGCTTAGCTGTTTGGTAATCGTTTGCCACAGCCTGAGTAGCGTGAGAATCAAAAAAGTCTACGTTTGATAGCTGTCTGTTAGGGCCAGAAGATGTTTGGTTAGTTATCTTAAATGATGAACCGCTGACAGGGTCTACACCAGCTAGTGAGGTAGCAGACTTCTTAAAGCCAAAGTGTCTCAAAGTTTCGCTAATAACCGGCTTAAATGAATAGATAGGATTTACAGGCTTAAATCCTCCATCCGCTTTTTGAAAAGTCACAGCTTCAGTAATAAGTTCTTTGAAGTCCTCAGTAACTGGGTGAAAATGCAATTCTGTATTTTCTGCTCTTAGGAAGTACCCAGCTTGTCTGGCAAGTTTAACCATAAACTCCCAGTCAGTCATACCAGCTTGAGCTACCTGGTTATAGATAATAGGGCAAGGAGTAACCCTATAAGCAAAATTATATTTTTTAGCAATCTCTGCTACGATTTGATCTGCAGACATATTTTTATAAATTTTTTGGCTAGCCTGTTTCATTACATAAGATGCGCCAATAAAACCAACTTTTGTAAAGTTTTTGCCGGAAGTCTGGTGGTTCTTTAGGTCGTGGACATACCCGCTGTATGTTTTATTTCTGATTGTAATAGTCATTAATACACCAGGTTTGATGTTCAAAGGGTCTAAGTTCCAATCCCTAAACTCTACGGTAGCGTAATCGTGCGCAAATATTTCTTGAATAAGGGCTACTTTATATACACGCTTAGGCTGCTGTGAACTAGTAGGAAAGTTGACTGTAACGTAATTAGACACGAGGTATCCTAACGATTGTGCCAGGCGCTACGTTAATCCAGTCAGTAATTCTAGGGTTAAACTCGGCAATAATCCACCAACGAGTAGGAAACAAAAAGAACTTAGCAGCTAAGTTATCTATGCGGTCTCCGTCTTTCCACAAGTAATCAACGTAGTTTAAATTTCCAAGCTCGCTAAAGTCATAAAACATTACAGGAGCATTTTCTCCATTAGGAGTAGTAGTGAAATAATCTACAACTGAGTCGTAGTATCTTGAGTCATTAGATGGCGCAGCCATTAGTTACCTCCATACTCATCACATTGGCCCCCAAACAGACGTGCCTGAAGGAGCAGTAGCAGGGTCAGGTGTAGAAGGACCTGTGCTAAGACCAGCAGTAGCCAGTAGGTTAAAGGAAATTTGAACAGTACTTTGAATAGGAATCATGTCCGGGGTAAACATAGTGTGGTTTACAGACATGTTAGTTACATATCCAAGGTACGACAATGGGCCAATGTCTATGTTAAGCAAACTAGGCATTAAGAAACCAATGTCAGCAGTAATTATACCACGACCGTTCTTCCAGAAGTCGCCCCCAGAAGCAGTGCTTCCAGGGCCAGGTCCATTGATTGCTGTGTATAGATACTCAATGTCCGCTAGAGTACCTCTTTGAAAAAGGTCTACAAGCTTTTGTTCTACAGTTTTATTACGACCATTCTTAAGCAAAGACGCAGTAAAGCTACCGTTATTCGAGTAGTATGGGGCAAACTGAGCCACTTCGGCTGGGGTTATAAAGTTATTAGTTCCAGGATTACCTAAAGCACTACCAATGTTATTAGGCCTCTTAAATACAGCATTGGCACACGCAAAATCATTTATTCTATTTACTTCAATAGTAAACGAAATAGATTCAGTAGCTGGGAATGCGCCTACCTGGCCCAAGAAACGGTCATTGACGTTTGGGGTAGCATCCATTTGTACAGCCACAGATGTACCAAAGCTAGCAGGGTTCCATAAAAACTGGAATCCATATTTGCGGTCAGAGTTATCAATTTTGGTAGTATTACCGTTTCCATCTACGGTAGACAATGATGTGTCACTAGCTTTCCACCAAATACGGCCTCTGCGGTAACGGTCATCAGAAGAAACTTTTCTATTCTCAGCCGGCATATTATTTGGGTCTGAGTTAGGAAGCCTTGGCATACTCCATTGGTGAGGCGGCAAGTTCCACTGGTACTCTCCCGGATTAGCAGGGGCTTCAGGTACTTTAACCGAAAACTTATTATCGGATGTAACGGTATCCTTTTGGTCAAATCTAACCACGTTAGCGGATATAGCTCCATATGCTACAGACGACGTGACAGAGCCAGTGCCCTTAGTAAGTTTTACCGAAGAACCTATTGTTTGATAAGACGTAGTATTACCAGCAGATATAACAGGGGTAGTAGAATCAAAAGAAAATTTACCTGAAGATGTTGGCACAGTAGGTACATACTTATAGTTTTTCTTAACTGATGTAGTAATACCTGGGCTTATTTCGTCATTTACTGATGCAGGCTTAGTCACTGAAGTGTCTCCCGCAAAGTATGAAGAGCTATCTACGTATACATTTACAACAATATTGTCAGCGCTGTTATTAGATATATAGCCCATAGAACGAGCACTCGCTGAACTGCTAGTATTTCCACTCATGTGTTCCACATTCCTCCGCTAGGTGTGCCATCTCTAGCACTTTCAGCCTCAGCTGCACTTTGAAGATATTCTTTAATTGTTCTTGCGACTGTTGTAGGGTCATTAGAACCGTCCACAGTAATATTCACATACTGCGGAATAGTATTTGTGCCCCACTTGCTATTAGTAATAGCAGAAGTAATTTTGTTAAATCCAGCGTCATTCTTAAATAGGTCCAATAGTCCCTTAAAGTTATCCTGCTTTAAAGTTAACGCTGTAGCGGTAAGTCCGGCGGATTCAGTAGCAAACTCTTGAACGTGAGCGTAATTCTTATTTATAGAATTGCCATAAGCACGAGTAGTATTTAGTGGGTTATTCCAAGTCTGATAGTTATTTTCTGAGCTGCTTTCAGCGTTCATCCAAGCAAGGATTGAGGCAATGTTACCCGCAGTAACTGGAGCACCTATTTCTTTTAGCAAGCTACCTGCCCAAGCCGTCATGCTTCCAGACTGTTGCACAAATCCAGTAGGATGAACGCCAATGTTTACCAGCTGTCTAGCTGGGTCCCAAGTTGGATTATTACTTGCATTTAGCTTAGGCTTAATTGGCTTAGTTGGGGTTGAAGCAGTTGGGGTTACAGCAGAAGTTCCAGTAGCAGCGTTGTGGTCAGCTTTTATTTGGTTTAACTCTATCTGCTTTTCCGTAGAGATGCCTCCATAGGACCATTTATCATTAGGCGTTAATTGGCCATTAGCAATTGCATCAGCCCATTGCTCATCTTCCATTTGAGTAGCATGTCTACTATCTGTTACAATACCTGCTAACACCGCGGCCGCTATGAGAACTTCTGAAGAGAGCTTAAGAGCACTTAAACCTACATCAGAAACAGATTTAGCCGTATCAACCGCTCCCTTAATTAAAATTCCACCGGTACCATTACCGGCACTACCAAGAGTTGTTGAAAAAGTGCTTGCCCCTACCAACGCCTCAAGCAATGAACTCATGCCGGTAGTAATTTCAGTAATTTTAGTTATAGTATCATTAGCGCCCTGAATACCTGCAACACCGGCTGAAGTATAAGCACTGACGTTTGCAGCACCGGCTTTATTTCTTCTACCGATGTTTTCAACAATTCCAGGACTTGCACCTGTAGTAAGCAGTTCTTTTTTACCAGCTTCAGACTGATAACCAGCACCAATTTTTGCGCCATTGTTTTTAGCAAATTGGAACAAATAAGAAACGATAGCCTGACGAAGCACAGCATCTGTACCAAAATATTGGTCAAGCATCATGTCAAGGGAGTTACCAGGCTGCAGCGAGAAAGACAAATCTGCCTCAGTAATATTACTTCTACCTGATTTATTAGTATTTAAAGATTTCCATAAATCTCTAGCAATATCCTCAACGCCACGCATAAAACCGTTTTGGTCACGGACGTTAATGCCAATCATACGAAGCTTATTAACACTTGCGCCTTGGTTAAGCGCAGATACTGCACCCATAGCGCCTTCTAGGCCGCTACCTGGAAGTATGTTAGAGATACCAGCGGTGCTATTTATAATAGTGTTATAGTTCTTTAGGCCCGGCATAATGCCCATGCTGCTACCCGCCATAGTTGCATTTGCAGCGTCCATAGCGCTTACAGGGGTTCCACGGCTAGACATTGAAGCAAATGCTTTCATACCGGCTATAGTGCCGATATTGTCATTTTGTCTAGAATACACCCCAGAGAAGAAACCAAAGCGACGACGAGCTATATCATTCTCAACGTACTGTCCAGCATCTACGCCTGTAGCGAGAGCAGTTAATGCTGTACCGGCCATGCTTCTGATAGCAGATGACATAGAATAGTTACTAGTCGAGCCACCAGTGCCAGGTCCTCCAGGTCCCCCAGGTGCTCCAGGGGCCGCCGGGCCTGCTGGACCTGCTGGGCCTGGAGGAGGGGTAGGGCTAGTCATAGAGCTAGCACCACCGGCGTTACTGCCGCCCTTACCGCCAGAAGAGTTTTTTAAATTAGTGGCAATACTCTTAGATAACTTCTCAGTTTCTTTAAGAACGTTATTAAGTTTGCGGTATTCTTCGGTAAGGTTAGCGACTAGGCGGGATTTTGATGAACCTCCGCCTAAGCCAAAGGAGTCTTTTACAGCCAACTTACTCTACCTTTATTTCCGAGCCGCTCTATACAGCCAGTTTCTACGTTCTCTTACAGACAGACTTCTGATGTCAGAAAGCGTCCAGCCAGTGAATGTTCGAGATAGTGCTTCATATTCGTCGAGTAGTTGTTCGTAGTCTTTTTCTTTATAGACGAAACAAGTCGGCTAACGACAGTGGAAGAGGGATATCCTCACCACAAGCCTCGCAAGTCGTCTTCACCTCCCCGAGGCGTGGGCCCGGGTTACGCTTGATAATCTCATTGATTACGCCGTCACGGTCAGCCATACCTAGAGTAAGAGCAGTGCTAGCTCCAAGTGATGGTTCACCATTTACAGACTTAAGACATCCAGCGATCAAGATGGTGTTGAGCTCTGAGTTTGTTTTATCAGAGTTTTCAACAAGCTTTTTCTGCACAGCACCGGTAGGAAGGCCTACTACAATTGCTCCGTGCTTCTTAGAAATATAGGTAAAAGTCCTGTCATTAATCGGGTCTTCTAGCTCCTTGATAGGAACATCCTTAACCAAATCAACGGCTACTTCTAAGTCTGTGTTGCAATGTGGGCAGGCAAACTCATAGTCAACAGTATCGCCAAAAGTAACTCGGCGAATTCCAATCAACAATGCGTCTCGGTCACCGCTCAATAGTTGGTCAAGGTCTGACTTGTCTGCTGGGCTAGTTCCAATAGAAACTACTCCTCGCTGCAACATCGCAGCAAGAGCCTTTCCAGCAGAGCCAGCCTTTGATACAGCTTCTTCGTCCATGCCGTTTAGCTCACGAACTTCGCCGTATTTAATCAAAGAACCATCCTTAGCCAAGAATCCACCCGGAAGAATTACATTCGAGTTTGACGGTGCAACGGTCTTAATTTCGACTTCTGGCCCTTTTTCCAAGTCCTGTGCGTACTGAGAAATTAAAGCCGGGTCGTTAGATATATCATTTACCATGTTTGTACTCCTAATTAGTTATTGGTATTTTATCAGATTTTAATTACTAAATTATGTAAGTGTAGTAGATACGTTTGAACCAAAGTTAGCTAGCTGAACTGATAGGCCCTCGTGTACTAGTGTCATAGTTTCGTACATCAATGCGTTTTCAGATGCATTTAAGTCTGAAAAGTTAAGGCCAGAAATCCAGGCGTTGTGGACAATGAACTTCATCTTGTATGCAGACTTGTTAATGATGTCAGATGAGCTAATTGCTGGAGAACCAGTTACTGGGTGGTCTAGTACATAAATGTCTAGGTCACAACGGAATGACGAACCATCTATCCCAGCAATACCATCACCAGAGCTAGCAGCAAACAACTGTTTAAACCAGTTGATTCCTTCGCTCTGGCCTAGGATTACTCCACGGCTTAGAGTGATTGGTACAAAGCTCACACGACCAGGTAGCTGGTGTAGAGAGGTGTTCATACCACCTTCACGGTAGCTGATTCCATCGATAGTCATACTAAGACCTGACACAGAAGTGAACCCGCCCTTGAACTTCAAGAAGCTTTCTTTACCCGGCGCAGTTGAGCCTGGTACACCAGTATCTCCGGTTACACGGAAGTCAACTAGGAACCTAAAATTTCTTAAAGGGTCAGTTGCTAGTTTGGAAAAGCGTGAAATTGCGCTAGTTGCCATTTATATTTCCTCCTAAAGGACTGTTACAACAGAGCCACTGTCGTACTGGCTAATACGGATTACCACAAATTCAGCAGGGCGCTGAAGGGCTACACCGATTTCTAGGTGAACCTCACCAGCAGCAACGCTGGATACGGTGTTGATGGAGCTGTCTGCCTTTACGTAGAAAGCGTCCAATGCTGTGTTTCCCTTTAGACCTCCGGTTTGCCAGAAGTTAATAAGGATTGCTTCACAAGTAGTCTGTAGACGGTTCCATAGGCGCTCGTCGTTTGACTCAAACAAAGCAAAAGCAGTTGCGTCAGTAAGAACCTTGCGTAAGTAAATAAGGCTTCTACGGACTGATACATACTTGTTGCTGTATGTAGTGCTAAGTGTGCGAGCACCCATAACTACAATTCCAGAACCAGGGATGTAACGAATTGCGTTTACTGGGGTAGCACTAGCAAAGGTGTTAGGGCTTGATGTACCGTTGTTTAGGTAGTCCAACTCTAGGTTTGTCAAAGTAGGTACTGAGACAACACCAGACAAACGAGCCTCTAGACCAGCAGGAGACTTGAACACACCACGAGATGCGTCAGTAGTTGCATACTTAGCTGCAACTGCTCCACCTGGGTAAGCAACCGCGGTTGAGCCAGGGCTGCTAGAAGTTGGGTTTGGAATTGTTAAGTTGGGATAGTAAACTGCACCATAACCAAGAGCAGCAGCTCCAGCAGCTCCACCAGTGTAAGAGTTAGCCAAAGTCAGCTGGCTTGTTACATCTGTTGTTGCCTGTGTAGGGTCAATAAGAACAAACACATCGCCGCGGTTGTAAGCGTAAGTAAGAAGCGCGTTTACATCCGCTGCTGCTGTAACGCCAGGTGCATTCAATAGAATAGGCTGGTTAATTGAGTCTAAGCCTGAAGTAGCAGCAGCTATAACGCTGTTAGTTACAGCTGAGCCATCGCCACCACCAGTAAGGGCTGAGTTTACAAAAGTAAGCGAAGTCGCAGTTGGCACAGCCATGTTAGCGCTTAGGGTAACTGTAGGGCTGCTAAATCCTGTAACAGTAGTTCCGCTTGTAATACCATTTCCGATAACAACCATGCCAATGCTAACAGCTGGAATAGTGCCAGTTAGTGTGATTGTAGCACCGGATGAACCACCGTTTCCACCTACAGCGCTAACAGAAACTAGTCCAGTAGTTAGTGGGGTGTTTGTGGTAGCAAAGGTAACTGAGGTGTGGTTTGACGCGTTAGAGTCAGTAGCGGTTACATAGTTAGAAGACGCGTTAATAATAGTAGGTGCGTATGACGGGTCTGTAGCAAGCAATGTAAGGTCGCTGAAGCGCTCTACGATAAATCCTGAAGTAGTTCCCCCATCGTAGATAGCTAGGTTAAAGTACTTACCTGGGTATGAAGTGCTTGAGGTTGAGCTTGAAATTTCATAGTAAAGACCGTTACTCCAAGCACCAGGGTTCTTAGCGGTTAGGGTAAGTTCAGTTGTAGTACTCTGTGCAGTAACTGTACCAGCGGTTGTGATAGAAACAGCAGTAGCAGGTGCAGCAGCGTTTGTAACTGTGAAAGTAGTTGCGCTAGGAACGGCAGTTACTACGAAAGTACCCTGATAAACAGTAGTTGGGCTAGCAGTAGATGCTTCAACTCCTGCGATTACTACAGTCTGTCCAACTTTTAGGCGGTGAGTAGCGCTTGTATAAGTAGTTGAAGTACCGCTTTGAGCAACAGTAGAACCTGTAGCAATAGCAACAGTGGTGTTTCCCTTAATTGCAACAGAGGAAGCGGTTGCGTTCACAGTTACACGGTCTACGTAACACTGGCTTCCACCGTTAGCGAAGAATAGATAAACCGCAGTTGCAGTATCTGGGTCAGCAGCATTATCAAGAATGTCGCCATACAAAGAGGTGAATTGGTTCCATGAAGTTACTAGGGTAGCAGCAAGTGGTCCTTTTGCAAAGTAGCCCATGAAGGTAGCTACAGTAGAGCTAGGGGTAGAGGACAACGCTACGGAAGAAGGTACTTCTTCTAGGTATACTCCGGGGCGGTTATAAGTCGCCATAAGATTTTCTCCTTGAGGTTAGTTGAGGATAAACAAATATTAGATAGGTAGTTGACCAGGTGGGATATCGGCTGTTGTGGCTTTGTTGATTTTTACAGTGGATACTGTATTTCCAGTTGTTGTGTATGTAGCTGTGGTTCCTTCGCTACTTACTGTCACGGTGAATACATTTCGGTATAACCGGCGGTTATCTTCTATGGTATCACGTTTTGTGAACTCTTCTAATATCAAATGGCGATAAGATGTCTCTGTCCCTAGGTCGTTAGGAACGGCCAAATAACCGCGTTTTGATATAAAAACCTTATTTAATAGGTGAGCAATGATAGCTCGGTCATGCCTTGGGTGGCGTGAATAAGTAGTAATCTGATAAGTCAAATCCCAGGCTATAGGGATTTCATAGGTGTAAGTCCTATTTCCGCTAGGGGCAATTGTGCCCTGAAGATCGTTATCCTGGAACAAGCCAGAGTGCTGACGGTAGGTAGCTGGGTCAAAGTCCAGTAGCTCAATGGTAATATAAGGGTAGCTCTGGGCTCTAGATTCTAGGTCTGGATTAGCAAACCATACACCCACAGAACGGGTAGCGTTCTTGTCGTCAGCCACTACAATACCTGTGAGTATGTTCTTAAGGGCCAGGTCTTCACTTAGGATAAAACTCACGGTATCAAATCCTGACTAATTAAGTGGTCAACAGACCATTCGGCCATACTGTTAGATATGGTATCGCCGTGCTTGGTAATAAATAGTCTAAAGATAGACTGCGGCGAGTCACTCTGGGTACCGTATTCAAGGTCTTCGACCTTAGAAGCAAACTTCTCAGGGTAATAGATAACTATGTTCAAATCCTCGATTGTTACTTTTAGCCTATTGACGATATCATTAGGCCACTGAGCGCGGCGAGCATCTTCTTTAAGAAGTACGGTAAGTTGAGGGCTAATACCCTTTAGTGACTTAGATGCGGAAGCTTTGAATTCTATATTCATTTTTCACGCCGTTTTTCGTTATCGCTTAAAATAGCCATAAATAACGCTAAATTTCCGCCTAAAAAGCCATCCTTAAAGCCTAAGCGGAACTTCTTGCCCGAAGGTTTAGATACCTTGGACTTAGGGTCCTTGTCAATAGCTGACATGTTAGTCTCCAATGGAGTGGCAAAGTAAAACGCAAATTTAAATCAGCCCCCGCATAGGGCTAATATTAGGATAAAAGAAAAGCCCCGCTTTCGCAGGGCTAAACTTATTTGTTTAAACTTACTTTTTTTTCTTGACCGGAACAGTCTTCTTAACCTTAGCGGCTAGAGCAGCGTCCATCTTCTTGTCAGCTGCCTTAGATGGTTTCTTAGCGTCCATCTTCTTGTCAGCCTTTTCAAAAGCAGCCTTCTGCTTAGTATTCATACCCTGCATAGTCTTCTTGTCTTGCTTTTCGTCAGCCGGTGAGCCTGACCAAGGGTTCTTTGACTTATTCTTAGCGTTTTTCTTTGAGTGCATTGCCATGGTTATTTGCCTTTCTTAGCGTCGCGCTTGCCTTTTTGCTCAAGCTTTACCATCTTTTTTTCGCCGTACTTTTTAATACCAGCAGCAGCGGCGACCGCAGCAGGGTTCTTTGCGCCAGACTTTGCGGCCTTTTTTTCGATAGCAGCAAAACGGCTACCTTGACCTAAAGGGGCTTTTTTCTTGGCTTTGCACGCGGCGCATTTACCGCAGGTGCAGGTTTTTGACTTAGCCATTTGGTTGGTCCTTTCGACACTTACAATTATTACATTTACATTCAGGCATTATTGCTTTTACTCCTTAAAATCTTCAACGGCTTTAGTTCTAGACGCTGATCTTGTTTTACTTCGTTTAGTGGCAGGATTTGCATTAGGTCCGGTTTTAAACTTGCCCATATTTTTGTTTAATTCAGCCGATGCTATATTACGCATGGCTTTAGTGGCTTTATTTAGGGCTTGTGGCTTTTTAGGCTTCACCTTTAGCTAACAAGAGTTTGCTTGGTAAAGGTGTTAATTAGTGAAATAACTGGAACTGCGGTAGTAGTTCCGCTAGAAATAGCATAAAGTACATCGCTAGGAGTAAGGCTAATAGTAAGTGAGTTCTTTACGTTAGTAGTTCCGGCTGGAAGAACATAACCATAAGCGCTAGTAGTCACTGCAGAAGTACCTAGGTAAATAGTATCCGCGGTGCTGTTATTCTGAACAGTCAAGGTAGCGGTAATCCAACTACCATCTACAGTAGGGCTAAGCTTTACTGCGGTTCCACCAACAGTATTAAGAGTTTGCGACAAGGCCATTTATTTTTTTCCTTTTTTAGATTCAAGACGTTTAGACATAGCGGCTGCTTTTTTCTTTGCATCTGCTTTTGAGGAAGCTCCCCATGCCTGTAATGATAATAGCAGACGAGTAGGTTCTCCGTTTGGCTTACGCTCAGGACCTGGATTACCACCCATACGAGCCAGGAAAGAGGCTCTACGCGGGTTGTCACCGGACTTTACAGGTGCCTTTAGGTTAGAGCCAGGATTAGCTCTCTCGTAGGACTTACGGCCCTTTTCGTTAAGGCCGCCTTTTTTAGCTTTGCCTTCTTTACGTTGCCATGCTTCACTGGCCATTATGCGCTCCTTCTATATGCTGCTGTCTTTTTAGCAATTTTCTTTGGCTGTGGTACAAACTGCTTACCACTTTTATTTCCTTTAGCTTTAGCGCGGTTAGTTGCCGCTTTTTCTCCAGAACTAAGCCCTTTCCAAGCCGCTTTAGGAAGGTAGCGTTTTTTGCCCTTAGACGGCTTACCATCTGAGGTTCCCCACTCTTCCTTAGTCCACTTGTCTAGTGACTTCTGAGATTTTGCCTTAGCCATTAGTTTTTATAGCCTCCGCCAGCTTTTTTGTACTCAGCTGCTAAAAGCTGAGCCTTACGGGCTGACCACTCACCAGGGTCTCCGCCCTTAGTTCCGGCCTTAATCTTTTTAAATAGTCTGGCACGAAGCTCTGGCTTAGTATAGTTGCCGGCTTCATTAACCTTTGACTTAGCTGTCTTTTTCTTTTCAGCCATTACTTAATTTCCGGGTGCTCTTTGTGAAACTTCTTAGTAGCTTTTACGCCTTGAGCAACGGTCTTTGAGCCAGCAAGTTTAGTAAGGTTCATGCGCTGCTTCTTGCCAGTCTTGCTATTTTGCTCGACGATAATGTCGCCTTTTTTACCAGCGCCTTTGTCAACCTTCTTTTTAGTGACTTTATGCGCTTTTCCAGAAGCAGTTACTTTAGCCATTATTACCACGCCCAAGGGTCGCTTTTAGGAGCTGCAGCTGGTGTGCTTGTAGAAGTTGAATTACTTGATGGAGTATCCCAGGCATCCCAAGAAGAGTTATTGCTAGACGCACCAGAGGCTGAATTAAAGTGGCCCATTCGACCTTGAACTGCTTGAGTACCTTTATCTATGCCTTGCTTAGCTTTTTGAGTAGCAAACCTCTCAATTTTATCGCCAGCAACTTTATCTACAATTTTGCCTGTACCAAGCGGCAAAGCTTTTTTAATTACTTCTCGGGCACCCCTGCCTGCAGCACCAGCTACAGCGTCAGCTCCTCCGCCAGATTTTCTAACGTCATTAACGGCTTTTGCAACTTTAATTGCTTTAGCAGCTCCTCTAATAAATCCCATTACTTTTTCTTCTTCCTAGCTGTTTGGTTTTTGTCCAACTCTACAATTGCCTTAAGCACAAGGTGGACAACAGGAACAATGATTAGCCCAGTAACGATTAGTAGGCCGGTGTAGTAAGGTACGTCGATAGTCATTTCTTCTTCTTTGTTTTTGGCTTTACCTTTTTAGGCAAAGCTTTTTGGTTAGGGGTTTCTTCAGCCCACTTCTTTGCCATTTTTGGCTTAGTAGCGAACATCCATTTTTCTTGTTGCTTAGACTTAAAAGGCATTACTTAGCCTTCTTAGGTGCAGCTTTCTTAGCTACTGGAGCAGCCTTCTTTGCGACTGGTGCAGCTTTCTTTGGGGCAGGGGCAGCCTTCTTAGCAGCAGGTGCCCTGTCTACATTTCTAGTAAGACCAGCTTGCGCAAGAGTTCTAATACGGTAGTTGTCTTGCTTTTTCTTTGGGATGTAGTTTTCCATGTGGGCTTTTGCGTCAGCAATACCCTCATGCTTAGTCATGTTCTTCCACTCTCCATTTGAGTTGGCTTGAATGACGTGGGTTACTTTTGAGCCAATATCAGGCATTTATATCTCCTAGGGTTGTGCGTATGTTAAAAATTGTGAGTCATTGACAAGCTCATCAGGAGCAAGCTGTGAAAGGTCCATGACTACTAAAGTATACCGGTTAGCGACCAAACCTGCTGGCTGAGCTTTAGTAGGCCTGAAAACTTGGCCCTTATATACAACGCGGTACTTGTCTAGCAAGTCAACGATTGAAGTAATAACGCCAATATTAGTAAACACTTCTGGGGCTACTGCCTGAACATCGTCCACATTTAGGGTTAAGTGCAGAGTATCTACGTTGTAGAAACCGCGCTCATTAAGCAAGGAAGAGCCTTGAGTAAGGCTAGCTCTGACCACAGAAATAGTCTTAGGACCAATCCAGACACGGCCAGTTCCTACAGGCTCGACGTCATAGATGGTGTCTTTGGTGGAGTTAGCGGCGTCAAACTTCCACCATTCGGCTGAAGTACCGGCTGGGTTGGTAAGGTCAGCGGTTATGCCTTCGCTAATTTGATCTGATTCAAAATCGGAGTCAAACCGACCACCTGGAGTATATGCGCGCATAATCCTATTCTAAATGCTTATTTAGCCTAGTAGAGGCTTAACTTATCCTGAAAGTTGCCCATACGTTTGTAGTACTTCTTACAGAGAGGAATCTTGCTGAAACGTTAGTTGCAATGGTGCCGCTTCCTATAATAATGTGGTTTGAACCAGGCGAACCCAGTGTAACTGTTCCACCGTTTGTATTCATAAATGTCCACTCAATTCCTGTAGCAGTGAATGAGTTTTGTACACCAGAATCCATTGAAGCACCAGTAGGCAGTGTAAACCCTGCACCAGAAGCACCAGTATATTGAATAATAAAAGTTAAAATATTTGCAGCAGTTAGGGTAGCGGCAGCAATAAAAACGGTGGGCGCAGTCGGTATAGACGCTGTACCACCTAAAGGCTGCCAAACAAATTTTTTACCAAAAAGATAGGTAGAAGACAGAGTAGCATTTGTACCTATTTGAATTACTCCAGTAGTTGATGCCGAAGTTGCTATTTTAACTGTTGTAGATGTAGCGGAAGTTCCAATATTTATGCCTGTGTTAGTAGCAGTAGTTCCAATATTTATGGTTGAATTACCGTTAGTTGCAAGGTTTAATTCTTTAGAAGAAGCAGTTGAAGACCTATCCATAATATTTACAGTAGTAGCACCACCAACAGTATAGCCTGTTGTATCTGTCCACCCAATACCAACTGCTTTTGTATTACCGCCACCAATCAAAACATTTCCATTTACCCCATAACCATATTCTCCATTTGCGGACGTTGCACCTGTTTCTATGTAGACATTTCCAGAATTAGCAGTAAATCCTGTGGCATCACCAGATTTAAGGTATAGATTTCCAGATGTTGCATTATTACTAATTTCGGGGTCAACATCTTGACTAGTAATTGCTGTTCCAGTAGTCAGAATTATATTTGAGCCTGTAATACTTCCAGAACCACCATTAACGTTAGTTCCTGCAATACCTGTAATGGATGTTCCTGCACCCGTAAATCCAGAACCACCTCCACCAGTAGAAGCGATACTCCATTGACCTGATGTTTTTGTAATAGTAATATTAGAACCAGCGACAATATTTAACGTTTTGGTGGCACTACCGTTAAAAGTGTAAAGGTCTGTACCTTCAGTAGTTCCAGTATCTGCTTTTAAAACTAAAGAATTACCAACAGAAGTAGCGGTGGTTGCATTTCCAGCAAAAGTGGTTGCAGTTATGGTACGACCAGCAGCATTTAAATCAGTTAATATTTTTTTAGTCATTTATTATCCAATAATTACGTAGTTATATGTTCCAGCAGTCTGAGAAGTTACTTTTACATTGTTTGCATCAAAGTTTAGCACATCCATATCTACTAGATTCCAGGATGAATCAAACATTTGCACAACAACTGCTTGGGTGCCCAGTGCGTGGTTAATAGTAGCTTGTGTATTTGCTGTAAGAACAACGGTGCTTGCTGCTTTTTTAATGCCTGGGCTAGTTCCATCAGCGTTAACAATAGTAGCTGCCGAACCAGATGTGCCACGATACTTTAAAGCACCACCATCAACATACAAGACACCTCCACCCGTCGGGTTAGATGTTGGAACAGTTGTCGCATTTGAAATACCGATGATTCCTAGTCCACCACCGTTAGCAGCTAAACCACCAACTCTAAGATTCTGAGTTGTAGTCAAAGTAGCGCTAGTAAGAATCGAGCCATCAGCAGTGACTTGTGCTCTAGTTGAACCTGCAGAGTTTTGCCATTCCTGTAAATTTTCAGTTTGACTTGCAACACCCCTAGCAATTATTGTCACCCTGTCTACTGGGCTATTTACAACAAGTTGCGCCGCAGTGCTTAAAGCAGTTAAACCAATAGTTACTCTTTGAGGAGAAACATATTGCCCGCCTGTAGTTATTTGAGCTAAAACAGTTCCACTGTTGTCTTGCCATTCAGTCAAGTTAGCGGTTTGAGATGTAGCACCACGAATAACGGCACCAATTTGAGTGCTAGCCGCGGCGGCAAGATTTAGCGCGGCAGAGAACTCGGTAGCTGTTCTGACTCTTAGATTGCCTGTATTACCGAAACCACTCACGCTAGTTGAAGCAGAGTTTTGAATGTCCAGTAAGTTTGCTGTTTGACCTGATGCGCCTTTTATTAGTAAAGGAACAGTTCCAACAGCATCGTTAGTAATAGTTTGCCCGCCAACAGTAAAAGCGTTAGCAGATGTAAGTCTGGGTACAACAGCCGTGTCAATAGCAACACTGTCAGAATTTACTGTAATACCAGTACCAGCACCAACATCTACTTGGTTAGGGTTAGACCCGTTAGTTACAAGACCAGCACCGGCAAGAGTAGAGGATGAGCCTGAGAACTGTGACCAAACAACCGGCGAGGTACCTACAATAGTAACAGGTGTAGTTAGTACATATCCATTACCACCATTTGCGGTACCTGCAATTACATATGTCAAATCACCGGAGGAAAGTTCAAGCTCTTCGTCAATATCTAGCGCTCGGGTAAATACAAATGAAGTAGTGTTTCCAACGGCACCTACAGACGTTACGGTATAAATACCGTTTTGTACGTTAGAAGATTGGTTTTTAATAAGAACGCGGTCTGTAACAGTCAGAGACTGCCCATCAATGGTAATTGCGGTCCAGTTAGAAGAGGTAGCAACTGTAATAGTTGCGCCTACTCCAGCCGTTCCATTAGCATAGGTAGTGGTAATAGTTCCACCAACAAGGTTGCCAGCAGTACCTAATGCGCCAGTAGTTGCGTATGCAACAGCCTCATGAGCGTTGAGGCCCTTAGAAATGTTATCTACATAGGACTTAGTAACAGCATCTTGCGCACCTGACGGCTCACCAAGTCCAGTAATTCTATTAGTGCCCATAGCAACAGCGCCACTAAAAGTAGTTCCATTTAGAGTAGTTGGAATATCAGCAGCAACTAAAGCACGGAATGTAGGGGTAGTTGAACCACCAGAAGCAGCACCAGCCAAAACATAGTTATTAGTCTTAGTGGCGTATGGGTTTAGGGTATCACCATAGCCAGTGGCTAGGGAAATAGCTGGAGTAGTTCCACCGCTAGAAACAACTGGAGAAGTTCCAGTTACAGAGGTTACAGTTCCAACAGAAGTACTAAGAGTTAGCCAAGCGCTGCCGTTGTATACCTTAACGGTTCCACCGGTGTTGAAATAGATTTGACCAGTAGCTGGCGTACCTGGGTCTGAGCCAAGGTTCTGCAAAGCCACATTTTGAATCTCAAGTTTAGTGAGGTCAATTGGGGTTAAAAATTTTCTAGCCATTTATTTTCCTAAGATAGATAAGCGAAGCCGCTGGTAGCAATTCCAAAAGTAACCACTACCGATGTTAGAGATGGATAAGAGATTGTTCCTTCTATTACTGTTCCTGCTGAATCGGTTGTTGTGACTGCTGGGTAGTACCCAAGAGCATGAGTTATAGTCCATGTAGTAGTAACTGAATTTTGTGTAAAAGTTAATGAGCCACCGCCAGGGCCTTGAGGTCCAGTGGCCCCAGTTGGCCCAACCGGCCCAGTAGGTCCCGGAGTACCGGTGTAGACGCTAACTGTGCTTGGGCTAGTAGAAGTCTGAGCAGATGGAGTTACAGTAACCTCTACAGCCGGTGACGGAGTAATGATAATAGTGTCAGTCATTAGTCTAATGTCACCTGCTGATTAGTAAATACCTGACCCTGCAAGTAAGTCTGTTCAAATGTAGAATCAGACAAAGATGTAGCTTGAATGTCCCAGAAGCAACGTACCGGAAGAAGTTTTGTAGCATCCTTGGTTAAGCTTAGCTGAAGCTTCTTTAAGTTAGCATCATAAACAGTGATTGTAAATGTGGCCCAAATAGTAGGGGAACCTGGATAAGTTCTAACCTGAGCCTTAAACACTAAGTCATTAAAATCAGTAGTATTTGGGAAGTCTAAGATTACCGAGAAAGAGTCACCCTGCTGAATTACTAGGTCGTAAATTGGCACTGTGCTAGGTAATACTGTGCGTCCACGAAGGTCGTTCTCCATATAGACGCGCTCAGGTCTGCGAGAATCGTCAACTTCCTGCGGCATATAGATTGGAACAAGTTTATTTGTAGTACGGCTAACTCTGCGGAGTTGACCTACTTCAATACGCCAAATACCGATATTAAGGGCAGAACAAATGCTCCTATAGTGCTCCATACGCTGGTTAATAAAACTGCTAATCTGCTGGAAGCGCTGACCTCTTGGGATAGTAACGCCATCAGGAGCGTTGATATTAATGTCGAATGAAGCATCCGTAGCAAGCACAAATAGGGCTTCTACGGCCGCTAGGACGACCAACGGGTAAACTTCAATCTCAGGTAGGGATGAGACCGTAATAGCCCTTCCATACGAGTCTGTGCGGCCTGTAGTGTGCTGTGTAAGAGCGGTGTTGATAAAGCTAGCTAGCTCATCATCAGAAAAGTAACGCCACACATTTCCAGTCACGGTTAGGGTATGGCCAGAAGCTATAGCTGCGGTAGTGTGAACAATACCATAAGTGGTCTCAACAGTGTAACCAGCTGGGTTAGTTAAAGTTGTAGAGTTGTCTTTTACGAGAAGGGTTACAGCGTCAACCGGCTTAACCCCTAAATTGAACGTAGTGGTAACGCCATCACCGGTAAAGGTTTTAGTAAATTGTTTAGACTGGTCACTAAGCTCTGTACGAAGCTTCGTAACTAGGTCTGTAATCGTAGCCATGTAACGCCCAACCTAACAAAAGTAGTCACTTCTATAGTGCCTGAGAACTGTAAAAAAGTCTGGATAAAACGAAACAGCGGGCATAATAGCCCGCTGCCCCGTCTAAAATACTGCTTAGTATCTTGCTGATACGTAACCCTTTAGCTCAAGGTGAGCCGCTAGTTCCGGGGTTACTTCATATTTCTGACCGGCCTTGAAACTGTAGTAGTTATTAGGTCCAAAGGTCATGCCTTCAATATCATCAGATACTCGAATAGTAACTGTTGCAGCTTTGTCTTCGCTCTTTACAACCTGGTCAAGCACAACTGGTTGTGCCTGGTTTGGCTTAGTAGCGTCGATTACTTCAGTTTCAATTTTACGAGCAGCTTCTGCAGTAGCCATTGCAAGTTCGCTTGTGCGAGCCGCTTGGTCATCTAACTGCTGTGCGACGAGGGCATCTCGTTGGCGACCAGTAAAGTCGCTTGGTTTCTTTTGTGTTGCCACGGGGTATTCTCCTAATTAGTGTCTCGGT
>Ga0114976_10000429_pt1 | contig 26236 bp, 27 predicted proteins | sample S_130805_EF_Meta_FD_87319 | JGI IMG/M metagenome (GOLD analysis project Ga0114976, IMG submission 87319) | Freshwater microbial communities from Lake Simoncouche, Canada to study carbon cycling - S_130805_EF_MetaG | ecosystem: Environmental > Aquatic > Freshwater > Lake | place: Lake... | reverse complement strand
GCCATCGAGGCCGTTCAGGTGCTTGTGCGCCTCGCGCACGCGCGCGGTCAGCGACTCGATGCGGTCGGGGCGCAGCCGCAGCGCGCCGATCAAGCCGGCGAGCTCACGCTTCTGCTCCTCGGTCTCCAGCACCTTGGCGGCAGCGGCCAGCATGGCATCGAAGGAAGCGAGCACCTCCGGCCGCAGGCGCTGCTCCTGCGTCTCCTCGACCGGCTCGCCGGCCTCGGTCTCCTCGCCGGTCTCGGCGGCGGCGGCCAGCGCCTCGAGCTCGACCAGGTCCCGCAGCGGGATGGTCGCGCCGGCGATCGCCGCCCGCCACTCGCGGATCAGCCCGACGACCGCGGGCGCCTCGCCGAGCGCGGCCATCATCGCCTCGCGGCCGGCCTCGATGCGCTGGGCCAGCGCCACTTCCTGCTCGCGGGTCAGCAGCTCGGTGCGCGACATCTCGCGCAGGAAGTGGCGGACCGGGTCCTCGTTCACGCCGATCGAGCTGGCGGCGATGTTGCCGCCGGCGGCCTGCGGCTGTGCCTCGGCGGCCTCGCGGCCCTCTTCCTCGGGCTCGACGGCGACGGCCTCGACCTCGGCCTCCTCGGGCATGAACTCCTCGAGCGCGGGCGCGGTCTCGGCGCCGTCCCAGGCCGGCGGGTCGTCGCCCGGGACCTGCGCGATCAGCGCCTCCAACGTCGCCTGGTCGAGCGGCTGCGACACGCGCTCTTCCAGCTCGACCTCGTCCAGCATGCCCTGCGGTACAACACCGTCCATCGCTCGATCCGCTCCCCGTCATGGCCCGAGCCTGCGCCGGGGCCATGCGATCTGGTGACTCCACGTGGGAGCGGCGGTCGGCCGGCCTACCTCACCAGGGGCGAGGGAAGGTCGGCGAAGGCAGCTCCATCGGTGGGGTGCGCCCGGCCCAGCCGGCGCGGCCCCCTATATGGGTCTAAACCTCGGCTGCGACCACCCCTATCCGCATGCGTAACATATACCCGCTCGCCCCAGGAATTTCCTGGGCTCGGGCGGGGTCGGACCGGGAGTTGCATGGCTGCCATGCCCGATTCGACGGGGCCCGACCTGCCCCGGTACTGCCCAAACAGAAAGCGGCGGCCGGGAGCAACGCTCCCGCACCGCCGCGGTTCCGTCGCCTGGGTGGCGCCGAAGCGTCAGACCGCGAGCCTGCGCTCGACGATCTGCGTCTTCATGCTCTTCTGCAGCTTCTCGAAGGCGCGCACCTCGATCTGGCGCACGCGCTCGCGGCTGATGTTGTACTGCTGGCTGAGCTCCTCGAGCGTGGTCGGCTCGTCCTTCAGCCGGCGCTCGATCAGGATGTGGCGCTCGCGCTCGTTCAGGGTTTTCAGCGCCTCGCCGAGCAGCTGCCGGCGGTTGCTGAGGTCCTCGCGGTCGGCGAGCTCGGTCTCCTGGCTCTCCTGGTCGTCGACCAGCCAATCCTGCCACTCGCCCTCGCTGTCGGCGCGCACCGGCGCGTTCAGCGACTGGTCCGAGGAGGCAAGGCGGCGGTTCATCGAGACCACGTCCTGCTCGGGCACCTGCAGCACATGGGCGATCTTCTCGACCTGCTCCTTCTGGAGGTCACCCTCTTCGAGTGCCGACATCTGGGCCTTCAGCCGGCGCAGGTTGAAGAACAGCTTCTTCTGCGCGGCGGTCGTGCCCATCTTCACGAGCGACCAGCTGTGCAGGATGTATTCCTGGATGGCGGCGCGGATCCACCACATCGCATAGGTGGCGAGGCGGAAGCCACGGTCCGGGTCGAACCGCTTGACCGCCTGCATCATGCCCACATTGCCTTCGGAGATCAGCTCGCCGACCGGCAGGCCGTAGCCGCGGTAGCCCATGGCGATCTTCGCCACGAGCCGCAGATGGCTGGTGACCAGCTTGTGGGCGGCCCGCTCATCCCCGTCGTCACGCCAACGCTTGGCGAGCGACAGCTCCTCCTCGGGGGCGAGCATCGGGAACTTGCGGATATCCTGAAGGTAACGGGAAAGGTTGCCCTCGGGGGCCATCGGGATGGCGGCAGAAATAGCCATAACAGTCTTGTGCCTCCTGCACCTGGCGAGCTCCCCGTGACGGCGGCCTCCCCAGTGCCCATGTTGTGGCGGGTCGTTGATCCTGACCCTTACGCCTGCCGGGCCCACCGGATCGCGCCCTTCCCGGTCACGACGGGGAGAGAACGCACGCGCCTCCGGTTGCAGCGGCGCCCGGCCGACTGCCTTCACGCTTCTTATACCCGTTTCGGGTCGCCGCGTCCAGAAAAACCGAGTGCCCTGCTTGGTTACTCGCCGTTACCGTCCAGCAATGCGATCAGCCGCTGCAGGTCCGGGGGCAGGGGAGCCGAGAAGCTGAGCGCCTGCCCCGTGACCGGGTGGAGGAACCCCAGCGTCTCCGCGTGCAGGGCCTGGCGGGGAAACGCCAGCAAAGCCTGCCGCAAGGCTTCGGACACGCCCCTGGAGGCGGCCGGGATGCGCCTCAGATACACCGGATCCCCTACCAGAGGGTTACCCATTTCCGCGCAATGCACGCGGATCTGATGGGTCCGGCCGGTCGCCAGCCGGAGCCGCAGCAGGCTCACGCCCGTGCCCCAGGCCCGCTCGGTCGCATAGCGGGTCAGCGCCGGCTTGCCGCCGCGGGTGACTACCGCCATGCGCTTGCGGTCGGTCGGGTGGCGGCCGATCGCGCCCTCGATCTCCCCGGCCGCCGGGCTCGGCACGCCCCAGGCCAGCGCCAGGTAGGAGCGCTCGAGGTCCCGCGCCGCAAAGGCTTCGGAGAGCGGCTGGTGCGCCCGCTGGCTCTTCGCCACCACCATCACCCCGGAGGTGTCCTTGTCCAGCCGGTGCACGATGCCGGGCCGCTGCTCGCCGCCGATGCCGGTCAACTCCTCGCCGGCATGGGCGAGCACGGCGTTGACCAGCGTCCCGGCCTGGTTGCCCGGGGCGGGGTGGACGACGAGGCCGGCCGGCTTGTCCAGCACGATCAGGTCGCGATCCTCGAACAGGATCGTCAGCGGGATCGATTCGGGCTGCGGCTGGGCCGGCACCGCGGCCGGGATCGTGACACTATAGAGTGCGCCGGCCCGCACCGCCTCCGCGGCGTCCTTCAAAGGCTTGCCGTCCCGCGTCGCGGCGCCGGCCGCAATCAGCGCCTTGACGCGCGACCGCGACAACCCGCCTATCGCCTCGGCGAGCACCTTGTCCGCCCGCTGCCCGGCCTGCTCGGCCGTCGCGGTCAGGGTCATGGTCTCGCCGGAAGGGGTCGGGGGGTCTGTGCGCGCGCTCAAGATACTCGTCGTGGTGATGGGGGTGCTGATCGTCGCCGGCACGGTGACGCTGGTGACGCTGATCGTCCAGCGCGCCGGCGGGGTGGTGGCGGGCGGCGGGGCGCCCGCCGGTGGTGAGCCTTGGCAGGCCAGCCTCGGCCTGCCCGAGGGCGCCCGCATCGCCGGCATCGCCGCGACCGACCGCGGCCTCGCCGTGCTGGTCACCCGGCCCGACGGGGAGGTGGTGCTGCTGGTCGACCCGCGCAACGGCCGGGTGCAGGGCGAGCTCCGCGCCCGCTGATGCCGCACCGCAAGCCGACCCTGCCGCAGAAGACCTGCCTCGCCTGCGGCCGCCCCTTCGCCTGGCGCAAGAAATGGGCGCGCGACTGGGAGCAGGTGAGGTACTGCTCCGACGCCTGCCGCACCGGACGGCATCCCGCAGCCAAAACAAGAAGCTGATGGCCTACGACCTCTTCAAGCTCGCCCATCTGCTGGGCGTCGTGCTGCTGATCGGCAACGTCACCGTCACCTCGATCTGGAAGCTCTACGCCGACCGGACGCGCGACCCGCGGATCATCGCCTTCGCCCAGCGGCTGGTGACGGTGACCGACTGGTTCTTCACCTTCTGGGGCATCGTGCTGCTGGTGGTCGGCGGCTATGGCGCGGCCTGGGAGGTCGGCATGGACCCCTTCGGCGCGCGCTGGCTGGTCTCCGCCCAGCTGCAATTCCTGGTGGCGGGGATGATCTGGCTCTGCGTCCTGGTCCCGGTCCAGATCCGCCAGGCCCGGCTGGCGCGGGAATTCGCGACGACCGGCGCCATCCCCGAGGAATACTGGGCGCTCTCCCGCCGCTGGATCATCTGGGGGCTGATCGCCACCATCCCGCTGGTCGGCGCGACCTGGGAGATGGTCGCCAAGGGCTGACCGCAATGGCTATCCTCCCGCCGCCGCAGCAGCGGCCGGGAGGAAATCGCCATGATGTTCTATGATTCCGTCGGGCCCAACCCGCGCGTCGTCCGGATGTTCGCCGCCGAGCGCGGCGTGCCGCTCGAGAAGACCACCATCGACCTGCGCGGCGGCGAGAACCGCCAGCCGGCCTACATGGCCAGGAACCCCGCCGGGCAGATGCCCTGCCTCGAGCTTGCCGACGGCACGGTGATCGCCGAGATCACCGCCATTTGCGAGTACCTCGACGAGATCGGGCCCAAAGGCGCAACGCTGATCGGCGCGACGCCCGAGCAGCGCGCCGAGTGCCGGATGTGGACCCGCCGGATCGACCTCAACATCGTCGAGCCCATGGCGAACGGCTTCCGCTTCGCGGAAGGCCTGAAGCTCTTCCAGAACCGCATCCGCTGCATCCCCCAGGCGGCCGACGAGCTGAAGCTGACCGCGCAGGAGAAGCTGGCCTGGCTGGATGGGCTGATGGCGGGGCGGCGCTTCGTCTGCGGCGATCGGCTGACGCTCGCGGACATCCTGCTGTTCTGCTTCCTCGATTTCGGCGCCGGGGTCGGCCAGCCGATCAATCCGGGGTTGCAGAACATCCTGGCGCATCACGCCATGATGAAGGGCCGGCCGAGCGCCGCGGCCTGACGGCGACTGTCGGGATTTTTTACAGTCATGCCGCAATGAGCGCGCCGCTCTTCGCCCGGATGGCGGCGCCTGTCTCGGGTGGGCCATCGAGTGTCGGCGGTGCAATCGAGGCGCTCGGCGGGAATCCGGGGCAGATGCCCAAGGATGTGTCGGGAAACTTTACAGTCATGGTTGAGTGATCCCGAGGCAGCCGGCAAAGCTCATGGAATTCAAGGGATTGATGTTGGTCTCTGGGCTGGCATCGAATCTGCATGCTGCCGCTTTGAGCGGTTCGGCACGCTGCCTGATACAGGGGCGCCGCCAACGCCGCCGATAACGGTGTTACACTAACTGTTCCAGGTTTGGCCGTGCGTTCGCATTCATGCTTCGTCCATGGACAGGCCGAGTCGACTCGCGGTACCTTGATACAGTCATTGGAGTGGATCCATGCTTGGCGCCGACCCTGACTACGCCGACGCTCGCCGGACCGGGCGCCTCGCGCTGCTCGCCGGAGCTTCCCTTCTGGCGTTTGTGGTGCCCGCGCGCGAGACCGGCGCGACGAACATCACCGGCACGGTGAACGCCCCCAGCGGGGCGCCGGTCAACCAGTCCGTGGATTTCCAGGGCGGCACGCTCAAGATCACGAGCACCGGAGCCATCACCTACACAAGCACGAACACGGTGAACGCGTCAGGCGGTACCATCGACCAAAATGGTGACACCGTCCCGAACGCGAATCGTTCCGTGACCTTCCAGAACGCGATCACCGAGGCCGTCGGTAGCCCAGGCGGCGGCATCTCGATCACCAACACCGGCATCGCTTTCGGTCCTCCTACTAGCAACGGCGGTGTCACCTTCCGAGGGGTGAACACCTATACCGGCGCCACCAGCATCGACGCGGGTTCCCGACTGATTCTCAGCGGCAGCGGCAGCATTGCCGCGTCCTCCGGCCTGACCAACAACGGCAACTTCCGCTTCGATGGCCTCAGCGTCGCCACTACCTCGATCAAGTCGCTGTCCGGGACCAACACGGCTGCGTCGATTACGGCCGGGACCAGGGAACTGATCATCACCGGGCCCAGCACCAGCACCTATGCAGGCGCATTCATTGGCACTGGCGCTGCGACTGGTAACTCGCTGCAGATCCAGAATGGCGTCAGCCTGACGTTGACGAACCCGCAGACCGACCCCACGGCGCGCAACGGCGGCCAGGTTCTGGTCGCTGCCGGCGGCACTCTGACGCTCAAGGACGGCGGCAGCCTTCCCAGCGCCGTCGTGAATGCGGCCGCGGCCGCTCTCCCGCTTCCGGCCGGCCAACTCAACATTACCGGTAATGCTACGACGTCGGAAATCGCCTCGCTCACCGGCAATGGCAACGTCTCAATTGGCTCGACGGCGACGCTCAGGCTCCTCAACGCGAACCACACCTTTGGTGGCGTCATCAGCGGCGCGGGCGATCTCCAGGTGACCAACGGTACCCTCAACCTTACGGGTGCCAACACCTACACGGGCAAGACCCAGATCGACGGTTCCGGCACCATCAAGCTCACCGGGGGCGGCGCTATCAGCTCGTCCATGGTGGTCGGCACCAACGGCGTTTTCGACGTCTCGAGCGTTACCTCGAGTACCACGGTCAAGACCCTGGGTGGCGACGGCACCGTTATCCTGGGCAGCAAGACACTGACACTGACTGCAGGCAGTGGCACGTTTGACGGCGTGTTCAGCAGCGACCCGGGTGCCAAGCTGGTGGTATCCGGCAGCGGCACGAATCCTCTACTGATCACCAACTCGAATGCAGGCAATGTCGGAACCCTGCACGTCTCGCCCACCGGCTATGTCGAGGTGCTTGGCACGATCGGCGGCCTCGGGACTGTAGAGGCTGGCGGTATTCTTGCTGGCACGGGTACTCTGACCGGCCATGTGGTGAACGATGGCACGTTCAGGCCTGGCAGAGCAGCGAACGGCGCCCCGGACGGTTTCCTGGTCGAGGGGAACTTCACGCAGGGCGGCACTGGCCTCTTGAACTTCGCCGTCGCGCCGCTCAATCCGCCCAGTATCATTGGCGTCGACTTCATCAACTCGATGCTGGACGTGAGTGGCGCCGTTTCGATTGCCGGAACTCTAGGGCTCGACTTCCTCGCCGGCTACACGCCGACGATCGGTGACCTGTATCCGCTCATCAACTTTACCAGCAGCTTCACCGGCGACTTCTCCAACTTCATGTACAACAACACCACCTGCAACCTTGTCGCTGTGGTGCCGCAGCGGACTTGGGATTGCGGCAATCCCAACTGGCTCTTCGCCGAGAACCTCGACCTCGACGAGAACCAGTTCTCCGTGCTGGTCATCAACAACCCCTCAGGCGGCGCAGTGCCCGAGCCTGCCAGCATCGCGCTGCTCGGTGCCGGCCTGCTCGGCCTCGGCTGGGCCCGGCGCCGCTACCGCGCCACCGCCTGAGCCAATCCGAACGCACGGCAGCAGGGCCGCCCCGCCGATGCGGGGCGGCCCTTCGCCGTTTCATACCAGCCGTCGCCGCCGCCGATGCGCCGGCGGGTCGCCCGGGAAGGTGATGCCGCTGGCATCCACCCCGAGCCGCAGGAAGCTGCGCGCCAGCTCGATCGCGCAGGCATAGCCCTCGAGCACCGGCACGTCCCAGCCGAGTTCCGCCAGCCGCTGCTGCAGCGGCGCGCGCAGCCAGAAGGCGCCGGAACAGCCGAGCATCAGCACCTCCGCACCATCCTGCTCGAGTGCGGCGATCGCCGCCTCGAAGGCGGCCTCCAGCATGCCGCTCGCCCGGCCCGCGGCATGCGCATCCGCCTCGCCGCGGAGCGTCGGCCGCCCGCGATGCGCCGGGCGCGGCAGCGGCCAGTCGATGTTGCGGATCGAGGCGCAGCCATGCCCCATGCGGTACCGCACGACGAGCTCGGCCATATGCGCGTTGTGCGTCTCCGAGATGTCGATGATGGAGAAGCGGTTGCCGAGCGCCATGGCCATGTGCATCTGCGCATGCGCATTGGCGGTGACCGGGATGCGGAAGCGCCGGCCGATCTCGCGCGCCTCCATGTAGCCGGGATCGCCGCCGCCGAGCAGCACGATGGCGTCGTACTTCCCGCTCTCGCAGGCCTCCCGCACGATCGGCAGGCGGGCGACGCCGGCGATCGCGAATTCCTCCCGCGTCTCGACCGGCCAGTCGCCATGCGGCGCGATCGGGCCGGGGTGCAGGTCCCAGTCGACATCGGCCAGCAGCGGCGCGACGGCCGCGTGGTTCATCAGCTGGCTTTCCTTGCTCGCACCTTCCTCGCGGTAGCGATTGGGCGAGTTCGCCGGCAGCGAGAAGGCTTGAACCAGCAGCAGCCGCGGCCGCGCCATCAGACCACCTTCGCCGCCCGCAGCCTGGCGATGTCGCCCGGCGCATAGCCGAGCTCGCCGAGCACGCTCTCGGTATGCGCGCCCATCACCGGCGGCGGGCTGTCCACCTGCGGCCCGCCATGCGCGAGCTTGAAGGCCGCGACCGGCACGCCGAAGGGCCCGGGGATGCCCGGCGCGCCATCCGGGAAGCGGTGCACGACGTTGCGCGAGGCGATGTGCGGATCGGCCAGCGCTTCTTCCAGCGTGCGCACCCGCGCCGCCGGCACATGCTTCGACTGCAGATAGGCTTCCCACTCATCCGCCGTGCGGGTCAGCATGATCTCGTTCAGCACCGCTTCCTCGTGGTCGCGGTCGGCGGTGCGCGCCTCGTTGTCGGTCTTGGCCATCTCCGGCCGCCCGAGCGCCGCCCAGAGCCGCTTCTGCTGCCGCAGGTTGCTCGCCCCCAGCATCACCATGCCCTGCTTCGTCGGATAGGCGCTGTTGGTCGCATGGACATGCTTGTTGCCCGAGGGCTTGGCGCCCTTGCCGGTGCGGAGGTAGGCCGCGACATGGCTCGCCTGCATCATCAGCGCGACGTCGAGCATGGCGAGGTCGATGCGCTGGCCGCGGCCCGTGCGCTCGCGCTGGAACAGCGCCGTCGCCAGCGCGAAGGCGCCCATCGTCCCCGTGGCGTAGTCGATCGCCGGCGCGCCGAACTTGATCGGGTTGACTTCAGGCGTACCCGTGGCCGCCATGATGCCCGAGGTCGCCTGGATGACGTGGTCATAGGCGGTCTGCACGCCGCGCGGCCCGCCCTGGCCGAAGGCCGAGATCGAGCAATAGATCAGCCGTGGGTTGATCGCCGCCAGCGCCTCCCAGCCGAGGCCGAGCGCCTCGAAGGCGCCGGGGCGGAAATTCTCGACCAGGATATCCGCGTCGCGCACCATCCGCTTCAGGATTTCCTGCCCCTCCTTCTGCTTCAGGTCGAGTGTGATCGAGCGCTTGTTCGAGCCCTGCGTCACGAAGTAGCTGCCCATGCGCGCACGGTTGCCGGCGATGTCGGGCCCGCTGTCGCGGCTCTGGTCCGGATCCTCCGGCGGCTCGATCTTGATGACATCGGCGCCCATGAGCGCGAGCTGATAGGCCGCGAAGGGTCCCGCCAGCACATGCGTGATGTCGAGGATGCGGATGCCTTCGAAGGGGCGCATGGCTGCTCTGCCTTGGACGTTATGCGCCCAAGTCTATGCAGCCCCGGCCCCCGCGCGCAAACTGCCCGGCATGGAGGGAACGACCAGCCGGGTGGCGGGCGCCGCGGCGCCGCGCGGCCTCTTCGCGATCGCGGATTTCCGCCGGCTCTGGACCGTCGGCGCGGTCATCTTCCTGGTCCGCTGGCTGGAGATGCTGGCCGTCTCGCTTTTCGTCTGGGAGCGCACGCACTCCGCTTTCCTCGTCGCGATGATGGGCATGCTGCGGCTGCTGCCGATGGGGCTCTTCGGCGCGGTGCTCGGCGTCTGGGCGGAGCGGGTCGAGCTGCGCCGCGCCATGATCGCGGTCGTGTGGATGAGCCTGGCGACCTCGGCCGTGCTCGCGCTGCTCGCGCATCTCGGCCTGCTCGAGGTCTGGCACCTGGCGGTCGGCTCCTTCGTCAACGGCATCGCCTGGGCCGCCGACAACCCGGTGCGGCGGATGATGATCGGCTCGGCAGTCGGCAATGCCCGGATGGGCGCGGCCATGTCGGCCGATGTCGGCAGCAACAATGCGTCCCGCATGCTGGGCCCGACCTTGTCCGGCCTGATCTTCGCGGCCGCCGGTGTCGAGGGCGCCTTCCTGGTGGCGCTGGCGCTCTATGCTATCGCGCTGCATGCGGCGATGACGATCGCCGCGCGCAGCCCGCCCAAGCCCGCGACCGGCGAGAGCCTGGCGACACGCCTCGGCGCCGGCATCGCGGTGGTGCGGCGGACGCCGGCGCTGCGCGGCACGCTGCTGGTGACGATCATCTTCAACGTCTTCGGCTGGCCGATCACCAGCATCATCCCCGTCGTCGCGCAGGCGCGCTTCGGTCTGAGTCCGGAGGCGACCGGCCTGCTCGCCAGCATGGATGGCGTCGGCGCCTTCATCGGTGCGTTGGCGATGGCGGCCTTCGCGCGGCCGGACCGCTACGCCTGGCTCTACCTCGGCGGCGTCACCGGCTACATGGCGATGATCGTCTGCTTCGCGCTGTCGCCGACGCCGCTGCTGGCCGGCGCCTCGCTGCTGCTGATGGGCTTCTGCCAGGCCGGCTTCTCGATCATGCAGGCGACGCTGGTCTACCTGCTGACGCCGCAGGAGCTGCGCAGCCGGGTGCTCGGCATCCTCTCGGTCTGCATCGGGCTCGGCCCGATCGGCTTCACCGCGCTCGGGCTCGCGGCGGATTGGCTCGGCGCGCCGGCGGCAGCACTGGCGACCGGCTGCGCCGGGCTTGCCGTGCTGTTGCTGACCAGCGGCACCTGGCGTGCCATCCTGCGCGCAAAGGGGGAAACCACGCCATGACCGACCTGACGATCCGCGAGCTGCGCACCACGCTGCTGACCATGCCCTGGACCGACGACCCCTGGCTCGCCGGCCATGCGCTCGGCAAGCAGCGCGAGCTCGTTGTGGTCGAGGTCGTCACCGCCTCCGGCCTGACCGGCATGGGCTACCTGCACCTGCTGAACCTGCCGCTGCAGCGGACCATCGCCGCCTGCCTCGCGGAGGCCATGGCGCCGCGCATCCTCGGCCGCCAGGCGACGGAGATCGAGAGCATCTGGTGGGACCTCTGGCGCGCGACCTTGACCGGCGGACGCGGTGGCGTCGCCATGATGGCGCAGTCGGCGATCGACATCGCGCTCTGGGACGTCGTCGGCAAGGCCGCCGGCCTGCCGCTGCACCGGCTCTGGGGCAGCTGCCAGACCACCGTGCAGGGCTATGGCAGCGGCTGCTTCCGCGGCGCGCTCGGCGAGGGCATGGCGGCGAAGGCGAAGCACTACGTGTCGCAGGGCTTCAAGGCCATCAAGATGCAGGCCGCGCATATCGGCGACTGGCGGCAGGACGTGCGCAACCTGCGCATGGTCCGCGACGCCGTCGGCCCCGATGTCGAGATCATGATCGACATAAACATGGGCTGGACCGCGGATGTCGCGATCATCGCCGGCCGCGCCTTCCAGGACTACGACCCCTACTGGATCGAGGAGCCGGTGCTCCCCGATGACTATGCCGGCTATCTCCGCTGCGCCGATGCGCTCGATGTCCGCGTGGTCGGCGGCGAGACGCATTTCGGCCGCGCCGACCTCAAGCCCTTCCTCGAGCATCCGAAGCTGCCGATCCTGCAACCCGACCCGATGCGCGGCGGGCTGACGGAGCTGCGCAAGATCGCGACCGTCGCCGACACCTGGGGCATGAGCTTTGCGCCGCACCTCTTTCCCGAACTCAACATCCACATCCTGGCGAGCACGCCGAACGGGCTGTGGGTGGAGCAGATGGGGCTGCTCGACGATGTCTGGGTGAACCCGCCGGTCTTCGAGAATGGCGCGCTGATGGCGCCGGAGCGGCCGGGCCACGGCCTGGCGTTCAGGCCGGAGGTGCTGAAGGAGTTCGCGGTGAGATAAATCGGCGCCGGGGTTGTCCCCGGCGCCGGCCCTCACGCGCTACGCGTCGCCCTTCAGCGCGTCCTTCACGCCGCCGATGGCGTTCTGCACCTTGCCCTCGACCTGGTCGGCCTTGCCCTCGGTCTCGATCTTGGCGTCGCCGGTCACCTTGCCGACGGCCTCCTTGACCTTGCCCTTCATGGTCTTCAGCGAGCCTTCGATGCGGTCCTTGTCCATGGTGGGCGCTCCTCTCGGGATGGGGGGCCGTGCGGCACCCGGCAGGTCCGCGACGCGGACCTTGCCGGCTTAACCCGTGAGGTGGCGGCGGGTTCCGCGCGCGGCTACGCCAGCGCCGCGATCGCCGCGTCGACCCCGCCCTTCGCATGCGGCACGCCGAGCACCTGCATCGCCAGCTCGACCGTCGCCAGCGTGCCCAGCACCATCGGCTCGTTCAGGTCGCCGAGATGGCCGATGCGGAAGACCTTGCCGCCGAGCGGCCCGAGCCCGCCGCCGAGCGAGACGTTGAAGCGCTGCAGGCACAACGCGCGCAGCTTGTCCGCGTCATGCCCCTCCGGCATCAGGATCGCGGTCACGCTGTCCGAGAGCCGCGCCGGATTCTGGCAGTAGAGGCCCGGGCCATTGTTGCCCGACCAGTGCTGCACCGCCGCCCGCACCGCGCGCGCCAGCCGGCTGTGCCGCGCGATGACGTTGTCGAGCCCTTCCTCCTGCTCGATCAGCCGGAGCGATTCAGCGAGGCCATAGAAGAAGCTGGTCGGCACCGTGCCGACGAAGCTCCGGTGCCGGCGCTGCTGCATGTTGGTCCAGTTGAAGTAGTGCTTCGGCAGGCGCGAGCCCTGGTGCACCTGCATCGCCTTGGCCGAGACGCCGGTGAAGCTCATGCCCGTCGGCAGCATCAGCCCCTTCTGGCTGCCGCCGACGCAGGCATCGACGCCCCAGTCGTCCATCCGGAATTCCAGGCTGCCGAGCGAGCTGATGGTGTCCGCCAGCAGCAGCGCCGGGTGCTGCGCGGCGTCGATCGCCGCGCGCACCTCGGCGGGCGGAATCATCATCCCCGTCGCGGTCTCGTTGTGCACGACGCAGACCGCCTTGATGGCGTGGGCCTTGTCGGCCTCGAGCGCCGCCTGCACCGCCGCCATGTCGACGCCGCGGCGCCAGTCGGCGGCGATGGTCTGCACCTCGAGCCCGAGGTCCTTGGCCATCTTCGCCCAGCTCTCGGAGAAATAGCCGCTCTCGAGGATCAGGACGGTGTCGCCTGGCGAGAGCAGGTTGACGAGGCTCGCCTCCCAGGCGGCGTGACCCGACCCGGTGTAGAGGAAGACCTCCTGCTCCGTCCGCAGCACCCGCTTCAGGCCAGCCACGCAGGCATCATAGACCTCGAGGAAGGCCGGGTCGTTGAAGTCAACGGTCTGGTGCGCGACGGCGTGCAGCACGCTGTCGGGGATATTGGTCGGGCCGGGATTGGCGAAGAATTGCCGCCCGCGCGGCTTCGGCATGGCGCTCATGAGGACCTCAGACCGGGAAGGGGTATTTGGCGAGGTAGGGTAGGTACTCCGGCTCGACGTCGATTTCCAGCGAGGCCAGCACCCGTACCACGGCGCAGTAGAAGGACGCCGCCAGCACGAGGTCGACAACCTGGTCGTTCGGCAGCGCGGCGCGCAGGGCGGCGAAGGTCGGCATGGAACAGCCGCCGGCATAGACCTCGCGCGCCGCCTTCAGCGCCAGGCGCTCGAGCGCGCCGAGCCCGCTCTCCTGCCCCGCGCTCTCGGCGATCAGCCCGCGGAGATCGGCGTCGGTAACGCCGAATTCCATGCCGATCTTCACATGATGCGACCACTCATAGGGGCTGCGCGCCAGCCAGCCGATCTGCAGGATCACCAGCTCGCGGATCCGCGCATCGAGCTTGGTGCCGTGCCGCAGATACTGCCCGAGCGTGCCCATCGCCCGCGCCGCGCCGGGGTTGTTCACCAGGCATTTGTGCAACGCGATGCCGCGCTTCAGCAGCGGCTGGTCCTCGGGCGCGAGATCGGCGACGTCGAGATAGGGCAGGCGGGCCATGGGCGTTCCCTTCTGGATTTCCCGCAGGCTGGCATGGCCGGTCGGGCCCGTCCACGCCGGCGGCTTCTGCCTGACATCGGGAGGATGCTACGCTGGACGCGGGCAACGTCCCGCGGGAGGCCAGCATGATCCACGAATTGCGCCAGTACACGCTGAAGCCCGGCAAGCTGCCGGAATACCTGGAATACGCGAAAACGATCGGGCGCCCGGCGCGCGGCAACGACTACGGCGTGAACCACGGCTACTGGACCACCGAGTTCGGCGCGCTCAACCAGGTCTGGCACATCTGGTCCTATGACAGCCTCGACGAGCGCGCCCGGCTGCGCGCCGCCCTGCAGCAGAACAAGGCCTGGACCGGCGAGTACGTGCCGCGCATCCGCCCGCTGATCGAGCGCCAGGACATTCGCTTCATGCACCCGATGAAGCCGATCACCCCGCCGGCGCCCGGCGGCGTCTTCGAGTTGCGGATCTACCGCACCCAGATGGGCGAGGCGCGCCGCTGGGCCGAGGCCTACCTGAAGATCCTGCCGGTGCGTGAGAAGTACTCGCCGAATGTCGGGCTCTGGGTCGGCGAATCGCCGCAGCCGAACGAGGTGCTGCACATGTGGGGCTATCCGAGCGTCGAGGCCCGCATGGCCGCCCGTGCGAAGCTGTTTCAGGACCCGGAGTGGAAGGGCTTCCTCAAGAGCGTCGAGGGCATCGTGGTGGAGATGCACTCCACCCTGCTGATCCCGACCGAATACTCCGCGATGAAGTAGGCGGCGTCGCGCGGCGCCCGGTTCAGCGGAACCAGGCGCCGCGCGCGACGACCGTCAGGATCGTCCCGCCATAGGCGACCAGTGCGACGGCCAGCGCGGCGAAGACCCAGGCGAGCTCGCCGGTCAGGTGCAGCGCAAGCAGGCCGCCGCCGGCCGCCACCACCAGCCGCAGCAGCCCCGCCGCCAGCGGCCAGAGTAGCCGCCCCGCGCCCTGCGAGGCGAAGTAGAGCACCAGGCCGAGGCCGAAGAAGCCGTAGAAGGGCCCGACGATGCGCAGATACTGCGCCCCGGTCTCGAGCATCGCGGGGTCGTCGCCGAAGAGGCCGAGCCAGGCATAGGGGAAGGCCGCGGCTGCGAGTCCGATCGCCTCCGTCACCCCGAACGCCATGGCGGCGCCGACGAGGGCGATGCGCAGCGCCCGCTGCTTCTGCCCCGCGCCGATATTGGTGCCCACGAGTGCGACCAGCGGCGCGCCGAGGCCGAAGACCAGCGGGATCAGCAGGTACTCCAGCCGGCTCGCCGTGCCGTAGCCCGCGACCGCCGCAGCGCCGCCCGCGATCGCCACGATCGTCGTCGTCACCATCATCGTCAGCGTGGTCTGCAAGGTGGACACAGATGCAACCGCGCCGACCTTCAGGATGTCCGCGAAGAGCGCCCAGCGCAGCGGCACCATCCGTAGCCGCGCGATGCTGCGTCCGCCCAGCACCGCCCAGCCCAGCACCGCGCAGGTCAGCGCCGAGCCGATCACCACCGCCCAGCCCGCGCCCGCAATGCCGAAGCCGGGGATCGGCCCGATCCCGTAGATCAGTAGCGGCGAGAGCGGAACCAGCAGCACGACGCCGAGCACCACGGCGACCGAGGGCAGCAGCATGTTGCCGGTGCCGCGCAGCACGCTCGCGAAGGCATTGCCGAGCCAGACCAGCACGACGCCGCCGAATACGATGTTGGAATAGGCGAGCGCCGCCTCCAGCGCCACGCCCTCGCCGCCGAGCGCGCGATAGAGCGCCGGGCCGAAGCCCAGCACGAGTGCCGTCATCAGCAGCCCGAGCCCGCCATTGATGACGACCGCGTGGAGGACCAGCGCATCGGCATCCTCGCGCCGCCCGGCGCCCAGCGCGCGTGCCACGGCCGAGGAGATGCCGCCGCCCATGGCCCCCGCCGAGAGCATCTGCATCATCATGTAGCCCGGGAAGACCAGCGCCATGCCCGCCAGCGCGGCGGTGCCGAGATGCCCGACCCACCAGGTCTCTATCAGCCCGACGGCGGCTTGCGCGAACATCACCAGCGCATTCGGCCAGGCGAGCCGCAGCAGCGTCGGCACGATCGCGCCCTGCAGCAGCAGCCGCGTGCGCGGGTTCATCGCCGCGAGGTTCGGGGCGGTGGTCGCGCTCATGCCACGTCCTCCGGCAGCACCGCACGTGGCGGGAAGCGGCCGGGCGCCGCCGGGCCGGGCGCGATGACGTAGTCGGGCGAGACCAGCGGCTTGCCGGTGCGGGCATCGACCAGCAGAGGCTCGGCCGCCTCGCCGGTCGCGGCCTCGACGATCTGCACGCTGGCGCCCTCCGGCGCGAAGTGCCGGTTGCCATAGGCGAGCAGCGCCAGCAGCACCGGGCGGAAATCGCGACCCATCGGCGTCAGGCGGTACTCGTGCCGCGGCGGCCGCTCGGAATAGGGCACGCGCACCAGCAGCCCGTCCTCGACCAGCGTGTTCAGCCGCCGTGTCAGCATGTTGGGCGCGATACCGAGGCTCGCCTGGAACGCGTCGAAGCGGGTCTTGCCGGCGAAGGCGTCGCGCAGGATCAGGATGGTCCACCACTCGCCCACGCGCTCGAGGCTGCGGGCGATCGGGCAGGGGGAGGCGTCGAAGCGGGTGCGTTGCATGATGATAGTCTCGGCGAGGCGGCTATCATGGTGCAAGTGACGAAGGCGTCATGCGCTAGCAGGCTGGCGCCGGAACGGGAGGATCCGCCATGCATCGTCGCCTGCTGCCGCTGCTCGCCGCCCTGCTGCTGTCGTTCCCCGCTGCCGCGCAGACCCGGCCGGAGGTCCGCCCCGGCCCGCCGCCCGCGGTCGGCGTGATGTGGATCGGCAACAGCTTCTTCTACTTCAACAACGGCATCACCTCGCAGGTCGGCGCGCTGGTCACGGCGGCGAAGCTGCCGGCGGTGCGCAACGCCATGATCACGATGGGCGGCTCCGGCTTCGACTGGCACGATGTCGGCAGCTATTTTCGCCCCAACGCCATCGGCCGCTACAGCTTCGACGCGGGCAATGTCATCCGCTTCAACCCGCCCGGTCGGCTCTACGACGTCGCGGTGATGATGGATTGCAGCCAGTGCCCGCTGCATCCCGACCTCAAGGAGAGCTTCTGGGCGACCGGCCGCAGGCATGCCGAAACCGTGCGCGCCAATGGCGCCCGGCCGGTCTTTTTCATGTCGTGGGCGTACGCGGATGCGCCCGAGATGACCGCCCAACTTGCCGAGGCCTATACGAAGCTCGGCAACGAGACCGGCGCGCTGGTCATCCCGGCCGGCCTCGCCTTCGCCCGGGCGATGGCCGAGAGGCCGGACACACCGCTCTACGTCGCCGACAAGCGACACCCGACCTTGGCCGGCACCTACCTGGCGGCGGCGGTGAGCGCGGCGACGCTATACGGCCCGCTGCCGGTGGAACTGCCCTATACCGCCGGCCTCGATCCCGCGCTGGCCGGGTTCCTGCAACGGGTCGCGGCCGAGACCGTCCGTGACTACTTCAAGAATTGATCATGCCGGAAGGCTTTTCGTTAACCAGAGACTATGCGTTGATGCGGGCTGCGACAGCCCCAGTGCCTGCCCGGAGCCCGCGCATGACCCAGCGTGCCTATAACGTCCTCTTCGTCGACCAGGCGAACAGCGTCCGCTCGATCTTCGCCGAGAGCATCCTGCGCAAGGAAGGGCGGGGCCGCTTCGCGGTGTTCTCCGCCGGCTGCGAGCCGCGCGGCGAGTTGCATCCGCGCACGCTCAGCGTGCTGCAGCACTTCGAGCTGCCGACCGAGGGGCTGCGCTCCAAGGGCTGGGAGGAATTCGCCGGACCCGGCGCGCCGGAGATGGATTTCATCTTCACCGTCTGCGACTACGCCGGCAGCCTCGACCATCCGCGCTGGCCGGGCCATCCGATCTGCGCGCATTGGGGCGTCGACGACCCGACCCTGGTCGAGGGCGCCGAGATGCTGAAGGAAAGCGCCTTCGTCAGCACCTACCGCCAGCTGCGCAATCGCATCATGGCCTTCGCCGCGCTGCCGCTGGAGAGCCTGGACCGGCTGACCATCCAGGCCCGGCTGCGCGCCATCGGCCACGCGCCGGAATCGCTGCGGCTCAGCCCGCGGCCGGCGTAAGGCCGAGCACGCGCCGCACCAGCGCGAAGGCGGTATCGACCGTCGCGGCGCGCACCGCGGTGCGGTCGCCCGGGAAGACGCAGCGCAGCGTGACGACCGCGCCGTCGCGCGTCGCCGCACCCAGATGCACGAGGCCGACCGGCTTGCCCGGCGTCGCGCCGCCCGGCCCCGCGATGCCGGTGCAGCTGACCGCGACCTCGGCGCCGCTGGCGCGGATCGCGCCCTCGGCCATGCGGCGCGCGACGCTTTCGCTGACCGCGCCATAGCCCTCGAGCACGCCCCAAGGCACGCCGAGCATGTCGCGCTTGGCCTCGTTCGAGTACGTCACGTAGCCGCGCGTCACGACAGCCGAGCTGCCGGCGATGGCGGTCAGTGCGGCGGCGATCAGCCCGCCGGTGCAGCTTTCCGCGGTGGCGAGCGTCAGCCCGCGCGCCTCGAGCAGCGCGAGCAGCTGGCGGGCTTCGTCGAGGGTACCGGGATTGAGCATGGGGCGGAGCTTCGGCCGCCCGGCGCCGGCCGGCAAGCGGTGCGGCGCGGTTCGAAGATCTTGCCATTTTCGAATATCCATGCATGATCCGGACAACGGAGGATATGCCATGGACAGCCCGGTCACCTTCATCTCCGACGGTCTCACCATCGCCGGCGACCTGCACATCCCCGATGGCCACCGCCCGGGCGAGCAGCTTCCCGCCTTCATCGTGCTGCACGGCTTCATCGGCTCGAAGGACAAGAGCCATGCCGAGATCATGGCGCGGCTGCTCGAGAGCTTCGGCTATGCCGTGCTGCGCTTCGACTTCCGCGGCTGCGGGAAAAGCGAGGGAAAGCGCGGCTACGTCCTGTGTCACGACCAGGTCGCGGATGCGAAGAACGCGCTGAACTGGCTGAGTGAGCGGCCGGAGATCGACCCGAAGCGCATCGCCGTCATCGGCCACAGCTTCGGCGCCGCCGTCGCCTGCTATGCGGGTGCCGTGGACCAGCGCTTCGCGGCCGTGGTCTCGTCCTGCGGCTGGGGCCATGGCGAACGGAAATTCCAGGGCCAGCACGCGACGCCCGAGGCCTGGGCGAAGTTCACGGCCATGCTCGCGGCCAACCGCGCGCACAAGGAGAAGACCGGCGAGGCGCTGACGGTGCCGCGCTTCGACGTGGTGCCGATGCAGGAGCATCTGCGCAAGAACCTCTCGCCGAATGCGCTGATGGAGGTCTCGGCCGATACCGCGCAGTCGATGTTCGACTTCAAGGCGGAGGAGGTGATCCACTGGATCAGCCCGCGCCCGGTGCTGTTCATCCACGGCGCCGACGACACGGTGACGCCGACCGAGCAGTCGATCCGGATGTGGGAACTCGCGGGCCAGCCGAAGGACCTGGTGCTGATCACCGGCACCGACCATTTCCCGCTGGCCGGCGACAAGTCGCGCACGGCCGGCATCCTGAAGGGCTGGCTCGACCGCTACTTCCCGGTCGCGCGCTGATGCCGAAGGTTGGGGCGGTCGCGCTCGAGGGTTTCTCGCGCGCGATCCTGGAAGCCGCCGGCGTCGCGCCCGAGCATGCCGCCGCTTGGGCGAACACGCTGGTCTGGGCGAACCTGCGCGGCGTCGACAGTCACGGCGTGCTGCGCATCCCGCGCTACCTCGAATGGATGGCGCAGGGCGAGATCAACCCGCGCCCCGAGATCCGACTGCTGAAGTCGGACGGCGCCATCGCGCTGCTCGACTGCGATCGCGCGCCCGGGCCGGTCGCGATGGCGCGCGCCATGGACGAGGCCATCATCGCCGCCCGCCGCGCCCATGTCGGCTGGTGCGTCGCGCGCAGCATCACCCATGCCGGTGCGGTCGGGCATTTCGCGCTGCAGGCCGCCGAGGCCGGCATGGTCGGGCTGGTGATGACGGCCTCGGTGCCGCTGATGGCCTGGCCGGGCAGCCAGGGGCCCGTGGTCTCGACCAACCCGATCGCGGTCGCCGTGCCGGCCGCGACCCGCGCGCCGCTGCTGCTGGATATCGCCACCGCGACGGTCGCGCTCGGCAAGATCATGTCGGCCAAGGCGAACGGCACGCCGATCCCGCCCGACTGGGGCGTCGACACGGCCGGCCAGCCGACCACCGACGCCGCCGCCGTCGCCACGCTGCTGCCGATGGCCGGCATGAAGGGCGCCGGGCTCTCGCTGATGATCGAGTGCATGGCGAGCCTGATGGCCGGCAATCCCGTCATCGCGCCGGCGCTGAACGGCCGCCGCGGCACCAACATGAACGGCGTCGCCATTGCCGTGGACCTCGCCGCCTTCGGCGACCCGGCGGAGTTCCGCGTGCGTGTCGACGACCTCGCCGCGACCATCGCGCGGCAGCCGCGCGCCGCCGGCGTCGAGGCGCTGCCGATCCCGGGCGAGCGCGGCGACGCCATCAAGGCGAAGCGCGCCGCCGAGGGCATCCCGGTGCCGCCCGGCGTCTGGGACCAGCTGCTCGCGGCGGCCGCGAAGTACGGGATCGCTAGTCCAGCTTGATCCCGCGCTGCTCGATCACCGCGCGCCAGCGCGGGATCTCGCTGGCGACCAGCCGCTTCATCTCGCCCGGCGCGCCAGGCCCGACCTCGCCGCCGAGCAGGTCTTCCAGCCGGCGCCGCAGCCCGGGCTCGGCCAGCGCCTCGGCCGTGACCGTGTAGAGCCGCTCGCCGATCGGCGCCGGCAGCCCGCGCGGCGCGACCAGCCCGGCCCAGGTCGTCGCCTCCGCGCCGGGCAGCCCGGCCTCTGCCAAGGTCGGGACCTCCGGCAGCAGCGGCGAGCGCTTCGGCGAGGTCACCGCCAGCGCCCGGAGCGCTCCGCCGCGAACATGCGGCACCGTGCCGACGCTGCTGCCGACCATCATCGCGACCTCGCCGCCGAGCAGCGCCGTCGTCGCCGGCGCGTCGCCACGATAGGGCACATGGGTGAAGCGCACGCCCGCCGCCGAGGCGAGCAGCTCGCCGGTCAGGTGCTGGGTCGAGCCGGTGCCGGCGGAAGCGAAGGTCACGCTGCCCGGCGACTGCTTCGCCAGCGCGATCAGCCCGGCCAGATCGCGCGCGCCGAAATCCTGCCGCACCACGATGGTGAAGGCATAGCGCGACAGCAGCGCGATGAAGTCGAAATCCTCGATGGGATCGAACCCCGGCGTCTGGCCGAAGGCGGCGTTCACCGCATGGCCGCCGGTGATCAGCCCGAGCGTATAGCCATCCGGCGCCGCGCGCGCGATCGCGGCGGAGGCGATGTTGCCGCCCGCGCCCGGCCGCGCCTCGACCACCACGGGTTGCCCCAGCGCCTCGCCGAGCGGCGCCGCGATCAGCCGCGACATCGTGTCCGCCGGCCCGCCCGGCCCGAAGCCATGCAGCAGCCGGATCGGGCGCTCCGGCCATCCGGCGGCGCGCGCCAGCACGGGCGCGGCCAGCAGCGCCAGCGCCGCGCGACGAGCGATCCGCATCACAGGGTCGCCGCGTCGCGGAATTCCTGCGGCGCCTGCGGCCCCCATTGGCTCTTCAGGCCCTGGCTGCGCGGCAGGATGCGCGCCGGCACCGCGGCGTTCAGCACGTCGGTATCGGTCCAGTGCTCGTGCACGCGGCCCCAGGGATCCTGCCAGTAGTCGAAGACCTGGCTCCCCAGCAGGTGCCGCCCGATGCCCCAGAGATGCTTGTGCTGCTGCATGGCCAGCCAGTCATGCCCGGCATGCAGGTCGTCGATGTCCTGCACCTCGTAGGAGATGTGGTTGAGGCCGACCCGGTCATGCCGGCCGAACATCATGATGTGGTGGTCGACGAATTCCTCGCCGCGATCGGCGCGGTTGAAGCTGGCGAGCAGGGTGTTCGGGTCGTCCTCGGCATGGACATGCTCGGAGACCAGGAAGCCGAGATGCCGGCCGACCCAGGCGACCGAGGCCTCGATGTCCGGCGTCGAGATCACCGCATGGCCCATGCGCTTCACCTGGCAGGGCCGCGGCTCGATGCGCTGCAGCTCGCCGAGCCGCGTGCGCCGTTCGCCGGTGTTCAGCACGCTGTGCCGCTCGGGCAGCGTCGACGTCGTCGCGACGCCATGCACCACCTCGATGGTGAAGCCGTTGTGTTCGCGCAAGCGCACGCGCTTGCCGCCGCCCGGCTCGTTCAGCGGTTCCACCTCGCCCGCGCCGGCGGCCTCGCGCGCCAGCCGGTGCAGGTCGGCCTCGCTCTCCGCATGGAAGCCGATGGCCAGCACCTTGGCCGGGCCCTGCTCCGTGATGTGCAGGTGATGCGCCTCGCCGGTGCCGCGCATGTAGAGCGCGCCATCGGTCCGCACCTGCCGCACCAGGCCGAAATCGGTCAGGAATTTCTCCGCCTGGTCGAGATCGGGCGAGCCCAGCCGCACCCAGGCGATGTCGCGGACCTTGATGATTGGATCGGTCATTCTTCTATCCTCCCCAGCGGCCTGCCTGTTCAGGGCGGCATGAATTGCGGCGCGTGGCGCAGCACCGTCTCGGTCGTCTCGCGCAGATGCGCGGCCAGCAGGTCGCGCGCGAGCTCGGGCTTGCGGGCCAGCGCCGCGTCGCGGATCGCCTCGTGCTCGGCGTGCTTGGCCGGCCCCAGCGGGCGGTGCCGCTGCGAGATCAGCCGGTAGCGCTCCATGTGGTCGTAGACCTGCGCGCGCAGCCGCAGCAGCCAGCGCGAGGGGCAGGCGGCGACCAGCGCGCGGTGGAATTCGCGGTGCGCGGCCAGCCATTCGCTGCTGCGGCGCCGGCGCTCCTCGCGCGGCAGCCGCTCGATCCGCGCGAGCCGGTGGAAGGCGAGCACCACGCCGGCCTCCCAGGCATCGTCGCCATGACGCACGCTGTCGATGATGGCGCGCTGCTCGAACTCGATATGCAGGGCCGAGACATCGGCGAGGTCCTCGGCCGAGATCGCCGCGACCCGGAAGCCGCGATTGGCATCGAGCTCGACCAGCCCCTCGGGCAGCAGATGCGACAGCGCCTCGCGCAGCGTGCCGATGCTGGCGCCATAGGCCTTCTGCAACTCGGCGAAGCGCAGCCGCGCGCCGGGGGCGTAGGCGCCGTCCAGGATGTCGCCCTTCAGGCGCGACAGCACGTCCTGGCTGACCAGGACGACCTCGCTCTCGGGCTGGCTGCGGCTGGCGCGTGGCGGCAAGGGGCTCCTCCGATCCGCGGAGGCTATGCGCAGATCTTCGACGAAGCAAGTATCTTCGAAAATATGCGGATCATGCGCCGGCGAGCCACGCCCGTCGGACGATCGCGGGCGATCAGAGCCCGAGCGCCCGCAGCACCCCGATCACCCCCGCCGCCAGCGCGCCGGCCACCAGGTCGTCCAGCATCACCCCGGTCGGCCCGGCCTTCCGGTCGGCCCAACCCACCGGCCCGGGCTTCAGGATGTCGAAGGCCCGGAACAGCAGGAAGGCGACCGCGACGCCCAGCACCCCGCCGCCCGCCGGCAAAGCGGCGAGTGCCAGCGCCTGGCCGGCGCCCTCGTCCACCACCACCCAGCCGGGATCGGCCGCGACCGCGTCCTCGGGCAGCGCCCGCAGCGCCAGCCAGCCCGCCACCGCCAGCACCAGCGCCGCCACCAGGCACCAGCCCGGCCCCGCCCAGGCCAGCGGCAGCACCGCGGCCGAGCCCCAGGTGCCGGGCGCCGGCGTCAGCCGCCCGATGCCGCCCATCGAGGCGACCAGCGCCGCCGGGCTCACCGCAGCCCCGAGACGAAGCCGTCGATTCGTGCGGCGACGGCGGGGATGCCGAGCCAGGGCGAATGCCCGATGCCCGGCAGCGCCAGCACCTGCAGGTCCGGCCGCCGCCGCTGCATCCCGGCGACCGTCGCGGCCGAGAGCACGAGGCTCGCCTCGCCCCAGATCAGCAGCACCGGCACGTCGGGCAGCGCCTCGAACATCGGCCACAGCTCGGTCGGTCCGCTGCCGGATTTCGGCAGGGCCTGGATCAGGCCGGTGTCCCAGCGCGGGCGGTAGCGGCCATCCTCGCCGCGCCAGTAGGTGGTCTCGGCGGCGTCGATCCAGCGATCATCCGGGATGCCGGTCTCCGGCAGCAGCCGCCGCAGATAGGCGATGCACTCCTCGATGCTGCCGAGCCGCGGATCGCTGCCGATCACCTCGCGTGCGCCGCTCAGCCCGCCGGCATCGATGCGCGGCCCGCTGTCGTTCAACACGAGCCCCGCCAGCGCCCCCGGCCGCAGCACCGACAGCACCATGCCGAGCAGCCCGCCGAGGCTGGTGCCGATCACCACCGCGCGCGGCACCCGCAACGCGGCCATGCAGTCGAGCACGTCGCCCAGCGTATTCGGGATGGTGTAGCGGGCGAGCGGCGCCTTGGCGCTCTCGCCATGCCCGGCATAGTCGAGGGCGACCACCCGCCGCGTCGCGGCATGCCGCTCGGCGGTCGAGACATAGTCGAGCGCGGTGCGCGACAGCCCGGGCAGGCAGAGCAGCGGCAGCGCCTCCTCCGGCCCGTCCCATTCCAGCGCCGAGAGCCGGAGCCCGTCGCGCGCGGTGAAGAAGCGTCGCCTCATTTCGCCGCCTTCAGCCAGGCGGTCATCGGGTGTTCCAGGTTCGCGGCGGCCGGGTCGGCGGCGCGGTAGACGGCCATGTTCTCGATCACCCGCTGGACGTAGTTGCGCGTCTCGGTGAAGGGGATCTGCTCCATCCAGTCGAGCATCGCGACATTGCCCGTGCGCGGGTCGCCGTAGTCGCCCACCCACTGGTCGACCCGGCCGGGGCCGGCATTGTAGGCCGCGATCATGAAGGGCAGGGTGCCGCCGAAGCGCTCCGACATCATCTCGAGATAACCGCTGCCGAGCCGCATGTTGTGCGTCGGATCGGTCGTGAGCATGCCGGTCTGGTGCGGCACGCCGACCCGGCGCGCGACCTGCGCGGCGGTCGCCGGCAACAGCTGCATCAGCCCGCGCGCATTGGCCGAGGACACCGCCTCCGGGTCGAAATTGCTCTCCTGCCGGGTGATCGCATAGACCAGCGCCGGCTCGATCCCCCCCCCCGGCGGCGGGTAGGGCCGCGGCCAGCCCTCCTCCCGCGCCTGCAGGCCGGAGGCGCCGGCGCGCCGGACCACCCAGATCGCATGGTCCGGCCGGCCGATCCGGTGCGCGAGCTGGATGGTCATGATGTCGTCGGCCGGGTCGGGCGAGAGCTCCTCGAGCCGCAGCAGGAATTGCCGGGCGCGGCGATGCTCGCCGATATCGGCGAGCGCGCGGACGGTGCGGACCAGCTCCTTCTGCTCGAAGGCGGCCTCCTGCGCCGGCGTCGGGCGCGGCGCGCCGACCCGCTGGATGCGCGCCTTCAGCGTGGCCGGCGGCTCGCTCAGGCTGATGGACGCAAGCTGGCCGTAGAAGGCGAGCGGCAGCTCGGCGGCTTCCAGGTAGCGTTGCCGCGCCCGGCCGAGCTGGTTCTGGTAGGCCGCCGCGCGGCCCTGCCAGTAGAGGCTGCGGGCGCGAGTGATGACGCTGCGGCTCTCCTCGCCGACCTTGGCGAAATGCGTCTCGGCGCGCGCGGCATCGTCGAGCTTCTGCAGCGCGATGAAGCCGGCGAGGAACTCCGCCTCCTGCCGCGGCTCGCCGGGCGCGGCGATGCCGTGGTTGGCGGCGACCTGATAGGCGGCGCGCGGATCGCCGAGCCGCAGCACCTTGCGCGCCAGCACCTGGCGCTCCGGCCAGGCTGCGCGGGCGACCTCGGGCGAGGGGCGCGGCCCGGCGGCGAGGGCGCGGACCGCCTCCTGGTCCTGGTCGCGCCGGCGCAGCCAGCGGGCGCGCTCGGCGGTCAGCGCGGCGTCGGACGGCGCGAGCGGGGCGGCGGCATCGGCATCCGGCTGGTCGGCGGCATAGGCGAGCCGGGCATTCGCCAGCGCCTGGCGCGAGCCATCCAGCAGCGGCACGACCCGCGCGGCCGCCGCCGCCTGGCGATCCAGCGCCAGCCGATCGAACCGCCGCCAATGCTGGTCGGGGCCGAGCGAGGCTGTATTTCGCGCGAGATAGCCCTGCTCGGCCGCGGCATCGCCCGGCGCATCGGCCCAGCCGTTGCGGATGGTGGCGGTCGCCTCGGAGCCGCGGCCGCCGCGCTGCAGCGCATCGGCGAGCCGCTGGTAGCCCTCCAGCGTCTTCGGCGGGCGGGCGGCGAAATAGGACGTCGCCAGCGCGTCGTCGGCATCGCCCGCCAGCGCCTCCTCGGCCCGGCGGCCGAGATTGTCCTGCCCGGGCCAGTCCGGATTGGCCAGGATGAAGCCGACGATCTC
>Ga0114976_10000428_pt1 | contig 26263 bp, 22 predicted proteins | sample S_130805_EF_Meta_FD_87319 | JGI IMG/M metagenome (GOLD analysis project Ga0114976, IMG submission 87319) | Freshwater microbial communities from Lake Simoncouche, Canada to study carbon cycling - S_130805_EF_MetaG | ecosystem: Environmental > Aquatic > Freshwater > Lake | place: Lake... | reverse complement strand
GTGTCGATGATGTTGATCTGGTTCTTGTTCCAGAAACACGTCGTCGCGGCCGACGTAATGGTGATACCGCGCTCCTGCTCCTGAGCCATCCAGTCCATCGTGGCAGCGCCATCGTGAACCTCACCGATCTTGTGCGTGATACCTGTGTAGAACAGGATGCGCTCGGTGGTCGTCGTCTTTCCGGCATCGATGTGCGCCATGATGCCGATGTTGCGGACCTTGTTCAGGTCGGTGAGCACGTCTTGTGCCACGGGTGTCCTCCAGTTGGAAAGGGCGGGTGTGCGTATCCGGTCGTAGATAACCGGGCGGGGGCACTACAGCTGAGTGTTACCAGCGGTAGTGCGCGAATGCCTTGTTCGACTCGGCCATCTTGTGCGTGTCTTCACGACGCTTCACAGCGGCGCCAAGTCCGTTCGATGCGTCGAGGATTTCGTTCATCAGTCGCTCGGTCATGGTCTTCTCACGACGAGCCTTCGCGTAGCTGGTCAACCAGCGAAGCGCAAGCGTGTTCGCGCGGTGAGGCTTAACCTCAACGGGAACCTGGTACGTCGATCCACCCACACGGCGCGAACGCACCTCGAGTGTCGGACGAACGTTGTCGAGAGCCTTCTTCAGCGTGACGACCGCGTCGCCACCGGTCTTGGCGGTCACGCCTTCGAGGGCACCGTAAACGATGCGCTCGGCGAGACCCTTCTTACCGTCGAGAAGAATCTTGTTCACAAGCTGCGTCACGATGGGAGCGCCGTATACCGGGTCGGCAACGACGGGACGCTTCGGGGCTGGTCCCTTACGTGGCATTACTTCTTCTCCATCTTCGCGCCGTAGCGGCTACGCGCCTGCTTGCGGTTCTTGACCGCCTGCGTGTCGAGTGCGCCACGAACAATCTTGTAACGAACACCGGGGAGGTCCTTGACACGACCACCACGAACGAGCACCATCGAGTGCTCCTGGAGGTTGTGGCCCTCGCCGGGAATGTAGGCGGTCACTTCGGTGCCGTTGCTGAGCTTGACACGCGCAACCTTACGAAGAGCCGAGTTCGGCTTCTTGGGTGTGGTCGTGTACACACGGGTGCACACGCCACGCTGCTGGGGGTTTGCCTTCAGGGCGGGTGCCTTGGTCTTGGTGACCTTGGGCGAACGACCCTTACGGACCAACTGGTTAATAGTTGGCACTATTTCTCCTTGTTTTGACTGCACGGTGACAGTGTGATGAATTGTGGAGATCAGCAACCAGACGAATCTGATGGATGTTCTCGCAAACAAAATCCGGCCCGAACCGCGAGTGCGAAACGTATGTGGCCGAATATGCCGTGGGGGTCCTCCCGCATCAATGGGGTGAGGAACCCTAAGTGGAGCAAGCGAGACGAGTGACGCACCGGAGTCGCGTTTTTGGGCACGACACACGGCACGACGTTTGTCGCACCAAGTGTCAACTGTAGTGCGAAAAGAGCAGGTCGGGCAAACCGGATGCAGTGTTCGCGGCAGCCAACGCGATGACGAGCCACGCGCCGGCGAGCATCCACGGACCAAACGCCACGCGCGAGGTGCGATGAGCCCGCCGAAATACCAACAAAACCAGTGAAAACACGGCTCCGAACACAAATCCGGCGGCAATTCCCAGAATCGTGGCGTCGACGCTGAGCCAACCGAGATACAGACCGAGCACACCCGCGAGTTTCACATCACCGGCTCCCAATCCCGCGCTGTTTTTCGTGCGCGCGAGCACATGCAGCACGAGATACACGGCAAACGCTCCCGCGGAACACGCGAGTGCGCGCCACAGCGATTGCCAATCCCCCATGAGCAGCGCGGTCGTGGCGAACGTTGCGATGCCGATCACAGCAGCCAGGCCAACGAGTTTGTTCGGGAGGCGGTGCTCGCGCACATCCACGATGCTCAGGGCAATCGAGACGGCAAAGAACGCGACAAACCCGATCCCGTCGAGAACAGGGACAAGAGCAGGGGCGAAAGCCTGGGCGACGGCAAATGGCATGCCGACACGCTAGAGCCATCGGTTAGACGACGTTGCGAGTTCTCCACGACAGGTAGGCAAAGTAGGCGAGGGCATCGACGAACGAGATGAGCACGAGCACGGCGGCCGGCCAGTCGATGGCCGACGATACAGCAAAGTCGAGCGCGTCGGCCGGGTTTCCCGGCACGAACAGCAGCCACCCGGCGAGGGCGACCAGCACAAACGCGAGGAAGGCGACCACCGAAACAATCATCGACGCCCCGGCATAGCCGCCTCCCGTGCGGCCTCGTCTGCGGCGAGAAAACGAGCTGAGGGTTGCCGTGAGTGCGAAACCGATGAGGGATGCGAACACCATCGCCGGGCCGAGTCCCACACCCGCTCGCGGATCGGTGATCACGTCGCGGTTGACCAACACCGAGCCGATGCCGAGTCCCGCGACCGCAAGTGCGAACCACATGCCGAGGGCAAAGGCGAGTGCCGCGGTGATCTCGAGGTTGGTCGGGCGGGCGGGCTTGATTGTCACAAGGTGAATTTCAGAATCACAGCCACGACGCCACCAATCACAGCAAGCACCGCCACAATCAAGCCGAGGGTAACGATGCCACGGCGAGGCTCTCCTTGTCGGTTGTGGCCGATGATGGGGATGGAATCGGTCATGCGATGGAACTCGCCCGAGATGATTTCGTCGAACGACTTTCGTTTCGGAGGGTCGTCGCCCGAGGGATTGGAGATAGGCGCGGGCTGTGCAGGCGCAGGCTGTGCGGGCGCGGGCGGTACGACCGGAGTGACATCGGTCAGTGGCGGGCGAAAGAATCGCTTGCGATCTTCGTCGCTGAGGGGCGCTTTCGCCTTGTCCCGGGGGGCATCCTGAGCAACCACGTTCCTATTGTCCACCATTCACCGCGGCGCGACGCGAAAGGGGCCCGAACCACTGTGGTTCGAGCCCCTCCCGCAATCACTGCGAACTGAATGCCTAGTTGTACTCTCCCGAGAAGTCGTCGCTCGCGAACGACTCGAACTCCACGAAGCTCAGGTCGTTCTCGTTGAAGTCGGCGTCGGTTGCGAAGATGCGGTTCGGGTAACGCTCCGCCTTCGCCTCCTCGGTCGCTTCGACGCTCACAGCGCGGTAACGGGTGAGCCCCGTTCCGGCTGGGATCAGCTTTCCGATGATGACGTTCTCCTTGAGACCAACCAGTGGGTCTTTCTTGCCGTCCATGGCAGCCTGCGTCAGAACGCGGGTGGTTTCCTGGAACGACGCGGCCGAGAGCCACGACTCGGTTGCCAACGACGCCTTGGTGATACCCATGACCTCTTGGCGAGCCGAAGCCGTCTTCTTGCCCTCGAGCAGTGCCTGACGGTTGATTTCGGTGTAACGGATGCGGTCCACGACCTCACCCGGAAGAAGCTCGGTGTCACCCTGGTCGACGACCGTGACCTTCTTGAGCATCTGACGCACGATGACCTCGATGTGCTTGTCGTGCACGGTCACACCCTGCGAACGGTACGTGCCCTGCACCTCGCTCACGAGGAAGCGCTGCACGTCGCGCACCTGCTGAACACGCATGATGTCCTTCGGGTCACGCGTACCGGTGATGAGCTGCTGACCGAGTTCGACGTGGTCGCCTTCCTCAACGAGCAACGAGGCACGACGCAGAACCGGGTACGGGATGGGCTCGTCGCCGTTGTCTGGCGTGAGCACAATCTTTCGCGTGCGCTCGGTCTCTTCGATGGAGATACGACCGGCGGCACCCGCAATCGGAGCGGCACCCTTCGGGGTACGAGCTTCGAAGAGCTCCTGAACACGAGGCAGACCCTGCGTGATGTCCTCGGCCGATGCCGAACCACCCGTGTGGAAGGTACGCATCGTGAGCTGAGTTCCAGGCTCACCAATCGACTGAGCCGCGATGATACCGACGGCTTCACCAATGTCGACAAGCTTGCCGGTGGCGAGTGAACGGCCATAACACGCAGCACACACACCCGTCGTCGACTCACACGTGAGAACCGAGCGAACCTTGATCTCATCGATGCCGGCGGCCAACAACGCGTCAATCATGACGTCACCGATGTCGGTACCTGCGGTGGCAACAACGTTGCCCTTCGCGTCGAGCGCGTCTTCCGACAGCGAGCGAGCGAACACCGAGTTCTCGACGTTCTCGTCTTTCACCAATTCGCCGTTCGCATCGCGCACGGTGTTGCCAGCCTTGTCGAGTTCGACAATCTTCACGTCGAGACCCTTGGTCGTGCCACAGTCGTCTTCACGAATGATGACGTCTTGCGCCACGTCGACGAGACGACGAGTCAGGTAACCCGAGTCGGCGGTACGCAGAGCGGTGTCAGCGAGACCCTTACGAGCACCGTGGGTCGCGATGAAGTACTCGACGACCGAGAGACCTTCACGGTAGCTCGAGATAATCGGACGAGGGATAATCTCACCCTTCGGGTTGTTCACCAGACCACGCATACCGGCGATGTTGCGAACCTGCAGCCAGTTACCACGAGCTCCCGAGGTCACCATGCGGTTGATGGTGTTGTTCTCCGGGAAGTTCTTGCGCATCGCATCCGCGACCTCGGCTGTTGCCTCGGTCCAGATCTGGATGAGCTCTTGCTTACGCTCGGTGTCGGTGAGCAGACCCTTGTCGAACTCGGACTGAACCTTCGCGGCCTTCTTTTCGAAGCCGTCGACGATCTTTGCCTTGTTCGGCGGGGTCAGGATGTCAGACAGAGCAACGGTGACGCCCGAGCGAGTAGCCCAGTAGAAACCGGCGTCTTTGATCTTGTCGAGCGTGGCCGCAACGGCCGTCTTCGGGAAGCGCTCGGCGAGGTCGTTCACGATCTTCGAGATGGTGCCCTTGTCGGCAACTTCGAACACGAACGGGTAGTTGACCGGAAGCGACTCGTTGAAGAGCGCCTGTCCGAGCGTGCAGACCACCATCATCGAACCGTCTTGCATCGGAGCGACGCGCTTGACGGTCACCGTTTCAGGAGTCTTCAGACCGGTGTGGAACTCGACGTCTTCAGCCAGGTCGGCCTCAGCAAACATCGTGTCGACGATGCGGATACGCACGACAGCGTTCAGGTCGAGTCGACCTTCATCCTTCGCAAGAATCGCCTCGGCGACTGAGTTGAACTGACGACCAAAGCCGTTCGCCTTCACCTTGACCGTGGTCATGTGGTGCAGACCGATGATCATGTCCTGCGTGGGCAAGGTCACCGGGCGACCGTCGGACGGCTTGAGAATGTTGTTCGATGCGAGCATCAACACGCGAGCCTCAGCCTGAGCCTCGACCGACAACGGAAGGTGCACAGCCATCTGGTCGCCGTCGAAGTCGGCGTTGAACGCCGCACACACGAGCGGGTGAAGCTGAATCGCCTTACCCTCGACGAGCTGTGGCTCGAACGCCTGAATACCGAGGCGGTGGAGCGTCGGCGCGCGGTTGAGCAGAACCGGGCGCTCGCGGATGATCTCTTCGAGCACATCCCACACCTGGGGGCGGCTGCGCTCGACCATGCGCTTGGCGCTCTTGATGTTCTGCGCGTGCGACAGGTCGATCAGGCGCTTGATGACGAACGGCTTGAACAGCTCGAGCGCCATCTGCTTGGGTAGACCACACTGGTGCAGCTTGAGCTGCGGACCAACGACGATAACCGAACGGCCAGAGTAGTCGACGCGCTTTCCGAGCAGGTTCTGGCGGAAACGACCCTGCTTACCCTTGAGCATGTCGGAGAGCGACTTGAGGGCGCGGTTTCCGGTTCCGGTGACGGGGCGTCCGCGACGACCATTGTCGAACAGCGCATCCACGGCCTCTTGAAGCATGCGCTTCTCGTTGTTCACGATGATCTCGGGGGCACCGAGGTCAAGCAAACGACGCAGACGGTTGTTGCGGTTGATCACACGACGGTAGAGGTCGTTGAGGTCGGAGGTGGCAAAACGGCCACCATCGAGCTGCACCATGGGGCGAAGCTCCGGCGGAATGACCGGAACGACGTCGAGCACCATGGCGGCAGGCGACTTGCCGGTGTTGATGAAAGCGCTCACAACGCGCAGACGCTTGATCGCACGAATCTTGCGCTGGCCCTTGCCGTTGGCAATTTCATCGCGGAGCTTTTCCGCTTCGCCGACGAGGTCGAAGGATTCGAGGCGCTTCTTGATGGCCTCGGCACCCATGAACGCGTCGAAGTAAAGTCCGTAGCGGTCAACGAGCTCGTTGAATACGGCGTCTTCAGGCTTCAGGTCGCCGACTTTGAGGTTACGGAAGTCATCCCAGACGCGCTCGAGACGAGCAATCTCGTCGTCGATTGACTTGCGGATGAGTCCCATCTCTTTTTCGGCGGAGTCCTTGACGCGGCGCTTCTGGTCGCTCTTGGCACCTTCGGCCTCGAGTGCTTCGAGGTCTTTCTCGAGGCGCTGCATGCGGTCGGCGATACGAGCATCGCGCTGGCCTTCGAGGGTTTTGAGTTCGAGGCGAAGCTCGTTCTCGAGACCCGGCATGTCGGCGTGACGACCGTCTTCGTCAATGTCGATCACCATGTACGCGGCGAAGTAAATGACCTTTTCGAGGTCTTTCGGCGCCATGTCGAGCAGGTAACCGAGACGGCTCGGCACGCCCTTGAAGTACCAGATGTGAGTGACGGGAGCGGCGAGCTCGATGTGGCCCATGCGCTCACGGCGCACCGACGACTTCGTGACCTCAACGCCACAACGCTCACAGACGATGCCCTTAAAGCGAACGCGCTTGTACTTTCCGCACGAGCACTCCCAGTCACGCGAGGGTCCGAAGATTTGCTCTCCGAAGAGACCATCCTTCTCGGGCTTTAGCGTGCGGTAGTTGATGGTTTCGGGCTTCTTGACCTCGCCGAATGACCAACGACGAATGTCGTCGGCCGTGGCCAGACCGATGCGCAACTGATCGAAGGTGTTTGTGTCAAACACGTCTACTCTTTTCCTGTTTCCGTAGTCTCGTCTGGCTTAGATTTCGTCGATCGACGAGGTCTCTAGCCGGGAAATGTTGATGCCGAGTTCTTCGGCGGCACGGTATGCCTCGTCGTCGGTGTCGCGAAGACTCACGACGTTGTCATTCGCGTCAAGCACCTCGACGTTCAGACACAGCGACTGCATTTCCTTCATCAGAACCTTGAACGATTCGGGGATACCCGGTTCTTGGATGTTCTCGCCCTTGACGATGGCCTCGTACACCTTCACGCGACCGACGATGTCGTCGGACTTGATGGTGAGCAGTTCCTGCAGTGCGTAAGCGGCGCCATACGCTTCGAGCGCCCACACCTCCATCTCGCCGAAACGCTGTCCGCCGAACTGGGCTTTTCCACCGAGGGGCTGCTGCGTGATCATCGAGTAGGGGCCCGTCGAACGCGCGTGAATCTTGTCGTCGACCAGGTGGTGGAGCTTCAGGATGTACATGTAGCCGACCGACACGGGCTCAGGGAACGGCTCGCCAGAACGGCCGTCGAAGAGACGAGCCTTACCGCTCGAGCCGATGAGTCGGGCGCCGTCACGAGTGGGAAGCGTCGAGTCGAGCAGACCCGCGATTTCTTCCTCGAGTGCGCCGTCAAATACGGGTGTTGCCACCTTCGTGCCGGGAGCAGCCTCGCGAGCGACCTCGGGAAGAGCGCCAGCCCACGACGGGTTGCCCTCAACTTTCCAACCCTGCTTGGCAATCCAGCCGAGGTGAGTTTCGAGAACCTGTCCGAAGTTCATGCGACCCGGAATACCGAGCGGGTTGAGCACCACGTCGACGGGAGTGCCGTCTTCGAGGAACGGCATGTCTTCGATGGGGAGAATCTTGGCGATAACACCCTTGTTGCCGTGGCGACCAGCGAGCTTGTCACCTTCGGTGATCTTGCGCTTCTGAGCAATGTAGACGACCACGCGCTGGTTGACACCAGAGCCAAGTTCGTCCTCGTCGTTCTCTGCGTCGAACACCTTGACCGCGATCACCGTTCCGGCTTCACCGTGGGGAACCTTGAGCGACGTGTCACGAACTTCGCGGCTCTTCTCGTTAAAGATTGCGCGCAGCAGGCGCTCTTCGGCCGAGAGCTCGGTCTCACCCTTGGGCGTGACCTTGCCGACGAGGATGTCGCCGGGGCGAACCTCCGCGCCGATGCGAATGATGCCACGTTCGTCGAGGTTAGCGATGAGCTCCTGCGATACGTTCGGCAGGTCGCGCGTAATCTCTTCTTTACCGAGCTTCGTGTCGCGCGCATCCACGTCGTACTCTTCGATGTGAATCGAGCTGAGTACGTCGTCAGACACGAGACGCTGGCTCAGGATGATCGCGTCTTCGAAGTTGTGACCCTCCCACGGCATGAATGCCACGAGGAGGTTCTTACCCAGGGCGAGCTCGCCCTCTTCGGTGGCGGGACCATCGGCGATAACCTGCCCGACCTCAACGCGGTCACCCGCGTTGACGACGACACGGTGGTTGTAGCTCGTGCCCTGGTTGGAGCGGTCGAACTTGCGCAAGAAGTACTGCTGCGTGCCACCGGCGTCGAGCTGCACGGTGACAACGTCGGCCGACACCTCGGCAACCACACCGGCTGCGTCAGCGGTGACCACGTCACCGGCGTCGATGGCTGCGAAGTTCTCCATGCCGGTTCCGACGAGCGGAGCCTCCGAACGAAGAAGCGGCACGGCCTGACGCTGCATGTTGGCACCCATGAGCGCGCGGTTCGCATCGTCGTGCTCGAGGAACGGAATGAGCGAGGTGGCAACCGACACCATCTGGCGCGGACTGACGTCCATGTAGTCGACCTCGTCGGCAGGAACCAGATCGACCTCGCCACCCTTTCGGCGAACGAGAACGCGATCTTCCGCGAAGTGCTTGTCGGCGGTGAGCTTGGCGTTGGCCTGAGCCACGACGTGCTCATCTTCTTCACTCGCGGTGAGGTAGTCGATGTTCTCGGTGACCTTACCCTTGACCACGCGACGGTACGGCGTCTCGATGAAGCCGAAGGCGTTGATGCGGGCGAACGACGCGAGCGAGCCGATCAGACCGATGTTCGGGCCTTCGGGGGTTTCGATGGGGCACATGCGACCGTAGTGCGACGGGTGAACGTCACGCACCTCAACACCGGCACGCTCACGAGAGAGACCACCCGGGCCGAGCGCCGAGAGGCGACGCTTGTGCGTCAGTCCGGCGAGCGGGTTGTTCTGGTCCATGAACTGCGACAACTGGCTGGTTCCGAAGAACTCCTTGATGGCAGCAACAACCGGACGCACGTTGATGAGTGTCTGCGGCGTGATGGCCTCGATGTCTTGCGTGGTCATGCGCTCACGCACAACACGCTCCATACGCGAAAGACCGGTGCGAACCTGGTTCTGAATCAGCTCACCAACCGCACGGATGCGGCGGTTACCGAAGTGGTCGATGTCATCAACATCGATGGGGATGTCGGCAGGCTTGCCGGCACGAAGACCCTTGATGGTCTTCTCTCCTGCGTGCAGCGCGACGAGGTATTTGATGGTCGCGACGATGTCGTCGACCGACAACACGGAGTCGCTGATCGGAGCCTCGAGACCGAGCTTCTTGTTGATCTTGTAGCGACCAACCTTTGCCAGGTCGTAGCGCTTGTGCTGGAAGTAGTAGTTGTCGAGGAGTGCACGCGCGGCCTCGGTGGCCACCTGCTCTCCCGGACGGAGCTTGCGGTAAATGTCCTTGAGGGCGTCTTCTTTGGTGAGAATCGCATCTTTCTCAAGCGTTGCGGCAATCGACTCGTAGCCGGAAAACTCTTTTTCGATGTCTTCGCTGGTGAGACCGAGGGCCTTGAGGAATACCGTCACCGACTGCTTGCGCTTGCGGTCGATGCGCACGCCCACCTGGTTGCGACGGTCAATCTCGAACTCGAGCCACGCACCGCGGCTCGGGATCATGCGTGCCGAATAAATTTCCACGTCGGACGTTTTTTCGAGCGTGCGCTCGAAGTAAACACCGGGGCTGCGAACGAGCTGAGACACGACGACGCGCTCGGTGCCGTTGACAATAAAGGTTCCCTTTTCGGTCATCAAGGGGAAGTCACCCATGAAGACGGTCTGGGTTTTGATCTCACCGGTCTCGGTGTTGAAGAACTCTGCCTCAACATAAAGTGGGGCGGAGTACGTTTTGCCGCGGTTCTTGCAGTCGTCGAGTGAATATTTTTCTTCCTCGAGCTGCGGGTTGCGGAACGCCAGTTGCATGGTCTGGTCGTTGTTCTCAATCGGCGAGATTTCTTCAAAAATCTCTTCCAGACCCATCCGCTCAGACACATCAGTGCGTCCGGCTTTCTTGGCCTCGGCTACGCGCGCCTTCCAGGCGTCGTTACCGACGAGCCAGTCAAAGCTCTCGGTCTGCAGCGCGAGCAGATCGGGAACCTTGATGGTGTCTTGAATCTTGGCGAACGAAAGTCGCGAAGCCTCGCGACCGTTCTGTGGGGACTTGTTTGCGTTGCGCGCAGCGGCCAAGGGAATTACCTCCGAATGGCAAGAAATGTGCCATCGTTGCGAGTCGACGGGGACTTGTTCTTCGCGCATCCGTGGAACGCCAAATACCCACCGAGTTGTGACTGCTTCGTTGGTGAGCCACAAGGTGAGAGAGTATGCACGCCGACCGCAATATGAGGGCACGCTGATTCTTAGATGCGCAAAATGCAACTATAGGTCGCAAAGGGTGCGCGTGTCTAGTTACAATTCGATGACATTTTTGCGTTGAGGAGCAACCATGCGCGAAAACCCGCAGATCACACTGCGCGACTCGGGTGAACGAGCAATCTTGATGCCCGACCCGTACCAGCCTGGCGCCGTCATTCTTGAGGTCGATGGCACCCCACAATCACACGTGTTTCTCGACGCGCAAGACGAGTTGTTTTTCGAATACATCCGTCGCATTGGTCACGTGATTGACCTTTTTCGGCCCGCCGGCGAGCCGATTACCGCGGTGCACCTGGGCGGCGGCGCGCTGACACTCCCACGTTACGTGGCGCTGACGCGCCCCGGATCTCGGCAGCAGGTGCTCGAACGGCACGCCGACTTGATTGACTTCGTGCGTGAGCATGTGCCGCTGCCGGCCGGCGCATCCATTCGATTTCGGTACGGAGATGCGCGCGCCACACTCGCCAAACTCCCCGCCGGATTGCGCGGTACCGTCGATCTCGTCGTTCTCGACATCTTTGCCGGCGCACGCACACCGGCCCACGTGACGAGTCGCGAGTTCTTCGGCGAGGTTGCGGCTTTGCTCTCGCCCGACGGCATGATCGTCATCAACGTGGCGGATGGTCCCGGCCTGTCGTTCGCCCGAGCGCAGGTTGCCACGCTCGCGAGTGTGCTACCCGAGGTCATTGTCATCGCCGAGGCTCAGGTGCTCAAGGGTCGGCGCTTCGGAAATCTCGTGCTCGTCGGCTCACGCTCCGTTGCGCTGCTCGACATGCTCCCGCGGCTGTTGGCTGGTGGCCCGCATCCCGCTTCGGCGCTCTCGGGTGACGAAATCACTCAGTTTGTCGCGAATGCCCCCATCGTCACCGATGTGACGGCCGTGCCGAGCCCCAGTCCGAACAAAAATATCTTCGCGATAAAGCGGTAAGCATGGCCGACCTCGACCAGGTGCGCGCATGGGCGCACGAACTCATCGAACAACATTTGGATTCGAGAGTGTGGACGTTTGGTTTTGACCACGCCAAAATGCGGGCCGGGTTATGCGACTTCGGCAAGAAACGCATTTCGCTCTCACGCCACTTGACCGCACGCTACGACGATGACGAAGTGAAACAGGTGTTGCTGCACGAGGTGGCGCACGCACTCGCCGGCGCGAAAGCCGGACACGGCACCAAATGGCGCACGATCGCGCGCGAACTCGGCTACGACGGGTCGCGCACGCACGACGGTAGCGCAGCAGCTGACCTGGCGCCCATCATCGGTTACTGTCCGGCTGGGCACGAGTTTTATCGATTCCGCGTCGCGACACGACCACTATCGTGCGGTCGCTGTGGGCGCGGATTCAATCGCGATAACCTCATCACGTGGCATCGTCGCGACGTTGCCTGAACCGGGTTCGGAGAATTGATGGACGTGTTTTTGCGCATCACGCTCGATGCCGACGTGGAGACCGTCTGGGATGCGCTGTCTCGACCCGCGCAGATGCGCGCCGCCGCTCGTCCGTTCATCCGCGTTCGCTCGCTCGAACCGGGCGGATTTCCCTCACGGTGGGTCGCGGGCACGCCCCACATGGTGGCACTCTCGCTGTTCGGCGTGATTCCGTTGGGCACACAAGTTGTTGAGGTGCGCTACGAGGAACGCCCTGGCAATGTGCGCATGGTCATTGATTCGGGAGCCCCGATGAGCGGACCACTCACTCGACTCAAAGTCTGGGATCACCGAATGGCGGTCTCACCAATCGGAGATCGCACGACGCTCTACCGCGACCGCCTTCGCGTGCAGGCCGGATGGATGACGCCATTCGTATGGATCGGCTTATGGGCGATGTGGCAACTTCGCGGGCGCGCACTCATCCGTGCAATGCGTAAACGGGCTCGGCTGGCTGCCACCAGTTGAGCGGCTCACTAAGGATTAGCTCGGGTTCGGCATCTCGTCGAGAACAACCTGCGAGTCAATTGACGAAAGTGATCGAAGTTCGAACGCAAATCCGTCCATGATTTTTGACTGCGCTTCGAGCCATTCGATTCGAGATTCTGCGTCAACGAAGGCCTCCGAACTGTATTCCTCGTAGCGGTTCACCAAGTTCTCGGAAAGTCGACGAGCCTCGGAAATGGTGCGTGCCGCGTCCTCGCGCGCCTCTCGCAGAATGCGATTAGCTTCTTTTCGGTGCTCCGACAGCTCCGCTTCGGCTTGAGCGGTGAGGTCGCCCGCACGCGCGACGGCGTCGGCAACCCGCGCGCTCGATTCTTCGCTCAAGCGCTGAACCTTGGCAACTGCCTCTTCGTTGAGAGCCAATCGCTCGCGCTCGGCCTCGTCTTCGGCAATCTTGATGTCGTAGTCAATACGTAGCTGATCCCGCTCCGCAATCTGGCGCGACGTGTCCAGTTCCGTTTTGACATCTTCGATTTCCTGATGCAGGCGGGCTCGACGATCGGACGCCGCAATCTCTGTTTCGGTCACAAACTTGGCACCACGTCGCTGCGCGGTCTCGATGATTGTGCGGGCTTCAACGAGGAGCCCCTCAGCCTGAGTTTCGAGTTCCGTCTTGCGGCGCTGGGTCTCAACACGACCCTCTTCCATTCGACTTTCAACCTCGACACTAATTCGGTTCGCCTCTTCCCGTGCTTTCCGCACGCGCTCTTCGGCATCGGCGTGAGCAGTTTCTCGAATCTCGTTGGCTTCCTCAGCCGCCTCAGCCAGCAGTTTGGCCGCTTGCTCTTCGGCTACTTGGAGTGTCTGCTCGAACGCTGAGCCGAGCTCTGAGAAGCTGGGGGCCGAGTCGATTTTGCGAACTTTAGAACGAACATCGGTCAGTTCACGCTTCAACCGGCGAAGAGTCGCCTCGGATTCGTTCGCCGCGGTCGCACTCTTTTCAATCTGCTCAGCAATTTCCAGAAAAGTTGCGTCAACTTGGCTCGGATCGAAGCCCTTGCGGGCTGTTCGAAAGTCGGAAGAATTACTCATGGGACCTCACACCTCAAGTGTGAATCCCACCCCGACCTGCGTCCACCAGAGACCCACTACGTGTGCGGTTTAACCCTGAGAACGCCGACTTTTTCTCCGGTTAAACCCGACCCATCGCCGCCATGGCCATGCGTAACAAGGTGCCTCGTCCACCTTCCATCTCGACGGCCACCGAATCGCTCGCCGCCTCCTCCGGGGTCAACCAGGTAACTTCGAGGGCGTCCTGGCGAGGTTCGCACGTACCTGTGACCGGCACAACGTAGGCCAGCGAAACCGCGTGCTGTCGGTCATCCGTGAAAGCACTCAGACCGGGGAAGGGGAAATACTCGGCCACGTGAAACGGAATCGGGCTCGTCGGCAGAAGCGGAAACGCCATCGGCCCCAAATCTTTTTCGAGGTGTCGAAAGAGTGCGTCACGGATTGTCTCACCAAACAAAACTCGCCCCGACACGATAGTTCTGGTCATTTCACCCGACGGCTTCGACCGCAAAAGAACACCGACCTCGGTGACAACACCGAGTCCATCAACCCGAACCGGCACCGCTTCGACATAGAGAAGAGGAAGGCGGAGTCGAATGGCAGCGAGTTCATCGTCGCCCAGCCAGCCAGAATTGGGGTCGGGGGTGCGCACGCTCATGTCCAAAGTTTCTCACGAGCAGGCCGGAATGGCGACGAAGTCGTCAGAAACGGCGGAGAAACGGCATGGGCTTACGCATGCGAATAAGGAGCAACAGAGGAATCAGAACATATGGCAGGTTGAACGCCAAGAAACCAATTGGGTTCGGCGTGCGCCATTCCGGTTCGCCAAAGAATTCCACACCAAAAACAACGACCCCGGTGATGCCGGAAATGAGGGTGGCGTAGATGACTGCCGGGAGCTGTATCCAGTTGCGTCCTCGAATCAGCGCATAAACCAGCACGACGTAAAAAGGTGCATAGACGAAGGCGGAAAGTCCCGTGACAAAGCGCATCCAGACTGGCGGGTTCAAGAACAGCGGATCGTTCACGCTCGCGTAGGCGTAGTTCCATTGGGCCAGGATGTTCGGGCTGTCGGGCGATTGCACGATGCCGAGCGTGGGAATCGCGTCGCTGATAACGCACGAAATAAATGCCCAGCAGAAGAAGACGATGAAGACGAAATCAAACGGGCGCTGACGAAGAGTGAGGTTTGTTGTCTCGGTCACGCAGAAAAGTTTAGAAGTTTCGGCGTTTTTTTGGGGCGCGCTTCCAACTCATGATTCCGACGATGGTGAGCGCAGACATGATGCCAAGGATGCTTAGAAACGAACCAATCGAGAAAATCGAACCGAATGACCCAATAGAACCGATGGAAAACGCGGAGCCCCGTGACCCTATCGAGAGAACGGAATTCTTCGACCAGAGGCTCAGCACTGAGTTCTCCGATTTGTACGACAGCATGGATCCCGTGGTCGCCTTGCGCTGAAGGTTCATGGTTCGAGTGTGCCACGTCGGCGAGTGCGATGCACGAATACCACCCGGGTGCGCTCACCAACGCCAACCAGAGCACAAATTGAGAAAGCCTCTCCGTTTGAGGAGTCTTTCTCAATTGGCGGTCCCGGTGGGAGCCGTCGGCAGTCCACAGGACTGCCTCCTCCCAAATCCCAGCGCTAACAAATCAAGCCAATAAAAAAGACTCCCGAACATGGGAGTCTTTTTTATTGGCGGTCCCGGTGGGATTTGAACCCACGGTGCGCTTTCACGCACACAACTTTTCGAGAGTTGCACCTTCGGCCGCTCGGACACGGAACCGTGGAAGAGTTTACCTGCGACCCACAGCCTGTTGCCAATCGGGGTTCGCACCCGGCGCATCCCACGTCGAAGCATCGTCTGAGGGCAACCGTAAACTGACGGCATGGCTAGACCCGCAAGCCCCGCCTTCACGTGCACCGAGTGTGGCTGGACGACGATGAAGTGGGTGGGCCGATGCGGTGAGTGTCAGGCCTACAACACCGTTCTCGAAACGGGCATGAAGTCGGGAATTCAAGCTCGCGTCGTGAAGGTGACGATTCGCGAAGAAAATGCCGCTCGACCAATAACAGAAATTCCTGCATCGGGCGTTCTTACCCACGTGCCGACGAACATCAACGAATTCGATCGAGTTCTCGGCGGCGGTATTGTCCCGGGTGCCACGATTCTGCTTTCTGGCGAACCAGGTGTGGGCAAATCGACGTTACTTCTCGAAGTCGCTGCCCGGCGCGCAGAAGCCGGCGCGCGCGTCTTGTACGTCAGTGGAGAAGAATCCGTCAATCAAGTTCGACTTCGCGCGGCCCGCACCGGCGCCCTCCACGAGAATCTCTATCTGATCAGCGAAACCGACCTCAGCACAGTCATCGGTCAAATCGAAGTCACTGCACCCAACCTGCTAATAGTTGACTCGGTGCAAACCATCGCGAGCTCATCCGTCGACGGATTAGCGGGCGGAGTAGGACAGGTTCGTGAAGTCGCAAGTGCCCTCGTCGGACTTGCCAAAGCTCAAGAACTGCCTCTCGTGCTCGTGGGTCACGTGACAAAAGACGGTGCTATCGCCGGCCCACGAACCCTGGAGCACCTCGTCGACGTCGTGTGCCATTTTGAGGGGGATACGCAAACCTCGTTGCGGTTCATCCGGTCACTCAAAAATAGGTTTGGCCCCACCGACGAAATTGGTTGCTTCGAGATGAGTGGCGACGGCATCGTCGAAGTTAGTGACCCCAGCGGCCTTTTCTTGAGCAGATCCAACACGCCCGTTTCGGGAACGTGCGTGACAGTAGCCATGGAGGGCCGGCGCGCGATGCCCGTCGAAATTCAAGCTCTCGTGGTTGCGACCACCGCACCCAACCCCCGCCGCGTGACGAACGGAGTTGATTCGTCACGCGTGGCAATGTTGCTCGCCGTTCTTGAACGCCGAGCCGGCCTGAAGCTCAGCGACAAAGACGTGTACGTGTCAACAGTGGGAGGTGCGAGGCTCTCGGAACCGGGTGCCGACCTCGCCATCGCGGTTGCCGTGGCCAGCGCAGCAACGGATCGTCCGGTGTCGCACGAACTTGCGGCGTTCGGCGAAATCAGTCTTGCCGGTGAAATCCGCCCCGTCGCGGCGGCACGAATGCGAGCCACCGAAGCGACTCGACTCGGCTTCACGCACATTCTCGACGACGCCCAAGCGACCGTTCGCGGCGCGCTACATTCGGCCTTCGCCAGCGGAAAGAGCGCTCGTGAGCGCGAAATCGACGCTGCTTTTTGACACGTCACGCGTGACGCTAGAAGAGTAAGAACTGGAAACCGTTGGCTGATTTCGCCGAACCGACCTGAACGTTGAGATAGTACGAGGCACCGCCAGCCGGAACAGCTTCGCGCGCACCGGAGCAGGTATCCGGCGAACTGTATTCGCGCGACCATTCAAAGGGCGCCGACACCTCCATTTTGCCTGGCGCGAGCACGGCGAGCGTGTCCGACGACTCCGCCTGGCAATCGGCCGAGGACCAGTAGGTCTCATTCCCACTCGTGACAGTCATGCTCATCTGCGAGGTGCCAACGTTATACGTGCAGGCTTCCTTTGACGTATTCGTGATGCCGATCTGGAATTTGGGTAACTGACCGGCCTCAAAACTGTTGGCGTCGACCAGCGGAGTCACAGCGATTTTTCTGGGGTCACACGGTGCGGCCACTGTCGACGAGGCGGGGGAGGCAATCGCGGTGGCCAACCCGGTTGAACTCGGCGTTGCCGTTGCCGTGCCCGACCGGCTGGTGACGGGCACGGAAGTCTTCGAGCTGTTCCCCGCGTTGGCAATATTGACCCAGGCCACCACTATCAGGATGACCAACACAAGCAGCACGAGCGCTCGGCGTCGACGATACACACGCGGGGAATGCCGGCGTCGACGAACGGGCGGAGAACTCATGGCTCTTACGGTAGCTACAGGTGGAGCAGCATTCGGGTATTGCCGAGCGTGTTCGGTTTAACGCGAGCCAAATCGAGAAACTCTGCAACGCCCTCGTCGTGTGAGCGAATGAGCTCTGCGAAGACCTTTTCGTCGACAAGCTCATCGGTGACCGGCTCGAATCCGAATCGCGAGAAGAAGCCCACCTCAAACGTGAGGCAAAACAGTCGCGAAACTCCGAGCTCGCGCGCATCCGAAATCAGTCGATCCAGAACGGCTGACCCGGCTCCCGACCTTCGAGCCTGCGCTGACACAGCTAGTGAGCGCACCTCCGCGAGGTCTTCCCACATGACGTGAAGCGCTCCGCACGCCACGATGTCGCGCGATTGCGAATCGGCCACACGAAATTCCTGTACCTGTTCAAACAGGTCGACGCGCTCCTTACCGAGCAAAATTCTCTCAGCGACGTAGGGCGTGAGTAGCTCCGCAATTTTGGGTACGTCAGCCGTACGGGCGCGCCGAACCGAAAATGTCATGCTCGAAGATTATCCGGAGATTTCCTTTACCGAACCACGGGCCGCTTTCTGCTTGTCGACGCGAACGACCTGGTCGGTCCCGACGATGTCGAACTCGAATTGACCATCGACGTAATCGACCTTGATGTGGTCGCCAGCAGAGAGGTCGCCGTCGAGGATGCGCTCCGAAATGCGGTCTTCGATCTCAGACTGCATAGCCCGACGGAGAGGTCGCGCACCCAGGGTCGGATCGAACCCAATGTCGATGAGGCGGTCTTTGGCCGCATCCGACATCTCGATTGAGAGGTCGCGGTCGAGCAATCGGTCGCGCAGACGACGCACAAACAGATCGACAATTTGACGAAGCTCCAACTTGTTGAGCTGCGGGAACACGATGATTTCGTCGACGCGGTTCAAGAACTCGGGCTTGAAGTGCTTCTTGAGCTCTTCGTTAACCTTGCCCTTCATACGGTCGTAGTCATTGGCAGAATCGCCCTCGACCTGGAAGCCGACGGGACCACCCGAAATGTCTTTAGTCCCCAGATTGGTCGTCATGATGATGACGGTGTTCTTGAAGTCAATCACTCGGCCTTGACCATCGGTCAGACGTCCCTCTTCAAGAATCTGTAACAGGGAGTTGAAGATGTCCGGGTGGGCCTTCTCAATCTCGTCGAACAACACAACGGAGAACGGCTTGCGACGCACCTTCTCAGTGAGCTGGCCGCCCTCTTCGAATCCGACGAATCCGGGAGGGGCGCCGAACAGGCGGCTAACCGTGTGCTTCTCGCCATACTCGCTCATGTCAAGAGAGATGAGCGCCGACTCGTCATCGAAGAGGAACTCGGCGAGCGCCTTAGCGAGCTCAGTTTTACCGACACCGGTCGGACCGGCGAAGATGAACGATCCACTGGGGCGCTTCGGGTCTTTCAATCCGGCGCGCGTGCGGCGAATCGACTTGGAGAGCGCCAGCACGGCTGCTTCTTGACCGATCACGCGTTCATGAAGCGCCTTCTCCATAAAGACGAGTCGCGCGGACTCTTCTTCGGTGAGCTTGAACACGGGAATACCTGTGGCCTGAGCCAGGACCTCCGCAATCACGCCCTCGTCGACAACCCCGTGACCCTCGGCGTCACCGGAGCGCCACTTCTTCTCTTCGCGGACTCGCTCACCCTGAAGCTGCTTCTCCTCGTCGCGCAACGACGCAGCCTTCTCGAAGTCTTGGTCTTCGATTGCCTTCTCTTTCGCCGCGCGAACGAGTTCAATTTTGTCGTCAATGTCGCGCAGCTCTTTCGGATTCGACAGAATCGACAGGCGCAAACGAGCTCCGGCCTCGTCGATCAGGTCGATTGCCTTGTCCGGCAGGTAGCGGTCGCTCACGTAGCGATCGGCAAGATTGGCCGCCGCCACAATGGCGCCGTCCGTGATTTGCACCTTGTGGTGCGCCTCGTAGCGGTCGCGAAGGCCTTTCAGAATGTTGATTGTGTGGGGCAGGTTTGGCTCGTTGACCTGAATTGGTTGGAAGCGTCGCTCGAGTGCCGCATCCTTTTCAAAATGCTTGCGGTACTCATCGAGGGTTGTCGCACCGATGGTCTGAAGTTCACCTCGAGCCAGCAAGGGCTTGAGGATGCTCGCCGCGTCGATTGCGCCTTCGGCAGCACCCGCGCCAACCAGAGCGTGAATCTCGTCGATGAACACGATGATGTCGCCTCGCGTGCGAATTTCTTTCGTGACCTTCTTGAGTCGCTCTTCAAAGTCACCGCGATAGCGGCTGCCGGCAATCAGGCTGCCCAGGTCAAGCGTGTAGAGCTGCTTGTCCTTGAGGGTTTCCGGGACCATCCCCGAAACAATGGCTTGCGCGAGTCCTTCGACAACAGCCGTCTTGCCGACGCCCGGTTCGCCGATGAGCACCGGGTTGTTCTTTGAACGTCGCGACAAAATCTGCATAACTCGCTCGATTTCTTTCTCGCGTCCGATCACCGGGTCAAGCTTTCCCTCGCGAGCGGCCTGAGTGAGGTTGCGCCCAAACTGGTCGAGTACCTGAGATCCTTGGCCAGCCGACTGTGATTCTTCTTTGACGCCGGCAGCGACCTGCTCCTTGCCCTGGTATCCCGAGAGCAATTGGATGACCTGCTGACGTACGCGGTTGAGATCAGCTCCGAGCTTCACGAGTACCTGCGCGGCGACTCCCTCGCCCTCGCGAATCAGGCCGAGCAAGATGTGCTCCGTGCCGATGTAGTTGTGGCCGAGCTGAAGTGCTTCACGGAGCGAAAGTTCGAGCACCTTCTTGGCGCGCGGGGTGAACGGAATATGTCCGGTCGGCTGCTGCTGGCCTTGACCGATAATGTCTTGAACCTGCTCGCGCACGGCGTCAAGCGAAATGTTGAGCGACTCGAGTGCTTTCGCGGCGACTCCCTCGCCCTCGTGAATAAGGCCCAGCAGAATGTGCTCCGTGCCGATGTAGTTGTGGTTGAGCATCTTGGCCTCTTCTTGGGCCAAGACAACGACGCGACGTGCGCGGTCGGTAAATCTCTCAAACATGTGGGCAGCTCCTTGGTTGTGCCGGTGGGGTTCACAACCCTCACCTCATTTGAGGGTAACGAGCCAGACTCGGGAAAAGTCCCGTGTTCGCCGTAGGCGTGAGCGCATTCGGTGCTCGGTTAGGGTGAATCGTGAGCGTTGTGCGACCTCGCGAGGTTCCCCTGGGTGGTCTTCGCGCGATGACTGTGCGGCGAACTCTGCCCAATCGCGAACGAACCACAATCGGAGCGTGGTGTTTTCTCGATCACTTTGGTCCGGATCACATCGCCGACACGGGTGGGATGTCTGTTGCGCCGCATCCGCACACGGGCCTGCAGACGGTGTCGTGGCTGTTTTCCGGCGAGATCGAGCACAGAGACAGTGTGGGTTCTCGTCAGTTCATCGCGCCTGGTCAACTCAATCTCATGACCGCGGGGCGAGGAATTGCCCATTCAGAAATCTCAACGCTCGGCAGCGACTGGGTGCATGGCGTGCAATTGTGGGTTGCGCTTCCTGATGAGCATCGCCACGTCGACCCGTGCTTTGAGCACGTCGCTGCGCCACGCGTCAACTTGGCAACGAGCGACGGCAGCGGGGAGGCAGTCATTACCGTGTTTGTCGGCGCACTCCTCGGCGTTGAGTCCGCCGCAACAACGTTCAGCCCGCTCATGGGGGCGGAAATTGTTATGCCGGCCCAGTCGAGCATAAAGATTCCGGTGGACCACGATTTTGAGCACGGCATTCTGATTGACCAGGGGACTCTCGTGGTCAATGGTGAACGCGGCGAAGAGACAGAACTTCTCTATCTCGGATCGGGCGCGAAGATGCTGAATTTGTCTACCGATGATGCGCCGGTCCGGGCCGTTCTCGTCGGAGGACTGCCGTTCGACGAACAATTGGTCATGTGGTGGAACTTCATTGCACGCTCTCACGAGGAGGTCGTGGCGCTTCGCGACGAATGGCAGCGAGATGTGATCGACGGCCTCAATCCGGGCGGTCGCTTCGGTCGCGTGGACTTCGGGGAATCGTCAATACCCGCCCCAGATATGCCGAAGGTTCGGTTGCGTGCGCGAGGCCCGATACGTCCCTAACTGCGGGACGCGACGTGGTCGCTTGCTTAGCCGATTCGCGAACCGATTCGTTGGAGAATGGTGTCGCCACCCAGTGTCTCCCGTCCGCACACATCACCGAGGATCCCCATGGCTACGACAACTGCACCGGAACACGTCATTATCGGATTTGGAAACGTCGGTCGTCACGTAGCACGTGAGCTCCTAGATGACGGTCACGCAGTGACCGTCATTACGCGGTCCGAACCACGCGTCCCAGAGACCGGGGCCCGTCACGTGGTCGGTAGCTTTGCTGACTTGCGTGCACTGTGGCGACAAATCCCCGAGGCCGCCGTGATTTACAACTGCGCCAATCCGCCGTATCAGCAGTGGTCGCGATACTGGCCACAACTCACCAGAGCAGTCAACGCGTTTGCGCAATCGACCGGTGCGGTCTTGGCCACGGCCTCCAATTTGTACGGATATGGTCCAGCGCGTAGCCCGCTGCGCGAGGATCTGGCACTTCGCGCCACTTTTCGCAATGGACGGATTCGCGCCGACTCGTGGGCAGAAACCCTGCAGTTGCATCGCAAGGGTTTCCTCCGTGCGGTCGAAGTGCGTGCCGCTGACTTCGTGTGCCCCGGACCCCAGAGTCGTGTGGGCGATCGGGTCGTACCGCGGGTGCTAGCGGGCAAGTCGGTGCAGCTGCTGGGCAACGTAACTACAGAACACTCGTGGACATTTCCAGTGGATGTTGCGCGCGCGCTGATCAAGGTCGCGAACGACCCCCGCGGACTCGGTCGTGCGTGGCACGTTCCGTCGAACCCACCGCGCACTCAAACTCAGGTCGTCAATGACATTGCGGACGTCGCTGGCCTGAAACACGTCAAGGTTTCTTCCGTGCCGACTTCGGCGGTGCGACTTGTCTCTCTGGTTAATCCCGTCGTTCGCGAACTTCGCGAGACGGACTATCAGTTCGCCCGACAATTCATCATGGATTCTTCCGCGCTCACGTCCACGTTTGGCCTCGAACCGACACCGTGGCGAACGGGTCTGGGTCACCTCGTGGCTCACTACGACACTCGTCCCGGCGTCAGCGTCTAGAGCCTGTACATGGATGACGCAATGCAATATCCAGAATCAGTTGAGCGATTTCGCGCAGCACTTCGTGCGTGCGCGGCGGTCGGGGAACCGATAAAACTTGACGAAAATGCGCACACCGCGGCTGCTGCCGCAGAGGGCTTAGGAATTACGAAGGCCCAGATTGCAAACTCTCTCGTGTTTCTCGCGAACGGTGACCCAGTTTTGGTGATGTCCTCGGGTGGCCACCGCGTCGACACGGACAAGATTTCGGCAGCTTTCGGTGGTGCCGAAATTACCAAGGCCAACGCCGACGACGTCCGGGCTGCCACCGGATACGTCATTGGCGGAGTCAGTCCTGTCGGATTAGCCACAAACATGCCGACGCTCGTGGATACAGCCCTGTCTGAATTTGACGAAGTGTGGTCGGCCGGCGGACATCCCGCGTGGGTGTATCGCACCACGTTTGACGAATTGGTCCGGATGACCGGTGGCACACCAGCAGTCGTGGGTGAGTAACCACCGCATTCGATTCCGACGCTATTGAAGCGCCGAAGTCAACCGAGCGAGTCCGTCGAGAACCGTGGAGAAGAACGGCTGGCGTTTCCATTCCTCGAGCGTCAGTTTTCGACTCATGTCGCGATACGACTGTTCGACCTCGCGCATTTGGTGAACAAATTCTTTTCCGCGAACCAAAAGCGAAACTTCGAGGTTTAAGGAAAACGACCGCATATCCATGTTGCTCGAGCCAATGACCGCCACGTCATTGTCGATGCTGATGTGTTTTGAATGCAGAATCGTGGGTGCCTTATAGAGCCAAATAACGACTCCCGCTTTGAGCAGAGCCTCGTAGTAGGAGCGTTGCGCGTGATAAACCAACGCCTGGTCACCCTCTTCCGAAACAAAGAGTTCGACGTGCACACCCCGACGGGTGGCGGTGGTGATCGCATACATCAACGACTCGTCGGGAACAAAGTACGGCGACGTGATGATGATCTTGCTGGTTGCCGCGTACAGAAGAGCGAGAAACAATCGGAGGTTGTTTTCGGTTGGGAAACCCGGACCACTCGGCACGATTTGGCAATCGAGGTTATCCACGCTCGAGTACCGGCGGTTCGGCGACGATTCCGAAACCGGGAGCAGTTCATCCCGCTCGCTATACCAATCGGTCACAAATATGACATCGAGTCCACGCACGATTGGTCCCTGCAAGCGCACCATGGCATCTTTCCAGTGAAGACCCCGACGCAGATTGGACTTTTTCAAATAGGACGAATCGATCATGTTTTGCGAACCCATCCAGCCGATGACTCCGTCGATGACAATGAGTTTTCGGTGATTACGCAAGTCGGGTCTTTCGTATTTGCGTTGCAACGGAGCGAAGGGAAGCATGAGGTCCCAGTCGACTCCTATCGCTGTCAGGCGCCGGCGCGTTGCGCGGTAGCTGACCGTTCGCAGCCCCGCCACGTGGTCAAACAGAAGGCGAATCTTTACGCCGCGGGCAATCGCCTTCTCCATCGACACAAACAGTGGCTCGGTCACCGTATCTGTCGAGAAAATGTAGAACTCAATGTGCACAAACTTCTTCGCGGCGTCGATGTCAGCAGCGATCCGCGCAATCGTGGTCTCGTAATCAATCATCAATTCCGCGTCGTTGCCGGGCACGATAGGCAACGCACCAAGCTCGCGGTTCAGTCGAACAATCTGCTTTAGCCAGACGGGCCATTTTTGATCTTTGGGCACGAGGTCGATGTTGTGGGTGGCCTCGACGATGAAATCGTTGATCTCTTGTTGCTTGCGACGGCGTCGGCGACCCAGTCGCGGACTGCCGATGAGCAAGAACAGCAGAACGCCGACGTAGGGGATGAAGAAGATCGCGAGCAACCACGCCATGGCCGAACCGGGTCGGCGATTGCGCGGCACGATGATGATCGCAACCACACGAATGACCAGATCGACGACAATGGCCGAAATGGTGAGCCAAAACGACCATGAATAAACGGCTTCAGACCCCGTCATGAGTGGTTACTCGCTGTCTGTTTCATTGGCTTTCCGTGGTCTGCCCGGGAAGCCCGCGTTTCGCTCGTTCCTGCGCTTCAATCTTGGCGAATTCGTCGCGTTCCGAGCGATCTGCCCGCAAAATTGATCGGATAATTAGCCAAAACAGCACGCCAAGAATCGCCGTCGGAGTGACCGACCACAATGCGTTGACCCACCAGTTGTCCATGTGGTCAGCCTAGTCGCGCACTGACACGACCGTGATTGCTCGACCTATTTGACCAACGGGAACAGGATTGTTTCCCGAATTCCAAGTCCGGTAATGGCCATCAACAATCGATCGATGCCCATTCCCATTCCTCCCGATGGCGGCATGCCGTGCTCGAGCGCACGCAAGAACTCTTCATCGAGGCGCATCGCCTCGAGATCGCCCTTCGCGCCCAATTGTGCTTGCTGAATAAACCTCTCGCGCTGCACAACGGGATCAACCAACTCCGAGTATCCGGTCGCAAGTTCAAATCCGCGCACGTAAAGGTCCCACTTCTCGACAACCCCCTCGATGGAGCGATGCGCGCGCACTAGCGGGCTCGTTTCGATGGGAAAATCGAGCACAAAGGTGGGTCGCACGAGACCGCCCTTGACGAAATGTTCCCACAGCTCTTCGACGAGCTTTCCGTGATTGGCGTGCGGTACGTCAACGCCAACCTTTCCTGCCAACTTCTGCAGGTCATCCACTGGCGTTTTCGGCGTGATTTCGAGCCCGGCAGCAGACGAGAGTGAGTGGTACATGCTCACCCGATCCCATTCGCCCCCAAGGTCGTACTCGGTGCCATCGGCCCAGGTCACCACGTGGCTACCCGTCACAGCATGAGCCGCATCTTGAATGAGCGCCTGGGTCAGAGCCGCGATGGAGGTGTAGTCACCGTACGCCTCGTAGGCCTCGAGCATCGCGAACTCGGGACTGTGCGTCGAATCGGCACCCTCGTTGCGGAAGTTCCGATTGATTTCGAACACCCGCTCGATGCCACCGACAACCGCGCGCTTCAGGTACAACTCCGGGGCGATCCGCAGAAAAAGTTCCATATCAAAAGCGTTCGAGTGGGTGACAAACGGGCGAGCGGATGCTCCACCGTGCATCACCTGCAACATGGGTGTCTCCACCTCGAGAAAGTCGCGACTGCCGAAGGTGGCTCGGAGCGACGACATGACGGTCGCGCGCGCAACAACCGTGGTGCGCGCCTGCTCCCGCACGATCAAATCGAGGTAGCGACTGCGCACTCGACTTTCTTCGCTCAATTCGTTGTGCAGGTTTGGCAGCGGCAACAGCGCCTTCGACGCCACCTTCCAGGTAGTGACCATGATGGAGAGTTCTCCGCGGCGGCTCGAAATCACCTCACCCGATACGAATAAGTGGTCTCCAAGGTCAACAATTTCCTTGTAGCGATCGAGGGCTTCCTCACCGACCTGATCCAGCGAAATCATGGCTTGAATGCGCGCGCCATCCCCCGCCTGCAAGGTGGCGAAGCAGAGCTTGCCGGTATTGCGGGCAAAGACCACTCGGCCCGCAACGCCGACGGTGACACCGGTCGTAGCGTCGGCTTCGAGACCGCCAAAGCGTTCACGAAGCGCCGCGATCGAGTCGGTTATGGG
>Ga0114976_10000427_pt1 | contig 26272 bp, 39 predicted proteins | sample S_130805_EF_Meta_FD_87319 | JGI IMG/M metagenome (GOLD analysis project Ga0114976, IMG submission 87319) | Freshwater microbial communities from Lake Simoncouche, Canada to study carbon cycling - S_130805_EF_MetaG | ecosystem: Environmental > Aquatic > Freshwater > Lake | place: Lake... | reverse complement strand
CAACGCCATGTACGCAGGCGTAGCCAACCCTTGCGGTACCAGGGTACATTGTATTTGGTTTTCATTTCATCACTCCAAATGCAGTGATGCCAGGCCTGTTCTACTTCAACAAAATCTACGAGCTCGTTAAAGAGACAAGGCAAAAAACGATTACCGACATCACACCAATCGCCAGGTCTGATGTTACGGGGATGAGCAGTGAGGCAATGACTGCGAGTAATCCAACGGTTGTTGATGTAGTAACGGATGTCATTTAATTTCCTGTTAGGCCAAGTGACGAAATCTTGGACATATCCTAGTGCATCTTCGGCTAACCAATAGCGGAAGTTATGCTTGATTTTGGCAGCATTGGTCCATTCGTCCCATTCTTCGGCTGTGCCGGCACTGAGCTTTTTGGTTCCGCGAAGCCAATCTGCGAAAGGAGTACAACTCCAATATGTTGAATGATGTGCCATAATAGTATATTTTCTCTGTTGAACAACTTAATTATACTATCTTTTTAGAAACCTGTCAATAAGATTCTTTTTTGAACCGTTTTATTTTACAAGATGTTGTGCCAATACCATGCAACTAATCCAAACCCAAATAGTGTTAAAACCTACTAGGGTTGGTAATAGTTTTTTTTCACTAGCCCATATGAGTGTTAGACTTGTGATTAATGTAAAGAAATACAACCACCAAAGTTGAATGCCAAATATTAAGCCAGGAATAATGATACAGGCTTTTGCCGCCCAACTTAAAAACTCTACAGCATTATAGTCGGTCCAGTATTCCTTTGTAAACCACATGCTGTAACATTCTTTTACTTTATCAAATCCAATGTGGCGATATACTGAACCGCATAGAACTAAGAATGCTAGGCACGCCGATATAACTTGTATTTCATTCATTAAAATTTCCTTTGATAACCTGCTAAATTAAGCATCAAACTATATTGTTCGTAGGCTTTTTGAACTGCTTCGTTTGAAAATCGATAACCGGCTTCCTCACGTTCCTTACTCATTAACATATCAAAAAAATCAACTTCGCCTTTGGTATGTTTTTGCCACTTAAAAAATCTTTGCTCAAGTTCAACTAGGGCTCTTAGTTTACTTTCTGGTATTTCTAAGGTAAACACACGCTCGGTTTCGTACTGAATTACATCATCTCTAATAATGGAAGCATTCTCCGGGTCTGTAAAAAAGCGGGGAGGATGATACCTCGCCCTCTTTTTTTGATCGTTGAGAACTTTTACTTCATAGTTCTCGCAGAACTCGTTCAGCTTATCCATTTTGCACTAGGCTTTCACTCATAGGGAATATAGCAGCAATGGCTTTGGCACAGGCTAGAGCAATTAACTGATGTTCCTTTTGTGTGCCGTTACCACTACGCAGTTCGATAAAGTGAATCCAGCTACGCAGGGTGCCGTTCATGTAGAGTCTGCTTTCAATTAGACCTTCTGGTAGCACGGCACGAGCTTGTTCTTTGGCTATGCCATTAGCGATAGCCCATTCGTATTCTCGTTGTGCGGCATAGATAACTCGTTGTTGAGCTCTGTACCAATCATTTTGTAGTAATTGATCTTCCACTTCGACTGAGTTTTGTCTGTTCTTGGGGTCTTGGAGTCGGGCTTCCCTTGTAACAAACTTGAGATCTTTAGTTGGGTCAGCATAGCGTTGACTGAATTCCTGGAAGCTGAAGCTTCTGTGTCTAAGGATCTGTCGGGCAATGTCACGGGTGGTAGTGATTTCAACACAGGCGGAGACCATTTCAAGTGGGCTCCAGTGTGCGTGTTTGACCAAATATCGTATAAGCTTCTCTGATGTCTCGGAGTTAAATTGATTGCTTGGATTGGACACACGGGCACAATACGCAATGAGTTCCTGCGCATCATCGATGCCCAGATCTCTAAATTCGTCTGTGGGTTGACTGTAGGATACCAGTTTAACATCCATATATTTAATCTTCTTCTTTAGGTTGTTCCTGACAGAGTTTTTCCATCAGTTTGTAATGTTCGTAGGCCTTTTTAAGTGCTTCAAACTTTTCTAGTTTAGCAGGATCGGGTATAAGTATGGCCAAGCGTTCTTCCATCTTGTTCATAAAAGTTTTTAAACTCTTGCCGTCTATACTAATATCAGTGCCAGCAGCCATATCAATGCCAGTGCCTGTGATATTAACCGTTGGTGGATTATTCCAGTTATTATAGCCATTTGTTCCTGTGGTATAAAACTGTCCACTACTGCCAGCAGCCCCAATCGTATACCCACCATTGGTGATAGTAGTTGATGGTAAGGTAATTGTCCCAGAACTATACATACTATTCATAGTGCTAGTATCTATGGTGATAGTATCGACGCCGCCACTGTAACTAATGTTACCATAGTCAGGAGGGACAGCGCCGTAACCTAGATCTAAACTACTAATTTCCTGGGCAACAATGCCCGGAATATCTAGATCTTTATCGTCCATAATTAAGCCTTGGCTTCTTTGCGAGCGTTCTTTTCTTCGGTGATTTCGTTGCGGCGAGCTTTAACACCCTTGGCCACTTCTTGAAGTGCCTTACGAGCACGGGTTCCTGCTGCACCGTTACCGGCTGTGAACTTTGCGTCCTCAGCTAAGAATGTTTCGAAGTCTGCTTTGAGTTGTTCTACTGTTGTTGACATAATTGTTTCCTTAAAGTTATGTTCTAATACTTATTATAGTATCTGGTGTGGTCGGTAGGTTTCGAACCTACAAAGGCGTTGTCTAGGACGTTGCCCCATCACCAGCTTCTCCTAGGAAAAAGCGGCAGGTCTGCCAATTCCACTCACGACCACAATACTATTATATACTCTTTATTCTAGTAGTCAAGACCTTTCTATAAATATCATCGATGATTCCACCAATTGACCTTGATAAAAAATATGGCATTATGCTGTCCGGAGGACTAGATAGTGCTGTATTATTGTATCTACTTATACGGCAAGAACCAAAAATACAGCTACAACCATTCACTATAGACAAAACGGATGGGGCCAGCCGCTATGCCAATCCAATTGTCAAACACTTTAACAAAAAATTTAATCTAAGTATTCCGGAAACAATTTATGTAGGTGACTCAAGAGCTCATCACAGGGTACAAAGTACTACAGCAGTGATTGACATTTTTAATAACTATCTAGTAAATCGTTTGTTTATAGGAATTAATCAAAATCCTCCCGAACTAGATCATTTGCCCGGAGCCCCACAGAGAGATAAAAAGTCCAATGATCCCAGAATTATATTTCCATTCGTTGATCTGTACAAAACTGATATAATTGAGATGATGTTTAAGCACAATCAACAAGATTTGATTTATATAACTCATTCTTGTACAGAACAGTCCATTGGTCGTTGTAATCGTTGTTGGCAATGTACCGAAAGATCGTGGAGTTTTTCAAAACTGGGTCAAGAAGACAACGGACTATTATAACTATTAATATGAATGTTACTGTGCCTAATGGTATTAGCGGGAGGCCCGCAGAATACAATACTTCTAAAGTTTCTATGGAAACTCTATCTAACGAATTAGTGTTAGCTAATCTTGGTGCGGTAGTTCCTCTCAAATGGAAAGTTGATTGCGGACAGTTTATGAATGAGATTTCTCAATTTAACAATGACTGGGTTGACTATCTTCCAAGGACTGATCGACCAAACAATCGCAAGAGCTTAACTGTAACAAACTTACAAGGCAAATCACATAAAGATAATCCCAGCCTAGCACAGGCTAGTTTTGCTGCCGGCCGCAGATTGAGCGAACTTGAGTTCAGTCACCCCACAACCGTTTATCATAGTTGTAATAGTCTTAGTAATTTCTTAGACGAATGGATGCCATTGGGTAGAACTTTTTTAGTTAAAAGTGATACAGGCGGCTATTTTGTGCCTCATAGAGATCATCCTAGTATGCCTAGAGATGTATTTCGATTGATTGTTTTCTTAAATAACTGTGCGCCATTAGACTACGATTGGTTAATGGATGATAAAAAATTACAAATAGAGCAAGGTCGTGTCTATTATGTAAACACAAGACTGACTCATAGAACAATTAGCTGGGTTAATGACAGTATACATCTTATATTAAATGTCCCCTTCACGTCAGAGAATGTTGGGAAAGTTATTGCCAATTTACAACATACCCATTAAAATCTTTTTAGTTGTTTCGTAGTCCGAATCAAGCACCACACTCCAACTCATAATAGTTCTAGGACCCATTGGACCTCCTATAACCCCATGCGGTAATTGTGTATTCATCAATGTTGGCCTATCTAAAGTGTATCGAAAAACTTCTACAGCATCCTCTTCTTTGATAACTTTATAGATTCGTTCTTCATTGTATTCAGTTTTAGCAGTTTCTTTAATCTCATAAAATATTGTATGAGAATCTTTTGTATAGATGATAGGTATATTAATTGCACACCCTCTACCAGGACATATATGTATAGGAGTTCGGTAACCTGCTCCTGTTGTATAGATATTATAAAGACTACTTAAAAACGGGTAATGTGCCTGTAATTCTATAAGATAAGGATCGTCCTGAACTCTGCGTTGGTGAGTAGCATATCCTGGAATTTCAAGATTCATATTCCGTATAACAATTTCTTTGATTCGAATTAGATCAAAATTTAATTTAGGGTAAAATATGAATTGGTCCATTTATTAAATCCCAAGGATCTTTTTTAAATCTTAGACTTATTGCTAGCCTAGGATTGTCACTGTAATTGTTTACACTGTGAGGAATATCAGTTCTCCAAATTACAGGCTGAGTAAGTTTGAACTCGGAGACCTTAATACATCTAGATTTTTCAAAATAATTGTATGGTTGTCTATTAGGAGTATACCTCACTGGCGGCTCATAGTTACTTGACCATAATTCAGTTAAACTATGATCACAATTTATTAAGGGAATTTGTATAGCCAATTGATCTCCGTAGTTTTTGTCGGGACGGAAGTCTGTATGTATTCGTCCTATGGCACGAGGTTCTACTTGTATTAACACAGGCCTTAGAATTTCCATTCCCATAAAGGTTCTGTTTTCTATGTTAACTTCTTGAAAGAAGTGAGAATTAATAGGAAGATTTTTTAAATATTCTTCTTTGATTCTGTTAACTTCGGTTGGATCTAGATCAATATATTGCCAATAAAACATCACAATCTCTTTGTAAAAATACTTAGGCCTAGTTTGCTTTTAATTCCCAAGCTTCTAAAGTCACTGGCACAGTGTAATCTCACGCTGTCAAAAATAATAGCCTGGGTAGGAATCCAGTCTATAGCAGATTGCAGGCTTAGACCGTGCAACCAATTTGGTTTTAGATGGGTAAAGTATCTGTATTCATCTATAAAAGGACTATCAACTATGCCATCTACATTTCTGTAATCATAGACCTGTTGATTATAATATGTAGGAATATCAGCATCGCCATTAAAGAACTTTGCAGGTCCGTGAAAATAGCATTGATCAAAAAAACAAAGTTTAGGTATACCAAGACCTTCTACAGCTAACGGTATAGTTATTGCTTTGTAGACTGTATTGGGTAATTCAAATGTATCGTCGTTGTGTATAATGTGTGGGTAATCTGTTTTAAAAAACAAACCAGCTGCAAATTCAAATGATCCTATTTCTGTTTTTATTCCTTCTAACAATCTTTGAAGTACTGGCTCATTTAATAAATTGTTTACATCAACAGTAACTGGTCCAGTGTTTTTAATAGTTTTATTGCAACGATCATAGATAGATATCAACTCGACAATATCGTCGGCAGAAACAAAATTTTCTACAGAGTAAGGATTGCTGAAGTATTGTTTGATATTGTTAATTTGTTCTAGAGTTCTCATTATGGAAATAATCCCAATGTTGGTATACACTGTCAATTAATACATTATCTTTGTGCCTATTTAAACTTTGATCTAATAATTTTTCATATTTGTCCCAGTCTAATTTTAGGTCTTCCAATATCATTAACATTTTTTTGTAGGCAGGATCGTAAGTGCTGCCATGAACAATCCTTGCATTATTCCAGGTCCAAGTATTTGTTTCTCTAGGCAACGGTATAGGGTTACAGGTTTTTTGATATTGATAAACTCCGTCTGTTAATGTATTTTTAATTAACAGAGTTTCAGAGGGATTTTCATCATATAGTTTTATTCTAAAATTTAAAGGAATATCGAGTAACGAGGTGTGATCCCTATGCATCACAACAGGGCTTTTTGTTGACCATATTGTATAATCAAATTTTGTATCTTGTTGAATAGGAAGATATTCATAAATCTGTTCAAACAAATCTTTGAATAGCATTTCAAAATCTGGCATATGAGTTTTTGACCATACATCTCCTTTAACGGACCTAGAACTATTCAAAGAAAGAAAACTTGCTCTATGACTGTCATCCATTGTACCGGCAATATCTTCTTTTAGTCTTTCAGATAGTCTGGCATGATCATAGTAAAAAGAAATTAATTCTTCGTGCCTGTTAGATTTTATTACAGGAACATCTAGAGGAACAAAAAGATAGCGGCCGTATTTCTTTTCTAATCTATGAAACTCAGTACTTCCCCATCTTCTTAGAGATTCTTTTCTTCTTGATTCTGTGACTAGATCTTTTTCATTCATAGGAAATCAAATGTTTCTCTGTTGTCAATAGTTCTAATAGCTAATGCTACACGAACTTGATCGGTTGGATTGTTTATTCTGTGCGGAACAGAAACTTTTAACATATAGGGATCTTTTAATTCTAATTTGTTAATTAATTCAGTATTGCTATCTTTAGTCCAAAACCAAGAATTAAAATCTGTTGAAATAAAATCCGGTTCAACACCGATATTAAACCATTCGTGATAATTGTCTTGGCAATTTAAAACAGGAATATTTAACGACCAATACCTGGGAATAGGTTTACCGCCTGCCATGTCTATATGTATAAATCCTTGACTGTTGGGTCTTGTTGCAAAAAATCTCCCAATATAGTTGTCGTTACCGAGCAATCTGTCGAGACTAAATTTTAATACAGAAAATTTTAAAAAGAATTCTTTACCTAATGCACTAGATCCTCTGTGGTTATATTTTTCAATATTAGGAAATTGTTTCAAACTGAATATATTAGCCGCTATATTGTTGATATAATATTCTTGAAGTTGAATAGATTCATACTCAAAAAGAATTTGTTTGTAAAGCATATCATGTACTAAAGTCTGCAAAGACTCCTCCATGTGTATCTTTACCTTTTTTTATATTAGCCAGTGTCTGTTCTTTTAATCTACTTTGTCCATCTATATATGCAGGTCTACTGCTGTTTACTAATTTCAATGGATCAGTAGGGTCAACTCCTAACATTCTTGGTTCTGTAATTTCTTTTCGAGGACTAATAGGGGCACATATTTCAAATCGTTCTCCTATTCCTGTATTAACTTTATGATTAAAATTACTGCCATTAACAAACCAACAGGTTCCATTAGGAACTTTGATGTTATGAAGTTTATTTTCATAGTCGTAACACAATAGGTCACCATTGCCCAATACACTCAAATGTGCCTGCCCGTTGATTAAAAAATAATCCCTATGCCAAATTGAGCATTCTTCTGAAATATCTTTTACATAGGCCAAATAGATAAATTCAAAATCTAAATTTCTATTGTAGATCTTGCGAAAATCTTCTTTGTTATTTTCTAATATATCGGCAAATTTTTTAATCAACGGCTGACTGCTAGTTTTATGAAAAGACCACTGAACATAATTTTTAAAAAATTTACCACTGGCATTGGCATAATCGCTAGGTGTAAGATTGTCTATAATCCATCGGCATTCTTTCAATGCCCAATCTGCATCTACAGATTGATTAAAAATCATATGTGTGGGTTCGTTGAATACAGGATAGTCCATGCCAATATTTATAAGGCCGTGTCCTAGTACAATAAATATCCGTATGCCTAAATTTAAAATATATCGAGACGAAATACCAGAGGATATTCAAACTGAAAAATACATTTTCCGTAAGACTGGATCCTATCAAAAGTGGGACGAAATAAAAAATCAACTCACGTGGCGTAAAGTTGAGATGAAATTACATGACACAGATCTTGATAAGCTTCGAATAGACACCCTTGACGTTCTAGAACAATTGAAATTTAGAGGATGGAATAGTGCTAGAGGTCCGTCGGAGGTCTACGGCGGATTAAGTTTTGTATGTAATCCGAATCACAAAGACGGTATAGATCCTGATGCTAGTACACTAGGAGCTCCAAAAAATGAAAGAGATCAATTTTATTGGAATCAAACGGCAAATTATAAACAACTAAAAGACACTTATTTTGATACCTACGGTTTTACAAAAAAAACAACTCTGGCTAATTACGGATACATTAAAGAGTTTTTAGATTCTAAAATGAAAAGAACACTGATACGTAGTAGGCTAGGTATTTTAAAAATGCATAATCCTACTCCGTCACTGGCTGAATTAAACTGGCATCGAGATGAGATAATTTGTCAAAACATACGAATTAATATTCCTATTACGACTTCTCCGGAATACATGTTCGAAATGGAAGGGGGAGATGTTTATCATCTTGAATTAGGAAAGGCCTACACATGGGACACTAATATTGCTCATAGAGTTTTACTAACTAAGACTGCACCTGTTGATCGAATACATTTTGTTTTAGGATTTAGTCCATGGTTTGATTACGATGAAGATAATCAATGTTGGGAGTCGAACGAGTTTTGGGGTAAGCATCCATTTCAAATGTTATCCGACGGCGATGTATTTTCCGGATTAGAAATTTTAAAAGCTGAATAAAGGTCAACATGACAGATCAAGAATACGTATACTTTCCACATCAGGGAAGAAACTGGCAAACATTCCACCACCAAGAACATGGTATAAAAGGGGTAGGAAAATTACGCCAGCCTATTATTAACATGGACAAATATCTAGATCACTCAATGGATTTAGAACTTCACAGAGAAGTAACAATGGGTATTGCCAAAACTAAAAATTATAGGATGGGCACAGCAACTGGTGGACATCCTCCTGAGATTCGAGAAAAGTACGGAATGAAAGACGGCTGGAGCGAAATGTTGAGAGAATTAGACAAGTACGATCCTGACGGATTTCATAGAGAATCTATTAGACAGATACTAGAAACTTCAAAGCCTGAAGATAGATTCATATCGGTTTACAAATATTTTTATTTTTCTGCAGGAGCTTTAATTCCTTGGTTTTTTACAGTGTATATTAAGGAAGCTAACTTCTTCAATAAAGCCACTGATCAAAAATCACTCTGGACTGAAGATGCAAAATTGTTTCCTAAGTTAATAGAATACATCAACACATTACCATTTAAAAGTGTTGGTAGAGTTTTATTTTTTACTACCTATCCTAATGCAGGGGTAACTGTTCATAGAGATGGTGTAGTGGCCGATCATAAAGACCACAATATTAATCTGTTTTTTACGCCAGGATGGAGGCCAAGTTTTATCTATGACGAAGTTACAAAAGAAAAAATATATTTAGAAAAAGGTGCAAAAAGTTATTTCTTTAATAATAGAGATTATCATGGTGTAGATCCTGAACCTAATTTTAGATATACATTACGCATAGATGGAACATTTACTGACGAATTGCAAGAAGAACTAGGGCTGGTAGACGGGTATACCTGGAATTGGGATTATGAAAGGAATAACTAACAAGCCCTATATCGATTGTGATGCCCATTTAGATATTAATGGGCTGACAGACCTGCACGATGAGATCTGTGTAGGAATTGCACAAAGTAAAATTTTAACAGCAGTATTGCCATCTGCAAAAAATCATCTAGATAGATATGTAGATCCTAACGAAAAAAATGAAATATTTAAACAATTTATTTCGTTACCTAGAGAAGCAGGACCGTTGTATCTTAAATTAAAAACAGGATGGTATTGCGGGAGCAGTGTTGTTTATATAAGAGATATGATAGATAATTCCTGGAATGCTTTTGAAAATAAAAAATACGCCAGTAAAACTAAATGGCATGAAAACAGCAATTTATTTCCCAAATTAAAAATTTGGTTAGAGAGTTTACCTTTTAAAGAAATAGGTAGAGTGTTATTTTGGTTAACAGAAAATGACTGCGATATGTATCCGCATAGAGATAACTTTGAATACAAAGAGCACTCAAATGAGTTTATATGGTTCAATCCAACTAAGGAAAAAAGATTCTATATCTACGATGAAGGCGCAGCATTAAAGATTCCAGTTAATTCATCATCGGCATTTTTTAATGATTTAGATGTGCATGGTGTTGATCGTGCTGATAAATTGCAGTATACACTTAGGGTAGATGGCATCTTTACTGACGAGTTTAGAAAACAATTAGGGATTAACAGCTCTACTTATTAATATGAACAATTATAAAGAACTTAATTTAAATTTTCCTGTTCTTAGAGATGACTTTGTGTTCCCTAAAGAACGTCCTAATTATCATATAACAATTAAAATTGACGTTGAAAAATCGCTGCACCCAGAACTGATACAGTTTTTCAAAGATCTAGGTTTGAATATCAAAGCAATGATTTTTAGAACTCCGCCACACAATAAATGCTCAATACACATTGATGGATTTGTTACCCATCAACAATGGGGAATAAATTGGGTATGGGGTGACGATCATCTAATGAGTTGGTGGAAACCTTATAGTTCTAAAATTAGTCTAGATAATTTTCAAAAAACAAATGCTAAAACTCCTTACTTGTTCTGGAAGGAGGAGGATGTAGAATTACTTGAATCTGTTAAGATAGTTACGCCTGTGATTATAAAAACAGGAGTACCACATAGGGTAGAAAACTTTTCAGATACAGATAGATGGTGTCTAACAGTAAGGCCTACTGTGCCTAGCAATTGGGACACAGCCTTAAAACTTTTTAAAGAATATCTAGTAGAATGAAATATGATTATAACATTCGATCATAACAATCATGCTTTATTGGAAGAGTTTGATAATAATAGAAAAAAATTAATTGACTTGTACTCAGGAAAATTAATAGACAATTATAAGATTGAAAATTTTAATTACCAAGATCAAACAGCATTTTCTATAGGGTATAAAGATACAAGTCCTTATCTTTTCAGTACAATTTTTAGACGAGATTGGTGGCCTCCCGGCTGTTATAGAATACTAAACAGAACATGGAAGCTGAACAGACAGAATCATATTTCTAAACAAATAGATCCGTTGTTTAAAGAAATGGTAGAAAATCAAACCGCTTGGCTTTATAAAAACTTAAATCCTACCACTGTGTTTATTTCTAGAGAACATAATTCCAGAAACACACTGATCAATGTTCGTGATTATCTAAATACCGGAGAGTACGGATTTACACTACTCGAAGAAAGAATACGAGTAAGTCAGGGAGATCCAGCCCTAGCTTGCCAAGACATTTTGTTTACAGGCGAATCTAAAGTATTTAAATCATGGCTGACATCATTAGATTAAACTTATCTCATTTAGACCAAATAGAAAAGCTATTTTGGAAATGCCATCTTGCTGAAGCAGATAGGGCTCAAAAGAAACCATTTATCCGAATTGATAAATCTTTAGAACATCTTGATGATTTTTGGAACATATGGATTTCAGGAATGAAAAGATATTATCTCAATGATGACGATTATCATTACCTATACGGATTGTTTGAAGGGGAGATACTTATGGCTATGGTAGGATGGCGGTGCGATTTACCACCTCCTTACGATAAAGATTGGGTAATCGTTTACCTAAAATCAGACCCTGAGAAGAATGCCCTTAGAAGGTACATGAAACCTCTATGGGAATTTATGTTTAAAGAATGTGAAAAAAACGGACTTAGCTCGTGGCATAGTTTGATCAAGCCAGGGCGATGGAGTAAATTTGATGCATTTTATCAACGCATTATTCCTGAAATAAATAACAGTTATACGTACGAAACAACTGTTATAATTCCTGCAGGAACAAAACCCGATGTAGATTGGGTCTGGGGAATGATGGGGCGCCGCGTATTACAAGATGATTATATTGTTAGAACAGGAAAAAAAATTTAAAATGTTTAGATCTATTTGGAAAAATTTAATCGAAGTCCCAGTGTTGCTGGGCGTAATCACTCCTATGATCTTGATAGGTATCTATGCCACTTTCTTGTTTTTTACCAATTTTGAACTAATAAATTTATTTTATTTTTTAACAGGATATTTTATTCTAAATGTATTAGGAATTACCGCAGGATATCATAGATATTTTTGTCACAAAAGTTTTATTCTAGAATCAAAATGGAAAAGAAGATTGTTGTTATGGTCAGGAGCACTGGCAGGGCAAGGAAGCCCCATTCTATGGACCGCAATACATCGAGGTTATCATCATAGACATCCAGATACTCCTAACGACCCGCACAGTCCTATTCATGGATTTTGGCATAGTTTTATCTTATGGATGTACAGACTTGATGGTGAAAAAATTAATCCTAAGTATGCCATTGATCTAATCAAAGATAAAGAAATTGTATTTGTGCATACACACTACGTTAAACTTTATCTAGCATTTAATCTCATGTTATTTTTGATTAGTCCAAAGTTATTTTTATTCTTTAGCATGATGCCTGCTATGATTACCCTAATAACATATAACATTACTAATAGTCTATTCCACATGAAAGGTATCGGTTATCAAAATTTTAACACCAACGATAAAAGTTTAAATGTACCAATATTGTTTCCATTAGTTCTAGGTGAATGTTGGCACAATAATCATCACGGCCGTCCCGGCACCAGTCATTTTGGTACAGGAGCCAGCGGCAAGTGGTGGGAATTTGATCCTGCTGGATTTATCATAAATTTATATAAAGATGGTGATTCTAAAAATAGGCTTAGGGCATGAAAGTCTTAAAGTTTACTACTACTATTCCAGAAAAATATCGTAGTCTAAATTATATAGAAGCAGTTAATAGTGTTGTGCCTGATTGGGGCTTTATTGAAGCATTCGGGTATCTAATAGCTCACAATAAAATACATGGGCTGATTAGAAATATTAACAGTGATTTTTTTGTAGAGAGTTATTATTTTGTTGAGGATAATGAGTTTTTAGAAGTTAGAGATCACTTAGTTACACATTTAGCAGTTTTTAAAAATACAGAAATGCCATTCACTGCGGTTGATGACCTAAACCTAACAGACCAAGAGATGAAGGATCTTATAGGTAACGGAAACCACGAAGTTCAAATACTTAATCCCGAACGTTTCGAAAATTTAATAAATAGCTAACAAGGACCAAAAATGGATTTTTCAGTGATCAAAACAACGTGTATTTTGCCCGAAAGCTATTCGAGCATGTCCTATCACGATGCCATGCAACAACTGAATCCTAGCTTTAGTTTTATCGATTTTATTACTCCTTTTTATCTCACAGAAACTCTATATGCATGGGTAAGAATAACCGAAGACATTTCAACCAAGATAAATTACTATTTGGTAGAAACCGAGTCTGTTGATTATACCTTAAACGAATTTATAAATGCAGTAGGGAATTTAAATCCAGCAGTTACAGTTGAAAAAGTAAATCTAACCAAAGAAGAACTTCTAGAAAAGTTTTCTAATCATGACTCTGTTCATGTAAAGTTTTTTTCTAAAATAAAGGAATTGTTTGATTAACATGAAAAATTTTTCCGTAATTGAACTATATTCAACTCTTCCAGATACAGATGTTGAAGGCAACATAAATTTTACAAATTATGTTAAAAGATATAACGACTCGTTTAACATAACACAATTATTACCGACAGATTATCAAGAAAAAATCTACGGGTGGAATACTCATTTAAATCTTTCTCTAACTAGTGTCAGTGTATTTTTTATTGTAAATCCTATTCACAATTTTATTTTAATAAAGCATTTCTTTAAAGAGTTTGAAAAGTTAAACCAATACGGATTTAATTTTGAAGCCGTAAATGTAAACATAAATCCAACAGAATACGAGAGAATATTCTACGGCGAGGAAAAAGAAACTGTTGAAACAGTTAAACTAGATCTAGAACTAACAGATATGTTTGTTCATCTGTAAATTCTACAAAAACCAATAGCTCTACTATTTGATACTAACACAGTTTCAAATATACTGTCAACATTAGAGCTAATTCCATATACCTTATCCCCAACATTGATGTTTTTAAACCAAAATATTTCTATTTGTTTTATAGGGTTTAATAATCGTTGATAAGTCATCCATTCGCTTAATAATGCTAGACTTAGATAATTGGCACAGTAAAGAATTTTAACTCCATTAAACAACACGGCCGGATTGAATACCAGTTCATTAGCTGATGTTGTGTCTATGCTTGTTAATTTTCTTTTTAGGGTACCGTGTTGTTCTAGCAATGTATCTTCGGTATAAAGAATATTAGAATTAGATTGAGCTGGCTCGTCTTTAATTAATCCTGCTACTTTGTCTTTCCTTACAAAAATACTGTCTAGGACTACTTCTATGTCATTGACTGAGTGTTTTGATCTATAAATTAGATTATTAAATTTAAAAATCTCGCTGTCAATGGTCATAGTACCTTTTTCAGTAATTGACTGCTGGCCACTTAAAAATTTTATTTTTGCAGCAAAAAAACTTGCATAGAGGCGCTGATTGTTTTTATTAACAGGCTGAACATGATCAATAAGTTGCCAGTGTTTATGCCCAAGATGTTTTAGTAACCAAACTGGATCTATTCCGTGATAGACCAGATGAGGCATACCAATTTCTATTATTTCTTTCAATTTGTTACTTTTAGTTTTGTTGCATAAAGTTCAATTAAGCTGCCATAAATGTCAATTTCTTTATCTACTTTAAAAGTATGACTCTGCGGACGAGCATGATGATTGTTATGATTTCCAGCTCCGGTAACAAGATTCAGCCACCCACTGTTATAACCAACATCATTTTTAAATCTTTTTTCATTAGCTGAATTGTGCCCTATAAAATTAATAAGAGCTGTTCCTAAAAACCAAAGAACAGAGCCACCTACAATAAAAAGCATTAACCAAGGACTGATTAAAAAACTAAAAATCCAAATTGCTGTCCACAATAGTAGATAATATTTTTTTTCAAACAAAATATAATTTTTATTTTGACCCCTTAACAAATCTGCTACTAAAGACGTTTTATATTCCATGCGAGGAAAAATTCCCAAGAATAATCTCCAAAGCGGAACATGTAAGGGACTGTGTGGATCTTTGGGAGTATCTTCAAAGGCGTGATGTTGTCTGTGTACTGCTACCCAATGTATTATAGAACCTTGCCCTACAAACAAGGCCAAGAACAACAGAACTTTTTCGCCAAAATTACTAACTTCATAAGACTTATGACTAAAGTATCTATGGACTGTAACTTCAGAAATTGCAGTACAGACATAGTAGCTAAGGATCAATAATAGAGGAAGCCACCAGGACCAGGGAAGAGAATACAACAGCACAGAAAAAATAATCATATTTCCCCATACCACATACAATGTTTGGTAATGCAAGAGCATTTCAATAAATCTTTTCATGGTAGTTTCCCTATATAAAGGTATTTATTTTTAATAATTTTTTGAGGAGATTTACTGAAACGAATCCACATAGTTTTGAAGCCATGCCGCCGATCTTTTTTCGTAGTCTGGATTTTCATAAAATTTTACCAGTGACGTTCTTTGAATCTCTTTAATAGAATAGCCAAGACTCAATGAAGAAAAACCGTGCCAGGATAGATCACAAAAATTATTAGAAACATACTCGTAGATCTTTCGATATTCCTTTCTTGCATCAAACCATGTCATAATGTCATTTTTCCAAACATATGGACGTTTATCGTTGGGAATACTATAACCGTATTTAGATTCTGCATCTTTATCAAATTCGCTGAATACAGGGTCGTCTGGGAACAATCTAGGAGGACGGATTACTAATGGTTGGGCATGAACCGTAGGAATTTTATTTTCCTTAGCCCAATGAATCCAACTCCAAATGTCGTCAAGTGTATCTCCGGGAAGTCCTATAATAAAATTAACCTGTGTTAGGGTCTGTCCTTTACAAATATCATGAATATAGAAAGGAACAAAATCTTTGGCATGCTTTCCGCTCCATGCTTTTCCTACTACTTTAGATGCATAGGGATTCATAGATTCTATTCCTAATGTTGATCCTATTAGCCCGGTCCTATATAATTCTCTACTAACATCCTGATATCTCCAAAGAAGATCAGCTCTACAATAAGCAGTGTATTGTATATCAAATGGTAACGAGTCTACCATTTTGCACCAGTCCTCTAATTTGTAAACATCATCGTTGAATGTATCGTCCATGATCATATAATTGGTGGTTTTATATTTTTCAAAATTTTCAATTATTTCGTCTTTGATCATAGACATGTCTCGAACATATTCTCCACGTTTTTTACCTAGCATATCAAACTTACAATACTTACAGGTAAAAATGCAACCACGTCCAATTTCAAGAGGTATAGCCTCGCCCGGTTGTAATCGATCGCTCTCGTGCCATCGGTGACTACATGTTTTTATATCCCAGTCAGCTCTTGTTTTTTTTCTTAGGCCGTGATTAAAAATTTGATCAAATAAATCTAAGATTTTATTTTCGGCGTAGCCAGTGACAATATAATCTGCATCAAAATATGTTCGGTAAGCATGAGCACTCGGCCCACCTAAAATAATCTTAGATCCGTTTTCTCTTTTTAACTGCTTAACTACATTTTGCAGACCTTCATAGGCATTGCTCGAACTATATTCTCCGTAGAGGAACGTAGTACTAACTCCTAATACTGTGTTTGGGCCAACAAACGTTTTTGAAATTTTGTAAAGTTGCTCCTGAGAAAGTATTGTAGCAAAATTGATTACCTGAACAGTATACCCATTATTGCGAAGACTGTTGGCAATTTTTGAAGGTCCAATAGATCTCCAGGGCTTGTTTGAAGTCTTGTGAAAAGTTTCCTCCACAGATCCAATTCCAGAAAAAATTATAAAATCAACAGGGTACATAGTATTAATTATACACTCATCTAGGTGCCAGGTAAATATCTACATGCAATTTAACAGTCACTTTTTTAAAATCCTTTTACCTAATTTTTTATTAACCTTAACGGCATTCTACGTTCTTTTCACTGACTTTCAAGCAATCTATTTGCTTTATGCTTTTTTAGGATTCTATATATTAGGAATTTTTGGTGCGGCAATAGGCTATCATCGATATATTTCTCATAGTAGTTTTCAGGTTAATGATTTTTGGAAAAATGCATTTATAATTTGTGGAGCGTTAACAGGTCAGGGTAGTCCGATATTCTGGGCAGGATTACATTATCATCACCACAGATTTTCAGATACCGAAAAAGATGTACATAGTCCAGTTAACGGGTTTTTTAATGCGTTTATAGGATGGCAAATATTTAAACCTATAGAAACTGTGCCCGGTATTGCCCCTAGATGGCTTTACAAAAATATCATGGCAAAATTAATTCATAGAAATTATCATAAATTTTATTGGGGTTCTGTAGCAATTGCATACTTAATAGATGTTCATTTTGGTTTATTTTTTATTACCTTAGGTGGCTGGTTTTTAATCAACCTAATTGAAGACTTAGGCAATGTTTATTTTCATCACCCTACTAAAGGCTATAGGAATTACGATATTTCTGATAATAGTAAAAATGTACATTGGCTATCTTATATTACGTTAGGGGCAGGCTATCATAATAATCATCACAAGTGGCCTGGGAAATATAGATTTGGCGAAAAATCTAATGAGCCTGATATCGCAGCTTGGTTTATTGAGAAAATTAAAAAATGAAAAAAATACCGTTAGTTGCCAGAGATAATCAATTTAAGTATTTTCCAAATTTAGCTAACGAAATTATAGAATTAGAAAAAGACTATGGAAAATTTTGTTTTGTCCCCTTAGACATTCCTCTTATAAAGCACAACGATTTTGCAAATTGGTACTTCGAAAAGGCCATACCAATTAAAAGAATTTATAATGATACAACTAGTGATGCAATCATTGGAAGTAGTCCTTTTCTTTCTGTAGATTATACTGAGTGGAAAGTTCCAGAAAAAACCAAATGGAATATAAATGTTCAAGAAGATATGTTTTTAAAGTTTCCATCTCTTAGAGAACAGATTTTAGATTACTTTCCGTTTAAAGAATTACATTGGATAAACATATGGTCAAGTTATAAAACTGTGCAACCTCATAGGGATGATAGTTACTATTTTGATACTCCGTTGTCATTTAGATTAATGATACACGACGAAAATCCCCAACCTACTTTATTTTTTCTTGATCAACATAATAAAAAACATTATCCAGATTGGAGCAAAACTAACTCTTTTGTCTTTAACAATCTTAGACTAAGACATGGTAGTAATTACGATCCAAATTATAGAAAATGCATTTTTGTATTTTGGAGATATGTGTTAGATATAAAAAAATACAGAGATCTATTAGAACGTAGTATTTCTAAATTTCAAGATAAGTTAATAGTAGATACGTCGCCGACTAGTAATTATATTGATTATTCTTCAATATAAGAATTTAACACATCAAGAGTATCCTGATATCTAATCCTAATATCTTCCGGGATATAATTTAAATTTCTTTTGTGTTGGGGGCAGAAATATTTTACAATTAATGTATCTTCTCCTACTATTTCGTTATTACATAAAGTATCAGTAGCAATCCATTTTGATTGCTTGTTAGCAGGAATTATTTCTTCAACGGATCTTAAATATTTTTTACTAATAGGAATATTTTCGTAGGTCTTTTTTTGATATCGTTTATTGAACCATCTGCCATAGTCTAGATTTCTTCTCATGTAAAATTCCCACCTACCCTGTGATTCACCTTTTTCAATAGCCGTACCCAGCAATGCTCCGTAACCGTTTCGGTCTACAGGGAATCCTGGAAATTTATGAAATAATCTTAAATTAGAAATCATATACGCAGGAGAAAGTTTAGGCCAGATTACAAACACAATACCTAAAATTACATCCCCGTCATAGGCTCCTAACACTTCTACAGAGTCGTGTATGGCATAACCAACAGCCCTTCTCTTCCAAACAGTTTCATCTAACTCTAAAACTTTAGATCCTGCAACATGATTGGTGTTTAACAAATCGTCAGGGATATTTAAAATATCATCTATTCCCATTGTTTTTACTGTAATAGTCATAGATAACCTCTTGTAGTAATTATTTTTTCTTTTACTTGTTCTAGCTTTGGGTTTCCTAAAAACCTTAATGACATTGCTAGTCTCCACTCATCGTTTGATCTGTTATCTACTCCATGTATAACATTAGTATTCAATAGGTAGGGAGAAAGCAATTCTAAAGAATTTTCGTTAGGGATGTTATCGTACTCACTTTCACTCCATTCTGGGACAACATCGAACCCTACAGACTTCTCACCGTCGGGCTTGGTTAGATAGTATTGTTTAACTCTAGATTCGTCAAACTCAGGCCACCAGACTTGAAATGTTCCTTTGGTATTTGCTACAGGAATATTAATGGCGCTATAACTATAATCTGATCTAGGTCCGTCTCTATGTGGGTCTTTAAATTTGTTGGGCATTGTAGGAAACAAAATTATACTTTTTAAGACTAGTCCGAGGTCTTTTAGAAAGTATTTTTTTAGGTCTTGATATTCTGTTTTATGTACATCGGGCATAACATAAAGATTGTGCGGTTTAAGATTTTCTTTTAATATTCTTGGATGGTACTTTTCATGCCAAAACATCAACGATGAGTTAATGCAAGGATTAACTAGATTCATATCTAATGTGACGGGACAAAATAATTCATTCATATTCTTTCCAATATTCTGCTAGACTGACTCGTTGATCTCCATCATAGGCAAACAGAATGCAATCAGTTTTTCTTAAATTATGTTTATTACACATGTGATCTAATTTAGGTCCATATTCGTCCCACCAATAACTAGGGTTAATATTTTCCAATAGATGTGTAGCTAGTTTTACTCCGGACAAATTTACATATCCTAATTTATTCATTATTGTAAGATTGGATATTTCTTTTTTTGAAAACAGCAGGCTTATTCTATTGTAAGGAATAGCTAGACTTTTACTAAAACTAAAACTAGCGGTATCAAAAATATCTGCGTTGATTTTTGCAGGTACTACTAGACCAAGATAAGCACAATCTAAGTGTATAGAACTGTAGTTGCATTGTTTTGCAAATTCTAATTGGTCACTATTTCCCCAACAGTATCCCGGCCAAGATACAATTATATTAGAAACCGACTCCGGCTCAGTTAATTCTTTATAGGGTCTAGCCTGTGAAGTATGCCAGTGATTATAATAGCTGTAGTCTCCCTTCTGCCAGCACATTTTGCCAACGGCATTTGAAAAAATAACATTAAGACTGTCAGTATTTCCGTTCATAACATAAACATAAGGAAACTGCTCAAGCCCAGATATTGAATCTTTAGTCCATTTTATAAATCTATCTTTTAATTTATTAATTGGTAATATTCTTTCTTTCCAAGACAGATCTTTATCATAAGGGCTGTATACACTAGCATCAATATTATTGATTAAATTAGTGATATATTGATTACGAATAGGCTTAATAAGTTTACGATAAAAATCTTGAGTGCTCATGCTGTTACTTAGTATATAAAAGTAAAGAGCCAAAAAAAATAGGATCCTAAGATCCTATTTTTGTTATAAATTAATAAAATTTAAGCTACCGCATAAGCTGGCACTACATAAGTAGTACCATTAACTTTAATTTTAAAATAAGTAGCAGGAGCAACAGGCAACGCACTGGCAACACCGGCTGCTCCGACTAAGGTAGTTGCTTCAACTACAAAATCCACAGTTCCTGTTCCGTTGGGATCAAGTACAATATCATCATTGCTGTTCAGTGTGCTGATATTGTTCTCAGAAATTTGAATACTTCCCGAGCTAAATGTATTAACAACAAGTACTCCTGAACTGTTTAATGTAACATGTTCTACAAGGCCGCCGGTACCAGTATTGGTAAAGAACGACATCTTAGTCTTCATTGAAGCATTAGAAGGAGTTGGATCTTCTACAGTAACACTAATTTGGGCGCCGGCTATATAAGCACTTGTACCGTAGGCTACAAACGAAATGTCAGCAATATCATCACCATCTGCAACATTTGTTGGTGCTGTAGTTGTTCCTCTAGCTCTAGAGAATGTAACATTACGAGCATCCGCAGTAGCATGAGCTTGAGATATACCAAGCATACTAGTAGAAGATGAGTAATTATTTGTACTAAAACTAGAACCGCCGGAGGCACTCAACGAACCCGTTACACTTAGTGCTCCACTAAATGCACTGGTTCCAGTTGAAGTAACATTACCTGTCACATTACCTGTCACATTACCTGTCAAATCACCAAAGAATTTTCCTTCTACAGCATCAACTAGCTTAGATGAATCATCACCAAATATAGATCCTTTAACATCACCGACTAAGGAACCAGTTATGTTGCCAGTTACGTTACCGCTCAGATTACCAGTTACGTTGCCAGTTACGTTACCGATCAGATTACCAGTTACAGTACCAATTGTAGCATCACCAACAGTTAATCGATTAGTTCCAGGATTGTATCTAAAGTTACTGCTGGTATTAATTAACTTGTCACCGCTCAGTGCATCAAAGAAAGAAATGTAATGCTCTGCACTTGTACCCGAGGTATTAACTGTAATTGATGATGCATTAGAACCAGCTGCTGTTGTAATTGGGCTTCCACCCACAGTGGCCCCAGCCGGTAGATTTAATGTAGACCCGCTAACACTGATAGCTACGTTACCAATCCAAAGAGCGTTGGCCCCTTCTGCAAGATACAGCTTTCCATATTTTTTGGTGAACGTACCAATTGAAGATTCTTCACTAACAGTTGGAAAGATATTTCCTGTAGTTAAATCATTTTCTACAATAACATCTGAACTAAATGTTATTGTTGGAGTTACAACAATGCCCGAACTATCGGCGCTGTCAATTAAATTTGTAAAAATATTACCTGTAACATTGGTTGCAGTAACACTAGCTGCATTTAGTATACTTAAACCTAGCGTGTTGCTACTTGGTTGATATTGTAAACTAGTGTCTGCACTGATAACTCGAGTGCCACTGGTTCCTAAACTAAAAGTTAGGTAATGTATTGAAGTTGAACTGCTACTATCAACCAATGAAACATTAGTTGCTACAGTAGCAGAGCTAGCACTGGTAGCAGTATCAGCATTGCCGATCAACGATCCACGGAGAACACCCTTTCTTCCGTCTACTAACATGGTGCTGTCATCAGCAAATACTGATCCAGTTAGATCGCCATGGAACGACCCATTGTTAGTGTTGACCATTACCGTAGAATCTTGAGCTATAACATTGCCGGATATTGTAATACCATAGGTACCGTCTTCATCGAAACCAATTGGATTGCCTGCAAGTGTAGTTCCTTGTGGAAGATCAATTGCGGTTCCATTAGAAGTAATTACTGTGTTACCTAGATAGATTGAACTACCGCTTAGATATAAGTCTCTAAATCTTTTTGTACTACTACCTATATCGTAGGCTATGTTTGTGTCAGGAAGGATATCACCCTGTGCTACAAAATTGCCATAGACTGTGTGAGTTTCTGAGTTAACAATGATTCCAGAATCGTCTGCCCATAGGTTGCCTTTAAAACCTTGATCGGCACTGATTAAGCCAATATAAGTTGATAAATCTTGTGCTACAGTGGCCTGCAGTCTGCCACCGGTATATTGGAAAGTAATACCACTGTGTTGACTGTTATCTGTAAAAGATAACCCTAAAAATAATTCTGCTGTGGCGTTTTTAGAATCCGCTACGCTAAACGATGTTACTGGTACACCACCATATGACGTGCCGTTACCTACAAAAACCGCGCCGGTCGTTAGATCGTAGACTAATTCGCCTACTAGCGGTATAATGGCCAGCCTATCAGCTGTGCGTCCTCTTCTAATCTGTAAAGGCATGCTTAACTCCTGGAATATTCGTATCCTATGTTATATATTTATGCGATTGAATATTTTCTATTAGTTAAATAAAGTATGCTGTTAACTGCAATCAAACCTATTAAAAATTTTGACAAATTAAAGACTGAAGTGCTAGATATTATATCTTTAGTAGGCTCGGAACACCCACAAATTATATGTCAGAGTAATAGCCCAAATAGCACTGACTGGCTAACAGGTACTGGTAGTATCAGTGGGCTAAAGATGCAGAACGAATTCCATTATACACATCTCAATCCTGCATTAATTGGGACTGAAATAGCTGATCTAATTAATGAGTATCAGGGCGTGAGAACACGGATAATGATTTTAAAACCACGAAGTTGCTATTCTGTCCATGCAGATCCAACGATGAGAATACATATTCCAATAATTACTACAACAGAATCCTGGATGATTTGGCCCAAAGATAATCATTGTTCTCAGCTGCCTGCTGGCTACGGTTATCTAACTGATACTACAAAATATCATACGTTTTTAAATGGAAGCACTGAGGATAGAATACATATTGTTATGTGTATTGATCGAAAAAATTATCAAAAATTTTTAACTTAAAAAAATAGGACCCGAAGGTCCTATTTTACATAGTGGGTCCGTTTCCACTTTTAAATCCAATGCTCCCACCTTCCGCTTCAATACGTTTAATAACGTCTTCAAACAGGATAGGAGCAAAGTCTGGAGTTTGTTCCACGCATACACAATGGTAGCGCACATCGTTCTCTTCGCTGTACAGAACTTCCCCAGACCTCGCATCTACGCCACGGGCCTTCTTCACGCGATTTGCGTGAGTGTGCCCGTGTATGTTAACGCCAAAACGACCCATTGAATCACTGTGTAACGGAATATGGCTAAGGATCATACCGTTCATAACGTGATAAGCCCTAAGCTCTCTAAAGTACTGACGATACTCGTCGTCCCTAAAGATATCGTGGTTACCACGGATAAGCACCTTGTCGCCATTTAAACGAGACAAAGTTTTTAACGCTTTGCGGTTTATAACTACATCGCCAAGGTGATAGACCTTGTCCGTGGGCTTAACTCTTTCGTTCCACGCTTTAACCATTGCTTCGTCCATTTCGTCTGGATCTGTCCACGGCCTTAACTTTGTAACACCGTCATTGCGAGTAAACTTACATACGCCAGTGTGTCCAAAGTGAGTGTCGCTGACTAAAAATACACTAGGCATACTGTTCTCCTTTTATTCTGTTGCTCTTCGAAAAATTATTTCTTGTTTTGAAAATGCATCAACTTCCCAAGGCATACTCAAATACTTTGTCTTTTTGCTGTATTGTTTTCCGCACCAAACAGCACTTCCGTTTTTTGCAGTTTTCAGCTTGCCTTTGGCCATTTGTGCTACGTGAACCATTTCGTGTGCTAATGTTAGCCCAAGCTCTTTTAACTTCATAGGGCTAATCACTACTACGTAACTGTCTAGTATATCTACGGGAACAGTCATTCCCATGCCATCGCACTCTCCACGAGCAACACGGACGACCACTGCCTTGCGGCTGCGGGTCAATCCCAATTGTTTAATTATTGAGGGCATAAGACACTCAATAAATTTACGAGTTTTTTCGCTACGGGCTTCAACTAGATATTCCATGGGTTTCCTTTAAGCATTTAATATATTATAACATCAAATGCTCAAAATGTCAACCTTAGCATTCTATGTCAATGTTGCGACCCTTGTCTAAATCTAGTCGAAGATTCCTTGCTACTCGTTCTGCTATAACTTGATCCAATCTACGCCTTTCGATTTGTTTGGCATAATCTTGTTCTCGTTGTTTTTCCAAACGAATCTGCTCCAGGCGATACTGTTCCAGATTATGTTTGATAACACTTTGTTCTGCTCTCGAAATGTTCATAGATCATTCCTAAAAGTGCGCCAATCATCTATGTTTGGCTTTTCGTCCGGATCGTAAGTCCAACCTAGAGTCTTCATCATACGATGTTTGACAAGTAGGTTTGGGCTACGCCAACGGCCTACATCATCAAATCCCATCATGACTCCAACTTCACAGACCGCACCTGACCTGCAAACGCCGGCATAGCAATGAACAACCACATTCATGCGATTTGCCAATGCGTATTGTAAAAGACCTACTAGTTGGTTTGCCTGGTCTTGACTGCACTTCATTGCTTCTTCTAGGACTTCGTCCTTTTCCTCTACATCCAAGAACTCAAAGTCATGACGCTCTTTAAATTCATGCTTGGCTTCAGGTCTCCAACTTGCTGGATCAGTGATACTGATCAGCATACTGTTAGGGCCGGCATCGTGATGAAATCCAGTTGGAATATCAGCAGCCGCTACATTTTCAATCCACGGCATAATGCCTCCTGTTATAGTCTGTAAGAAACTCTACCTTTTGATAAATCGTAGGGGCTAACCTCTACTTTTACCCGGTCGCCTAGAATAATACGAATCTTGTGTTGTTTGAGTTTGCCGCTGGTATAACACAGCATTAAATTGGGCATGTTTTCAATTTTTACCTTGTACATACTGCCCGGCAGAACTTCTTCTACAACGCCTGTTAATTCAATAATATCTTCTTTGGCCATCTAGGTTCTATCTTTCCTTTTTAACGCGGCCAATGCGGCTCGCCTTGTTCCAATCGTATTTAACGCCATCTGGGCAAAGACCATCTTTGATACTGTCTACGCCAAACATACCTACGAATTCCATTTTGTCTGGGCCACGGATAGTTACAAACTGTCCAAACGCTTTTGCTGTTGCCATTGCTCTGTCTAGCGTAGCACAGCTAGCAAGAGGAAACCCTTCTTTTGTTATTACTTTATACATACGACTATTATACTGTCTTTTCTTCAATTTGTCAAGTGGTGCTCCAGCCAAGAATTGAACTTGGAATTCATTCTTACCAAGAATGTGTAATACCATTTTACTACAGGAGCATGGCCCGGCCAGCAGGAATCGAACCCACATTCTAGAGGTAGAAGCTCTATGTATTATCCATTATACGATGGCCAGATAAAGAAAAACCTCACCGTAAGTTTATAACTTAGAGGGCGAGGCCGTGTTGTGGAGCGGGTAGCGAGAATCGAACTCGCGAATAAACCTTGGCAAGGTTTCAGGTTACCATTACATCATACCCGCACTAAATCTTAATAGCTTACTAGTCTTGGGCTAAAGGCGAATGTTGCTGGGTAGTTGGCAATAAATGCCGCATTGGTTGGATCATTGATGTAGGCTGGATCAACCAAGGCACGGATAT
>Ga0114976_10000426_pt1 | contig 26278 bp, 21 predicted proteins | sample S_130805_EF_Meta_FD_87319 | JGI IMG/M metagenome (GOLD analysis project Ga0114976, IMG submission 87319) | Freshwater microbial communities from Lake Simoncouche, Canada to study carbon cycling - S_130805_EF_MetaG | ecosystem: Environmental > Aquatic > Freshwater > Lake | place: Lake... | reverse complement strand
AGAACTTCTAGAAGAAGCTGTCGATGATTCAGACTATTATGGATATCGTGATTTAATTCAAAAAGCTTTGGATAAATTATCTTCCTAAATAATTCATCAATTCGATAATATTTTTCACAGTATAACCAAGACTTTCAAGGTTTTTGGAACTACCTCTTAAAAATTCTATATGATTTTCGATAAGAAGAATATTTCTATCGTTTTCCGCAAGATGAGCATCAATCAAAATTGACTTTTCACCAGTATTTGTTTTTAATCCAAATCCTGTGGCATAAAAAACAAACTTATCTTGACGAATTTTTTTATTCTTAACTTCTTCTTTACTTCTTTTATTTAAAAAGAAAGAAATTTGTTCATTTAGGATTTGTCTGTAGCTTAAAGCAAGTGATTGAACTTCTAAAATTTTGTTAGAGTTTTCGGTGGTCAAACTCATTTTAATTACTTCAAATAGGGGATTTAAATTATTATTCCACTCTTCCCTTCTTTGTAGAAAATATTCTTCTAACTTATCGTTAGTTTCCTTCATCTTATTGATTCTATCAATTTCTTCTTGAGTATAGAGGGTCATAAAATTATTGATTTATAATTATATATAGGTAAAGAGATTAAGTTATGAACAAAATTAAAACACTCTTCATCAGTGATGTACATCTTGGAAATCCTAACTCACAAGCAGATAAATTGTTGAAAATTTTTAAAGAATACGATTTTGAAAATTTATTTATTATAGGTGATTTTATTGATATGACTTATTTAAAAAGAAAAATTTATTGGAATCAAAGTCACTCGACTGTGATTCAAAAGATTTTAAGATTATCTCGCAAAGATTGTAATGTTATTTATATAGTGGGCAATCACGATTTTTATATTAGAAGTGTTATTGAAGAAGAAAATATACATTTTGGTAAAATTCTTATTTGTAATGATTATGTTTATACTACTAAAAGGGGAGAATCAATTTACTTAACACATGGAGATTGTTTTGATGGGTTTGTGAGAATAAGTCCTTGGTTGTACTGGTTAGGTGATGTTTCATATGAATTATCGATTTCAATTAATAAGGTTTATAATTGGTTTAGAAGGTTATTCAAGTTAGAATATTGGTCTTTTTCAGCTTACATGAAATCGAAAGTTAAATCAGCTATCAAGTTTTTAGCGGAATATAAAAAAATTTCAGAGGCAACTGTAAACGAGATGGGTTGTGATTCAATTATGATTGGTCATACACATAGTCCTGAAATAATTCAGGGGAAATATTACAATACTGGTGACTGGTGTGAGAGTTGTTCATATATCATTGAAGATTTAGATGGTAATATAAAACTAAAATATGTAAAGTGAAAATTTTATATGGTGTACAATCAACCGGTAATGGTCACGTAACAAGATCTTCCAAAATTGTTCAGAGATTATGCAGATCTGGATGTATGGTTGATGTAATATTCTCTGGTAAAAACTCACAAATAAATTTTCCTATTCCAATAAAGTATAATTTTAAAGGTTTAACTTTTTTTTATGATGGGATGGGTAAAATAGATTATTGGAAGACTTTTAAAGATTTAAAGTTATTTCAATTATTAAAGGATGTTAAAATAGATGTATCTTCTTATGACTTAGTAATTTCAGATTTTGAACCCATTTCAGCTTGGGCGGCTGAATTTCAAAATAAAGTTTCAATTGGTATTGCGAATCAATATTCATTTTTGTCAAAAAATACACCAAGACCAAATAAAGAAGATTTTTTTAGTGAGTCAATATTACGTTGGTTTGCTCCAGTTAAACATCCAATTGGTTTGCATTTTGAAGAATATGATGATTTCATTAAAACTCCAATATTGAGAGATAATATTTACCGTTTTGAAACAAAAAATAGTGGGTATTATACAGTATATCTATCGAACTGGGACACAGTGAATATTTCAAATATTTTGAAAGGAATAGATTTAAAATTTGAGATCTTTACGAACATTAAAAAACCCACCAGATTTCAAAATTGTTATTTTAAACCAATAGATAAAGCCAGCTTTGATGAAAGTATTAAAAACTGTTCAGGGGTGATAACCGCCGCTGGATTTCAAACTTGTGCTGAAGCTCTTTATTTGAACAAAGAATTAATTGTTATACCAATTAATAATCAGTTTGAACAAATGTCAAATGCGGAGTCGTTAAAAAAATTGGGGGTTAAGGTTGGAACAATAGATTGTATAAAAACATTGATAAATTCACCAAGGACTCAAGTGGTTATTAATTGGAAAGATCCATCGGATCAAATAGTTGAGGAAATATTAAACCTTGGAATCAAATAAATAAACATCAAATAAAGAATTTCCTTTGACATTTTTTATTTTTTTAAGTGTTTCTCCTGATATTGAATCCAATACTTTATAAACACCTAAATCATTACCCTTATCAGTTAAAACTTTTACTGTATTTCCTGGTTGTCCAAGTGCTCCTAAAATAGAAAGATACTTATTACCATAAAGACTTTTTAAGAAAGAAATTCTAATATTTGCAATATCTTTCATATTATTCACATATGCGTTGTCAAGGGGTTTATTCAAATCGATTTTAGTATCAGTTGGTTTAGCTTTAATGGTTACAAAACTTCTATTATCTTCGGATAGGGTGATTTCTTCTTTATTTTGTATTTCTTGTGTCTTTATTAAACTTTGTTGGTTTCTACGAATTTCATTAAAATCCGCCTTTGCAATAATACCACCCCTCATACCTTTATCATTCATATTATAACCTTGTGGTGGTAGTCTATAGAATGAACCAGTGAAGGTAATAGAAAGGACTCTATCGAATCTAAACATTCTCCAAATTTTATTAACGTGTCTGTTAGAAGAAACTGACCAACCGTTCAAATGATATCCTCTTAAAAGAAACTTTCCTTTAGAAGATCTACCCAATACCATCGGATAAATAACTCTTTCGTGACCAGCAAAGTGATTATCTTCAGCTCCTTTATAGTTGATTAAGAAAATCATACCATATTTTATGGCTTTTATTAGAATTTCCTGTGTTGGTTTTATTGGCTCGTTGATTGGGATTTTAGCAATCTCAGTTGATTTTTTCAAACTAAATCTTGGGACATAAGTGTTGTCCTCTTTTAGTTCATATTTTTCTCTAATTACAAACTCAACAGGTTTTGTATTATAAAAAGCTCTTACTTCCCTTAAATTCATACTCTATATATAAAAAAGTTAAAAGCCAGACACATCGTATCTGGCTTTATTGAGGTCGACCAATTTGGTCATTTTCCACCAATTTGTTTTAAAGAAAACAAATAAACTTTGGTAGATTACTTTACAGTATCTTTTACTGTTGTTGTAGCAGAGTCTACTAATACAGAATCAGTAACAATAACAGTAGTAGAATCTTTGCAACAAGTTTTAGTGCTATCACAAGTAGATTCACACTTTTTACTTTCGCCACAAGAAACTAAAAGAGCAGATACTGCAAGAATCGCGAATAGGTTTTTCATAGTAAGTTATTTTTTGTTATTTTCTTTTTATATATGAAAATTATAAACCGAAGTTTAGTAAGTTTTTAAAATATAATATATACATTATGAAAAAAATTACTGATAGAGAGGAATTGACACAATATTATGGCAAAATAAACCAATATATTGATGAATACATCAAATCACACAGAGTAACACCAACTGAAATTTACCGATATATCTCTAAAAATATGAATAGGTTCTTAGAAAAATATCAAATTGGTGATATTGAAAATATAGATAGAATTGTAAAAGATGTTTTAGAACATAGAAAAAATATGGAAAGAGATAAAATTTATAAATTTGAACAATTTAATGTTGATTTGAATGAATCTTACATTTCAATTGAACCAAGTTCAATTGAACACGAAAAAATTCTTGCTGATTATTTTAATACGAGTGTTGGGCACGTAAACACTTTAGATAAAAAAAATCACCTTTTTGAAGTAAAATCTTTTGATGAGTATTTTAAAGTTATATGTTTTTCAGAAAATGAAATTTCTAAAATTAAATCTGAGGTATTAGATTTAATTAAGAAGGAAATTTCTACAAGTCAAATATCTATTTCCTCTTTAATGGGAGTTCCATTGGGTGATATGACCCCAATGAATTTTCCTGTTCGTGAACTATTTAAAGAAGAAGTTGATTTAGGTAATTTAGTTGATGATTCTAAATTAATGAAGATCATTTCTATTATGATCCCATCCTTCTTTGAAGAAACTTCTTTTGATGGTCAAATTACTTTAGATAGTTTAAATCCTAAATCTTTCAAAGGTTATTATTTGTGGGATTTAAGTATTTAATTTTACTTTTACCCAAATTTCATGTAACATCATGATACTAACTATATGTAATTGGACTTTTTAATATATACCTAAAATTATTTTTCAGTTTTGATTACTTTAGGAGATATTAATTCTGCTACCTATGCCGAGACCCTTAGTGGTATTGAGGCGATGATGGATGTATTACCAAACAATGTTAATAATGATATTTCTGCTAGGGATGTTCGTGACGTTGTTTTAACATTGTACGAAGAAATACAAGGTGCTAGTTCTTCAGAGTTTTTTTACACGGATACACCTGCTACTGTAACTGTTGGTGGTTTAACTTCTGGAACAATCTTTGCTAGTATGTCTTTATTTACCATTTTTAATAAAATGTTCCATAAAGATTATCCACCAACTTCTGGTTTGAAGTTTGTTGGTTTGGGTAATACCACATTGGATTTTAAAGGTATTGGTTCTGCGTCATATAGTGCTGCTTTGCAAGCTGCTGGTGTTCCAAATCCTTCTATTGCTGCTAATTCTATTTTTGATGAGTTGGTTAGTTTTGAATTAGAATGGACTGCTAATAAGGCAACTTATGATTTTGATCCAGGTGGATCAATTGATAGAACACCAGCACCAGTACTTCCCGAAAAAAACCCACCTGGTAATCCACTTTTTACAATTGGTGTTCCTGCTGGTGGAGGTTCTGATCAGATTGGTCCTACAAAACCAATAGTAAATCAAACAAACACATATACATTTAAATGTAAAGACGATAAAGGAAATGCAACATCTTCTCCTGTATCGTTAGGTTACGGTCTCAGGTATTATTTAGGAGAAGTTTCTACCAGAGATCTTCCTACAAGTGCACAGATTAGGGATTTGGCATTGGGAGCTAATAACGGTGGACAAACTGATTCTGGCAAATTCAAAACCACATTTGTTGGTTCTTACAAAGATCACGGTGGTAGTAACAGATATTTGATTTGGTGTTTTCCAAGTGCTTGGGGTACTCCAAAATTCTTCCAATTTACAACTCAATTGTGGTTGGGACCAGCTTTTGTTGGTAACTTACAATATAAAAATGAGTATGGATATGTGACTGAATATTCAGTTTGGATCAGCCAAGATAAATATAATTCACCAGTAGCAGCGTATACTATAACACTTTAAAATAAATTTAAAAAATGGCACAACCTACTAACGCAATACTTGTACCTTCACCCCTAAGACCCAATGATTTGGACGATAATTACGCATCGGCCTTTGCGATTGACATAAAAGGTGGTCACCATATGTATGCAACTATTGGTGAACGCAACTCGATAAAAGAAGGAAGATTAGAATGGGGTATGTTATGTACTATTTATAATGACCCAGATCCAAAAAATAATGGAGTTTACCAATTAGTTTATGAATTTTCTTCACCAACCATTACTGATAATTTAAACTGGGTAGTTTTTTCTGGTTCTCCACAAGCTGTTTCTGTTAGTGGTGAATGGTTACCATCTGTCATTTCTATCGTCGATACCCCACCAATTGGTTCGACTCAAGGGGACCGTTATTTAGTTTCACTACCGAGTTTTGCCGCTTTTGCAACACAATCAAATAAAGTAGCCGAATGGAACTCAGCTGCTCTATCAGGTAGTGGAGATTGGGTTTATACAACACCAACAAATGGTGCTACTCTTAGAGTAGATAATATAAACAATACAATATTCAAATTTGTTGGAACTTGGAGTGAGGGTGGTTACTGGCAGAGAGAATATTTATCACAGATTAGATACATTCAACCAGAATCGACCGATGGGGGGACATACTCATTTACCTCATCCGCAACGATGGTTCCATTGGATGTTTATAGTTATAGTGTTTATTATTCTAATTTTAACCTCACTAACTCAGGTGCATCAAATCTACAAATAGATGGTTTGGGTTATTACCCGATGAAAAAAATATCCTCAGGAACTCTAGTTGATTTAAATTCAGGTGATATTGTACCTAGTGTTCAATATCATATGAGTTGGAATCAAGGTGTGTTCCAAGTAAATAATATTGGAGGTGGTGGTGGATCCTTTTCATTAGTGATAGGAGATGCTGAAGATGGTACTTATGAAGATGGATTATATACGGATTTCACTTACAGTACACCAATAGGAGTTCCAATTGATAGGTTCAATGAAATTTTATTGGCTTTAGTTCCTCCACCGGCTCCTGATTTAAGTTCTTGGAGTTTAGGTGGACCTAGTTTTGTATCTGGTAAATTATCATTTGATACAAATGTACCTGCCGGACTAACACCAGTACCTACTGTTGATAGAGGTGACGACTTTAATGTAAATACACCAAATATCTATAGGAAGGGGATAAATTCTTTTGTAAATCAAACTCTTACTACTGGTGATACTTATTATAAAGATTATACTGGTGTATTGAATCCAAATGTGACAGCCCCATCAAATGGTGCATATTTAGCACAGTCTTTTGGAAATGGTATTACTGGTTCTATTGTTATGAAATTAAATGGTTTTACAATTTCGAATGTGGATTTGTCTGATAAAACTGCTATTAATACTACTGGTGGTGGGGCAAGTTCTGGTTTGATTTTAGAAGCTGCTACAGCCTCTAAATTTCCATCGGGATATCCATTCGAATCATTTTGGAATAGAAGAGGATCATTTTTTGTAAAGAAAGACGATTCAAATTTAAAACAAGGTTTTAATTATTTAGATTTGAGTCATATTTTACCATCAAAAACACTCACATTAGCTAGTTATTCTTGGGTATCTGATCCAAGTACTACTGCTACTACATTCATACCACAAAACGTTAACTCAATTGTGGGATCAAACCCAAAATATTTATCAGGTATACAGTTTTGGCAGAATCTTTCACTGAATTACCAAGTAACTTTAGCTAATCATGTAAGGAATACATTTGTCGGTACAAATGCTCTAAGTTCTCTGTCATCCGAACCAGGTGGTTTTAATGGAATCAATGGTAAGATAACCAATACAAATAGTCCAGTTATGCCGGCACCGTCTAATAAATCAATATCCAGTGCTTCTGGCGTAACACCAGCTTCTCCTGCAATATCGGAGATAATTAACTGGAATTATAGTTTAGGTAGTGGGGTTAGACGATTAAATGAAAGTATACGTTTCAATACTTCAGTTCTTAGGACAGTTCAAGGTAAAGATACAAGTTCATTTTTTACAGAAAACAATTTTTTCGTGGATAATGTTGCCTCCTCGGGCACATTGATTTTAGAAAACTTTACTAATGAAACTAACAGATTATTGAATGGTACTACCAATACTAAATATGCAACTTTGAACGATACGGTTCAAAGTTTCACAACTTGGGATAGTACCAAGAGTATTTATTCGGATACACCACATAGTAACGGTCTTCAAGTTTTAGGAGGTCAGTTAGTTTATCCTGGTTTTACTTATGGGTTTGTTGGGTCCGCTGATAAGAATCCAAATTATAATTCTAGTGATGTCAATTATTATTTGTGTAATACATTGGTAATTGGTTTACCTACACTGAATGGGGGGGTCGGTACATCTAACAGAACATTCACAAGGAAATTCCAAGTGAATTCAGGAAATAATTTTTCTACATTAAAATTTAAAGTATTTTTTACAAACACATCCTTTGTTAATGCAACACAGGCTCTCACTGAAAACAATTGTTGGATAGAAGTTAAATTGCCAAAAGACACAACACAACCAAATCCAGATGTTGTTCCTCCACTCATAGGAGCTGCTTTGACGGGATGGTTAGATATGACTAAACCATTTCTACCAGGAGAAAAATGGGCGAATGGTGGTGGTGCATTTGCCGGAACTACTTATCCCAAAACATCTGGAGGTGATTGGTTTGTAAATTTCGGTGGTAAAGGCACTGGATATTCAGGTGGGTGGGTTTTATTAAGAATCACAGCACCAGCTAGTTGGCAAGGCAGTATAGATAGGATAGAAGTTGAAGGATCTAAGTAAAAATATATATAGTGTAATCAAACAATAACAATTTAAAATGCCGACTACAGAAATTCAATCACAGATAGCCTTTAAAAATCTTTTAGGAAAATCACAAACAAATGATTTAGCTAGATTGGTAAGTGAAAACTACGGTTATTTTTTTAATGTACCGTCAACTAATGTTTGGAGTTCAAGGATACCTTTTAATGACCCGTCTACTGCTATAACTAATCAAGTAGCCGTTTCGATAGTTGCTGACCTTATAAAAATTGATGATAGTAAATCAAGTGGAAAATATCTGGCTTATCAGGCTGTGTGGGGAGCGACCCCTTCTGGAAAAGACCCCAAAACAAATCAAGATTTTGCTTATGGATCTGGTTCTTTGAAAGACATTAGTATTGGTGATGAAATTTACGACATTATACCATCTAGTTATGGTAACAATTATGAAGTGAAGCCATACATTGGTGCAGTATCTCCATCAAACGAGATTGTGCCACTTGATACAAGAGATTGGGTTTTTCAATATAGTTCTGGTATTTTTTATCAATCGAGTGTTACCTATGCTGGATATATTGAACCACAAAAACTAGTTGGATATTATTATCTTGGAAATAAACTTTCAAGTTTAGATACAACGGGAGCTGAAATTATTAGAGTTTCTGCTACTGGTCCTGATACAAATTTTGTTTACTATGCTACTTCTTCAACCCCATTTATATCTACTTATTCAATAAATCATCTTTATTTGGTAGATTTTGCTTACGCAAACACTATGTCGGTTAAATTGAATATTAATTATTTGGGCACAAGTAGTGTTTATAAATATGGTTCAACGGGTTTGGGAGAGTTGGCATCCGGTGATATTCAAGGAGGTACTGGTTTAACTGCGGGTCCTCTATATTATTTAACATGGGACTCATCTGGATACTTTTTGTTTTTTGAATCGAATCCTAGTCAAACACCAGGTCTTTACAAGAACGAGAATTCTACAATCAATAAAGTAGGAGGTATCGAAACTGGAACTTCTTTTTTGGATGTTAATTTCCAAGAGATGTTTAATGATTTGTTATATCCGGAAAGGTTGTCGAATTTTGATACTTTTGCTGTAAGTCATCCAACTATTGCTACCACATCAAGACCAGAATATAATTTTGTGGATTTAGGTAGAACCTTGACTGGTGTATTGACTTTTTCTTGGAATTCTTCTAACGGAACCGATTTTTCACCATCGACTTTAAGTTTGATTGATATTACTCAAGTTTCTCCAGCTACTCTTATATGGCCTGCTGGTAAAACGGCAAATAGTGGTTTCTTATATTACAATCAGTTAGGAACATTTTCTTACACACAGAATGTTACCAGTACGATACCTGATAAAAGAATTTTTTCTTTATTAGGTTCTAGGAAAAATAATACATATATACGTAAATTCACAGAAATTATTTGGACTTGGAGAGGTTATTATGGATCATCAACCTATTCAACTCTACCTGGGGTTGGTATAACAGCTTTATCTAGTCAATTAATGACTCAGTCAATTGGTAATTTTGTAATTTCTGGTACTCAAGGATATAAGTATTTAGCTTTCCCAGATACAACTGGATACAATTTTAAATCAATTACATATTTTGGACTTCCTGTTGTTTTAGCAACAAATAGTTATCCAAATGTAGATAGTAATGGAAATAATTATTATACAATAAACGTAACAAATTCATATAGTGTTGGTACAAGTTATAGAGTATATAGAACTTTAAATCAAATATCTGGAACACTCTCAGTAAATATAACAAATTAAAATGGAAAGAATACCTTTAAGTGGACTAATTACACCTATTTATGAAACAGACAAATATCCTGTCATCGATCCAAGATTTGGTATAGATGGATTGAGAAGTTTGGATACAACTACCGATATGTATGATCTTCCTTTAGAAAAAAGAAGAGCTGGTATGGTTGTCGGTATCCCAAATACTGCAAGTAATAATGTTTTTTATTATAAACTTAAACCTGAAGGAAATGGAATAACTTGGTCTATTGGATCTGCATCAAATTGGGATGGGTTTTTCTCATCAGTTACTGGATCTAGTGCAATACCAGTTAAGTATAATATCGTTGATGAAACTATTGTAGTGCCTACAAATTATGAGTATCTATTGTGGGGGGATATGACTATTAGTGGATCGGGTTCTTTTATAAATGATGGTAAAGCTTATTTCATCAATGGTACAATTTCAACATCTGGTAATGGTACATTTTCTGGTGGTGGTCAATATAATTTTATTACCGTTCCAACAAAATATAAAGAAACCTTCACTTGTAGTCCATTTGGAGTCACCATATCACATGGTCTCAGTACCGAAGATATAACTTATTCTGTTAGACAAAATAACAATTTTGTTTTTGTTAATGTTGAAGTAATTAACACTAACAGTATAAAGGTTACTTCATACACGACTTTTTCAAACGCTAAGATTACGATTATTGGTTAATTTTTTAGTTATTTTGAACTAATTTTGAATAATTTACTATAAATTAAAAAAACTATTTTATGTCAAGTAAAGAAAATTTGACTGAGGAGGACTATTTAAGAATTCATCTCCAATCTTTAGAATCTGGTAACGTAACAGAAGAAACGGTCGAACCTAAGAATCAACCTTTGAATCCTATTTTTAATAGTTCAAAATCAAGTGACTTACAGTATTTTTCATTTGATGTTGTTGAATTTCCTTGTAGTATATTTTACCCAAAGGGTACTATAATTCAAGTAAGGTCTGCTTTGGTAAAAGAGATTCAATCATATTCAATGGTGGATGATACTAACTATTATGATATTATTGAAAAGATGAATGATATGTTATCTTCCTGTGTTCGAGTAAAACATTTAGATGGTTCTTATGGATCTTACCTTGAATTAAAAGACCCTGACCGTTATTATTTGATTTTTTTAATTCGTGAACTAACCTTTCAAAAGGGAACGACATTATCTACAAAGTCAAAATGTAGTTGTGGTGAAGAAGTTACTATTGAATTGATGAGATCTCATTTCAAAAATTATGATCTAAATGAAAAATTAATCCCTTATTTCGACTCTAGGTTTAATTCTTTTAGATTCGAATTGAAGAACGATAAAGTTTTTTTATTAACCCCTCCTACAATTGGTATACAAAAGTCACTCACAGAGTATATAATTAGAGAAAATATACAAAAAAGAAAACCAAATCTATCTTTCCTGAAAATAATTCCTTTCACTTTAGTAAATAAAACTTCAATAACACAAGAAGAGATTAAAGAAGAACTCACTAAATTTGAAAATATTGATGATGTTTCTTTTCAGTTTTTAAATTCGGCCGTGGAAAAAATGACTTTTGGTATAGAAAAATTAATTAAGTATTGTCAGTGTGGTCTTGAGATCCACACCCCAATGACATTTCCCAACGGACCGTCAGCTATTTTCGTTATTCATGACGCATTTGACCAATTTATTAAAAAATAAATTGTTATTGCAGAAAAATTTCCATACTCAAGAAATTGCTATGGATGAATGGCCCTTTTGGATGTTTGAGGAAAATATTAAAATTGTAAATCAATTATCCCAAGAAGAGGAAGAAACCAGAAATAAATTGAATGAAGAAAATTTTGGTACTTCACAAATTAAACTAAAATAAAAAAGGACCCTTTTGAGGTCCTTTTTGTATTAATATCCAGAGACAAGTGGTGGAACGATTGTGAAGTTCTGGTCGATGTATTCATCAATCCAGTAATCAGCGATGAAATCCGCTTCAAAGTTCCAGATTTCGTTTTGTTCCCAAGTTAAAGCTGGGTTACCAATTTTTTTGATTTGGCAATTTTGAAAAGTCAATCTTCTTAAAACAACACCTTTTTTATCGTGTTGATTTACAATGATTGTTCCTACGATATCAGCTTTGTAGTGTAGGTAACCATTTTGTGAGTTCCAAACTAAGTCATACCAAGATTTGAGAACGTTCCAAGTTTCCATACTACCAGTATCATTTACGTTCACATTAAACCCCATTGCTAAATCAGTGGTGGTTTTCTGTGGAGTTTTCATGAAAGCTCTAGTTGAGTATTTAAACTTTTGTTCAACAGCTTCTAGTTGTGGTGTTGCATCAAATGTAATTTTTGTTGCTTGTTGTAAGATGAGACCCGATCCAGCATCCGACCCATAACGAGCAGATACAATTGTAGGAAGTACAAATGTACACTCAAACAGGTTTAAGTAAACGGGTTCTTGTGGTCTTGTGTTCGGTCCACCAGGGGAACCGGTCATTCTTAATTGGGTAAAATGTGGTAGAGCCATAACCTTTTTATATTATTTTTTAGTTTTTTAGTTTAATTATATATTAATTAGATTTTTATTCCTATTAACTAATTTATATATTCTTTTTCTAAATCAAATTTTTACAACCCTGTCACAAAGAAGAAAAATTTAGTTGTATTTGATCCAGAGCAACTTGCTGAATTACATTTAACATCCACACTATACCAAAAACTACCAAGTCCAACTTGTGTAGCTGCTGATGGTTGAGGACTCATAACTCTTTCAATAAATCCAGCGGTTCTTTCAGCGGTTGATGGAACATACGATGACATACTATTTCTAAGACCACATGCAACTGCACTCGTTGTTAATGTCGGTTGAACCAATGGATTTGATGAACTATATCTACAAACATTCACGGTGTATGAAGAACAATTTGTATTGATATCAAATTTAAATACCCATTTATTACTCGAATTTTTGTATGCGCTTAAGTTTGATACTTGACAAGAACCACTTGTACTAGGTAAAGTTGTAAAACTCACTTGACTTCCATAAGCAGTTCCTTGTGAGTTTGTTGCGTAAGACCTTACATAATAAGTTGTTGATGGTAACAAACTGGTTAATGAACTTGTGAATGTTCCTGTACCAGATCCGTTTGATGTTTTGGAATTAGATATGGTTGGGTTTTGTGATGTTGACCAACAAACACCTCTCGCAGTCACTATAGAACTTCCCTGACTTGTTATTGACCCACCTGAAGATGCGCTAGAAGATGTTATACCAGATATTGAAGTTGTTGTAAGTATAGGAAATCCATTGGTTGTGACAAATGAGTATTCCACTCCATAATTTGTACCAGTTGAGTTGGTGGCGTATGCTCTCACATAATAAGTAACCCCTAATGTAAGACCTGTTATAGAACTTGTAAACGACCCTGTTCCTGTTCCATTTGATGTTTTGGTTGATAAAGAAACTGTTGGTAATGTGTTTGTTGACCAACAAACACCCCTAGCCGTTACTGTCGAACCACCATCAGATGTTACTGTGCCACCAGAGGTAGCAGTGGTTGATGATATTCCAGAGATTACGGTTGTTATAACTGTTGGAACTGAATTAGTTGAGAGTGTTGTAAAACTAACCTCATTTCCATACGTGGTCCCTTGTGAAGTTGTTGCGTAGGATCTTACATAATAAGTTGTATTTTGTGTTAATCCTGTTATAGAACTTGTGAACGACCCTGTTCCTGTCCCATTTGATGTTTTGGTTGATAATGAAACTGTTGGACTTGTCGATGTTGACCAAACAACACCCCTTGCAGTGACTGTCAATCCTCCTGCGTTTGTTATATTTCCTCCACTAATTGCTGTTGTGGTTGAAATAGAAGATACTGATGTTGTAGTTAGTGAGGTAAGGTCTTCACCTATAATAACTGATGTTTCATCTCCATAAACGGTACCTGAGAGGTTTGTGGCATATGATCTTACATAATAAGTAGTACCTACATTGAGTCCGGTTACGGTAATAGTATATTCACCAAGTCCAAAACCACCTGATCTTTGAAGAACGGATGGTAAAGAAATTGTTGGATTTGGTGATGTATTCCAACAAAATCCTTTTGCTGCCGTTGAAGTTCCTACATTGGTAAGATTTCCAACTAAGGTCATAGTACTTGTAGTTGGACTAGTAACACTTACTGTTAATATAGTCGGTGTTCCAACTACTGAATTCGTTGTGAAGGTAACCGTGTTATCAGAGTAATATTCTTGACCACCATCTGTGGCCATGTAAGCTTTACAATAGTAAGTTGTATTTGGTGTTAAACCAATTCCGGTTAAAGTACTTGGACCTTCGCTAGCAAAGTTTGAATAGTAGAAATTTGTTCTGTTGGCATATGTTGGTGGATTGATTGTTGAAACCACGACACCTGTTGTATTTAGACCAGTGGGTGCTTTATTTACTGTATAATTGAAATCTGCTTTAGTAGATTCAATCGATGTAACCGAGGTCAATGTGACTGATGGTAAAACAATCGTAGTAAACGTTAATTCATTTCCATAGTAAGTTCCTGTTCCATTTGTTACATACGACCTTACATAATAAGTCAATCCACTTGTTAATCCACCTATTGTGGATGTAAAGGCGGATGTACCAGTTCCACTATTGGTTTTTGTAGAAAGTAAAATTGTTGGACTTGGTAATGTTGACCAAACAACTCCTTTCGCTGTAATTGTGGAACCACCATCTGAAAGTATTGTACCCCCACTTCTTGCCGAGGTTGCACCAATCGAGGAAATTGACGTAGTAGTAACCGATGCATCCGTAGTAGATAATGTTGTAAAGCTAATTTGATTTCCATATACCGTACCATTTGATGTTGGGTTTGTGTATGTCACATAAGATCTTACATAATAGGTTGTTGATGTAGTTAACGATGTAATTGATGCTGATACATTTCCAGATGCGGTTCCATTTGAAGTTTTAGTATCGGAGATTGTTGGGTTTTCATTAGTTGACCAACAAACTCCTCTTTCTGTAATTGTTGAAGATCCCGTATTTGTTATATTTCCACCACTTGTTGCCGAAGTCTGGGTTATAACCGATATCGAATTTGTTGTAATTGATGGTGGACTATATGAGGGTGTTGTCAATGTAACTTGTTGCCCATAGGATGTTCCAACAACATTTGTTGCATATGCTATTACATAATAAGTTGTGCCTGGTATTAGGGATGTTACAGAAGATGAAAAAGATCCAATTCCGGTCCCACTAGTAGTTTTTGTTGATAGTGAAATTGTTGGATTTGGTGATGTTGACCAAACAACACCTCTTTGTGTCACAGTAGCCCCCCCATCACTAACAACTGCACCACCCAATGTAGCGCTTGTAACTGTTATGGATGTTGGTGATGATGTCGTAAGAGATGGTGGTGAGGATGTGGTGAATGGGATTGTTGTGGCTCCGTATAGATTCGATCTAAGCGCAAACCTTGAATATTTGCCAAATCCCGTTAAAAAACTTACACTACCATTTATATGACAATAACTCATAATTGCTCCTTTTGTATTTGCCCTCACTATACCTTTTGAACTACCAGTACAATTAGGTGCGGTTGAAGAATATTCACCACCGTAACAACTATCCAATCTCCCAATTAGATTTCCATTTTCATCTTTCCATCCACAATATTGGGTATGTTGGGACCCCATAGCATGTCCCATTTCGTGTGAGAAAACATAAACTGGCCAGCTATAAGTTGTGTTGGAATTTATAACATTGAAACCACCTAATGCACTTATTGAAGCTGCACAACCAGTAAATGCCCCATTATCAGGATCTCCGATTAAGGGAATAGAAGGATTTGTTGTGTATCCGTCTGAGAATCCATTAATCCAAGATAGTCCACCTTGACCAGGATTAACGCCTAATAAATGTTTGAATTCAGCGTTTGGGTTTGTTGGAATATTTCTACTTATATTTTTAGTAAATGTAAGTAAATCCGTTAAATTTTGTCTGGTATATGGGTCCGTTGTGTCCCATATATAAATTTTATTTAATCGTACTGTAATACCCTCTCTATCGTATACTGCTATAACATTTGATAAAAGTGTATTAACATTATTTGTAACCGCGGTTGAATTGGAACCCCAAAACCTATATAAGTCATTAGCAACCTCTACATACACACCAACAATTTTATTAATTCTAATTGTTGGATCGTAAAATTGGGCATTTGATGGTATAGTCCCCTGTGTTGTTGTGAGTGGTGGTGGTGGTGCGTTAGCGAGATTTGGTGATAATAAATAATCACTTTCAAGATTTTTTATTCTACTAGAATCTAATGTTTCTGTAATAGTTGTATCCATTGTTAGGTTAGTAACATGATATCCATCTTCTGTGTATGTTCCAGCCCATTTTGCTCCATCATAGGTCAAAACACTGAACTCTGTTTTAGATTTATATACTATTGGTCTGCTAGTGAATTTCTTACCACTGGAAGTTTCCACTTTTACGTCTGGATGATCTACTTTTTCATAGATCAAATCCTTTCCAGATGGTGATTTAGAAGCAAAACTTTTTGGATATCCAAATAGGCCACTCTTTAATCTTGTTTTGTTTGATTTTTTCCAAACGTCCATTTGGTTTTGACCAAAAGAGTTGAAAAATAACATTAATGTTGTAAAAAGTAATAAAATTTTTTTCATTTAATTTTTTTTTATTTTTATATATTGATTTTAATTAGTGTTAGTAACGTAAAAATAACCTGATTTAGTTGTATTTGAACCAGAACAAGTAGTAGCGTTACACTTAACTTCAAAAGTATACCAGTAACCTAACGAGGCAGGTTGTGGACTCATTTGTTGATCTATAAATCCTTGACCGATTTCAGTTGCGGTTGGAACATAGTTGGTTAATCTACCTCCTGTAGCTACTGGTGTTGCCCCCACAGGTGGTGAGATAAGCGGATCTGCATAACTATACCTACTTAAAGTTACCGTATAACTAGTACAATTTGAATTTATATTCCATTTGAATCTCCAACCCGCTCCAGGGTTGGAAGCCGCGAATGTGGTGACTTGACAACTAGTAGATGGTGCTGATGTGGTTGTTAATTGAATCTGATTACCATAAGCGGTACCTACTGTACTTGTAGCATATGATCTAACATAATAAGTAGTCGATGGTGTTAAAGATGTGAGTGTACTTGTGAAGACTCCTGTTCCAGATCCATCAGTTGTTTTTGAATTTGCGATTGTTGGTGATGTTGAAGTACTCCAACAAACACCCCTAGCGGATACAGATTGACTACCAGAACTTGTAACATTCCCACCAGAAACTGCTGATGTTGGAGTAATTGCGCTAGCGGATGTAGTTGTGACCGTTGGTAAACCACCTCCAGTAGATGTTGTAAAAGATATTTGATTTCCATAAGTAGTACCAACTGAATTGGTAGCATATGCCCTTACATAATAAGTAGTATTTTCTGTTAAACTTGATAAAATACTTGTGAAAACTCCTGTCCCAGTACCATTTACACTAAATGAATTTAATAAAGTAGGATTTTGTGTGGTGGCATAACAAACACCTCTCGCAGTTACGGTCGCACCACCATCACTTGTTACATTACCACCAGTCGTAGCTGTGTTAGTTGATACAGATGAAGCTGTGGTTGTACTTACGGTTGGTGAAATTAGAGTTGTGAATGATTGTTGGGACCCATAAGCAGTCCCAAGTGAATTCGTTGCATATGCTCTTACATAATATGTAGTGCCTGGAGACAGTAATGTTATGGATGCTGAAAAAATACCAGTTCCAGTACCACTCGTAATAACGGAATTAGCAATTGTTGGATTTTGAGTTATTGCATAACAAACACCCCTTGCGGTAACTGTCAATCCTCCAGCACTTGTAACATCCCCACCTGCAGTTGCACTATTGGAAGTTATAGATGTGATTGAACTTGTTGTAACAACTGGTGTTGTATTATTGGCTAAGGTAGTAAATGATTGTTGAGAACCATAAGCAGTACCAAGTGAATTAGTTGCATAAGCTCTTACATAATAAGTGGTTGATGCGGTTATCCCCGTTATGGAACTTGTGAACGAACCCGTTCCGGTACCACCTGCAACGATGGAACTAGCAATTGTTGGGGTTTGTGTTGTTGCGTAACAAACCCCCCTGGCCGTTACTGTCAGACCACCATCACTTGTTACATTTCCACCAGAAGAAGCTGTAGTTTGAGTAATACTAGTAACCGCAGTTGTTGTAACAACTGGTGTTGTATTAGCAGCTAAGGTGGAGAATGAAACTTGGGTTCCGTAAGAAGTGCCAAGTGAATTAGTTGCATAGGCCCTAACATAATAAGTGGTTGATGCAGTTAGTCCCGTTATGGAACTTGTAAAAGCACCCGTTCCGGTACCACCTGCGACAATGGAATTAGCAATTGTTGGATTTTGAGTTGTGGCATAACAAATACCCCTCGCGGTGACTGTTAATCCTCCAGCACTTGTTACATTTCCACCAGAAGAAGCTGTAGTTTGAGTAATGCTAGTGACTGCAGTTGTTGTAACAACTGGTGTTGTATTAGCAGCTAAGGTGGAGAATGGTTGTTCAATTCCGTAAGAAGTACCATTGGAGTTAGTTGCATACGCTCTTACATAGTAAGTGGTTGATGCGGTTAGTCCTGTTATGGAACTTGTGAACGCACCCGTTCCGGTACCGTTTGATGTTTTTGTGGAGAGTGCAATTGTTGGTGATATATTTGTTGACCAAACAACACCTCTTGAGGTAACTGATAATCCCCCATCACTTGTTACATTTCCACCAGAAGAAGCAGTAGTTTGAGTAATACTAGTAATTGCGGTTGTTGTTAATGATGGTGAACCAACTGATGTGGTTGTGAATGATAATTCATTTCCATATCCAGTACCAGTTGTATTTGTAGCATAAGCCCTAACATAATATGTTGTAGCTGGTGTGAGACCTGTAATTGTGCTTGTAAACGCACCTGTTCCTGTACCATTACTTGTTATAGAATTGGAAATTGTTGGATTTTGTGTTGTGGCGTAACAAACACCCCTCGCAGTCACTGTTGAACCAACACTTGATGATATTGTTCCACCGGATGTTGATCCTGAAGATGTTATTGATGTAATTGTTGTAGTTGTCAGTACTGGTATACTTGGAGTTGTGATTGTAATCTGAGATCCATATCCAGTACCCACTGAATTGGTCGCATATGCTCTTGCGTAATATACAGTGCCTGGTGTTAATCCAGTAAGAGAAGTAGTATATGTTCCTGTTCCAGTGCCACTCGCAACAATAGAATTAGAAATTATGGGATTCGTAGTGGTTGCATAACAAACACCTCTTTCAGTAACAGTTAATGATCCACCACCAGCGGATGTAACATTACCACCTGAATTTGCTGAAGTTTGAGTAACTGAAGAAGCCGCGGTTGTTGTTACTGTGGGTACGTTCAATGTTTTGAATGAAATTTGAGATCCATAACTTGTACCATAAGTATTAGTTGCATAAGCTCTTACATAATATGTTGTATTTTGTGTTAGTCCTGTTATGGAACTTGTAAACGAACCAGTTCCAGTACCGGTGGATACTATCGAGTTTGATATTGTTGGATTCGTAGTGGTTGCATAACAAACACCTCTACCTGTAACAGTAAGAGACCCACCACCAGCGGATGTCACATTTCCACCCGAAGTTGCTGAAGTTTCTGCAATATTAGTTGCTGCGGTTGTGGTAACAGTTGGTGTTGTGAGTGTTGTAAAACTAACTTGAGTGCCATATGTAGTACCTGCTAAATTAATTGCATAAGCTCTTACATAATAAGTAACACCTTGTGAAAGACCAGTCACACTTTGAGAAAATGTTCCAGTTCCGGAACCTATAGTCACTACAGTTTTTGTTAAGTCTGGATTAGCCGTTGTTGCATAACATACACCTCTTTCAGTAACGGCAGATCCGTTAGTCGCGGTAACATTACCACCCATAGTAGCAGTTGTGTTAGTGAAAGTGGTGACTGAAGTAGTTGTCAATGATGGTGCGGTAGCGGTACTCGTTGTGAATGTTAATTCATTACCCCAACCGATACCATACTCATTTTCTGCGTATGCTCTAACGTAATAAGTTACACCAAGAGTAAGACCTGTTATTGAGCTTATAAAGTTCGCAGTTCCAGTACCATCATTCGTTTTACTGACCTCCGAGTCTATATCAGTATTATCAGATATGGAGAATATACTCCAAAAAACACCTTTTCTAAAAATAGTTCCACCACCACTGGAAGTAATTGTTCCGCCAGATTTTGATGTTGTTTGTCCTACGGTATTGATGGGCACCGTTGTCAAAACCGGTTTCACTGGTGGTCCTGGAGTGAAAGATAATATTGATCCATAAGTTGTACCATTAGAATTGGTTGCGTATGCTCTCGCATTAAGATACACAGAGGGTGTTAAATTGGTCAAATTGCTAGTAAATGACCCAGTTCCACTACCATCATTGGTTTTGGAATCGGATATTGTTGGTATCGCTGGGTTTGGAGCCCAACAAATACCTCTCGCGGTTACTGGTGAACCACCATCACTTGTTACATTCCCACCACAAGTAACTGTGAAAGATGTTAAAGAAGTCACACTACTTGTCGCGACTTGTGGTAAGTTACTGGTTGGATCAATTATATATGGGGTCCTATCTACAGCACTTCTCATTGCAAATCTTGGATATTTACCAAATCTTGACGACAAGTTTACAGAACCATTCAAATTACAATAACTCATGATGGTGCCGTTAGTGTTTGGTTTGGTGATACCATAGGTAGATTGAGTACAATTCTCAGCGCAAGGTTCGATTGTTTCTACGCTACAAAAAGTACCTGGGCTATTGTATTCGCCCAAGTAACAACTATCCAATCTTCCTATAGTTGAACCTAAATCGTTTTTCCATCTACAAAATTGTGTATGTCTAGAACCTAAATTATGCCCCATCTCATGAGATGTGACATAGACCGGCCAGTTATATCCAGTTGTGGGTTGGTCAGTAATGGTTGTACTCGTGAAACCAGACACTGAGGTTGATAAATATGTTCCGAGAACATTCCAATTATCCGGATTATATCCATCGGAGTTACCCCCCAACCAAGCTACACCACCTAAAGACCCTCTTCCATGTAGAAGATGTTTAAAATGAGATTTTGCGCCAGTCGTTGTGTTATTTGGATTGACTGGTAGATTATTATTGATATTATCAGTAAAACCTGTGCAGTATGATGTTCCATAAAAGGACCCACCACCCAAAATACAACTTGAGCTTGATGTTGTTTGATATCCGTATGGATCTACTGATTGCCAAACATAAATTTTATTTAATGTTACTGTTAATCCCTCTGAAGCATAAATAGATGATACTGCCAAAAATAAATTTGTGACCCAATTTTGTGTTGTTGTTAGATTATTACCTAATGAGACGTGCAAGTCATTAGTTACCTCTGCATAAACTGTCAAATTTTTATTTATTGTTATAGTAGGGTCGTAATATTGAGAGTTTGTTAGTAAATTTGATGTCTGTGGTGTTCTTTGTGGAGTTTCATCTGTAGATTTATTTGGTGGAATCATCGTTCCACAACCCCCAAGACCATCTTTTGGTCTCTCCGTGTCTTTCTTTACACCAGATGGTGTCATCGAATAAGAATCCCCATTGGATGATTGATACATACCTTCCCAACCATTTTCAGTATATGTCAAAATGCTTAAACTTCTCCTTCCCTTATAAGCTTTCGGTTTGAAAGTATATTTTCTCTTTGTGGATGTTTCAACTTCTATAGTTGGAACATCCCACTTGTCATAAATCTCTGTTGATCCATCGGGTAAACTGGACTCAAAAGTTTTTGGTAATTGAGTTTGACCAATCTTTGATACGGTCCGAGAGGTATTTGGATTTTTATTCCAAACATCCATCCTCACCTGTGAGAATAAATTAGTTGTTATTAACAAACAACTAAGATATAATAAAATGTTTTTCATTACTTAATTTTTTTCTTTTTTTATATATCGAAACGCATAGTAAAAAAATTAAATATTGGATTTTTTACCATCTGATGTTGTTACTACAAAATCTGGTGAAATATCTTTTTCATAAATAATTGATTTACCATTTGGACCAACGCTTGCAAATAATTCCGGAAGACTTGATGTTCTGGTTTGATTTGTTGTTCCTCGTTCACCCCAGGTGTTGATGAAACTTTGTCCATAGCTATTAAATGTGATTACATAGAATAGTATGAATTTTAATATTTTTGTCATATTGTGATTTTTCTTTTATATATAACACCTAATATACAAAAAGTACTTTTCCAGATTATTATCTGTATTATACCATGAAAATTATTGTATCTTTTTTATATAAGTGTATAGAAACCCTTTGGTTTGATTATTTTTTCTTTTTTACAATAGTCGTGTATTTTTCTCCAACCACATTCGAAAATATTCGAAATTTGATATATATTTAACCCTTCCCCTATTTTTTCTAATAAATCTTTTTTATTTATTTTACTCTTATTTGAATCATATTTTGGTGGATTATCTATAATCTCTTTACATTTATTATACTTTCTTTTAAATCCTATTTCATATCCCACCGGATATAGGTAATTGAATATGGATACTATTTCAGAATGTTTTTTTACTCTAATATATGAACTTTTGTGATTCAATTTACTTTCGACTTTCCTTATCTCATATTGATTTATATTTATTGTTTTGAATAGATTTACAATATGATTCCAATCTTGGTCATGACTAGATGTTATATAAAATTGCCTTGTTTTTTTCCTAAAATAGAAGCAACCATCACCATCAATTAACCCTAAATAAAAATATCTAATCAGATTACTCGGAATTACATTTAACAACTGATCGGGAGAACATATGCTTTTATTAATAAAATATTTCGATTGGAAGTTATCGTAGAACTTAGTATTGCAAAAATAAATTGACATTTGTGGTTTTCGATTTTTTCTTTGTCTTGTTGATGTACATATTTTTAGAAAATTTAATTTTTTTATATCATCTACTATCTCTAACGCATCACTCTCCACTATTTCTAAAATAGTTCTTCCTCTATCTATGTACCCATCCGACCACAACAATCCCAAAAAATAAACAAATTCCTTTGAGAAAACTAAACTATCACTTTTCATAAAGTATATATTATAAATATGTTCTGTCCCAGCACATATGTTTCAAAAAATAAAATTAGATTTATGAAAATATTTATGATTTCAGACACACATTTTGGTGTCCATACGAATGAATTTGACAAGTGGCAGAATATGATGGAATCAACATTCTATAATTTTGTAATACCTTTTTTGAAGAAAAATGTAAAAAAGGGTGATATATTAATTCATTTAGGAGATTTATTTGACAATAGGACAAGTATTCCTATCATAACTCTTAATAAAGTAGAAAAAATACTTAAAGAAATTAGTAATATAATTCCAATTCATATAATGGTTGGGAATCATGACTTGTTTAACAAAGGTACTAATGAGGTTAATTCTGTTAGGTTGTTCTCATACATGTCAGATAATATTTTTGTTTATGAGAAAACAACTACTATAGATTATAATGGTCTAAAATTAGTATTGATGCCGTGGGTTGAGAAAAGAGCGGATATGATTTCGGAAATAGACAAAAATTTTGGTGACTATCTATTTTGTCATTCAGATTTGAATGGGTGTAAAATGCATTTGACCTCGGCGGCACATAGAAATTCTGATAAAATAGATGTTGGAGAATTTAAAAAATATAAAAGAGTTTTTTCTGGTCATGTGCATATCCGACAGATAGAGAATAACTTTGAATTTATAGGATCTCTTTATCAAATGGACCGCAATGATTTTGGTGATCAAAAGGGTATTACTGTCCTTGACTTATCAACCGAATCAACTGAGTTTTACCCAAATACATATTCACCGGTTTTTAAAAAAATCTATATTAGAACTCAAGAAGATATTGAATCATTGGAATTAGTATCAACTAAAGATTATATTGACCTATTTATATCAAATTCACTACTTATTAATAATAGGAAATTGAGAAGAAAGTTAGAGATGATGTTAGAGTCTGGTAACTTTGCATCAGTAGATTATATTGATGATTTAGTTTTAGAAAGTGGTGAAGTTAAATCTGTGATTGATGAAATTACAGAAGAGGAGTTGAATAATGGAGTAGTTCCATCTATTCAATTAGAATATACTGATTTAATCAGACAATATATTAATTCACAAAAATATGAAAGTGAGAAAATCAAAAATGGTGTATTACAAGAATTTAATGAAATTGCTAGAATATATGATGAAGGATATAAAGAAGTTTAATTAGTCTACTCCTCTCATTTTTTTCAAATTCTTTTCAACTAAATCGAGAATATATTTTTCAGACTTTCCATCTTCAGCATGGAGTCTACACCAATTCAAAGCAGATTCGGCTAATTTTGGATTTTCGAATCTAACTGTTTTTCCCAATTTTTTAAAATATAGCTCATCTCCTGCGCAACTTATTTCAACACCATTAACTTCAATTTTTTTGACATCTCTTGATGATTCGAATGATTTTGTGTATTGACTGAATCTTCTAATATTTTCCATTTTCTTCTTTTTTTTTTATTTAGAATAGTTTGGTGTTCTACCACCACCACCATGTGACCCTTCTTTTTCTGCTTTTCTTTTTCTAGATACTGATGCTTTCTTTTGTTTCTTTGACATTTTTGAAGCAACTCTAACTTTTCTGCATTTAGGATAACCACCTTTACTAGTATCAGACCTTCCACAAGGTGGGTGTGAACCATCTTTATTAGTTTTTGAAATATCTACCCACTTCTCTTTGAACCATTTGTCTAGTCCACCGTGAGAATCTTTATAAGGCTTTTCTTCATTGATAAAATCTTCAAATAGGAGTAGATGTTCCATTATTTCTTCTTCTTTCTTTTTACTTTTGCTTTTCTCCAAGTACCACCTTTTTTCTTATATCTTTTTGCAGCACCACCATTAGCATAAGCTGATGGATATACATCATAGGTATTTCTAGCCCAAGCTTTACAGGCTGCCCACAAAGATGGGTTGTTTGGTACATTTTTTTCAACAATGAGATATTCTTGAAAATCCTCAAATAATAATAAATGGTTCATAATCTATATATTATTTTTTAAGGGGGAAAATTTACCTAAATTAATTATCCAAAGGCAATTCTACAAGTAGTAGAAGCTACTCTTATATACAAACTAGCGCCATCAAACCATAGGTCACCATCTATTGGTGAAGAAACTGATGCTCCCGCTACCAAATTAAAGTGTGGTCTTACTGTTGAAGCTGACGCTACTATCATACTTGGAACAATGACACGGTCACAAGTATTACTAAATGATAGTCCACGACCTGCAATAATTACAGTATTATTAGAACTGTTTTGTAGTGTATTTCCACACCCACCAATTATCGCAGATTGGGTTGAAGAGTTAACCGAATTTATGATACCACTCACAATTGAGGAACCTTTGGTGGTGCAAAGTGAGTTACAACACCCACCAATTATGATTGAATTGTAAGAATTAGTTGTAATACGGTTATTGCATCCAGATATTATAGATGAATTCAAAACACATGAATTTATACAGTTACATACTCCACCAACAAGACCACTGTTAAAAGAGTAGGTATGAATTATATTTTTATTTCCTGCGAATATTGTATTTTGATTAGAAAAATTTCTAATAGTATTACAAGATCCACCCATTATATTAGAAGCTCGTGCACAAGCACACATTATATTACAAATACCATTTACAATTGTAGAGTAATTTGAATCGCTATTGATAATATTACATCTACCACCTTCAATTGATGTGTTACAAGAAAAGACCGGACCGATACAATTTTCATATCCACCCAAAATGACAGAACATCCTTGATTACATATCCAACTATTCTTGCTCGCAATAATAGTACTAAAAACACTAGAGCAAATTATATTATTATTTCCACTAATTATTGATGAATTACAAGAACTTACATTAATTGTGCTGTTGGAAACTTTTAAAATATTAGGTGTTGAATCAAAAGTGAAAATACTACTCGATGTAATGCCAGTTCCTGTTCCAAATCCAACCTCGGTATCACTTAGTATAGTAGAACCCGGCGGCCCGCTTGGTCCTT
>Ga0114976_10000421_pt1 | contig 26379 bp, 13 predicted proteins | sample S_130805_EF_Meta_FD_87319 | JGI IMG/M metagenome (GOLD analysis project Ga0114976, IMG submission 87319) | Freshwater microbial communities from Lake Simoncouche, Canada to study carbon cycling - S_130805_EF_MetaG | ecosystem: Environmental > Aquatic > Freshwater > Lake | place: Lake... | reverse complement strand
GCTCGTCGTTGACCCAACCAAACTGCCAACCGTCTGATCATAGCCGCCAATATCAAGCGTATTGGTCCCGCTATTAAGACCTTCACTCCCGATATTGAGATTGAGGCTCGAGTTCCAGGCGTTGGCCACGCCGGTTCTCAACTGGCCTGTCCACCGGATATTCAGAGTCCCCATGGTATTGCCAGCCACATTGAGGGCCGTCCAGCCGGGGCCATTGACCTCCAAAGCGCCCGTGCCGATGTTGATCGGGCTGCCCGATATGGTGAGGAGATTCCCGGAGGCGGCCGAGTTTTCATTGGTTAGAATAAAATTCTGGTTGGCATCGGCGGTCACGCCTCCGGTGAGCGTGAGATTGCCGCTCGCCAACCAAATGCCAGGTCGGTTGGCGCCAGTGATGTTGATGGCGCCGGAGAGGGTGTTGCTACCCGAAATGCTTCTTAGCATGTTGATGTTACCCCCCGCACCCGTCGAAAGGGTGATGGCCTCGGACACCGCGACGCCGCCGCTGATCTGCAATCTCGTGGTGGTTCCCGAGACAGTGGTGCCGTTGCCTGCGCCCGTGGCCCCAAGCGCGTTTGCGTTGGAGATTGTCAGGTTGCCGGCGCTGACCGTTGTGATACCGGTGTAGGTGTTGTTTCCGGAAAGCGTCAGCGTGCTGCTTGTGCCGTTCATGGTCAGCGAGCCAGCACCGGTGATGTTGCCGCTTAAGGTCTGAGTGGCGGAACTGGCGTAGATGAATGCACTGCTGTTTGAAAGTGTGATCGCGTTTGCATATGTGCCGGAATTGAGCCGCCCGGCGCCGCCGATCTGAAGCGTTCCGGCCGTGACATCGGTGTTGCCGGTATAGGTGTTCGTGCCGGAGAGGGTAACGATGCCGCCGGCCTGAGCTTTCACGATCAGATTGTTGCTGCCCGAGATGACCCCGCTCACAGTCAGGTTGCCGCCACCGCTGCCAACGCCGATCGTCGAAGTGGAATTGAGAGATACCGACCCGTTCCAGGTGTTGGAGGTGCCGTCGTTGACAAAGAGAGCGCCGTCCGTGGTCGGGCCAAACCCACCGAGTTGCAAGCTCCCGCCGACACTGATCGTGACCCCGCCGCTCAACTTGATGGCCGAGGCATTGCCATACGAGGCTATGCGAAGGGTCGGCGAGCCAGTCAATGCATTGTTGCTGGCCAACTCCAAAACACCCGAGGCGAAATATGTGTCGTTCATGTTGGTGTTATTGCCGGAAAGTTTGAGCGTGCCACCGCCCAACAGTGTGAGACCGCCGCCGAAGTTCGTGTCCCCGGTGATGGCAAGGGTGCCGCCGGAAGTCACATTGGCATTATAATTGATATTGAGTCCGTTGCCGTTGATGGTGAAGGTGCCTGATCCCGCCGTGTATTTCAAATCGGTGGCATATACGGAACCCGAAATCGTGGCGCTGCCGGCGCTGGTAAATAGAGCGGTGTTGGTTTTTGAAGCCCACGGGGTGCCAGTGACGCCAGACCAGTTGGTGGCGGTCGTGTCCCAAGTAGCGCCGCTGGATCCGGTCCAGGTGCCGTTGGCGGCGTAGGCCGTCGGGAAGGCAAAGCAGACCAGGGCGAGGAAGCTGCAGCAGATCAGAAGTAATGAAAGGCAGCGTTTCGGGAGAAAAGTATATTGAGAGATAGGGGCCATGGATTGGGAGTAACTGGAACAAAATTTAGCCTGCCTAATGATAATTCAATTGCAATTTTATAAAAAAAAATTGTGCTTTTTGAATTTGAAAAAAAGGGGGATTATAAAAACAAGCCGTTCCAAAACACGGAATGGGGACTCTTGATATATTTTTTTTCAATGACCCGCAACTTGCGGAACCTATGCCTTGCTTTTGGATTCGGTGGCGTGGCGGAACTTGCGCGGAGTCATCCCGGTGGCCTCGTGGAAGACATTGTTGAAGTAGCTTGCCGAGCTGAATCCGCAGGCTTTGGCCACCTGGTTCACCGGCAGACTGCCTGTGACCAGCAAGGATTTGGCCTTGTCGATGCGGGAGCGGGCGATCTCCTCGATAATCGAGCGCTGCAGATGCTGGCGGAAGCGCTGGCTCAGCGCGTGGTGAGGGATGCCGGCATGGGAGGCGACTTCCTCGACCGGCAGCGTCCGTCCGGCATTGGTCCAGATGAAGCGCAACGCCATGGCTACTTGCAGGTCGGGCACGGCAATGATGTTGGTGCTTCGACGGGCCACCACGCCGGAGGGAGGGACGATCATCCGCGCGCGCCGGGGGGCCTGGCCCTGCATCACCTGAGCCAGGAGCGCCGCCGCCTCGTAGCCGAACTGCTCGAAGTTCACATCGACGCTCGAGAGGGGCACCGGCGCATGCTCGCAGGTCAGCTCATCGTTGTCGGCGCCCAAGATGGCCGCTTCTTCGGGCACCTGCAGCCCCAACTCCAGTGCGCACCGCATCGCATGCACGCAACTGACATCGCTTGGCGCAAAGATCGCCACTGGTCGCGGCATCTTTTTCAATGCTGCCTCGATCGGGTCGTGCAGGCTGGCTGCCTTGAGCGAATTGCCGATCCAAGCCTTCTCCACCATGCCCGCCTTGCCTCGCAGTGCGGACTCGAACCCCTTGAGCCGATCCCGATAGGAGGAGCTTGTTTTTTTGCCGATGCACAAGAAATTCCTGAACCCCAGAGATAGGAAATATTCCGCAGCGATGCGACCGCAGGCGACGCTGTCCAGCAGCACCCGGGGGCAATCCCCCATCAAGCCCTCGTCGGCATAGCTGAGGGCCACTGTCGGCACCTTCAGCGATTTAAGAAAGCGGGACGACTCACGCTGGGGGCGGATGAGACAGAGCAGGCCAGTGAAAACCATGGCCGCCTCGTCCTCCTCGAGCAGCCCGAAGAGCTCGTGGTCAAGCTGGTCTTGAGGCTTACCTGCCTCCACTTGGGTCTTGTGACTCTGGGCGTAGTCGAAGAGCAACGCCCATTCCTTTTCCCGGGCAAACCGGGAAATTCCCTTGAGAATCCGCGGCTCATGCCAGTCGAGCAAGACCCCCACGGTTTTCTTGGCAGGCCCCTTGGGTTTGGAAAGTCTCATGGGGGGAGAATCTCGCAAAAGGACCACCGGGAGAAAAGTCCAAACTATGTAAAAAGCTCAATATTTATTTTAATAATTGCAATTGATGGCGAGGTCTACTGTGGACAGAATCCGCATCAAGTTTTCTCCTCCACACCTCCAACACCACAGCATGCCAACATCTCAATATACGAAAAAAGCACCTCCATTCGCTACTGGTGGCCAATCAACTGCATTCACGCTCATCGAGTTGTTAGTGGTGATCGCGATCATTGGGGTGTTGGCAGCACTTATTTTTCCGGCAATCGGTAAAGCCAGAGCCGGGGCCCAGAGCGCCCGCTGCGTGAGCAACCTTCGCCAGTTGGGATCCGCATTTGCGCGCTATCTGCCAGAGAACAACTACACCATCCCCTACTACGCGGTTAATGGGCCTGATTATACCTGGCTGAACTATCTTGATAAAAGCAATACAGGCATCCCGTCGAGCGGCGGAGCGGCGGTCTGCCCGGCTGCGCTGCCAGGCAAATACAAAGACAAATATTCTATTTACGGGATCGACACTACGGGCGGCACTTGGGGGAGTTATCCGTCGCCGGATGGTTCGGGGACAGTTAATGCCTGCACCTTGCGTCTTGACCCGCGAATTGTCGATCGCCCCTCCAAGCGCATCCTGCTGGCGGATTCGATGGTTAGAAGCAAGACGGCGTGGAATGCCAAGAACCAGTTGGGCTTCATTAAGATCACCTCCGCCCCATCCTCGGGGGACGAGGGGGCGATGCATTTTCGGCATCCGGGAGGGAAAGCCAATTTTCTCTTTTTAGACGGCCATGTGAGCGCCATGAACCCGGATGAGCTCAAGACGCTGGTGAAGGAGGAATACGGATACAGCGGCCCAATCCGCTACATGGATGCCAACTACCAGGAGATCACCCGATAAGACGGCCCGAACCTACTGGGAGAAAAATCAATACAATGAATACAATAAATACAATGAATCATTACTTAAATAACCCCTCAAGCCGCTCCGGCGGCATCCTCTTTCGCCTACTTTTGTCGCAAGGGATTATGTCTGCGGCCCTTCTTTTGTGCGCCGGAATGTCAAAGGTCACAGCGGCCGAGTTGCTGCGCAACGGAGCCTTCGATCCAGCAGGCGCAAGCGTGCAAACCGGCGGGGTGACGGCGGGGAATGCCCCAAACGGGTCATGGTCGATTTATGTGGAAAAGAGATTTGGCGACAAAATGGCGGTCGCGTTGGATTCAGCGGTCGGTCATCTCGCGCCTGGCGCTTTCCGGATGAGCCCGGAGACCAACCTGAATGCCTCGGCCACCGTGCATCAGTCGCTTCCAGTGGTTGCAGGACAGACATACGAACTGAAAGGATGGGTGATGGGCAAGAACCTCGCCGGTGCCAGTATCAAGGCCGGCATCCAGGCGGAATTCCGGCAAGCCGATGGCAAGTTCATCGGCAAGGAGGTGCTCACCATTCTGGATGAGAAGACACCTGCTGGTGAGTGGCGTTCTGGAACATTACGCGTAAAGACGCCGGAAGGGGCAAAAGGACTCACCTTCGCTGCCTGGGGCATTTTTAAGAGCTATCCGGAAAATGCACTCGCCCCGGAAATTTACTTCGACGATTTCTCGTTGACGGGCGGGGAGCGTAAGGAATACGGCGCGTCTTTACCCGGCGGCGAAGGTCTCGGCCTCTGGTGGTGCGACAACATGCGTAAGATCATGCGCGACCAGCCGGTTCCCAAAGCTGCTACCGCTGAGGTGACGGTCGAGGCGGCACGCAACGAATTCGAGCCCTTCCAGATCTGCCTCCGTCCCAATGAAGAGCTGCGCGGGGTGCGTTTTGAGACGCTGGGCGCACCGCAGGGCGTGACCCTCGATTTTTTCCAGCAGGAATATGTGCCAGTGCTCAAACCGATGGATGAATGGGGCGAAGCGGCCGACTATCCCGACCCGCTCGTGCCGGTGGAGGGTCCGTTGACCTTGGCCGCCGGACAGAACCATCCGTTCTGGATCGACCTGAAAGTCGGGGAGAAAGTTTCCCCTGGAGAGCATGCGTTCAAGGTGATGCTTCATCGCGATGGAGCCGAGCCGGTTGCGATCCCTATCCGGCTGAAAGTTCAACCCTTCACTCTGCCGGTTGCGACGACGGTCCGCACCGCGTTCGGGGTGGATGTCTGGCCAAAGTGGCATGGCGACCTGAGCACGGAGCAACTCAAGACGGTCTGGAAGAAATACCTGACCACGCTGACCTCGCATCGGTTGGCGCCGGTGATCACCTTCACCTACGGCGCCTTCCCGTGGAAACCGAAGGTGCTCTCGGCGGATCCGGCGACCGGCGTTGTGACCTGCGATTTCAGCGCCTTTGACGAGATCATGGGCTTCGTGCTCGACGAGAACCACGCCAACTCGTTCAGCCTGCACCTGCAGTCGCCCCCGGAACTGGTGGCCATGGGGAAGGAACGGAACTGGGATGCCGCACAGACGGCGAAGGTGAAACTCGCCTATCAGCGGGCGCTGGTGGCGCATGTGCAGGAGAAAGGCTGGCTGGAGAAGTGCTACCTCTACGCCTACGACGAACCGACACCGGACCACTACGCTCAGCTGGTGGCCGATCTGCAACGGATTCAAACGGAGGTGCCCGGTTTGCGGCGGCTGGTCGCCTTCAACAACAGCATGGCGCCCAACGAGCAGTTCAAAGGCCAGGTGGACATCTGGGTGCCTGGCATTGCCAAGCTCGATTTATGGGAAGCCGCCCAGGCCCGCCGGCGTGGAGACCAGGTCTGGTTCTATGTCTGCCTCGGCCCCCTTGCGCCTTATCCGAACCTGTTCATCGATCATCCTTCCACCAGCCACCGAGTCCTGCCGTGGATGGTGGCGCAGTTCAACCTCGACGGCTTCCTTTATTGGAACACAACCTGGTCCAAGTTTACCAATCCTTGGAAGGAAGCGATGACCCGTGACGAGAAGCCGAATGAGTTTAGGAAGATCAGTCACTATGCGAACGGGGACGGGTTGCTGCTTTATCCGCCCGTGAAAGAGCCGGCCACGGCACCGGTGCTTGCCGGGCCGGTGCCGTCGATCCGCCTGAAGATGATGCGTGAGGGGTTGGAAGATACTGAGTATCTAACGCTCATGCGGCAGCGCTCCAAAGGGGAGGAGGCCTTGCGTCTCGGCGGCAACCTGGTCCATGGCACAAGCGCCTTCGAGTTGAATCCAGCACATTATCAGCAGGTGCGGCGCGAACTGGCCGAGGCGATCGTCCAGGCGGGGGATGTGCCGGAGGAAAAGGCGCAGCAGAAGTCCGCCGACAAACAATCCTGGATGCCCGGTTTCCTGAAGAAGCTGTTGGGCAATTAATGCGGGCCAGTGCTTCGCAATCATGAGCAACGATCAGAAATCTCCCCTCCCATCCACCCACCTCCTCCGCTCCCGCCGCCCGGCGGCCGACTTCCTGGAGGCGTTTCCTCTCGGCAACGGGCGCCTGGGGGCGATGATACCAGGGGTGCCGGAGTATGAGCGGATCGCTCTCAATCATGAAAACCTCTGGCGCGGCAAGCACCGGCATCAGCGGGTGCAGGCCGTGCCCGCCGACCGTTTGGCAGAGATCCGGGCGGCCATCTTTTCTGGCGACTACGCGCGTGGCCACGAGCTGTGCACGCGCTACCTGAGCGGGCCACCCTTTGATGCGGGGGATCTGAGCGGGGTGCAGCCTTATCAGCCGCTGGCCGATTTGCACATCGAGGTCCCTTCGGCTGCGGGTGTCACCGCCTGCGAAAGGACGCTTTGCCTGCGGCAGGCGCTCTCGACGCTGCGTTATGCGGAGGGTGAGGTGTGCCACACGCGAGAGATGTTTATTTCGGTGCCGCATCAGGCAATGGTAGTGAGGTTGCGCGAGGAAAACCCGGGAGGACTGAGCTGCGGACTCTGGCTCGATCGCGTGGCCGACGAGGAATGCACCGTGCGCCGCTGGGCGGAGGGAAACCGCTTCGGCTTGTCCGGACGCTTCGTCGAGGGAGTCGGCTTTGCCGTCGAGGGCCAGGTGCTCTCGCATGATGGAACCTTGAGCGTGGATGACAAGGGTCGCCGCCTACGGATTGATGGGGCGAAGGAAATCGTTTTCGCCATGACCAGCGCGGTCGATTTGGATTGGCCGTTTCCATTCAGCCAGCCCGATCCGGAAGACTGGTGCAGCTGCCAGCTCGACTCGATTGCGGGTCTCGGCTTTGACGAATTGTTCCGGGCCCATGTCGAGGAATACGAGCCGCTTTATCACCGCTTCCAACTGGAGTTGGAGGGCTCCCCGGAATTGGAGGAACTCCCCGTCGAAGAGCGCCAGCAACGGCTGCGCGATGGAGGGAGCGACCCGGCCCTTTTTGCCCTGCACCACAACTACGCGCGCTATTTGCTGCTCTCCAGTTCTCGCGCCTGCGATCAGCCGGCCAACTTGCAGGGTATCTGGAGCGAGGAAGTCCGCCCGCCCTGGAACTGTTACTTCAGCACGGACATCAATCTCGGCATGAATTACTGGCCGGCGGAGGCCTGGGGCTTGCCGGAATGTGTCGACCCGCTGTTCGCCCTGCTGGAACGCCACCGGGATGGTGCCGAGCGCGCCGCGCGCGACTACTACGGCTGCCGTGGCACGCACTATTTCACCGGCGACATCTGGCAGATGCATTACATGCCCGCCGCCGACTGGGATATCTGGACCGGCACGGGCGCGATGATGGCGCTCCATTATTGGTGGCGATTCGAGTATTCGCAGGATCGGGAAGTGTTGCGTCATAAGGTGTATCCGTTCCTCAAGGGGATGGCGGCCTTCTACCAGGATTTTCTGGTGCGCGATCCTTCCGGGTTTCTCGTGGCTTGTCCGACCCAGTCGCCGGAGAACGCCTTCAAGGGCGGTGGCACCACCGACACGCCGAGTTACTGCTACGGGGCCACCATGGACACGCTGCTCGTGCGCGAAGTGCTGTCGCATTGCCTTGAAGCAAGTCGCCTGCTGGGAGTGGACGAGGATCTGCGGCCGGTCTGGGAGCGCATCGTGTCGGAGCTCCCGCCTCTCCGGGTTGGTGCGCAAGGGCAGTTGCAGGAATGGATCGAGGACTTCGATGAGCTGGAGCCGGGGCACCGGCATCTCTCGCACCTTTACGGCGTGTTCCCGGGCGACAGCCTGCGGGACGAAACAGCCCTGCAAAACGCGGCCAAAGTTTCGCTGAAAAAGCGCATCGAGCACGGCGCCGGACGCGAAGGCTGGAGCCTCGCCTGGGCGGCCTGTTTGCAGACCGCGTTTCGCGATCGACACGGTGCGTATGAAAGTTTGCGCCATCTCATCGCCGATTGCTCCAGCGCGAGCCTGCTCGATTTGCATCCGGTCACCCCGTGGCACTCGGCGAGGTATCTGCGGCGGCGCGACCGGTCCCGCGAGCCAGCTTGCGCGTTTCAGATCGATGGAAACTTCGGCGGAGCGGCGGCGATGCTCGAACTGCTTGCGCAGTCACGGCACGGGCGGATCGATCTTCTACCCGTTTTGCCCGAGCAATGGTCCTCCGGACGCGTCGCGGGATTGCGCCTGCGTGGCGGCGTCGAGCTCAGCATGTGCTGGCGCGAAGGACGCTTGGTCGAGGGACATCTCCAAGGCAAGCCCGGCGGCAAGTTTCAGGTTCGCCTGCCGGAGGGAGCTTACGAAGCCTGCACAGGTCCGTCAGGTTCGCAGAAGAATGTTCCATTCGATGGTGCGGCGGGCATTTTCTGGGAAGCGGAACAACCCTTAACCATTCGTTTTGGGGAAGTCCTGATCGGGAGGACTGAACTATGAAGCCGGTCGACTTGGAGCCGGATTCTTCGGTTGCCCCCCCATCGGAGAAGCACCCGCTATTTTATGTCGGCACGCTGGTCTATTCAAAGGCGGGCTTGGCCTGGCTCTTCATGTGGCTGCTGTGGGGGGATTTTTGTTTTACGCTCATGGAGACGGTGGTCCCGAGCATCGTGCCGCTGCAACTCAATGAGCTGAAAGCTCCCAATTGGGTTGTGGGTTTGGTCCTCATGACAATCCCTGGAATCTTGAATGTGGCGTTGAACCCAATCATCAGCACCGCCAGCGACCGTCACCGTGGGCGCTTTGGGCGGCGCATTCCGTTCATGCTCTTCACGGTGCCATTCGTCTCGATGGCGCTCTGCGTGATGGCCTTTTCCACGGAACTGGGCGGATGGCTGCACGGGGTGATCGGCCAATCGACGGGGTGGAGCGCGGCGGCGGTCACCGTGGGTGTCATCGCAGTCGCGATGGGGTTCTTCAAATTCAGCGACATGTTCGTCAACACGGTCTTTTGGTATTTCTTCAACGATGTCGTGCCGCAGAATGTTATGGCCCGCTTTCTTGGTCTGTTTCGGGTGGTTGGGGCCGGGGCTGGTGCCATTTACAGCTATTTCCTCTACCAGTATGCCTTGAGCCATCTGCGCCTAATTTTTCTCTGCGTGGCGGGCTTGTATTTTGTCGGCTTCGGACTGATGTGCCTCATGGTCAAGGAAGGGGAGTATCCTCCCACGGAAAAACTGGCGAAGCGGCGCGGCGACTTCCTTGGCATGGTCAAGGCGTATGCGCGGGAGTGTCTTCAGCACCGGATCTACCGCTATTTTTTTCTCGGCAACATGTTCTGGAACTTGGCCGGCGCTTGTGGGATTTTCGGCGTCTTTCTCAACTTGTCCTTGGGTCTCACGCTGCAGCAGATCGGCACCATCTCGGCCGCCGTGGGCGTGGCCAATCTCATCCTCACCTACCCGGCCGGGGCGCTCGCGGATCGCCACCACCCGCTGCGTGTCATGCTTTGGATCAAAATGGGCCTCTTGGTTATCGCACCGTTGAATTTCATCTGGCTTTTCACGCACTTCACACCGCAATGGAATTTTAAGATTCTCATCGCATTGCAAGTGGTGAACCTGCCATTGAACATGATCTATGTCGCCGTGGGCATTCCAATGTATATGCGAATCCTGCCCAGGGAACGCTACGGCCAGTTCTCCTCATTCAACGCGATCTGTATTTCCGGCGCTGGAGCCTTGGGAGGCCTTCTGGCCGGCGGCTTCATTGACCTGATGCGTCAGGCATTCCCCGATGCGATCTGGGGCAAAGACTACTGCTACCGAATGATCCCCGCCTGGAACCTGCCTTTTCTTCTCCTTGGATTTTTTTTCATGCTGCGACTCTACCGCACCTGGAAGGAACTCGGCGGCGATACCGGCTATGTCCCGCCCGGGTCTACCCTTGACGCCTTAGGGGCTGAATCCGGGCAGCCAGAAACACAGGCGACAAGCAAACATTAGATTCCGCGAATGACCATCCAGCACACCACCCAAGCCTTTCACCTTCGCCCCTTCACCAAGCGCAAGCGGCTCTCCGCGCCGCGCGTCAATCACGACGAGGAGATGTTTCCCTATCACCCCGCGCCGGGCGTGCCGAAGCATCTGCAGCCGATCCACCGCAACCTGTGGACATCGGCATTTCCTTACAAGAAGGCGATGGATTATCCAGGCCACTTCGAAGTGCAGGAGTTGCCGGTGGTGCGCTTGGAGGATGAGTTTGCACGGGTCACGGTGATGCCCTCGATCGCCGGACGGGTGATGGAGATCTTCGACAAAAAGCTGAACCGCCAACTCCTCTGGACGCCACCAAGTCTTCCGCTCGCCAACCTTTCGCTCTCCGGTCCCTGGAGCATCGGCGGCATCGAGTTCAATCCCTTCCGCTACGGCCACAATGTGCACGGCATCTCGACGATCGAGACCCGCAAGGTGACGCTCGCCGACGGCCGCGAGGCCATCGCGATGGGTGCGTTCGACGAACTCTTCGGCTGCGGCTGGGAAGTCATCCTCACGCTGGAAAAAGGAACGCTGGTCTCGCGCATGACCATCACCAATCACTCCGGCAAAGACCAACCATGTCTCTACTGGTGGACCTGTATTGCCGTGCCGCAGCAGTGGCGAGACCGCGTGATGATGGCTCCGGGCGAGTTCCTGCATCATGCGATGTTCCGCCAGGGTTATGAATTTCATCAATGGCCGATGGTGCATGGCGTCGATTGGTCGCAGTGGTTGCATCAGCACGAAGTGGTCTCGGGTTATCTCGCCAACACCGCCTCCGACTTCATGGGTTATACCAACGAGAAAGAAGGTTGGAGCTTCGTGCACCGCGCCGACCGCAATATCTGCAAGGGTCGCAAGCTCTGGTCGCTCGGAAGCCAGGGGGTGCACCAAACTTTTTGGCAGTTGCTCGCCGAGCCCAACTGGGTGCCATACGCCGAGATTCAATGCGGCCTGCTGCCGACCCAACCCGACACGGGCATTCTCAAGGCCGGCGAGAGCATCAGCTGGACCGAATCGTTCTGCGGTGCGCACGGTTCATCGACCGCCGCCGACTACGCGCAGAATTTCGCTGCCTTCGAGCAACGCGGTATCGAAAAGACCGGCAAGGACTGGGCGGCCTGGAATGACGCCGACTTCTGGCGGATCACGAAATCCGAAACACTCATCGCCGAAGACGAACGCCTCGCGATTTCCAGAAAGCTCATCCTCACCGGCAAGCTCGATGAGAGCGAAATTTCGCGCGCGATCGAACTCGGTTGGGTCGGCGGCGATGAATGGATCCGTTTGCTTTCGGAAAAGGAAAACGAACTCACCGACGATGCGCGTCTGGCGCTGGCCGTGGCATTGATCAATGCCAATGAACCCGCCCAAGCGCGTGACTTGCTCACCGGGATTGTAGGCATAGGCGGAGAAACGGCGGCCTACGCGAACCATTTCCTTGCGCAGCTCTCGGAGAACGAAGGCAAGGCTGCCGAGGCCTTGGAGCAAATCCGCCGCTCGGTCGGCGAAGCTTATGCCGATACCCATCTCATCTCGACAGCCGATCAGATGCTCTCGCGCATGGGACGGCATGAGGATCGCAAAGTCCTCTGGCAAAATGCTTCGGCCGAGACCCGCGCCACCGACGACTGCCGCCTTGCGCAGGCCAACCTTGCGTTGCTTGATAGCGACTGGAAATCCGTGCGCACGCTGCTTAAGGAGCCGCTGCTGAGCATCGCCGAAGGCGCAAGCACCGCATGGTTTCTTTACAAGGAATCGTTCTTCGGCGAGTTCGCCGAGCTTTGCGGCAAAGGGGAGTTTCAGGCCGCGCTCGACATCCTCGCGCGCGGATCGGAAGCCGCGCCGCAGTTTGGCATTGGCCGCCAGGAAGAGCGGCAGAATGTCGATTTCCTTTTTTATCGTTACCAACTTTGCAAACAGCAGGGCTGGGACTACCTCGCCTCCGCCTTTGCCAACATGATCCTGCTCGAGCCTGAGTATCCCGGCTCGCCCGAGGCACTTTATGTCCTGCGCGTGGCGTTGGCAGAAAACGATCCGACCGCCGCCGCGCGCCGCGAAAAGATCGAGGCATGGAATCGCGACGCCGATCCCGAATGGGCAAAATACCAACCACTGCGTTGGGCGCTGTCCCGCCATGTGCTCGACGGCTCGATGGATGTTTGGGAGAAACTGCAACCACACCCAATCTTCGGAACCCGCAGCCTATTCGAGTTAGAAAATTAACAAACAAGAAAACACACCCAATAAACAACCACTGCAAATCAAAACCATCAATCCAACCTATTATTGTTGAATCTATGAGAACAAAAACCAAACTGTCAGCATTCGTCGCATTCTCCCTACTCAGTCCGATCCTGTTTACCATGGCGCCCAAAAGCGTGTCGGGACAAACGCCCGCATCCGGTGTCGCGAAGCCGGCGGAGAGCCGCCTCCTGGACGGCGCGCTCGATCCCTCCGCGTGGATCGTTCCTGACAAGGAGGGAGAAGTCCAGTCAGCGGAGGTGACATCTCCCGATGGAGGAAACGCCATCGTTTTCCATGTGCCGGTGGACTACGAGAGAGGGCAAGCTGATCACCCTGTGGGCTGGCCTCGGATGATTTTGGACCTCAAAGGAGAGAATTCCAATTGGAGCGGATGGAGCGCATTTGAATTAATGATAATGGCACGCACATCGCGTCCCGACAATTTCAAACTCATCGCCACGCTGATCATCGGAAGCCGTCCAAATCAGCTTAGCCACAACATTGTGCTTCCGGCCCAAGGGGAGTGGATGAGCGTGAAGGTGCCGATGGATGAAATTAAGGCTGCGGGAGTCGATGTAGGAAGCGTCCCTCAAATCCGGGTTAGCGTGGGAGAATCTGATTATGACGACGAGGAGGTTCTTAATCTCACTTTGGGCGGGTTCCGGCTCATCCGTTAACGAAAACAGAGGCTCAAGATCATGGAGAATCCATGGAATCCTTTATGAAAAATATAATGATTAAACAAACGGCCTCGACCACGCTGTGCGCAATCCTGACGTTGGCGGCTATTCCTGCCATCGCGACTGCGGAGGCGGCGGAATCGTCCCGGACAAGCTGGTGGAGTTGGCTGCCATGGTCCGGTGGCGCGGAAAATACCGAACCACAAACCTCCGTTGCGCCAGCAAAGCCTTTCTTGTTCGATTTCGGCACGAAAACTTCGGCTTTGGCGGAGGGTTTTACAGCCGTCACGCCGGACACTGTGTGGTCGCCCGAAGCCGGATTCGGTTGGGTGGACAAACCGGCGCTCACCGCTGTTGAGAAGGCCGATCTGACCAAGATCAAAATTCAAAAACGCATGATGACAGTCCCTCACACGAGTGACGCTTTTGAAGCGTTTCCTGTCTTCCTCAATGCGCTCAGCGAGGATCATGTCTCCGGAAACTCCAGTGCCATCTTTCGCGTAGCCGCCCCAAAGGGCGCCTACAAGGTCTGGATCCTGCTCGGTTCGCCCGGTGGTGGAGGAGCGAGTCGCCCGAATCGCTATGTCGTATGGGATACCCGCATCGCCTGCGGCCAAGCGCAATGCGCCGCCACCTTTCCCGGCGAAGACGAGGCCCGCGTGCTGACGATGGATGTTGTCTCCGATGGCACGCTCGATTTCGACATCAGCACCCGCAACCGTTGGCTCCTCAATGGCATGGCCATCGTGCCGGCGGCGCAGTGGGAGTCGGTCAAGCGTGATAAACTGGCCCGTTACGAGCAGGACATCTTTCTCCTGCCTGAACAGGAGTGGGCCAAGTGGACCAAGACCGAGCACGAGGAGAAGAACCCGATGCCGGAGTTCACCAAGGAGGAACTCGACCGCGGGCTGGTCACCTACACCCGCAGCTACATCTCCAACATCTGGCCGAACACCGCACCGCTGCGCGCGGAGATCGACGCCCCGGTCCGCGCCTTTGCCACGCCCGGTGAATACGAGCCGCTCAACTTTGCCATCCTGCCGCTGCGCGATCTCAAGGATGTGCGCGTGCAATTCTCCGACCTGAAAAGCAAGGATGGTCAAAGCATCAATGCCACATCGATCGACACGCGCTTCGTCAAATACATGTGGACGCGGCCGAACTACAATTATCTCTACACTACCTACCGTGCGCCGGATGTCCTGATGCCGATGGTCCCGAGCGATCTGACAAAGGAGGAGAACTTCCGCGTCTGGGCGACCGTCCGCGTCAATGAGTTCACGCCGGCTGGAATCTACAGCGGGAAAGCCGAAATTTTCTCCAGAGAGAAGAAACTCCACGAGGTGCCGGTAGAACTGAGCGTCCTGCCTTTCACCCTGGAGAAAGACCGGGGCATCACCTATGGCATGTATTACGATAATCCTAATCCTGTCAGCGATATGGCTCGGGCGAAGGATGCTTTTTCCCGCGAGTGGTTTCGTGGCAAGGCGGAAAAGGAAATCCGCGACATGGTTGAGCACGGCATGAACGGGGTAACCTGGCTTCTTCGTTGCAAAAAGAACCAGTGTGGCGATGTCGAGTTTGAATTTGGCGCATTGGCCGCGCAGATCGATGTAGTCCGGCGCGCCGGGTTAAGCGACCGGCCAATGCCGCTGTCTTTGTGGGCAGTGCCTATTCTCTTCGACAAATACAATATTCCGCGGCCCGGACATGGCCTTAAGAATCTCAAAATGCCTCCACAGGCCTTCTTTGATGAGATCACCAAGCTGATCGAGCTCATCGAGGCCGAGCGCAAGCAGAGAGGGTGGCCCGAGTTTCTCTACTACCCGATGGATGAGGCCGAGCCTTTGAATTCCCCCGATGTGGTTCCCTTCATGGTGAAGCTCATGGAGTCGATCAAGAAGGTGCCCGGCGTCCGCACCTACATGACTGGCGACCCGGTCAATGAGCGGGGCGGACCGCCGTGGGATCCGGTCTATCCCTACATCGATGTCTGGTGCAACCAGCCCTTCAAGCCCGACTACGAAACCATCAAGGCGAAATCTGGCCCCTATAAAGATGCGGAACATTGGTGCTATCCGAACCATGTCTGCGGCGAGCATGACCACACACGGAACATTGGCGCGCGGATGACCTATGGCTTCGGTTTCTGGCGTTCGGGATATCGTGGGCTTATTCCATGGATTTACCAATACAACCAAGGCAACCCCTGGAACTACCTCGATGGTCAATTTTCCGATGTGTTTGTGCGCAGCGCCGATGACGGCACACCGATTCCTGTGGTGAATTGGGAGGTTTACCGCGAGGGAATCGATGACATGCGCTACATCACCACGCTCGAGCATTGGATCGAGCGCGCAAAGGCCGCCGGCCGCGACGACCTTGCCAAGGCCGGCCGTGACGACCTCGACTCGATCTGGAACTCCATCAAGGTCCAGGAGAAATACAAGGAGGACGGCGTTTGGGTGGAGAATAAACACATAAACGCCAACAAGCCCCCGGTGACGCCCGTGGGCGGTCGTCTGGAGAACGGCATGTGGGATCCTGCGGTTTTTGACGCCAACCGATGGACGATTGCCAGCCGAATCATCGAAATCCAAAACGCACTCTCCAAACCCTGATCTTTCAAAACCTCAAAAGAACGACCGCTTGAAGAGCCATCCGTCCATGAACCATCGCTCCGACAAACTTGCAGTGCTGCGCGAGCGCTTCGATTCCCAAGCCGGGCTTATCACCGGCGTGGTTTACAAGGCCGGGTATCATTCCCAACTCCCGATACTCACGCCGGCGCATCCCTATCGGGAGAATGCTGTCCATGCCCATGCGTTTCTGAGTTCCAACGATCCCGCCGACCAGGAACTCGGGCGCGGTTTGCTCTCGCGCGTGCTGGCTGCCCAGGAAACCCATCCGGCCAGTCCATGGTATGGGATCTGGAGTTGGTTTGCGGAGGAACCGCTTCCGGCGATGAATCCGGCGGACTGGAATTGGGCCGATTTCATCGGATCCACACTGCTCGCGATTTTGCATCAGGTCCCGGATCGCTTGGGGCCGGAACTGCTGGAGGCGACCCGTGCCAGCCTGGGGCATGCGGCGTGGAGTATTTTCCGACGCAATGTCGGTCCCAGCTACACAAATATCGCGATCATCGGCACGGCGGTCACGCTGGGAGCCGGGCTCGCCCTCAACGAACCCCGCCTGATAGCTTACGGTCGATCCCGGCTTCGCCGTCTGTGTGCGTCCATCAACGCCCATGGCGTCCAAGAATACAATAGCCCGGTTTATTACCAGGTCGACATCGGTGAGTTGGAGGGCATTCTCGCCCTGCCATTGGATGCAGATCTCCGGGCTGAGGCCGAGTTTTTGCTTGAGATTTTTTGGGGCCAGATCGCGCGGCATTTTCATCCACCGACCGCCCAATGGGCTGGACCGCACTCACGGAGTTACACGAACTGGCTCGACCGGAATGCCAGGGCATTCCTGCAAGAGCGTCTGGGCTTTGATTTGCCGCCTGCACATGACGAGGGTGGCCCGATCGGTCAACCGTCCCCCTTGGATGACCCATACGGGATTCCTGCCGGTCCGGTTCCCTGTCCTGAAAAATGGCGCGCGGCCTTTCAGCGGATTCCTTCGTCGCCGCACGAGCAGATCGAGGTCTGGACGCGAGACAAGCAGGGCCAGCCTCGCGTCGTTTCCACCACATGGTCGGATTCGACGGTCACACTCGGTTCGGTCAACTGCGAGGTTTTCTGGAAACAATGCCAGCCGGTGGTGGGCTACTGGCGCGGCCAAAACGGCGAGCTCGGCCGGGTGCGCGTGCGCGTGCTTTTGAATGGTGACGATTTCTGCTCGGCCCAGCTCCGTTCGACTCAGCGTGGGGCCGTCATCCTCGGCGCCGTGCAGTTTTTGGCAGGCGAAGGCACCTACCATGTTCACTTCGACAAACCGGCGGACGGCACCTTCGCGGTGCGCGACTTGAGGCTTCGATTCGAGGTCGAGGGGGAGGCTTCGTCAGTCCGTTCCGTCAGTCCTGCCGAGTGGGCCCTCTGCGCCTCCGGCGAGGAACTGCAACTGCTCACCGATGCCGTCTGGTTTGATGGTCAAGCCGTCACTCTCTGGGAAACCGGTGGAGACGGCCGCTGCGCCTGGTTGGATGCCGTGTTCTACGAAGGGGCTGAAGTGCCCTTCCACCCCGGCACCGTTGCGCGCACCGGCACGGCCTTTACCCTGGCTTGGAAAAAATCCGCACCACAAGCGCTCGGACCACTGCAGGTATCCGATGGCGGCCAGTCCTTGACCCTCAAGGGGCTCGACCCAGAGTTGACCTTGTCCGTTCCACACCCGCCAACCAAACTCGCGGACTGATCGCTGATGATGAATGCGTTTGCAGTTTCCAATGCCGCTATTCTTTTCCTGTAGTTCCTGGGCAAAAAAAACTTTTCTCCGAATGAAAAAACTCGGCATAGGCCTCTACGGCACCAACGGCCATCAGATCGAAAAGCTTCTGGCAGCTCACCCGCGCGCGCGACTCGTCGCCGTGGCGGCCTTCGGCGACCGGTCGATCCCAGTTGAATGCGGCGAGGTGACCCGTTACGCCACGCTGGAGGAACTCCTCGCCGACGAACAGGTGGAGATGGTTAGCCTCTGCTCGCCGCGTCGCGCGGATCAGGCGGCGGATGCCCTGAAATGCCTGCTGGCAGGCCGCCATGTCTACGGGGAGAAGCCCTCGGCTCTACGCGAGGAGGATCTCGATCGCATCATCGCCACCGTCGCGCAAACCGGCTTTCGTTATCACGAAATGGGTGGCGTCGCTCTCGAACAGCCTTATCTCGCCATGCGCGATTGCATCCGCTCCGGCGCTATCGGCGAAGTGGTGCAGGTGTTTGTTCAAAAATCTTATCCCTGGGCGGATTGGCGTCCCAAAGACGAGGCGATCGACGGTGGCCTTGCCACTCAAGTGGGCATCTACCCGCTCCGCTTCATTGAACAGGTCGCCGGACTCAAGGCCACCTCGGTGGAAATTCGCGAGACCCGTCTGGGCAACGATCATTCCGATAGCGATTGCCGCCGCGCGGTTTCCATGCTCATGACTCTCGAAAACGGCGGCGTCGCCAGCGCGATCTGTAATTACTTGAACCCGTCGAGCCACATCGTCTGGGGCTACGACATCCTGCGCGTCTTCGGCACGGCCGGCATTGTGGAATCCAACTTGCTCGACGGCACGGCCCGCCTCCTCAAGCCCAGCGCCGCACCCGAACTTCTCGATATCTCAGCTCCCGCGCCATTCATCCTGGATCTGGTGATCGACTCCCTGCTCGACGGCACCCCGATGCCGATCTCTTTGACGGAGGAACTCAGCCCAAGCCGCTGGGTCGTGCGGGCTCATTGCCACGAGCCTTTGTCCCTTTCACTCTAACTCTGTCCAAAATCAATGTTACTTTCCATCCATCAGAACCACATGGTGCTGCAGCGGGACCAGCCGATCCCTTTGCGCGGCGATGCGGGGCCGGACTCGGAGGTGCGGGTCACGCTGGCTGGCCAGATCGCGACGACACGATCAGATGCCAAAGGATGTTGGGAATTGGAACTCGCTGCGTTGTCGGCCGGCGGGCCGCATGAACTGCGCATCGAGTGCGGGAGTGAAGAATGCCAGATCACGGATGTGCTTGTCGGCGATGTCTGGATCTGCTCGGGCCAATCCAACATGAAATGGCCGTTGGGCATGTGCGCGGGTGGGAGGGACGAAGCAAGTGATTTGCCCGCATTGCGTTTTCTGAGAGTGGAGTCACTCCCGGCACTGCATCCCGCCGATGAGTGGTCCAGCGCGCCTCAGTGGCAGGGTTGCTCGCCGAAGAGCATTCAGCGAATCAGTGGCGTGGCGTATTATTTTGCGAAACGCCTTTTGCAAGCGGATCCCACAGTGCCGATCGGGCTCGTGATCGCCGCGGTGGGCGGAACTCGCATCGAGCAATGGATGAGCGACGAGGCGCTTGCTGCCGGTGGTGTCGAAAAATCCGCTGACCCTGTGGAGCCAGAGTTCGAGGAACAGCTCGCGGCATTCATTGCCGGGCTCGATCGCAAGGATGTCGAGGACATCCCTGAACATGCATTCAGCTTCGCATTGCCTGAAACGAATTGCGCGGATTGGCCGGTGATGGAGTTGCCCTGCTACTGGCAGGAGGCCGGTCACAAGTTCAATGGGGCTTTCTGGTTTCGCCGCGAAGTGGAAATTCCTCAGGAGTGGGTGGGTCGTTCGCTCGAGTTACATCTCGGCACCTGCGACAAGCATGAGCGGACTTATTTCAACGGTGAGGAGATCGGTCGCACCGATATCGTCAATGATCCGGATGTCTGGTCTGCCCCGCGCCATTACACCATTCCTGTCGACAAGGTGCGTGCTGGCAAAAGCGTGATCGCGGTGCGCGTTTTCAGTCATGTGTTCGGCGGCGGCATGACGGGTCCCGCGAGCGTGATGAAGATCGGTCCCGTGGGTGGTGAAACGATTCCGCTTCACGGCCCATGGCGATATCAGGTGGAGTCGAATTTCGGCAACGCCGTTGCGCCGCACGGCAACAAGCCTTCCCGTCTCTGGAACGGAATGGTGGCCCCCTTGCGCTCGATTCCCACGCGCGGCATTCTTTGGTATCAGGGCGAATCGAATGCCGATGATCCCGCGCTCTATGGCCGCCTCTTTCCGGCGATGATTCGCGACTGGCGTGCGAAATTGGGCGGGGCAGAGACGCCTTTTCTCTTCGTGCAGTTGCCCGGCTATGGGCCTGGAAACACCTGGCCGGAACTCCGTGCCGCACAGGCCGCCGCGTTGGAATTGCCTGCGACCGCGATGGCAGTGGCCATCGACCAAGGTGATGCGCAAGACGTCCATCCGACAAAAAAACAGGAAGTCGGCAAGCGACTCGCGCTCTTGGCGCTCAAGCATGTTTATGGTCACTCACAAATTGCCTGTGAAGGACCGGCGGTCTTGGAGGCTCTGAGAACCGTTCCTGATAAGATCACAATTACTTTTGCCAATGCCGAGGGGTTGAGCTCGAACGATGGCGATGCCGTCGGCGGCTTTGAATCGGCCGGCGAAGACGGGGTTTTTGCTCCGTTGCCTGCGGCGACGATCAAGGGCGAACGGATCTTGCTGCACGATGTTCCAAACGATGCCTCTTGCATCCGCTTCGGCTGGCAACCCTGCCCGACAAGCCACCTCTTCAACCGCCATGGTCTGCCCGCAGCGCCCTTCCGCGTCGAGGTTCACAACTCACTACACACCGCACATTCAAAATCATGAAACATTCCATTGATCTCAACGGCACCTGGCAACTGCGCTGGTATGACGGCGGCGAACGCGGCGAACGCCTCGGGCGTCTGCTTCGCAACCAGGTGGAATGGGAGCGTGCCTGGCCCGCCATGGTTCCAGGCAGCGTGCATGAGACCCTGCTTGAACTGGGGCGCATCCCCGATCCTCACCTCGGCACCAATGTGCTCGCCTGCCGCTGGGTCGAGGAGATGATCTGGTATTACCGCCGAACTTTCCAAGCCCCCCGCCTGCTCAAGGGAGAGCGTGCCTGGCTGGTGTTCGATGCGCTGGATTTGGCCGCCCAGATTTATGTCAATGGCAAGGAGGCAGGGCGTCATGCCAACGCCTTTTATCCCTGTCGCCTCGATGTCACCGACCTGTTGGTTTCCGGCACGAACAATCTTCTCGTGCGCATCGAGAGCGGCCTGTTCCACGCCATGCACCGTTCCGCAGCCGGTCTCAATGTGCGCGAACATCATCAGTTGACCAAGATGCCGTGGCTCCGCCAGACGATGAGCCAGCACGGCTGGGATTGGTCGCCGCGCCTGCTCAATGTCGGTCTGCGCGGCGGCGTGCGTCTTGAGATCGCCTCCGGCGTAAGTTGGGAAGGAGCTTCGCTGTTCAATGAATTGTCCGAGGACCTCGGCGAAGGCAAGGTGACGGCGCGGGTATTTGCCCGCAACCTTGGGGAGAAGCCATGCCAAGGGGAGTTGACACTGACCATCAAGGAAACCGGAGAAACCGTTCGTGCCGCAGTGGAGCTTCAGCCCGGTGCCAATATTCTCCAGGCGGTGCTTGCGGTATCCAAGCCGAAGCTCTGGTGGCCGGTCGGCCATGGCAAACAAAACCGCTACTCGGCAAGCATCAGCCTGCGGGTCGGTGGCAGGGAAACCGGCTCAGCCGCACGCCGGTTCGGGTTCCGCCATGTGCGGATCAATCAGGATCCGCATCCGAAGGAGGGGCAATATTTCGTCGTCGAGATCAATCACAAGCCGATCTTCTGCAAGGGGGGCAATTATGTGCCCGTGGATTTGATCCTGAGTCGCGCTGACGGCAACCGCCATGCCGCCTTGGTGGACCTCGCCTTGGAGTCAAACTGCAATTTTCTGCGGATCTGGGGCGGCGGCGTTTATGAGAGCGACGAGTTCTACGAAATCTGCGATGCCAAAGGCATCCTGGTCTGGCAGGAGTTCGTGTTTGCCTGCGCCAAATACCCGGTCTTCGACGAGGCGTTCCTGGCCGATGTCACCCGCGAGGCGACGCATCAGGTGCGGCGTCTGGCGCATCACCCGAGCCTGGTCATCTGGTGCGGCAACAACGAGATGGAGGTCGGTTGCTACAACTGGGGCTATGACAAGGGCGTGGCTTATCCCGATTACGCGCTCTTTCACCTCGTCCTGCCGCGCGTTCTCAAGGCCGAGGATCCGACTCGCTACTACCAGCCAAGCTCCCCGATTTCGCCCGAGCATGAGGCACCCAACGCCGACCACCTCGGTGACCAGCACCCCTGGAGCATCGGCTTTGGAGACAACGATTTCAGGAAATACCGCGACATGATTTCCCGTTTCCCGAACGAAGGCGGCATCCTCGGCCCGAACAGCCTGCCGACGGTGCGAGCCGCCCTCACCGGCGACCCGGACAAACCGCACGGCTTCGCCTGGGAGCTTCATGATAACGCCACGAACTACTGGGATGACACGCCGCCTTACGCTACCGATCTCATGATCGAGCAATGGCTCGGCAAGCGGGTCAAGGAGATGACAATTGAGGAGTATGTCTATTGGGCAGGCGTCGTCCAGGGATCGGGGCTGGCCGAATACATCAAGAACTTCCGGCGCCGCATGTTCGACAGCTCTGCCGCCATCTTCTGGATGTATAATGACATCTGGCCCTGCTCTCGCAGTTGGACGATCGTCGATTACTACCTGCGCCGCACTCCGGCGTTCTGGCCGGTCCGCCGCGCATTCGCTCCGGTCACGGTGGTAGTGACCCGCGAGGGGAAAAGCGTGCGTGTTTATGGCGTCAACGAAGGATCGGAAACAACGGGCACGCTTCGGTTCGGGCTGATGGAGCTAGCCGGAAACTATCCGCTCGATGAAAGCAAATCCGTCACGCTGCCGACCAATGCCAGCACCCTGCTCGCCGAGTTTCCCGCCGCGCAGTGGGACAAGCTGGGCATCAAGACGCATGTGGCCTTTGCCGTGCTCGTCAACGATGCAGGCGAGATCGCGCGCGATTGCCTGATCCTGCCGCTTTTCCGCGAAATGAAATGGCCTGAGGCCAAGGTGAGCGTCACTCAAAAAGGCGGCAAAGCCATCTTTACCAGCGACACCTTCGCATGGCGCGTGTGCCTCGATCTCGATGGAGAACAGCCGCTGGCGGACAACTTCTTCGACATCTATCCCGACATCCCCACCGTGCTGCAGTGGCCCGAAAAACTCGGCAAGCCCAAAATCCTCCGCATCGGCAACCCACAGGGAAAAGTGAAGCAACGCTTACAGCCGAAGATTGAGATATCATGAATCATTCACCTCATAAACTTCGCTACCGCCAGATCCATCTCGACTTCCACACCTCGCCGCACATTCCCGGCATCGGAGCGAAATTCGACAAGAAACACTGGCAGGAAACGCTGCAAGAGGCCGCCGTGGATTCGATCACGCTCTTCTCAAAGTGCCATCACGGTTGGAGTTATCATCCGACCAAAGTCGGGAAAATTCATCCCCATCTTTCCTTCAACCTGCTCCGAGCCCAATACGATGCAACCAAGGAGGCAGGGATCAACGCCCCGGTTTACCTCTCTGCTGGCACCGACAATCTCATGTCCGACGCGCATCCGGACTGGCGCGAACTCGACAAGGGGGGCGCCTATGTCGGGTGGGAGAACGGTGCCTTCCGGGCGAGTTTCCACATGATGGATTTTCACAGCCCTTATCTGGATTATCTCTGCGAGCAGATCCGCGAAGCGGTGCGGCTTTTTCCCGACTGCGACGGTATTTTTCTGGATATCATCGTGCAGTATGGGTCGTGCAGTAAATGGAGCATCGAGTTTATGAAGGCCAACGGGCTCGATCCTCAAAAGGCGGAGGATCGCGCGGAGTCGTCCCGCCTCGCGCTCGAGAAATACTATCAGCGCACCACCGAGGCGGCGAAATCGCTGCGCGCCGACATGCCGGTCTTCCACAACAGCGGACACATTCCGCGCGGGCGGCACGACATTCTCCGCCATTTCAGCCACCTCGAACTGGAGTCATTACCAACCGGCGGCTGGGGCTACGATCACTTTCCAATGTCGGCAAAGTATGCCTGCAACCTGCCATTCGAGTTCCTTGGCATGACGGGAAAGTTCCACACGACCTGGGGAGAGTTCGGCGGCGGCAAGCATCCCAATGCCTTGCGTTACGAGTGTGCGGCGATGATGGCCTTCGGCGCCAAATGCAGCGTCGGCGACCAGCTCCACCCGAGCGGCGCGCTCGATCCCTCGACCTACGAACTCATCGGCGAGGCTTACCGCGAAGTGCGCGACAAGGAATCGTGGTGCATTGGCGCGGAGCAGGTCTTCGATCTCGCCATTCTTTCCAGCGAAGCCGAAAGCCTGACCCATCGCGAGGCGCTCTCCGACGAAGGGGCATGCCGCGTCCTGCTTGAAAGCCATTTTCTCTTCGGGCTCATCGACCGGAAGATGGACTTCACGCGCTACAAGGCGCTCATGCTTCCCGATGACATCCGCGTCGATGCGGAGCTGAAGGCCAAGCTCGATGCCTACCTCGCCCAAGGCGGCAAGCTCGTCCTCTCCGGCGAGAGCGGCCTCTGGAAGGACCGACCGGAATTCGCCTTCGATCTCGGAGCCGACTACGAGGGGCTCAGCCCGTATTATCCGCCAGATCACGAGCCGCAGCGCGGCCATGACTACCTTTTGCCGGCAGCGGAATTGCGCCCCTCATTTTCAAGCACCAAGCAGATTATGTATGAGCGCTCGCACCGCATCCGGGTGTCGAAAGGCGAGTCGCTCGGGCATATTTACGATCCGTATTTCAACCGGACCTGGGATCGTTTCTGCAGCCATCAGCATACGCCAAACCAGCTTGAGCCGTCCGGCTTCGACTGCGGCGTCCGCCATGGCGCGATCTTGTATTTTGCCCACCCTGTCTTCCGCCACTACCGATCCTACGGGGCGGTGGTTTACCGCGAGTTTATCGTGAAGGCCATTCGCTCCTTGCTTGGCGATGCGCTGAGTGTCAGCGCCAACCTGCCTTCGACAGCGCGTCTTTCGCTCACGATCCAGCCAGCGGAAAACCGTCACATTCTTCATCTGCTATACGCTCCAACCGTCAGTCGTGGTGGGGTCATGCAGCTTTCCGGCGGCAATACCTCCGGCGGCAGGAGCGTGGAGGTTATCGAAGATCTCCCCCCGCTGCACGATGTCGAGGTGACGCTGCAACTGCCCGCTAAATCCGCCAAACTCGTGCCCCAGGGAGAAGAGGTTTCGTTGGAACGATCGGAAGGTCGCGTGTCGGTGCGCCTGCCGAAATTCTCCTGCCATCAGATGATCGAGATCCATCGCTGACGCAGGCGGTTCGACATGAGAATTCTCTCCACAGTCCGGTTCCGCAACGCGGCAAAATCGGGAAGCCTCGAAACCAAGGTGCGGTTTGAACCGCCAAAGTGATTATGAAGTATCATATCCATACCCTCACCGGCACGCTTGAATCCGCCTGCGAATTGCTTGCGGTCACCGAGCATCCGTTTATCAAGACTCTCTGGCAGCCAACAATCGGCGCTTCACGCGAAGAGTGCCTGGCCGAACTTCGGCGATTGGTTTCGCGCCTCCACCATGTGCATGCCTTCTATTGGTGGCCGGACTACTCGCACCGCCACCCCTTGCGCGATGGAGCCGATCGTTGGTCAGCTTATGTCCAAGAACTTCGCGCCCATGGCTGCGATCCCGACATTCTGCTCGAGTTTGTGGTGGGAGACGATCCGGCATCTTTAACGGATGATGCGCTTTTTTTGAACGAGCGCCTTGGGTCACACCGCGACGCACCGTGGCGAAGCAATTCGCCACGACAAAAGTTCTTCCCGTTATGAATACATCCATGCCCATACACAGCTTCTGGAACGATCCCGCGGTCGTGCGGGACTTGAACGACAATCCGGTGACGCCAATTTCCCATCATGGTCACAAGGGCTGGCGCACGGAGTCGCTCGAGACCCGTGTCGCGATTCCGGCACCTCAGCTCAACGAGCCTCGCGGGTCACTGACCTGGTGGTTCCTGCCGCGCGAGGATTTCGCCACAAGCGTGAACAGTCCGTGGATGGCAAAGTATGAGAAACATCACCATCTCTACACGCTCTTGGGCGATCGCGTGGATGACGAAGCGCGGAAAGATCCGCGACTGCATCATTTCGCGCTCATTTACTCCCGCGATTGGTATCAGCAACTTCAGGCCAAATGGCATCGCGGTGGAGTTTATGACGGGGTGGAGGAACTTGCTGGTTCATCCATGTTTCAGACTGGCAAGGAGAAAGCCTATGTCGGATTGGGGCATCTGAATCTGCATCGCGGCCATTGGATGCAGATCGGTCTTTCATGGGACGAGCCGGCCAACGACTACCGGATGTATCTCAACGGTGTGCTCGTGCAAACCGCAACGACGACACTGGATCATCCGATGCTGCGCGAGAAAAACAGCGGCACCCTTTACGCGGGTCACCCGTTGTTCGCCTGCGGGGAGTTGG
>Ga0114976_10000418_pt1 | contig 26418 bp, 31 predicted proteins | sample S_130805_EF_Meta_FD_87319 | JGI IMG/M metagenome (GOLD analysis project Ga0114976, IMG submission 87319) | Freshwater microbial communities from Lake Simoncouche, Canada to study carbon cycling - S_130805_EF_MetaG | ecosystem: Environmental > Aquatic > Freshwater > Lake | place: Lake... | reverse complement strand
TGTGTCTTAAAACATGACTCATGGTATGTCTCCATGTGATTGTTGCGAGAGGTTGCATAGTAAGCAACGCCTTCTTTTAGTTCTGCTTTCTTCACTTGCTTCTCCTGTCGTGTGTGGTGCCGATAATGCGGGGACTATCCCTGCTTTATCTTGTGCCTCAATGGTCGCATGATGACCGCGTGCCCGTCAAGCATTTGAGGCTGTGATTTGCATCACATTTTTTCTTCTGTATTAAGACACACTTACAATTCTTACTGATTGTTTGAGAGTCTCGGCTAGTTTGCGGAACTCTGCAAAATCCTCGGCGCTTAGTGTGTTCTTAGATTCAAAACCGCTTCCGCTGTAAAGGTTAAAGGTAATCTTCATGCTGTCACCTCCTCTGTCTTAAGTAATGATTTCTTGATGGCTTCAATATCTGTGTCGTCAATGTTTGTGTCGTAAGACACACCACATTTAGGACATGCAATCTCTGCCATGAATCTCATGCCATAAGGTGCAAGTGTGATGCGTGTCACGCTGTCGCAATCCTCACATGTGCTAGGCATTACGCCACCTCCGCTTCTGTCTTAATACCTAAGAACATTTGTTCTCCGTTGCTGTAAGTCCATTGGTTGGTATCAGGATTCCAAAGGTAGAAGTATTCTTCTCCCGCGTTGAAGTTTCGCACCCAATCGGTAGTGTCAAGAAAGGTGCGGGCGCTGTCGCTTGGTGTCCCATAGGCTCCCGCCTTGGTTTCTTCTAGTGTCTCCATGAGTGCAGAAAATCCACCAAGGGCGATGAGTTGTTCTGCCTGTTCCTTGCTGTTGTAGTTCTGTCTTAAGCCAGCACCTACCCCGTCAGGGTATCCATCCCAATGACAATAAATTGCCTTGATTGTGCCATCCGCTTGGCGGATTCCGATTGTGCTTCTTGTTGCCATGTTCTTTTTCTCCCGTTCTTTTTGGTGCCAGTAAGGGGGGAATTTCCCCGCCTTACCTTGTGCCCCAATCGTGTCGTGAACACGCGCCTTCTGTCAAGGGTTGGGGCTGTGATGTTGGTCACATTGTGTCTTAATACATGTTAGCGGTACTGGTCTACTAGGTCGCTTGGCACCTTGTAGAAATTGGCGGCATCTTGTGAAACCGTAATCCAAAATCTTTCTTCTTCTTCATCGTCATCATCTGCCTCGGATGAGGTCATAAACACTTCGGCGTGGTCGTTGATTTCATAACGGCGAATCTTACCGTTCTGCACATCCCCGATACATATCTCCTTATCCCCTAGAGACTCGTCACTTTCTACGGCATCTGTTAGGGCTTCAATTAACTCGTTTACTGTCATGTTCTTTCTCCTGTCTTAATACACAAGGGGCGCTTTACCTCTTGCGGTCTTGCTTGGTGTTACCTTCTCACATATCGGCTCCCATGTGTGGGATTTCCGATGTGATGTCTGTCACACCTAACCCTCTACCTTAGGTTGAGAGTTCGTGCCCCCGTAGGTCGTGAACCTGTGCCGACTTATCGGGCGGGGGCTTTCTGTCTTAAGTCACACCGCCTTGAAGTATGTCTCACATTGTGAGCACATCACGCCTGATTGGATTACGGTGGCGCTTGCGCGGATTATCTGCTCACAATCGCATTGTGCTTTGATGAGGTTGGTGTTTCTGCCTTTTGGCTTTTGTGTGCCCTCGCCTAGTGCGGTGAGGTCATAAGCGGTTGCAACAATCTTGAGGGCTTTTGCCCATCGCTTAGCGCCAAAATCGGTGAGGCTTGTGGATGAGTAACCCTTTTTGGTTTTTTCGGTCTTAAGACCTAACGCCTCGGCTTGTGTCTTGAATTTTGCATTGTGATATTGGTTGGATGAGCAATCCTCAATTCCGTTCATGTGATTGAGTGAGTGCGCCACCTCGTGCAAAAGTGTTGAGAATAAATCCTCGGCGCTTGAGAAAGTCTCAAGGTTGAAAGCAATCTCGTTGAAAACCTCATCCTCGGTGCGCCAAGGGGTGTAAGGGGTGAAATGTCCTCGGCGACCCTTGAGGTCACGGGTTACGAGGAGAGTCGCACGGGGTGCGCCTGTTTCTGCCTTGATGATTTCATGGGCTTGTTCTAGTGCCTTTGTGAGAGTTGAGAGTGCCTCCGCTTTGTTCTGCTTTGCAACAACGCGGGCAATCACCTTGTTAGATTCTGCGTGCATTTCTTGTGTCATTTTCTTTTTCTCCTGTTCTCGTTAAGCCGTTGTGACTTAAGCGATGGGAGAACCATCTCATGCCCCATGCATGCGGTGTCAACCGACAAATCGGACATTTTCAAATTATTTTTGTGAGTTGCATCACATCCCGCGTGTGAGCGTGTGTCTCAATATGTGAGACGGCGAGAGTGAGCGCCCCCGCATGCATGCCACCCGCCCCCCGCGCACCTTGTAGGGGAAATAGTTAACCGCCTTGTGAGTGATAGCCCGCTCGCATCGCTAGTGCTTGCATCGCATCGCATCGGCTTTGCTTTGTTCTTGTAAGTAGATGAGTCATTGCAGGGTCTGTCCGACCCCAGGGTTGTTAAATGCGGTGTATATGTGTATATGTGTATGTACCCACATAACTTTGATAGTCCTCGTTATGGGGCGCTGACCTGCACTTTTACTATGGCTAAAAGATTTTTAAAAAAACTTTGAAAAAAAGTGTCCAATAAAGTGTCTCTGGACACCTATAGTATAGTGAGGGGCGTAAATAATGTAGCCCCTCTGCTTACTAGCAACCAGCCCTAAGGCTGGTACCCTAATAAACGCCCTAACCTACGGCTTCCGCCTTAGGGCTACAGCCTACGGTTAGGAAAGAGAGTTAAGCGAAACGCTCCCAAAAAGTCGCGTTTCTGCTACATGCCTATGGAAAGAAAAAGAACGACTGCCGCATCCCATAAGTCGGATGCCATTAAAAAGCAAGTTATAGATTTTCTTATGCAGGGGTACTCTGTACAAAAAGCGATGGATGCCGTGGGTCGAAGTGTAAAGACCTACGAGTATTACCGTAAGACAGACCCCTCCTTTGCACTAGGAGTAGACAAGGTACGGTCCATGACCGCCCGTGGGGACATCAATACACCCCGTGAGGAAGTGCCTCCTTTTGCGGAGTTTTCTAGCAAGTATCTAGGCTCCGAAGTCTATCCACATCAACGACATTGGATTGACTTATTGGAATCCCGACCTCCCGTTGATGTGCATCCTTCCATCATATTTGAGCCTGGGGACCCAGACCTACTGATTGTTAATACCCCACCAGAGCATGCTAAGTCTACGACCATCACGGTCAACTATGCGCTCTACGAGATTTGCCGTAACCCAAACATAAGAATCATCATCGTGTCTAAGACACAGGCTATGGCGCAAAAGTTCCTGCTTTCCATCAAGAACCGTTTAACTCATCCTAAGTACCAAGACCTCCACCTGGCATTTGGTCCACCTGGGGGCTTTGAAAAGAATTCGGATTCGTGGAAGCAGGACTTAATTTACTTGTCCTCCGAGGCAAGAGACTCAGGCGAAAAGGACCCAACCGTTCAGGCTATTGGTGTTCGTGGTCATATCTACGGTGCCCGTGCTGACTTAATCATCATGGATGACTGTGTTGACCATACCAACGCCCATGAGTATGAAAAGCAAATTGACTGGATTCAGTCTGAGGTTATGTCCCGTATTGACCAAGACGGCGGTAAGTTACTTGTCGTAGGCACTCGCCTTCGCCCTAAGGACTTGTACTCTGAATTGCGTGACCCAATGCGTTACCCAGACGAGACTTCCCCCTGGACATACTTTGCACAACCCGCAGTATTAGAATTTGCGGAGGACCCTACTGATTGGGTAACTCTCTGGGCTAAGACCAATATGCCACCCATCAGTGGTAAAGGTATCCCAGATGAAGATGGTTTGTACGACAAATGGACTGGACCTGCTCTTGCAAAAAAGCGTGGTCGTATGTCGCCCAATCTTTGGGCAATGGTTTATCAGCAACAGCAAGTCCATGAGGACTCTGCCTTCCCTGGCGCTGCAGTAAAGGGTGTCATCAATGGCGCTCGAAATATCGGACTTATCCCTAAAGGTAAGGCTGGTAACAGAACTAACGGTATGGATGGCTTGATTGTTATGGCTGGTCTTGACCCTGCAGGTTCTGGATTTACTGCAGCCGTATGTATCGGCTTAGACATCTCTACACAGAAGCGATATATCTTGGATGTGTCCAACCAACCAGGCATGAAGCCTGATGGTATTCGTTCCTTAATTAAGGACTGGACAGACAAGTACCGAGTTTCTGAGTGGCGAGTTGAAAAAAATGCTTTTCAAACCATGTTAACTCAGGACCGAGAGGTTCGGGAATACCTCACAAGTAAGGGTGCAACACTTAAAGAACATCATACAGGAAACAATAAATGGGATGCAGACTTTGGTGTTGCATCGCTTACTACCCTGTTTCACGATTATGAAGAAGGCAACGCCCTCATTGAATTTCCATCAACACATCAGTCAGAAGGCTTAAAGGCTTTAATTGAGCAGTTGATTACCTGGTACCCAGATGCGCCTAAGTCACAAAAGACTGACTGCGTGATGGCGTTCTGGTTCGTTGAACTAGCATGCCGAGACAGAATTACATCAACACAGTCGTACTCACGAAGGCACGGCAACTACAGCATATTTCAAACGAAGTATGACCGTCAACAACAGACTTACATAAATCTGGATGAACTAGAGGATATGTACGCATAGAAAAGGAGGTGGATGTGGCTTACTCTATCGAAGATATTAAAGAGAACTATGACCGCTACCGCCGTATTTATACAGAGCGTGATGCTCGTATGCAGAAGGTCCTGCTTGTTCGCAAGGGTTTAATGCGCGATGTCTACCCAGACTTGTTCCCAGACGGTCCTTTCTCGGACCCAATCGTGGCAAACATGGTGGATATTGCAGCCCGTGATACCTCCGAAGTAATCGCTCCACTTCCAGCATTTAACTGTAACTCACCATCTATGGTGTCAGAGACTGCTCGCAAGAAAGCAGATAAGCGTGAAGAAATTGTTAACGCTATCGTTGACTTCTCAGACTTGCAGACACAGATGTTTAGCGCTGCTGACAGATATGTAACTTATGGTTTTGTTCCAGCACAGATTGAAATTGATTATGAAGTAAAGATGCCTCGCATCAACTTCTTTGATTCAACAGGTTGCTACCCAGTAATGGACCGCTTTGGTCGCGTACTTATGTTCTTCCAGCGTATGCAGAAGCCAACAGCAGAGTTAATGGCTGAGTATCCAGAGTTGGCTCATCTTATTTATGATAGAGACAATCCTTCAACCATGTCTGAGATTGTTCGTTACCACGATAAAGACCAAGATGTTTTATTCCTACCTAACCGCCATGATTTAATCCTTGCTCGTAGCAAGAATCCAATCGGCAAATGTCTTATCCGTGTTGTAGAGCGCCCTTCACTTGATGGCGAAAGCCGTGGGCAGTTTGATGATGTGCTTGCAATTCAAGTTGCAAAAGCACGATATGCGCTTCTTTCACTTGAAGCGGCAACCAAGTCAGTACAAGCCCCCATCGCAATGGGAAGAAACGACCAGGAGTTAGCCCTTGGACCAGATGCAATTATTCGTTCTGAACGCCCTTCCGAAATTCGCAGAATACCGTTGGAAATACCTCAAGGTGCTTTTGCGCAACAGCAAGTGCTTGAAGGAGAACTGCGCTTAGGCAGCCGTTATCCTGAGTCACGAACAGGTAACATTGATGCTTCAATCGTTACGGGTCGTGGTGTGCAGGCTCTTATGGGTGGATTTGATACCCAGGTTAAAACAGCACACGCAATGTTTGCCCGCGTATTTGTTGACTTAATGGGTCTAGCCCTAGAAGTTGACGAAAAAGTATTCGGTGGAGAGATTAAAGACATCAAGGGTAACCGTAATGGTGTGCCTTATGCGATTAAGTACAACCCAGCCAAGGATATTGCTGGCGATTACACCGTAGATGTTCAATATGGTTTGATGGCAGGGCTTGACCCTAACCGTGCATTGGTCTTTGGACTACAAGCACGCGGTGATAAGTTGATTTCACGCGACTTCTTACGCCGTCAGATGCCATTTTCGTTTAACGCATCACAAGAAGAAGAAAAGGTTGACACAGAGGAACTGCGCGATGCTATGAAGCAAGCGATTGCATCATACGCACAGGCAATTCCTGCACTTGCATCCCAAGGTCAAGACCCTTCTGACATTTTGTACAAACTTTCATCAGTTATTAACGCACGCCAAAAGGGAACTTCAATCGAAGTTGCAGTTTCAGAGGCGTTTGCTCCAGTTGAGCAACCAGCACCAGCAATGCTTGAGCAGATGGGTCCAGAAATGGGCATGCCAGGGCAACCAGGTGGAGGCGGTGGGTTACCAGAAGGCTTAAGTGCTACTGGTCGCATGGTTGGTGTGGCACCAGGACAGATTGCTCCAGGTGGTAGACCAGATGTTCAATCATTACTAGCAGGATTAACACAAAGAGGTGAGCCTAATTTACAGGCTTCACTAATCCGCCGTACACCAGCCTGAGGAGGTGAAAGAAATATGAAGATGACAAAGAAATCAGTCGCTAATCAAGGAACACCAGGAAAAGCGTATGTAAAGCCAGCCCGCAAGGATGGTGTACCACGCGCAGGTTCGTCTGCAGGAGGCTCAACAGCCTTTGGCAAGCAACCTGGAGGAACTAGAGGTTCAAAGAACAAGTAGTGAACAAGTCGCCAATGTACAGCGACTCTAAATAAGTGGCAGGAACTATCCTGGGCAAGATACCAAACTGCTCACCAACTTTTAATTAGTCGCTCTTATAGCGAAGGGAAATAGAAATGGCAGTAGCAGCAGAAAATAACTTTGCGGTATCCGCAACAGGTGGTGCAGGCAGTGCAGGACAACCAGCACAGTACACACCTAATATGGATAACGGCGGCGATTTCTACGAACTTCAAACAGCGGCAAAGATGAACAAGTCAGGCGTTAATCTCAAGGCAGCAGGTTCCACTATGCGTGGTGCTGCTGATTCAGGGATTGTTCCGATTGATGCGCCCACTATTTACCCAGAAGAAGGTGTAGATACTGGTGCTGCCATGGGACCAAACGCAGGCGAAGAAGTAATGGCTGCACCCTCAATGCTTAGTGCGCAGAACAATGAGGATATTGCTAAGTTAACTGCATATCTTCCTGTATATGCCCGCATTGCAGAGTCTCCAAATGCCACAAATGCAACTCGTAACTTTTACCGTTACATGCGAAGCAGAGTGCAGGGCTGATGGCTTGGTATGATTCAGTAGGAAAGATGGCGAAGTCGGTAATTGACTTCACTGGAATTCCTGGCTTAATACATGATATTTCAACCGCTGGTTCAAACGATGACCCATGGTATGTAGATGGTATCAATCTAGTTAAAGATACCGTCAAGATTGGAACTACTCCAGTTCGTGGAGCCGTTAAAGGTGTGCTTGCATTAGGTCAAGCATCATACGAACTAGGCGGTAAGGTACGCCGTGAGGGTGTAGATGTACTTCTTAGTAACCCGTTTATGTACAACAAGTACAAGAACGCAAACGAATCGTACTCAGACTACACAACTCGCGTAGATAGAGAGAAAGAAAATATATCTCTAGGTCAAGCAACACTTGGCGCTATCTCTCCAGGTAAGAACGCAGGAGATAACAGCGGATGGTTTGCTGATTGGACTGATAATAACTTTAGATTCCTATCATCTGGCTTTGATTTATTCAGCGCAGAAGATAGAGAAATTGCTTTTAATGACCAGTACACAGGTAAGTTCATCTCTGGTATCCAGGATGTTGTTGCCTCTACTATCATTGACCCACTGACATTTACAGGTTTCTTGGGCAAAGGCGCAGTAATTGCAGCCAAAGCACCAATGCTTGAGAACATCAATGGTCGTACAGCCCGTGCAGTCTTTGGTAAGTTCGCTATGACCAATGACCGATTGGATGGATTGCTTACTAAAGCCCTTGATGGTAAGGGTGGAGCAGTAGCAGATATTAAGTTTCTTGCAGAAAGCGATGCTAAAACACAGTACGCTTACTGGAAAAAGAAGCGCGTAACTAACCCAGATGCCATGGCTTATATCTTTGGTAGGGCTAATACGGATGAAGAAGTAATTGATACTTTCCGTGCAGTTATGCTTAAGGACACAACAGCACTTGCTAAGCGTGCTGAGGCTGACCCCAATGTAGCACTTGCACTTGATGCGGCGCAGGATGTTCCACATCCACATCGCCAAGCACTTGAAGGTAAGTTAGATGGCGACATACTTGTATCTGAACCTTACAATAGCGCACTAGGTGTGCATGTTAAGTCACTTGCAGAAGAAGATTTCCGTTATCGTGCAGCACTTGAGACTGTATCAACTGGTGGACAACTTAAGTATGGATTTAGCCGTGGACCATGGGAAGGCAAGTTGGCTGCAAAGTCATCTAAGCAAGCCCGTGAAACATTTGCAGAAGCAGACTCTGCTATCTTCCAAGCATCTTCAATGCACCCAATTATTAAGGTTGTTAATTATCTTTCAAAGGAACTGCCAAGTGGTGCGTTCAATGTAAATGATGGTGACTCCTATGTAGAGTTTAATGCTTTCTTGCGTGAGGCTAACCTTCTTTCAAGAGGTAACTTTGGCTCTAAGGCTGCAGCCTATGCAGATGAATATCTTGCAGGGGTTACACCAGGTGAGCGTTTAAATACTATTAAGCGTGCTGAGCGTGATGCAATGGAAACACTCTTTCCTAATTACGATAAGCAGCAACTAGATACACTCTATGCAGTCTTTGATGCTCGCCGTGCGAGCGCAATCAAAAAGCATAATGACCAAGGCTTTGTTTCCTACATGGAGAACGGTCAAGTTGTTGTTGCTCAGGCTCCAGTGCTACAGCGAGAATCTGCAAACATTGTTGTTATTGCAGACTTACGCAAACTTAAGCATGGTATTGATGCACATGAAGCAACATTGCCAGGACTCCTTGATGGTATTCAAGTAGAAGATATTGCAATGCGTACAGAGCGTGGCTTGGCTGCGCTTAATACAGTCAATGACATCTTCAAGACATCGGTACTAATGCGCCTTGGTTACACAGTTCGTAACCTTACAGAAGCGCAACTATCTATGCTTGCAAAGGGTTTTGCTCTACCAGCAATGGTTGCGGCAGGTGGTAAGGATGGCGTTGCACGCTTCTTCAATAACCGCAAGGTTGGATTCAACCGTCTTATTGACCAAGTAAATGTTTTCAGTGGCAAGGTTGATGACTTAAAGACTTTGCAATATGAATTTGCTACAGGTATTGACCAACTGCGTGCAGTAGATATGAGCCGTCAGCAACTTGCTAAGGCTGTATCAACTCGCATCGGTGAGATTGAGCGCGATAGATTTAAGTTACGCCTCACTGGAGATACTGGTCCTCTCAATGTAGAGGATGAACTACGCACACTTCGTGGCGCACTTGAGGACCTGGAATCAGTAACCCTTTATCACGGTAGCCCAGATGATGTGTTTGCTCTCGACAAGACTCGCTCTCTTGCCCTGTCTGCTTCGCCTACGATTGCTAATCGTTACGCATCAGGTGGCATTATCAAGTCAGTTGAACAGTACATACCAACACCAACAGGTAAGCCTGGTCGCCTTGGTCAGAAGCCAGAGTTAACTCCTGGTGCAGAAATTGGAACTCCTGGTGTTGCGGAGCAAATGCCACTTGCTGAATTTGAAGAAGTAAAACAATATGTTCGTGGTGGGTACGCTGAAACACAACTAGATTTGCGTGACCCAAACCGATGGGGAACTACAAACAAAGAGAAAATTCCCGCAATGTTGCAGCGAGCAATTCAACGCAGCGTTATCAAAGAAAACACAGTTGTGTATAGAGGAACATCTAACCCAGATATTCTTAATGCAAAAGTTGGCGATGTTATTACCGAAAAAGGATTTACATCTACATCCAAAAAATATAGAATTGCAGAAAAGTTTGCTTTTGTTAGTAAAGAAAAAAATAGCACAGTTGTTAGAATTCAATTACCTAAAGGTACAAATGGATTGGATATTGTTGCATCTTATAGGGGTTTCTCTAAATTAGATTCAGAACTTTCTAAAACACAGGGTATTGAATTAAAATTAACTGATGCTGATATATTTGGCGAAAGCGAAGTATTACTTCCAGCGGGAACAAAATTTGAAGTTGTTGATTTAATTGAAGGACAGGCAGCAACTAAAGATTTTCCTGAAATCAAGCAAGTTGTTACACTACGCGCAATCGTAGAAGAACCCAAGTTACCTACACCTAAGCGCCAAGATGTGCTTAATGAGGCTATGCTTCGCCTGCAGTCAGATATGATTGATGCCGTTAATAGCGGTGCCTCAGTTGAAATCAAGCGTGGTGCTACATGGCAAAAGGTCAAGGCTATTGACTATGAGACACTTGTACTTACTAGCGAATCAGATGACTTAGAAACAGTCTTGTTTAAGGACTGGTCAGTACGCCCTATCTTTAGAGTTAATGCAGTTAAGGGTTCTGTAACCCCAGTGCGTGCCTATGGCAAGCCACTGTATATGACTCAATGGAGTGACATCCCTGTAGAGATTAAAGATGCTGCCTTCGGTGGCAGCCAAAAGTCTTATCGTGCGTGGGTAACCAGCAAAGGCTGGAAAGATGCAGACGACAAAGCCACAAAGGTTATGCAAGATAACGGCTATGGTCGTTTGATTGTTGCAGATGATAAGCGTGCAGGTGGCGTAAGTCACATCGTTCTTCCTGGCACCATTGGTGCAGAGGGTCGAGAGAACAGTGTTAAGTCTTACCTTTCTAAACTTGATGAAGAAAAGTTAGCAGAAGTTGTTGAGGATTTCCCAGCAATGGAGCAGAAGTTTGCAACTGCTAAAGAACGCCGCATGGCTCGTCATCAGGCAGTAAAGCGCCAACGAATACAGCGTAAAGACAACGCAGTTAATCCTTATTACACTAAGGAAAATGTCCACGCTATGATTAACAATGGTGTTGAGGATGCTGCTGAGAATCTCTCACGCATCTACGCAATGCAACATGCACATCTTGATGATATGGCAGACCGCATTGGCGCTCGTATTACTGCAGCCGAAAGCAATGCAATCAAGTCACGACTTGGTTATGGCACTATGGATGTTGCAGCCAATGGTCACAACTATGCACTGCCTAATGCTTTTGAAGGCGCATCATGGTTCCTTGGTCGTACATCTGCTGAGCAGACATGGAACGCAATGGTATCTTCACAGGAGATGGCATTTACAACTGGCATAGGTTCACGCACAGTAAGCGGAGTTAAGCCTAATGACCCACGCTATTTTGAGGCTTGGTCAAACATACTTAACATGCACTTCCGTGACCCAGAATCAGGAGTGATGGACCCACTGGTTCGTCAGATTCTTGACGGTGCCACTGATACAGATTTACTTAAGTGGTTCAAGACATTTGATGGCAGCAAGTATGCCAATGATACCTACACCCGCGTTGGTGAGGGCATTGGATTTACTAAGTTGCGTGCTGGTGAACTTGATGAACACCTTGCAGAGAAAATTGCAATCACTCGCAATGCTGTAAAGGTTTACATCCCAGATGAAGAAACAGCGCTATTCCTTTCAGCGGCTACCCCAGAGGGTAGACCAATGACAGGCGGCGAAGTTCAGGATTATCTAGTCAATCGCTTTGGTAAGAACCCAGAGGAGTTGCCTGAAATCAACGGACTTCTTGTTACTACCTCTAAGGAATACAAGGACCAAGAGCGCCTTATTGATACCTTTAACCGCCGCGTAATGCGTTTCCTTGGCTCACTGCCAGAAGATGTATTCGCTCGTCACCCATTAACACAGAGTGTTTACTCTCGCCGTTTGCGTTTGAACATTGACCAGATGGCTACAGCCAAGGGTACTGACCGTCTAACTGCAGAAGAACTTAGCCGTGCAGTACGCGGTGCAAGAGAAGAAGCACGCCAAGAAGTAGAGCGCACGCTCTTTACGATTGTTCGCCGTACAGGTGCATCATCTAGCACAGTAATGTCACTGATGTTCCCCTTCTATAAGGCTTATGAGAATACTATTAAGCGTTGGGGTGGTATCGTCACAGAGAACCCTTCTGTCTTAACCAACATCTCACGCACCATTGCTCAGGTAGTTAATGGGCAGTTAGTTGTAGACCAAGATGGTAACCGCATCGAAGATGCTACCCAGATTGGCGCAGGCGGTAACCTAGTTATTCAGGTTCCACAAGGATTCATCAATTCACTTCCAGCATCATGGAAGCCTATTGTTGAAAACTCATTTAAGAACATTAACATCCCGCTGCAGAGCCTTGATGTTATTACACAGGGTCAACCTGGTAACCCAGGTGCTGGTCCTATCCTTGTTGCTCCAGCGTATCTAATTCTTAAAAGCAGACCAGAACTTGAACAAGCGTTTGAGCCTTTCTTCCCTGCAGGTCAGCCACAAAAGGTAACAGACTTGTTTACCCCTGCTGTAATACGCCGTTTAACAACGATGTGGACACAGGATGAACTCTATGTTCGTACCTTTAATCAGATGCTTCGTTACGAAACATACAACTTCAATTCAGGCAAGCGTGATGAGCCTACATTGGATGAGATTACAGATAAGACAAACAAGTTCTTCTTGCTCCGTGCGTTGACTTCAATCTCTGCACCATTTGCTATCTCACCTGAGATGGATTTCTACCAGCGTGCGTTCCGTCAGTTCCAAGAACAATACGGAGCAGGCGAAGCAGAGGCTAAGTTCCTTGAGATGTATCCAGATTACTTCGAGGCTACTGTTAGTCTTTCTAAGAGTCCAGGTGGGCTTGAGGCAAATGTGCAGACAGTGCGTAACCTTAAGAAGTACGGCAACCTTATGGCTGCTGCAGAGGCATCTGATAACCCAGAGTTGATTGGCTTCCTTGCCAATGACTTTGATGGTCAGTACACATTTAGTCAAGCAGCATACCAATGGCAGTACCGTAAAGGTGCATACCCTGGTTCAAAGAATACTTATCGTCAGAATCGTAACCCTGCTGAACTCGTACGCGATGCCAACATCAAGCGTGGCTGGACTGAGTTCGGAAGAATTATGGATGGCATTGATGCCTTCAAGATTCAAAACGGTATCAGTTCTGACCGCGACCCTAAACTTGCTAACCACTTAGAAGCAAAGCGACTATGGGTTAAGGCAACTGCAGAAGTTAACTTCGACTGGTACTCAGAGTACATCTCACCAGATAGAGGCAAGTACGAGCGCCGTGCAAGAGTTCTTGAGACAGCGCTACAGGATAAGGCTTGGATGACTGCCAATGGCAATCGCCCAGTAGTTAAATCACTTGCTGTCTACCTAGATGTACGCAAGAAGATTGCTGCAGTCCTTGCTCAGCGTGACCGCTTAGGTGGTTCTGCTTCACTAGAGGCAAAGAGCAATGCAGATATTTCAGATGTATTTGGTGCAATCAAGACACAGTTAGTTGCCGAAAGTCCAGAGTTCGGTGAGTTCTTTAATCGTTACTTCATAAATGATTCGGTGGTGGTTTAATGGCAGGCGAAAAAGACAAGCCAAAGACAAACTCTGGCAACGCTGCTGGTACTGGCGCACCTAAGTCAGCAAACTTTGATGCCATCCTCGCGCAACTTGCTGCAAGCGGTGGCGCTCCTCAAGGTGGCGGTACAGTCTTTACTGAACAAGAGGCATCAGCCTATGTTCAGGCTGTCTACCAACAGTTGTTGGGTCGCAATGCCGTAGGCGTTGAGTACCGTAAAGGTGTTAATGCTTTCTTAAGTCAGAGCCAAGATACGGGTGTTAGTGGTCGTCAACAGGCTATTGAATCAATGGTCCAGTCAAGCCCTGAGTTTGTTAAGCGTACAGAAAATACATACCTTGATGCTATCTATAACGAGGTTGCTAAAGATGTTAGGAGTACACGCTAATGGCAGACCCAAGAGCAGGTGCCCAAACTCAGACACCTGAGGATAAACTACAGCAACTTGGTAGAGCAATCTATCAGTATGAGCAAATTGTTAAATCAGAAAAGCCAGGTAGCCCAGAGTTTAATAAGGCTGCTGCCGCTCTTAAGAAACTTCGTGAACAGTTTGCTGCCGCAAATAAAGAAGTGCAGACAAAGCGTGATGCTGCTAAAAGAACAACAGCACAGAAAAAGTTAAAGGCTCTTGAAGAAGAACGACTCCGCAAGGTAGCCCTTGACGAAGATACAACTGATGTTGATAATAAGATTACTGCAGAAAAAAATAAGGCTACTGCAACTCCTCCTGTTACACCTAAGGCTGGAGTTAAAGATTCTGACGGCGATGGCACTCCAGATGTTGTTGACAAGACACCAACTGTTGCTAACAAGCCACCAGTAATCGTTAAGCCAAAGCCAAAACCTGGCGATGGGTCTGATACTCCTCCTCCAGCAGATGGCTTAGATACTAAAACACTTTGGGTGTCATACCTGCGTAGTACATTTGCTTCCCTTGAAGATAAGACTCAGAAGGCTCAGATTGATAAACTTCTTGAGGATGCTAAGAAATTTAAGTATGACGAAAAAACCTTTATGGAAATACTTAAGGGTACTATCTGGTGGCAGACAACATTGCCATCAATGCGTTCTTTCTTTCTTGAGACATCTGACCCACGCAATGCATCTACCTTCACTGAGAAGGTCCAGAACAAGATGTCAACCATTGCCGCTAAGTTGGATACCCTTGGTATCTCAGCAATGTCAACTGACCCAGCCACTGGCAAGTTAATTGACAACTCAGAATTTATTAAAGGTCTTGCTATGCAGACCATCCAGAACGGTTGGGATGATGCGCAACTAGAAGATTTTATTGCAACCAAATCAAATGTTATGTTTACAGGTGGAGGAACCCTTGGTTCTACACTTGAGAAGGTTAAGAACCAGGCATATATGTATGGCATCAAGATTGATTCAGCGCTTGAGAAGGAGATTAACTTCTCACTTCTTGACCCTAACGATGGTAGAGATGCTAACTATTGGCTTTATTCAATGAAGCAACAAGCAATGGATAGTCCAACATACAAGCCGTTCTCCGAGTCTCTCAAGGCTGGGCGTAGCCTATATGAAGTAACCAATAACTACCGCCAACAGATGGCTAACTTGTTAGAGGTTGACTCAACAGCAATTACATGGGATGACCTCATGGGTAAAGTTGTTGACAACACAACTGGCAATGCCCGCACCTTCGCTGACTTCACTAAGCAAGTTAAGCAAGACAAACTCTGGCAGTATACAAAAAATGCAAAGGAAACATATAGCAATATGGCACTTGACCTTGCACGAACATTTGGGTTCAGCGGCTGATGGCAATAGACGACATTGATGCATCAGACCGTAAACTTATGGCGCAAGCCCGCGCTGGGCGCGGAGTTATTGCAGCACAAAACGCAGCAACTACTAAGGCTCCAACTAACGATGCCGAAATGCTGGCTGCTCTTAATGCGCAGATTGTAAAATCTCAAGCACGCCTTGCTGACCTAGAAAAGACACAAACAGAACTAAACCTTGCCCAAGGTTTAAACGCTGATGGTAGCAAGAAAACTGCTACACAGGTTCTTATGGCACAAAGGGAAGAAACAGCAGCAACCCGCGCCACGCTTGAAGCCAGCAACCCATTATTTAATAAAGCAGCAGGACCGCCATCTGCGCCCGCTGGTTATGTGTATAGGTGGATTGGTGGAACTACCACTGGTCAATATCAATTATATTCAACTGGTGCAGGTACAGGCGGTACAGTCGGTACGGGTGGAACTGACGGCACAGGTGGTGCTACTGGAGCCTTCACATGGACCGACCCAGATACTGGTGTAATAAAGACATTTAACTCTGCAGCAGAACTAAACGCATTTGTTACAACTTGGTCTACAAAGAAATCATCTGACTCAGCAACATCCGCAGCAGCAGCCGCTGCTAAGGCTAAGGCTGAAATAGAAGCACAGGCAAAAAGAACTGCGCAACAAGACTTCAAAGCCGCTCTTACCGAAATGGGTCTTGCTGATTTAGCAGATACCGTTGATGAGATGATTCGTCAGGACTTTACTGCATCACAGATTAAACTTGAACTGCCTAAGCAAGAAGCATATATGAAGCGTTTTCCAGGCATGAAGGCTTTGCGAGATGCAGGACAGGCTGTTAACGAGGCTACATATATCTCAATGGAGAAGGGCTACCTTCAAACACTTGGAGCCTACGGTTTAGATTCTGGAGTATTTGGTACTCGCGCTGAACTAGGTAAGTACATTGCTAATTTAGTATCACCACGCGAATTCGAGGAGCGAGTAAATATCGCCAAGACTCGCGTTGCTGATAATGCAGATGTAGTCAAGCAACTCAAGGGTTACTACCCAGAGATTGATGATTCAGCCGTTGTTTCATATCTGCTCAACCCCACAAAGGGTATGGACATTATTAAGAAGCAGGTTCGTGCTGCTGAGATTGGTGCTGCTGCAACATACGCAGGGTTCACTGACCTTGGAGGCAAGGCTTCATTAGGTACAGGTTATGCCGAGTCACTTATCGGAGCCACTGGTACTGCAGATTTAGCAGCACTTAAGAAAGACTTTGGGCAGGCTAAGACACTTGCTCGTACACAGTCACGCCTTGCAGGTATCGAAGGTCAGACTTACAACGATACAGAAGCAGTCAATGCAGCCATTGCTCAAGAGCAGGCTTCAATACTTTCTTCACAACGCAGAGCCGAAAGAGAAACGAAGTATCGTTTCGGCGGTTCAAGCGGCGTTGGTTCTACTTCGCTGAAAAGCACTACGAACCAATAAATAGAATCCTGAACGGACCCACCAGCCCCGTCAGCGTAATAGTCTGGTAGCAATAGCCGACATGGTTTCCCCGAACCGCGTTTGTGGATTGCGAATACAACTAACAAGGGAGATAGGTAGATGGCTACCAATTACGAATACGATGACGAAGATGACTTCACCGAAGAAGGTGGAGATGTCGTTAAGCAACTACGGAAAGTAAACCGTACGCTCGAAAAGCGTTTAAAGGAACTTGAGGCAGAGGCTAACGGTCTGAAAATTCAGACTCGTCAGCGTACAGTCAAGGATGTACTGACAGCAAAGGGTATCAACCCAAAAATCGCAGCATTTATCCCACAAGATATTGAGGGAGAAGAAGCAATCTCAGGATGGCTCAATGAACATGGCGATATTTTTGGGGTTACCCCGCCAGAAGAAGCAAAACAAGACAGCGAAGATGTATCTGCTGCAAAGAGAATCGCCAACACAATCAACAGCGCAGCAGCGCCAACGATTGATGAAGATGCATTAGCAAAGATTCTATCCGCAGAAGGTCCCGCTGCTTTGAACGCCATCCTTGGTATTAACTAACTTACAAACTACCAATCACCTTAGGAGGTGAACTAAATGGCATATACAGACACAACAGCAATCGCTGGTCTTATCAAGACAGCGTATGACCGCTATGTTGAGTTCGCTCTGCGCAGCCAGCCAATGATTCGTTCAGTGGCAGACAAGCGCCCAGCACAGCAAGCCATGCCAGGTTCAACCGTTGTATTCTCACTCTACAACGACTTGGCGGCTGCTACTTCAACACTCGGAGAAACCACAGATGTCACAGCAGTGGCATTACCAGATGTATCAACCGTTTCTGTCACACTAGAAGAAAAGGGTAACGGCGCACTTGTTACACGCAAGTTGCAGTTATTCTCACTTTCAGATGTTGACCCAGCAGTTGCAGACATCATTGCCTATAACATGGCAGACTCCATTGACCAACTCGCAATGTCAGCACTTAACGGCGGAACTTATGTTCAGTATGGTGGAGCAACAGCGACATCAACAGCAACCGTTACAGCAGCATCAACTATTGATTCTGCAGACATCCGCAAGTTAGTTGCAAAATTGCGCACACGCAAGGCTGTACCACGCGAGGGTAACCTCTACTGGACAGGCATCCACCCAGAAGTTTCACACGACCTTCGTGCTGAGACAGGCAGTGTGGGTTGGCGTGATATTCACTCACTTACAGATTCAGGTCAGGGTAACCTCTGGGCTGGAACCATCGGTACATACGAAGGTGCTTTCTTTGTTGAAACTAACCGCATGTATTCTGCTAAGTCAGGTGCAGACCAGTCAACACTCGCAACAACAGCAGTAACTGTTGCTGGAACATCAGGAGGATTTACTTTTGGTGTTGCTTCATCTGCGGTTATTGCTACTCGCGCAGAAGTTGGCGATAAGGTTTCAGGAACAGGCATTGCTTCAACAGCCAAGATTTCTGCAATCTCAACCACAGGTTCAACAACAACATTTACTCTTACTGTAGCAAATACTGCTGCAGTAACAGCAACAACTGTTGTTACAGTAACTCCAGTAACTCGCGTTTACAGCACAATCTTGTGCGGTAAGCAGGCACTTGCAGAGGCTGTAGCAGTTGAGCCAAATGTTGTTATCGGACCAGTTACAGATTCACTCATGCGTTTCCGACCAATCGGTTGGTACGGCGTACTTGGATTCTCTCGCTACCGCGAAGAATCTCTATACCGCATTGAATCAGGTTCTTCAATCGCAGCATTGTAGTTGCAACGGGGGGCAGGGCTTCGGCTCTGCTCCCCTCTAACTAAGGACATAACATGTATAGATTTACAACACCAACAGTTGAAGAAACCCCAGCAGGTGGCGGTCCTTTGTTTTCTCGCATGACACTACATCAAGGCATTTCAGTTCTCCGTACGCAGGGCGTGTATTCCTCCTACAGATACCCATCGCTTACGGAAGTAATAGCAGCAGAAGAAGTTTATTTAGGCGGGCATATCTATGAAGTAGATGATGAAGCCGCAGTCCGTTTAACCTCAGCAGGTTACGGGGAGTACCTGGAGGCAATTTAATGGCATGTAGAACGGGCTGTCCAACGCAAGACCACGCTAATTGGGGCGAGTGTCTGCGAGCATCGAACCTAGAGTTCGGGACAGGCGATGCAAACTCATCAGCGAGTATGCCTAAGAAAAAATTTGAAGCAGAACTGCAAGCGTATAGAGATGCTAGAAAGCAAGGCATCCAGCCAACTGGAACATCAATGGCTAAAATACAAGCAGCAGTAGACCTTTCCAATAAGGCTGGTAAAGCCTTTGATGGAAACACTAACTCATTTAAAAACTAAGGGAGGAAACCATGGCACCAAAGAAAAAACCTGTCGTAAGACAGAAAAAAGTTATAGATTTAGATACTTACTCCGCTCTTGATGCCTATGCGATTACCCTTAACGAGTATTTCAAGTCATTAAGAAAAGCAGGATTTACTGAGACTCATGCCTTCTGGCTTATGTCAGATAAAGAGAGTTACCCAGATTGGATTCTTCCAATCAAACCGTTAGAAAAAATATCAGGCAACGACTATGAAGAAGATGAGGATGAATAATGTCAGTTAAAGGCGAGAAGTACACATCAATGGCAGCAAAGAAGAAGCACGAAAAAACAGAAGGTCCTGCTATGCGCATGAAAGAATACGGCGCAAAGAAGAAGGCTGCTCCAAAGAAGATGGGCAAGAAGAAGTAATGTGCATCGAGTGCGGATGTTATTCAACCAAGACACCTTACGGTGTTGGCGGAAGCGCAGTTAATAAGCCAGCCTCTGCTGATGCAAACAAGTACAACTCTATCGCTGCAAAGCCAGCACAGGAGATGAACAATGAAGATGACTAAGAAGGCTACAAAAGTCAAGAAGGTTATGGGTGAGTTTAAACGCGGAACCCTACACTCTGGTAAGGGTGGACCTGTTGTTAAGTCCAAGAAGCAGGCAGTCGCTATCGCAATGAGCGAAGCAAAGATGGCAAAGAAGAAGAAGTAATGGCAGACCCAAGATTAAAGCGAGCAGGAGTATCAGGGTTTAATAAACCAAAGCGTACGCCTAGCCACCCAACAAAGTCACATGTAGTTGTAGCAAAGTCGGGAGAGCAGGTTAAGACTATTCGCTTTGGTCAACAGGGTGTCACTGGCGATAAGAAGCCAACAGCACGACAAGCATCATTTAAAGCACGCCATGCGAAGAACATTGCCAAGGGCAAGATGAGCGCAGCGTACTGGGCAGATAAGGTGAAGTGGTAATGAAGAAAGCATTTTGGGATAAGAAGAATCCAAACAAGAAGTCAACCCCTCTAACACCAGCCCAGAAAACTAAGGCTAAGGCAATGGCTAAGAAGGCTGGGCGACCATACCCAAACCTTGTTGACAACGCAGCAGCAAAGCGAAAGGGTAAGTAATGGCAACAGGAGTAGCAGGAAGCACGCTAGTCGGTGAGTTAAACCGTCTGGCTGGAGTCACAGATAGAGCAGCCTTTAAAGGGCTACTGGGGGCTGCTAACGCCTATGCAGGAACTACTGGCAAAGGATTGCTTGGAGCCTTGAACTACAAGGCAAGCACAAGCCGTACCCCAAATGACTTCAAGGGCTTGACCGCAGTATGTAATGAACTGGCTGGAACCACAGGCAAGTCTGCCGTGGATGCCCTAAGGAGTATTAACCTATGAGTACATTTAATGCATTGGCTGAGCGTGTTGACACGCTCCTTCATGGATACTCCATTGCTACAGAGGCAACCACATGGCTTACTACCTCTGCTACTGCCGCCTCAAAAACTCTTACCCTTCACGATGTCGGAGTCCTTGGTCGTGGGTTTATCCAGATTGACGATGAGATTCTTCATGTTCACTCTATTGACCCAGCCAACAGCCAGGTAACCATTTCCCCTTGGGGCAGAGGACAGCGTGGTACTGCTGCGGCAGCGCATGCAACAAATGCAAAGGTAACTGTTGCTCCGCTATTCCCACGCAATGAGATTAAGCGTGCTATTAACGACACCGTTAATGCAATGTATCCAAACATATTTGGCGTAGGTCAGACAGAGTTTACTTATATCGCTAACCGCACAACATACGATTTGCCAGATTCAGCAGAGCAGATTCTTAATATCACACACGAAACAATCGGACCATCTAAAGAGTGGCTTCCTGTTCGTGCGTATAACTTTGACCGTATGGCTAATCCAACAGCCTTCGGTACGGCAGGTGAACTGGGTAAGAGCGTAAGCGTTCTTAGTCCAATCATGCCAGGTCGTAAAGTCAATGTGGCTTACGGCAAGCGCCCAACAGTATTCACAGACGGTGACCAAGAGTTCTCAACTTGGACAGGGTTGCCTAACTATGCAGAAGATGTAGTTATCTACGGAGCAGCGTTTCGTATGGTTTCTTTCATTGACCCATCACGCCTTGCACCTCAGTCAGCATCAGCCGATGCTCTCGATATGCAGCAAGGCGCTCGCACAGGTGAATCAACATCACGCTTCTTGTTTAATGTTTATCAACAGCGTTTAAATGAAGTTGCTGAGAATCAGCGCCGTCAATATCCAACTCGTTCCCACTATCAAAGATAGGTAAATAAATGGCAGCAGGCGACCCAGGTACACTAAAGCGGAACTATTCCGCCATTGCAGTAGAGACAACTCTTACTGCTGCTCTTGCTTCTCAATCTCAAGGTGATGCAAACACATCGTTTGTTATAGCCTCAGTATCAGGATTCCCATCATCGTTTCCTTATTCACTCATTGTAGACCCTGATACAAACAAGGAAGAAGTAGTCACTGTCTATGGCGGCGCTGGAACCACACTCCAAGTTTATCGTGGGCAGGACAACACACAGGCTGTAGCACACTCAGCGGGTGCAACTATTCGCCACGGTATCTCAGCCCGCGAGTTCAAGGAACTCCAGACACACATCGCTGCACGCGGCTTTGTATCTGACACAAGCATCCTCAACAATGTGGACACACATGTTCACGGTATTTCTACTGGCGAAGGTGATGTAGTTGGAACACTTAAGACACAAACTCTAGCCAGCAAAACACTTACATCCCCACTTGTATCAGGGCTAACACTGACAGATGCAAGCATTGTATTTGAAGGAGCAACTGCCGATGCTTTTGAAACAACGCTTACGGTTACTGACCCAACTGCTGACCGCACTATTACGCTTCCAAATGTCACAGGAACTGTGGCAATTCTTGATGCAGCACAAACGATTTCTAACAAAACTCTTTCTAGCGATACTCTGGGTAGCGACCTTGCTGCTGGTGGATTCAAGGTAACAGGACTTGCAACACCATCTGCAAACGCAGATGCAGCAACTAAATTATATGTAGATACTCAGGTATCTAATCTTGTTGCCTCAGCACCTGGAACTCTTGATACTCTCAACGAGTTGGCAGAGGCTCTTGGCGATGACCCAAACTTTGCAACAACAATGACCAATGCTCTAGCAGCCAAGTTGTCACTAGCAGGTGGCACAATGACTGGCGCTATTGCAATGGGTACAAACAAGATTACTGGTCTTGGAACTCCAACAGCATCTACCGATGCAGCCAACAAATCTTACATTGACACAATGGCATCTAGCGCTGGTGCATCTTCTACCGCTGCGGCTCTATCTGCAGCAAGTGCAGCGGTAAGCGCATCAAGTGCAGCAACATCAGCATCTAGCGCTGACCTTTCATATACAAACATTATTGGTACAACAGGTTCTGGTCTTGTCCGTGATATGGGTGATATTACAACAACCGACACGACAACTACTACCTATATCAACATTGCAACTGTTGCCGCCGCCGCAGCAACTAGCGCATCAAGCGCTTCAACCAGTGCAAGTTCTGCTGCTACTAGCGAAACTAATGCTGCTGCAAGCGCCGTTGCTGCTAATACAAGTGCTAACAATGCATCGGCATCTTCTTCACAGGCTGCTGTATCTGCATCATCGGCAGCGACAAGTGCTACCGCTGCTGCTACATCTGCAACTAGCGCTGCAGCAAGTGCAACAACTGCATCTAACTCAGCGGCAACAGCATCTACATCCGCTGGTCAGGCTGCAACTAGCGCAACAAGTTCTGCAGCAAGTGCAACACTTGCAAACAATTGGGCAACACTTACATCTGGTCCAGTTGCAGGCGGAGAATACTCTGCTAAATATCACTCACAACTTTCAGCAACCAGTGCTACTGCTTCGGCATCTAGCGCTTCGGCTGCTGCGACAAGTGCAACAAGTGCTGCTGCCAGTGCTACCGCTGCAGCAACATCTGCTACATCCGCTGCTGCATCAGCAACCGCTGCTGCTACCAGCGCTACATCGGCTGCTGCTTCGGCAACGGCTGCTGCAGGTTACATCCCAGCCATTAGCGCAGGAGTTAATGGCTACTTCTTAACAAACAATGGAACATCCGCTTCATGGTCTAACCTATCCGATTGGGGAACAATCTAATGCCATTTGCATTTCAGCGCCGTAGAGGCACAACAGCACAACATGCATCCTTTACAGGTCTACTTGGCGAATTGACAGTAGATACCGATAAGGACACAGTAGTAGTACATGATGGAGCCTTAGCAGGTGGATACCCTCTTGCTAGAGCAAAGGGTGGAACCCTTGAAGATACAGTAGTTCGAGGACTTGAGGAAGATGTAAATGTTGTGGCTTCTGCTGCAACTGGAACAATCAACTTAAATGTTGAAACTGCTTCTATCTGGTACTACACATCTAACGCAACAGCCAACCACACACTTAACATTAGATACAATGCTACAGCAGGGTCTTTGAATACTGCTCTAGCGGTTGGTGATGCTATTACCGTAGTATGGCTTAACACCAATGGTGCAACTGCTTATTATCCAAGCACAATCCAGATTGATGGAACTACTGTAACCCCAAAGGTTCCAGTAGCAATCACGGCTGGTAACGCATCATCTATTGATGCCTATGTATTTACAATCATTAAGACAGCATCTGCTACATTTACTGTGCTTGAAACACAAACTAAGTTTGCTTAATAGGGGGTAGTTATGCCATTGCTAACAACGCAATCCGCTAAGGGATTTGGATGGGGTAAGTTTGCAGAATCTGCAATTACAAGCGATTATGAATCTATACAAACTATTACTGTAGGTTCTGGTGGACTTAGAACTGCAAGTTTTACATCTATTCCAGCAACCTTTAAGCATCTTGAAATTAGACTTTGGGGTTATAGCAATAGAACCGACAATATTATTGATGACTACAATATAAGAATCAATGGAGATACTGGCTACAATTATTCTTATCACTTCATAATTGGAGAGGGTGGAGGAACTACGCCTAGTTTTGGAAACGGTGTTTCTGTTAGCACAATCAATAGTTCTCCTTGTATTGGTACGGTAAGAAGTGGTGGTATTTCTAATGGTGGAGCAATTATTCAAATACCAGACTATGCAAATACAAATAAACTTAAAACATTAAAGTTAATTGGTGGTTGTGATTTAAATGGAGCAACCTCTCCTGCTCCTGGTCGTGCTGGCATAGTTTCTGGTGTCTGGCAAGGTTCAAATAATGCTATTAGCCAAATAGATTTATTTGCTTCTCAGACCTATAACTGGGGACAGTATACCAATATCGCTCTCTACGGAATTAAGGGGTAACGGCTATGGCTGCAGGTCCAACTTATGTACCAATCAATAACACAACATTAAGTTCTTCAACAAATGTTGTTACCTTCTCATCTATCCCAGCAACTTATACTGACTTAGTTCTTGTATGCCGTATGGCAGCAACAAGTCCAGCAGCAAATGCTTTTAAACTTGATTTCAACAGTGGCGCTGCAGGTTCTGTTCACTCTCAAACTAACTTGCGTAGTGATGGTTCTACTACTGGTTCAAGCAGAGAACAAAATGAAGCAAATGCAAGATTTCTTACATCAGTAAACCCAGGTCCAAGTGGAACTGAATATATCCACATATTAAATTATTCTAATACAAATACATATAAAAACATAGTATCTCTTGGCGGAGATGTTGGTTATGGTGTTGAAATAAATAATAATAGTTGGCGTTCATATTCTGCTATCTCATCTATAAGTATTTTTTTTAGTAGCCCTACTGGAAACGCTATGCTTTCGGGTTCACAATTTACATTATACGGAATTAAGGCGGCATAACTATGGCTAAAGGATACGAGTTTATTAGCAGCAGCATTGCTTCATCTGGTGCAGTGGGTTCACTATCGCTGACATCTATTCCATCTGGGTATGCAAGTCTATTGTTGATTATGTCATTAAGAAGTGCTAGAACTAACTCTGCAGATGATGGTTTAAAACTTACATTTAATGGTGAAACTGCAGTGACAAATAATAATTCCACATTTTTTTATGGTTATGGAAACACTTACAGTCAAGGTTATAGTGGTGAATCAGGATACCTAAACGGAGATTTGGCTACTGCTAATATATTTTCTTCACACGAAATCCTTATACCAAACTATACGGATGCCAACACAGTCAAACCTTATCTTGCATTTAGTACAACAGAAAATAATGCGGCAGGAGCGTTGATGGATGTTCGTGCTATGAGATGGGGAACATCAGGCGGTGCTGCAATTACAAGAATTGACATAGCAGCAGCAACGGGCAACAACTTAAAACAATACTCATCAGCATACCTATACGGCATACGACAATCATAAGGAGATACAATGACAACAGACACACCAATGGTTCTTGAGAAGAACTGCACAACTGGAGAAGAAATCCTCCGCCCTTTTACAGCAGCAGAACTTGCTCAATTAGAAGTAGATGCAGCAGCCTACGCAATAAAAGAAGCAGAACAAGCAGCAGCAGCAACAGCACTTGCTGCGCTCAAGGCATCTGCTAAGGCTAAGTTGGTAGCAGGCACACCTCTTACAGAAGCAGAAGCAGCAACAATCGTTCTGTAATTAAATGGATACATTAGTAACCGACATAGTTCCGCTTATGCGGGACATAGATGATGCAATAGATGAAGCGGAAGAACAAATATACTAAGGAGATACAGTGGCAATAACTAGCCGTGCGCCCCATATTACCGAACGCCCAGTCATTGACCTATCTGGTTCCGTATCTCAATACTACGAAATCACAAGCAATGCCTTTGACATCGCTATTGCGGGCTTACCGTTTGTCTTTGCTATTACTGACTCTACCCCTTACCGCCGACAGACTGCAGAGTTTCGTACTCAGCGCTTTGACAACGGGCGTGACCCAGGTGAGCAGTCGCTCTCTGGCTCAGGCTATTGGATTCGCTCTCAGTCATCCTTTCATTTAGGCACAGGCATTAACTATGCTGAGCCATTGGAAGGTGATGTAGAGCAGATAAAGTTTCGTTACAAATCATCTACTGGCATTGACCCTTGGACTGCTGGACAATTATCACTGCTTAAGAACACCTCACTACAAGAGCCAAGCACTACCAAGTCTCAAGTATTTTCAACAACAATCGGCGCTGACAACTTTCTTATCCAAGTAAACAACTCAGCCTCAGATACTAAGCGCATTATTAAAATATCTGC
>Ga0114976_10000416_pt1 | contig 26428 bp, 21 predicted proteins | sample S_130805_EF_Meta_FD_87319 | JGI IMG/M metagenome (GOLD analysis project Ga0114976, IMG submission 87319) | Freshwater microbial communities from Lake Simoncouche, Canada to study carbon cycling - S_130805_EF_MetaG | ecosystem: Environmental > Aquatic > Freshwater > Lake | place: Lake... | reverse complement strand
ATGATGCCGTCTTCCACGACTTGACACCCGTCACGATTTATGCCGTCGTCGATCCAGAATAGTGGACCACGTGAACCGATCTCAAAGTATCCAACCCAGCGGTTAGGGAATCTGGCTTCTACTTCTGCTGCTACAACGTCGATTGGTATCGATGTATCGTTGGATTGCGGTGGTGCGTCTCCAGCAGCTTTAGTGAGTGCAGTCTGCACAACGATATCGGAAAGGATTCCGCCGACACTTGTCCAATCTTCACCTAACTCAAAATACTGGTTAGCTTTGATCGATGTGCTATCGAAGCCAGCAAACAGGCGCTCTAGCTTGAGCATCGTCTTGATGTGCTTCATGAAGCTGTCGAACATTGCTGGTGCAATCGGCATCGGGTTTTCGAATTCCCAGATAAGGCGCATGTATCCTGAATGGGTTTTCGTCCTCCATGTTGGGGGATTCATGCCACACTTAGAAGCAATGTCGCTGTCGATGCTGCCCCAGTTTACTGGAGCGTCATAGTCAGCAATGACTCCGTAGATCTTGTTCGGAGGGTTGTCGTTTGAGACGCGCTTTGATGGCGCGCTTCCTTCGACCGCACTATAGAAAACGTGGTCTGTTCCAGCGTCGGCGCACCAAGCTCGATAAGCGGCCTTATTGGCGAAGGCAGGCTTATGTTTGCTAAGGGTGTTGAGCGTAGCTGCTTTTACAGCGCGGTTGTCGCGCAGGTTCTTAATGTATCGATATGTCATTTTGTGTATGTAGTTTATTTTTCGTAGACTGATATGATGTTTCCTTCAGCGGAAACTGGAATGTCTGGAATCCATTCTGGTGGAGTGGACATGATTTCAATGATGCGTGCCAATGCGTCTTCGGCTTCTGCCTCATCGACTTCGACGACCACCTCATCGTGAACGTGAAAGATAATCTTAAACCCCGAATCATGAATCCTGCAAAGCATGTTGCAGAAGATATCCCGTGCAAGTGCTTGGGATGCGTTCTCAGCAAGTAGACCGCCCCACAGTTTAACTGGTACACGTTTACCATTTCGATTCATTAGGGCTACGTAGTTGATCTTTCCGTTCTGCTTTACAGGACGCAGCTTGCCGTAGTCAAGTGCACGACCACTCGGCAGGTCAATGGTAAGTGGGATCTGCTGATCATAAGACACTGCTACGTCCGTTGTGTAGTCGCGCCAGAGTTTAGTGACAGACGTCATTTTTTTCCGATAGAGTTGGATGGCAGAAGTCGCCTCTTTCAAAGTCATTCCCGACATGACGGTAAACTTCTCCGCACCCGCTCCGTAACCACAGTTATGGACAAGAATCGGACCGAAGTCTGTCTTAACTGTGAATTGATTGTTTGGCCCGCAATTTTTCAGATCGTAGACTTCTGACTTCCTCCTCCAGCTCTTGGATTCTTTTTTGCAAACTTTTAACAGACCGCCTATTGTGGACGTTCTGCATCGGGGTAACAAACCGTAGATTATTCGGCTCGTAACCTTTGTTATTGTCAATCCTATCGAGTTGAAGATGTGGTTGATCCCACCCATCAAGTGTGATGAGGTACGCAAGAAACTCTGGCCTATTGCAGAGCCAAGGCTCATATACCCAAATTCCGCGACCACCATAGTGGTGGTATCCTGAGTCGTTCGGGTTGTGACACCTATTGTAGATGGCACTAATTCTATTGAGCAATCTTTCCCGATGCGCTGAGTCTGGTACAAGTTTAGCGTACCCGAATTTACGCATTGTTGTACGCGCAGATGCTTGTTTGGCGCAACAATTACATCGAGTAGTTTTTCCACTTTGCAAATTATTGCGGTCAACAGTCCCACTCCAGCCGCACGAACATTTGACCAGCGGGTTCCATCCAGTCCGACCATCGTTTCGCGTTGTTCGCTCGTATGACAAGATGGTAAACTCGCCATGACTAGTGCCGACTTCAAATCCTTTTCGGATCGTTGGACTTCGTTCCACTCCCGCCATCCATGTTCCGTCAGGATTTCGTGGTCCGAAGTCGCTTCCACTCCGAAGCGCGATATCGTTTCCTGCACTCCTTGGTGGAGGAGTCCTTCGTGGCGTACCCATTGTGTTCCGTCCCATACTTTATCCGTATCTCTGACTCCGACGATATCAACCCAACCACGATCTGTCAACACCTTTGTTTCTGGACCGAAGCAACCGAGTACGATAGATTTAATCTTGTGGCGCAACTTAGAATCATTCTCGCGAAGACTGCCTTTGTCACGACTCCACAATCCGAATCGGATTGCGAATGCTTCGTAGATGTCGCTACTTGCTTTGATCTCAGCCATCGTATCTTTATCGTTAGCGAGCCAGCACAATGTGCGCACTTCGATTTGCGAAAGATCAACTACAACTAGCTTCTTACCAGCGGGCGCTGCGATCAGACTGCGCAGCTTCACTCCGAACATCTCTTCTTTCGGTAGGTTCTGAAGATTTAGATTACCACCAGAACCGCTGAAGCGTCCAGTATGTGCTCCGAAATACATCAACCCGCCGTAGTAGCGGTTATCAGGCATCGTCGCATTCTGGAAGGATTCGATTTTCTTCTTGAGCGAATTGATACGCCTCCAGCTAATGACGGCGTTAACCCACGCATACTTCTTGCCGTTGATGCGCAACCACTCTTGTGCATCTGCGTCTGTAGCAGCAAGGCTGTGCGGCGGCTCGATACCGACTTTACGGCATTGCTCGTCGAAAGCTGGGCGGCTGAGCAGAGGCTTATCGCCGAGCCATGGAATCGCTTCTTCAGCTTCGAAGAGTTTGACGTTGATAACTTCGATCTGTTTTTTCAACAACTCAGTATCGATAGGAATGCCGCGTTGCACAGATGTCCTGTTGACGAAACTGATAGCACGTTCAGCAGCGGGCCATTTTGGTGAGTAGTCCTGCCACAAGCGTAAGCAGAGTTCCGAATCCTTCAGCGCGTATTCGGTTACCTCTTTCTTGAACTCCTCAGACATCTTATCCCAATTCTTGTTGCTCATGTTATCGCGTGTCGTTTTATCAACCGTTAGATTGTAAGCAACAGCGGTAGCATTTTTAAGGGATCGCGGTAGTCCGCAGTATGCTACCATGTCCGCAGTGCAGTGCCATTCAGCAGCCTTTGCTTCAGGCCACCAGTTCTGGGTTACACCATACAGGTAGAGGGTTTCGTCGAACGAAGCGTTATGTGAAAGGACAGTTTGCCCTTCAATAAGAGACCAGTCGAAATCTTTTGGGTGGCCTACAAAAGTGTAGCCGTTATCCGCGACAACAGAAACCATGTAGGCGTCGAAGTCAGGGTGAGAAAAATAGCCTAATGGGCCGAGTGTTTTGATCGAGCACTCTTTCGAGTAATACGATTCGAAGTCGATAGCGTAGGTAGTCATATGTGGTATTTGTGGCTTGAGCCAAAAATAGCCCGCACTGTGTCATGAATAAATCAGTGCGGGCTATGGGTTTCAGTCGCTGATTAGTCAGTGACTACTTCAAACGGCACTACATTAAGAGGCAGTTCGAGTTGTTCCTCTTCAGGTGGAAGGACATCCGCAAGGGCATCGCGGACAACAATCAGTTTGTTAAGGTTCGACTGGATTTGCTCAAGCTGTCCCGAAAGATCAGAGATCATTCCGCTAAGCATTGCTACTTCTGTTTTTAGGATTTCGTTTTTTTCCATATATGTTTTCTGTTTATGCTCCGAAGGATTGGGTGAACTCGATGACGGCTTGGTCTGGGGCTTCTTGGCTGACGCTCAGAGACGGTGCATACCAAGAGTATTTGCCCTTGGAGATGATTCCTGAGCTGAAGTTCCAGAGTCGGCCTTGGAGAGGAGTCGTCTTGTTAAAGGCTGCGAACGTAGCCAGACGTTTGTAAGTCTGGCGGTAAGCATCCTTAGCTACGTTGATGCGACCCATTGCATATTGGTGGTCACCAATAGGGAACGGATAAGCTTCTTCGTTGTCACTACCTTCTGGCTGCTTGAAGAGGAGAGTGATCTCCGCAAACTCAAGCATGCCATAATCCGATTCTGCAGCGATGCGGTCGGCATCTTCCCGTGAGTAGGCGATTTTTGGAATACCATCATCGTCGTAGGGGATGTCTTCGCGCCATCCTTTAAGGGCTGAGATGACCGTCACTTGACGAACTTCATCAGCTTCTTGAATGATGTGCTGCTTATCGATAACAACAGCTCCGATGGGTGCAGAGATGTCGCTAGTTTTTTGAACGATATTGATACGTGGGATATCGATATCGGCTGCATCAATCGACAAACCGCTTTGGTTTGTGATTCCAGTATTGTGTTCCATTTGGATTACTTCGGTTTCCATATTCTTGGTTTCGGTTGGGGTTGTGGTTTTGGTTGCTTGCTTCTTGTTTTTGGTTTCCATATTATTGGTTCTTGTTTCGTATTTCTTGGTTATCGACTACGATTACTGGAGTGTATATCGCGTGTCGGAGGTTTTGAGAATACCTGCGTTTTCACAGGCGTCAACAAATTCTTCAGAAATTTTTCCTTTTTCTCCTTTGTCAGCTTTGGAGGCAATCAACTTACTGATCTTTCCGATAGGAATCGTTGCGTTTGCAAGGATTTCCGACGAGTCAATTCCGAAACCCATCGCGACTGCGACGAGTCCATCGTTGTCAGTGATGCTCTTTGTAGCACCCATTGAACGCAGTCGTAGCGTTGGGAATTGCATCCCGTCTTTGGCGTGTTTCATGATACGTTCTTTGAAACGATCAGACCAGTTAGAAACAATCTTGGAGATCGCCCAGAGTTCTTCAAGATCTGCTGGATCTTCGGTTTTCTCAAAGTCGATATCTGGCAACTGAGGGTTTATTTTCTTGGCGACTTCAACAACAAGACCGCCCAATGCTGGGCAGTAGTCTTCATGTCGGCAGAAGCGGCAGTTCTGCGTGGGACGGCAGTCGCTGATTGACGGCGTCCCGCTATCCCACATCGGTCGGACGCGCTCACCTTCCTTAATGATGTTGCTGAGTTCATCGATTAGAGGTTGGAGATCACGGGCACGCTCGAAGGTATGAGCTAACGAAGCACGGTGTTGGGGAACGTAGAATACAAATGTGATTTCATTTACTTTTTCGAACTGCTGGAATGCGCCAATGACGTATGCCTTAGCCTGCCAGTTCTTTTCTGGTGGGTCGATGATGGAGATACCAGTCTTGTAGTCTGCCATGACAGCGCGATCACCCATTTGAATAAAGCGGTCGCAAGTACCCCAAGTCTCGGTTCCGTCAAGCTTGATATTCACTTGGATCTCGTTGTGTTCAGTCCCACCTTCTGGGAAGTTCTTCATGAACTCCTGTTCCATCGCCACGATCTGGTCGTAGATATTGGTTTCCTCTTCGTTGTGCAAAGCGGACGGGTCGAAGACTTCAAGAGCTTCGTGAATGCGTGTCCCCATTTCGGCAGCAGCGGATGACCCGTCTTTGCCGTGGTAGCCTGCGCAGCCAGCGACATACTTGAGAGATGAGGGTGAGAACTCTGCGTGTCCGCGTGAGCCGTGATCTGGTTGTTGTTTGTCTGTTATCATGAATCTTGTTTCGTGTGAAGTGTTTCCATAGCTTTGCGCTTTTTCTCTAGTGCAGTCAATACTTTTTCTTCAATAGTTTTTGAAGCGACTAGAACCCTTTGAATAGCAGGGCTTTTTGCGTTTGCGCGGTGAATGCGACCGAGTGTCTGGACATACTCCTTCACGTTAAACGTGGGCGAGATCAGACTCATACGCGGGTATCCACCGTGTTCATCGTGTAGAGATACGCCAACTCCGCCAGCCGCAATGTTGCAGATGATCACGCGGGTCTGGTTGGTCTGGAACCGCTGCACGTTATCTTCGCGAACCATGGCTGTCTGACCGCCGACAATGATCGATGCGTCAGGAAACGATGCCGCCAATGACTTGACTGTATCTACGAAGTTGACGAACACAGCTACACTGAATCCCTCTTCGTTCGCATCTTCGATCATGCCAATGATGTCTGGCACTTTTGCTGCCTCTGCTAGCTGACGAGCGCGGAGAATCTCGACGAGAATGTGTGGACTCGCGCCATCGCCTTCGAGAAAAGTATCGACGATCTCAGGCGTAATGCCGTGCTGCTTGTAGAATTTAGCAATGTCGCTCAAGCCAGAAAACGCAAGTGGCTCTGTGATAATTTGGTTAGCAGCAAAGGCCGCTGGCAAATCCGCTGGAGTAAGCTTAACGCAATTCACGCCGTAGAGTTCTTTATTGAGTTCGGACAGCTTCGCAAGTGGACCAGAGACCCACTTGTGCCACGGGTCTTGTTTGCAACCGTAGCGCATCATCCAACTCGTCCAGCTTTTCTTGGTATCTTCTGACTTGTTCAGTGAGTGCTTGCCAAGGACGTAGCCCATAGACCGCATTTCTGTAGGGTCTTGGCAAGCTGTTGCTGACAAGAGTAGGTTGTAGTAGCCAGCTTGCTTTGCGGCGATAAGCATCTGGCTGTTCTGGGAATAGGCTGCCTTACATTTATGGCACTCGTCCCATATGATAAGCGTGTCGGTCGGGAGTTTCCAGCGGTAGATTTTCTTGCCCGCTTTGGTAAGGTGTTCGCTACCGCGTTTGATCTTCTCGTAGTTGGTTACAAAGATCGGCATGATGCCAACCTCTGTAAGCTCACGCTCCCACGATGGGATGACGATCTTCGGACAGACGACGGCGACTGGCACGCCCAGCTCTAACGCAACTCTGGATGCGATAACTGTCTTGCCGACTCCCGTATGAGATCCGTCAAGTGCGCCTCTGTGCTGCTTGAGCGCAGCGATAAGGAAGTCAACGGATACCCGTTGCTTGTCAAATAGTGTTTTCATGGTGTATTTAGTAATAAAAAATGGCTGTGGTTTTTGGGGGCACAGCCAACCCCCTTTGCCCCTGCTCGTCGGGTTCTCCCAATCAGCGAGGAAATTCGTTTTCCATTAATCCGTCCATCCAGAATGTCGTGGGCTTGACAGTTTGAGTTATGCCGATGCACACGAGTATTTCAAATACCTCTCCTTTGTGCTGTTCAGCTAAGCGTAGGGATTCCTTATGGGCTGATTCTGGGGTAGTGTGTCTTACTGTTGGTCCGTGACCATTGACTCGATTAACGTAATAGTATGGTTTCATATAGTTGTATTAGTTTGAGATAGTGTTTCGATAGTTATTAGAGATGGCAGTCTTCGCAAGCCCAGCCCATGTTCCATGAGTAGACAAGTCTCCGACCGCATACACATTCCATTTCGCTTTCTGGCGGACGACCTGTTTGGACACCGAATTCTTCGGCTATATATTCCGATCCACGATGTGGGTTTGTAGGCGTCCTGTATCGGTCATCCTGTAACATGCCACAGTTCTGTGCATCCAGTAGGATGTTGCAGCTACAGGCTACATGAGCAATGTGCGAGATTCCCGATTCAGGGTCCAAGTCTTCACCGTCACGCCACGCGTTGAGGTGTCGCATGATGGCTGCTACATATGTAGTCGCACAGACTCCAGTCTCGCGCCAGTTGAACGGGCCATATTTTGCTGAACCTAACTTGTGAACCCATGCGGTCTGCTCCATGGCATACGGTGGGATCAATGCTAGTGGTGTTTTCGTAGCGCCGATTGCGCCTTTAGGATCATTTGGTGTATTCATAATTTATAGTTCTGTTTTGCAATCTAATAAACCACGCCATCTCAGAGCTTCTGCACGCCAAAGATTGCGCTCTTCGACTATAGCAGTGATTCGTCTCAAGGCACCTTCATAGTCTTGGCGGTATGCGTCAGCGCGGGACTCCCAGATTTCGACGTCTTCGCTGCAGCAGCTGGCTACAAATCTAGCCGCCTCAGCTTCAACTTTTTCGTTTTCAAGTTGATGTCTAAGCTCGTTTATTTCAGCTCGCGTCTCTTCAAGTTCAGTGAGATGTACAAGTATTGATTGTAATTGTTCTAATGTTCCAAAGTTCATGGTTCGATATTGTTATTGTTTATTGGCACGATTCGCACTCGTCGTCTGAAAGGCTACAAGCCTTAGTAGGGTCAAGTGGTTCGTCTAAGTCGTCGTCACTAACTTCAGTTTTTGTTTTACCAAAAATAAAATCGTGGTTGTCTGAATAAGTTGCCATATCGACTTTACGCGGTCGGCTTCCTTTTCCTGCTTCTGTTCGTTCTGAGAATCTCATGGTTCGTTATTGTTGTTTATGTGTTGTAATGAGAGGGTTCGCCCGTAATGGGCAATTAGAAAGGCGTCTACGATACCGTCATGCGCGACGCGGCTGCGTGGAGACGCCAGCCATTTTTCTTCGGGCTCAAGTGCTTGCGCTTTCTCAAGGGCTACTTTCTTCGTCTGACCTTTGAGAACTTTGCCGAGCATTGCCTTCTGCCACTTAGCCACTTCGACAGGCTCAACGGTAAGGATATGGGACTCGCACATGCCGAGCAGTTTACCGAATGAGATGCCCATCGAGCGCATGGCTTGGGATGTCTTTGCATGCTTGAGGGGTTCCTCAATCAGGATTCGGGAATCAGTATTCAGATCCATGATCCACCTATACACTTCGAGTGTATCGATCTCCCGCTTGCCTGCGCGCTCCAAACACGGCATTTCAATGTAGCTGATAACGCGTCCAGAAAAAGCAGAGATGGCACAAATGCCGCCGTCGAGTCCGTTGTCGATTCCTATGATCATGATCTGAAAGATTTAAGGTGTGCTACGTGTGCTTTCGCTGCGACAATGGCAGCATCTTGGAGGACTGTGTTTCTTGGAAACTCGACACGCTTGCATGCGTTCATTACAGTAGCGTGACCGCGATTGAATACTTTACCGATGTCTGCGAAACTGCATTCAAAGAATACGCGCATTAGGGACATGGCTACGTGGCGGGCGTTTACGATACGCGCCTCTCTAGACGGTCCTTTTATATCTTCGACGGTAACCCCAAACTGTCGAGCAGAAGCCTCAAGTATGACCCCATATTTAGCGTCATCAAACATAATGTTTTTCATAGGTGCTTAACAGAGTCAATAGAGCTTTTGCTGACAATGATCCCGTCTCCTGATTCAGGCACGTGTTTGTCATATCCCTTAGTGAGTAATTGCAGGAAGAATACTTCGCGTGCAGTTTCGGGTATGACCCTATAGTATTCGCCATCTAGCGTAACAACCTTAAAGGTAAAGTCGTTAAACATCGCGCTGTTTACACGAACCAGCGTCAGCGGGTTGTTTTCTATCTGTATATTATTAAACATATTTATAATTCTGGTTCTAGTTCTGGTTCTACATCAATAATCTCTGGTTTCATTTTGGAAATTGTTCCGTTGCCCCTGTCGGTCTTTGCGTTGTTCAGGATGCTGATGTCGATACGCATGCTGCTTGCACCGCCACCGCTCTTAGAATTCAGTCCGAGATTGCGGCGGATCAACTGATCCAGTTCCGATAACTCGCGGACTGACTTCGGTCCTTTTAAATTCTTCATCGAGTCGCGTAGTAGCTTAATGCCAGCGGCTGCGATGTAGTGCTGATACTTGTCAGCGGGAGAAGCTTGTGACTCAGCGATCTCCATCATCTGCTCGTCCTCTACCGTGCGCGCTTCTTGCTTGGCTAGTCTGATCGCGTCGCCAGTGTAGTTGTCGAGATTGTCTTCGAGCGCCTCAGCATCTTCGTCAGTGTCATCCACGTATTGGATGAGATCCTCAATTTGTTTCGGCATTGGAGTGCCAGCGCGTCGTCTAGGCGGTAATCCAATTTTCTTAAACCAGCGGCGGACAGTTCCAGCGTGCACGCCAAGCTCGCGGGCAATCGCCATGATCTTGTAGTCCTTTGCGTAAAGCTCTAACGCTTTTTGAAGTAGCGGATTGTCTGACGGCAGATCACCGTTTTCTTCGTTTTCTAAGTCTTGTTCCATGAGATTGACGTTCTATATGTTAGGAGATATACTGCGCGTCAACCAGTATGGCAACAAAAATCGTAAAAAAAAGTAAGATTCTCGAACCGCGTATAGATCCAGTAACTAAACGCATGGATGTCGGCGGTCTTTTTATCCAGCCCACCAGCCTTATTACCGCGCTACTATATGGGTTTGCTAACCATACGAACCTGCGTGCAAAGGAATTTTATTTCTGGCGGTGCTGCGACGAACTCTGGAACAACGCTGACATGCCAGAGCCGATGATGGTGCGACATCCATGGGCTGAGGAAATGATTTGGGCGGCACTGAACAACAGGTATCTGGCAATCGGCGGCTCAGCTAGCTCAGGCAAATCTCACACGATGGCCGCATGGGGGCTTATTAACTGGTTGTCGGAGCCGCGAGACACTCTGGTGATGATGACCTCCACATCGTTACGTGAAGCCCGTCAGCGTATCTGGGGTTCCGTAATCGCGTTGTTGACCGTGATACCGTTTGCACCGTGCAAGATTCGGGATTCGATTGGTTCTATCGCCTACGTCGATGAGGGTGGTACGCTTATCGAACGTGCTGGCTTACGACTTATCGCGGCGGAACGCAGTAAGACACGTGAGGCTGTCGGCAAGTTTATCGGTATCAAGCAGAAGCGGGTCATCGTCATTGGCGATGAGCTTTCCGAAATCTCAGAGGCGATCTTGCACGCTGGTCTATCCAACCTTTCGAAAAACCCATGGCTCCAGATGATCGGCATGGCTAACCCGAATAGTCGCTTCGACGCTTTCGGTATTTGGGCAGAACCAAAAGGCGGCTGGGATTCGGTGGACACACAGACAGCAGACAACTGGGCGACAAAGTGGGGCGGCTACTATCTGCGACTCGACGGCGAGCGGAGTCCCAACATCACCGCTGGCATGGTTCTGTATCCATGGCTGCCGACCCAAGAGAAACTCGATGAGGATAGGGCGTTACTCGGCGTAGAGTCCCGTGGCTATATGCGAATGGTTCGCGCCGTGTTCTTTGACAGCGACGAGACAACGGGCATCTACTCGGAAGTAGACCTAACTCAAAGCGGCAGTATGGGTAAAGTGGTATGGGCTGGTAAGCCCACGGCTGTAGCGGGCGTTGACCCTGCTTTCACCAACGGCGGTGACCGCACGATCCTTTACACGGCTCTAGTCGGCTACAACAGGGACGGTCATTACGTCTTTGAGTTCGGAGAATCGATCCTGCTCAACGACGACGCGTCCAACAAAGCGATACCGCGAACCTACCAGATCGTCCAGCAGATCAAAGACCACTGTGTCAAGCGTGGCGTTCTGCCAGAAAACTTAGCGGTGGATGCCACTGGCGCAGGCTCTCCGTTCTGCGACGTGTTAGCTGGAGAGTGGTCGAATCGGTTTATGCGTGTCGGGTTCGGCGGCAAAGCATCTGACAAGCGTGTCAGCCAGAACTCCAAACTGACTGGTGAAGAACTTTACGTGAACCGTGTATCTGAACTGTGGTTCGTGGGTAAGGAACTGATGCGAACCAAACAGTTGTTCGGCGTTGACTCAGATCTCGCGCAGGAAATTACCAACAGGAACTATGATCTGGTCAAGAGCGGCACGCTAAGAGTGCGCATCGAATCTAAGCCAGAGTTCAAATCACGGTTCGGTCGCTCACCCGACTTGGCGGATGCCGCCTTCCTTGCGCTTGACTGCGCGCGCCAGCGACTCGGACTGGTGGCTATCGATCCACCGAAAGGGGAACAGGATGCGGGATACAGGAGACAGCCAGTAACGATCAACGAACTTAGCGGTGCTCTAGTTAACTCGATGAGCAACTTGGCGGAGTAATCTGTCTTTAGGGTAAAAAACTTTCTATATAATAATGTAGTTCATTAAGCTGGGCTTAATGAACTACTTCTTCTAAATAGAAGTTTTTATACTCTAATATGTATAGGAAAAGAAACTGACACATTTTATTGATGGATTCCTAATGGGCTGTTGACAATCTACTATCTATCGCGTAACTTCCCGTCGTTATGGCATTAACCCCAGAAGAAGAGCAGCGGAAAAAAGATTTGGCGAATTATAGTGCGAACCTCCAAAAGTCGGACGCTGAATATATGGCGGTCAAAGGCTCACCATTCGACCCAATAACAGGTAAACTTCTTAGCGCTCCAGTATTTGACGATGGGACGCCTGTTGGAAGGGGTCTTGGCAGCGGTAAAGGTGGAAGTGGTCTTAGCAGCGGTAAAGGTGGAAGTGGTCTTAGCAGCGGTAAAGGTGGAAGCGGTCTTAGTGTGGGTGAAAAGAAAAACCTACTTAACAGTCCACTCCTACGTTTAGGTTCTGGAACAACGCTAGATAAAACTTTTCCTGATAATTTGAGCCCTTACGACGTTCTTGGGACACCTTATAAATCAGATTACACGCCTGCTTCTACTCCTGCTCCCAACGCTGATCCTAATAAAAGCAGTCTATTCGGAGCGAGTTCAGTCTCGTCTCTAAGCGGTGGTGCAGGGAATTCGGGATCGAGCTCGTCTCTCAACGCGCCAACACGTGCTCTTGGAACTGAATCAGGAGCCATGCGCACTGAAGCCCGTCGCTTGCGTAAGCAAGGCTACGGCAAAGCAGCTGAGCAGATGGCAATGAGTGCTTCTATGGCGCGACTCAATGAACCCAAAATCCTTACTCAAGCTCAAAGAGGTGCACAGGCGCTGCAGGCTAAGGAATCTGACATGGCTGCACAAGAGGCTGCTGCAGCCCAAGCGGAGGAAAGTAAGTATCTTCGAGACCTTTACAGAAGAGGACGGGCTGATCTAGCTAACAAATAATTATATGGCGGAATTTTCTTACGAAGCTGATATCGCGCCAATGCGCGGTTCTTATTTTACTAACCCCAATCTCAGCGATGCAGAGCGTAAGCAGTTGCAGGCGGGCTATATGGAGAAAATAGCTCCGTATCAAGAAATCACCAATAAGACTTTAGGGCGTATTCTAGATGCTCAAAATCAGGAGCTTTCTTTCCGACGTGCTAACATTGCTTTTGAGGATGAAAAACTTAAACTCCAACAAGAAAGAGACTTTGCTCAAAAATATCCAGACATGGCCAATCAGCTTGGAGCGGCTATGGAGGGTAAAGACCCCAACGATCAACGTATTATTTTATCAGATCTCGCGGTAAAAAATCCAGCTTTCTTTGCGTCTAAGAACGGTTCGGCATTGCTTTCAGCTTATGACGCGAAAATAGCCGCTGGAGTCGCAGCGGGGGCTGAGGATCGAGCTAAGAAAAACCAAGTATGGAGCATGGCTACACAACTAGGTATGCCCGATATCGCTGATGAAGTTTCCGCTGGAGCGTTATCGGCTGATGCGGCTAACTATAAAATTTCAGCACGTAAAAAGGAACTCGATGCACTTGAGAACCAACAAAAACTTTCTAAGGAACAGTCCGAGCTAGCATATAAAGTTCGAACGGACTATATTGATAAGTCTGAAAGCTTATTTAGCAATATAAAGTATGCGGACGGTAGCTCTGATTCTTTTGATCCTACCAAAGTGGATATTAATAAAATTGGGTCAGCACCAACCACAAAACCTAAGTCCTTTTCAGAGCCTTACAGAAATGCCATAATCAATAGGGTAATTAACCTCTCTAATCTAGAGCCAGCTCAAGCGGAAGAATTAAAGAAACTTCCTGATAACGAACTTCATAATCTACTTGGCGTGCGAATCGATGACAATAGAACGCAGCTATATAGAGATATTACAGGTGATCGGAGCAAGCCCGTCCCAACGACTAGAGATTTGACGAAAGACGATTATTTAAAAACTTCTTGGAAGAACCCTTAATATCTCCAGAATATACGCGCTAGAAAAACATAACCAATACATCACCCAGAACCCGCCACAGCTATGACTGAGCTTACCCCAATCGACATTTGGTCCGCCGAAAATAATATTACAAATCCAATTGACCAGCGGAGGGGTTACAAAGGATATGTCATTGGCGAATATCTTGCGAATGATGAACTCGATAAAGAGACGAGCCAGCTCATCAATGAGAACTTTAAAGAGTCACTAAAGTCAGTCGGAGCTTCTGATGAAGAAATTAATGCGGAGCTTGAAGATAAAGGAGCGCCTTTCGAAGTAAAGTTAGCTTCGGTATACGACTATACTGATCCTGCTTCAGAGGATAGAAGTGTTCTTCGCGAGTATAGCGCCGCCAGAGATATGATGGCGGCGGGAACGCTTACCGAAGCATCTCAGCAGGCATATGCTGAACGCATGCCAATTCTAGAAGAGCAGGTAAAAGCGATTGTAGATGCTAACTTTGATAAATCACAGCTTGCGAAGGTTGCTGACGGCTCCATCCCATTCGCTAAGATTAAACGTGGAAATGGAGACTACACATTCGTAGGTGGTGATCTTGCTTCAAACCTCACGCCAGTCGAAGCATACAAGCAGAGTTTGCGTGCAGGCACTATCTCACCAGACGACGCGCTGGCAATCAAGCAATCTTATGAAATCTCAGAAGGCGAATCAGTTCCAGACTTCAAATATAAAAACTACCAAGATTCCATTGCCGCAGCAGAGACCTTATTTAAGGAAGACAAAGACGTGTCAAAGTGGATGGGTATGCTTGCTCAGAGCATAGGTAAGCGCGACCAAGGCGGTGAAGTAGTGCGCAAACCAGAAGGTGAATTACTCGAAAACATAAACCAAATTGTTGGTGGTGAGGGTGATATGCGTAGGAACCCAGTAGCTAAGCAAGCTGCAAAAACTGCCCTTAGACCTACGGATGAGCAACTGTATGGACTCATCATCGATAAGATGGGTAGCGTATTGCCAGACTCAAAATTTATTCCGACATCTGATAAACAAGCCGCCGTCGAATATTTTGCTGGTGCCTTCGCAGCGCAAAACGGATTATTAAAGTTTCGTGCAGGTGAAGAAGCGGGTCAAAATCTCCATTACTTCGGATACAAAACTCCTGTCATTCATCGTGAAGCCTTAACAAATAAAGCTAATTTTGAATCGATGCTGGCTTCTACTGATTTAACTGATAAACAAAAAGATCAGTTGACTAAGAATCGAGACAGCGCGATTCAGTCGATGTTCAACGAATACAACCAAGTATTTAAAGACACTTATCTTGCAGACGATTGGAACCGTGCGCTTCAGAAAGGGTATTCTGAAGATAAAAAGGACGGAGAGATTCTCGATGAGTTCCTACAGACTGCCGATTATAGCGGAGTACAAAATAGAATTAGCGCAATCGGATCATCCGTTGTGGACTCCTTTGAAGATATGGGAGCTGCAGTTGGGACTCTCTTCAAGTCCGATGCCGCACGTGAAGTGCTTCTCACAAATCAAAGGGAGCGTGATTCCCGCAGACGTCTCGCCAACATGTTTGGTGATAAGTTTGGTGTAGCCATGACGCTCGGCGAAATGGCAGCACCCGTTGTATTTGATGTAGCTACTACAGCTGTATTAACGGCAGCTACTGGAGTCGGTGGTGCCGCTTATGCTGGTGCAAAGCTTTCAGCCCGTGGAGTTGTTCTCGGCATTACCCGTGGCGCACTTGCTGTTGGGGCAAAAGAAACAGCAGAAGCTGCCGCTAAGCGACTTGTTACCAGTGGGGTCATTAAAGGCGCTACTAAAGAAGCCGCGATAGCATCTGCTGAAACGGCAATCAAATCATACGCAGCAACTACAGCGAACAAGTATGTAATTAGGTCTGCAGCGTTTATTCCAGCGGCTACAAGATCAGGTGGTAACACCTACGCATCAGTGTATTCCGCTTTGGATAACTCACCCGAAGGTAAAAGCCTCACTAAGGACGAGAAGCATTCACGCGCGCTTGCTGCTGGTCTTGTAGCTGGAGCAGTTACTGGTGGTATCACACTCGGTTTCTCGATGATGGGTCGCGGTGGTCTTGAGGACTTCATTCTGGGTGGAGCCACTCCGCGCCAGTTGAAAGCCGTACTTACGAAGATAAGAGGCAGGGAGTTTGGCGAAGGAGTTGAATTCGATAAAGTCGTTACAGCTTATGCGAAGAAAGGTCTGCAGTCTATGTGGAAGACTTCAGCAGGGGCAGACATCGCTAAGAACTTCACTGATGAAGCTTTGGAAGAAGCTACAGATGAATTAGTTAATGGATATATTCAAAGCGCTGCTACTGGTCAAGATGTCCCGATCCTTGAACGGTTACAGCAGTCAGCAATGGCTGGATTCTATGGCGGTGTATTCGGTGGCGGCATGAGAGCGTTCCAGCGGACTGCTGGACAATTCGCACGCGGTGGTGCTATTGAAGCAGAAAGCCGCGAAGCTACGCTGAATCTCGTAGCTAACGATCTCGCCACTAAACTCAAAGATGCTGGTAGCCCACTCGCTGCGGAAGTCATTCTCAACAGACTGAAGAACCCACTGCAAAAAGCAGCAGTTGCAGCTACTAAACCATCTGACACGACAGCCGCACCTACACCAGCTGCTGCAGATATCAATATAGACGAAGAGATAAAGGATATTGATTTGCCTGAAACTCCTGTACAGGAAGCAGCTGCACCAGAAGTTCCTTTACTTGAAACAGCTACACCAGAAGAACCCGCGCTAGACACAGTTATACCAGAAGCCGCTGACACCGAACTAGATGTCGAAGTAGACTCTATGGAATCTGTCCAAACAGATCTAGATAATGCATCTGTAGGCGACATCCAAGATGCAGTCGATGAAGTTCTTTCAGAAAGTGAAAGCCTACCTGAGTCTCCCACACTGGTGTTCACATACACTACTCCTAAAATTGAGCAGAGCATTATTGAAGATTCTACGGACGATGAACTCGGCGAACTTGAGGTATCAACTAGCGACATAGAGGGACTGTACGCAGCGGGAGAAAAGCAAGGACTGACAAAAGAGCAGATCGATAAGAATCTCGCGCTACTCTCTCCGATAGAAGAGGAAGAAGAAGTAACTGATATACCTACGGATTCAGCACGCGAAATCGAAGACGCTAAAGTAAAAGCTGCAGCAGTAGCAGAAGCAGCCGAAGCGGCTAAAGCAGCAGCCATTGCAACAAAGGCAGCAGCTGCAGCCGCAAAAGCGACAAAAGCAGCTGAGCTTAAAGCAGAAGCAGCAGCAAAGGTTGCTAAATTAGCAGATGCCAAAGCGAAGAAAGAAGCTGAGAAAACAGCTGCGTTAGAGGCTAAGGCTGCTGAGAAAGCAGCTGCGGCAGAAGCAAAGGCTGCTGAGAAAGCAGCAGCGGCAGAAGCAAAGGCAGCTACAAAGAAAGCGGCTTCAGAAGCAAAGACAGGTAAGGAAGCCGCAGCGGCAGACCCACTCCAAGCAGGTCAGATCAAAGTCATCAAAAAGGCTATCGGTAACAATATTGATTTGATAGTGGGACACGGCTTTCCAATTAGGTTAACTAAAAGCAGTGCTTATGGAATGCCAAAAGGCTACCAGAATGTCAAAAGCCCATCTGAAATATCAGATGTCGTTTCTAAACAAATCTACGGAAAGTTCCCTGTCCTCAGTGTTGTAGAGGTAGCTAAATATTCAGGCATCACGGATCCTGAAACCCGTAGCACCACACAGGCAAATGAATTTGATCCCGTCAGTGGTGTGTTTGTAGAGAGAAACATACAGACGTATTATGTGGCTGTTGACGGCGGGACGGTAATTGGGTTGTTTGACAACAACCCACGGAGCATGATCGAGATGCGGCGTAAAAAGATTCCAGTAATGGTTCCAGAATCGTTTCCTGAACTTACACGGAACAAGTCAATTAAGTTTAATAAGATTACTCGATTGGTTTACGATGTAGTAGGGCCAACTGCGGCAGACCCGAACGTGCTGGAAAGCAAAGTGGATAAGAAGAACCGAAGCGCCGCGCCAGAAGTATCTAAGATTGCCGACGATTCGTTTGAACTTCTTGATGGACTCAAGCCAATAGGTTATTCCCCGATGGAGATCCACCGCGATCTTCTTAACATCACGGACACCACGCCGTTAGACAATACTCAGACTACATTTGCCGAAGCATCTATTAAGGTGAGCACACTTATAAGCAGTATATACGTGTCTCTTACAGGCGGTAGTCAGCCTAGCGATTATAGTAAAAAAGAAGATAAGACAGCTAAGAGGCAAGCTACGGATATGGCAGCTGCAATGTTTACCATGATGGGGATCAAACGCGCTAACTTGAAGGGAGCTCGACTTGCGATGGCTAAAGAAACAGCGGCAATGGAGCTTGTCCCAGAGTTCGAGAAGGCTCTTATATTTGGAGAACTCTTTCAGAGCCTGCAGAAAGCTGGAGCTATAGAGATGAAGGATGGTCGTTACGCGATTAAAGCTGGCGCAGAACAAGAAACTCGTAACGCTTTACTACAACGTATCAAAGTACCAGCTGACTTTACAAGTGCTAAAACAGCACTCCCAATTACGGAAGAAGCAGACCACAAAGCAGCGTTCATTTATGCATTTGGATTTAAGAAAGGTCAAACCAAACCGATCTTAAAAGAAGGTGAGAAGAACAAGACCAAGAAACTAACTTCAGATTGGGGTAACAGAGTTCTTGATTCTTATATCGACGGTGTTATCAATGACGCTATCGCACGCCCAGATGCGAAAGGCTTATTCCCTAACATCAAAGCTATTGCATCTAGAGTAGGCACACGCACCCTTAAACGAGTCGAGTATGCAGATCAGGAGAAAGCTACTGAAGGCGTCTATTCGCTAGATTCTGATTATCTAGAGGTAAATACTATGGGGACTGCGGAAGATCCTCAAGAGGTGTCTGATATCAGCGAAACATATTCCACAGATGATTCTATCATCCCTTATATCTTCACTAAAGAAGCTGCTGGAAAAGCAGCTGCGGAAACATCTAAAAGCTTTCTGAAACCCGCGTTTGAGTTGATCGACTTCGACGTAGAAGTTCAGCAAGCCCTGCGGGCACTCGCTAAAGACACTATTCATAGCGAGAGCCCCACTCTTGCTGATTCGCTAAAACCAAAAGAATTGTTTAGAGCTATCGCCAAATGGGCGGTGTCGAAAAGTCATTCCCAAACCGAATCGTATAGATTCCGACGCCAGTTTCTTGACCGCTTCCAAGCTACGAATGAGTCGACGGCTACTATCAGCAGGGCTTTCGAAGCCTACGGCGCTTACAACTACGACTTCAAGAAGGTCACTGATAAGAAACAGCGCGACGCTTTCATCAGACTCGGCTTCTCAGAATTAGAGACCACACTACTCACACAGAAATCAGTTCCGACATTACTAGCTGCGAAACTAGGCATCACGGAATCTGAAGCGAAGAGCTTACACAATCGACTTGCTAAGAACGTCCATCGATTCGACGCGCCTTCGTTCATCAACTCAAAGCATCGCAAGTTCTTCCGTTCGAAAAACGAGAAAGAGATCAAGCGCCTGAATCTTGAATCGGGTAACCCGAACTCTGTAGCCGCAGCTATGAAGGAGATCATGAAGAGCAGCAAGAACAAGCAGCACCGTAAGGTAGCAGAGTTCCTGCTCAAGAATCCTGATCTGATTATCAAGACCAGATTTACTATCGCCAGCATCGACAACAATAAAGCAGGTGATTTCAGCGTCGGTTCCGATGGTGTCGGACACGTTGTCATAAATATGACAGGCTTCTACGGATCGGGCATTGAGTCCGTTCTGCTTCATGAGTATCTCCACGCTGCTACTGTTGACCTTACCACCAAGCCTGAGTCCGAACTCACGGATTCCCAGCGCATGGCTAAGAAGCGCCTTAACGGGTTGCTTGAGATCTCACGCCGTGCATATGACAAGCGGCTCGCTGACGGCGGGCGCGAAAGCCTACTGTTCGAATATGGCACGCAGAACATTGAGGAGTTCATCTCCACGTTCTTTACGTCCAGCGATTTCCAGAACACGCTCAAAGTAACTAGAGACGCTGGTAGCCGCAGGAGTTTCTTCACCCGTATCCTTGATGCGATCAAAGATCTTTTCGGAGTTCGACTCAACAAAGCATTCGACTCTGCGTTCGCAGACCTTATCGACTTCACCACAATAGGCAACATCGATCCAGCGTCCACTTCGATTGAAGCTCGGATGGATCAAGCGGTGGCTACTGCAATTGACGAAGGTCGTAAGTTCTCTCCGATTCCTAAATCCGATAGCACTGCCACAGAGACTGATCTCGCACAGTTCGCCAGCTTTGAACCACTCGTTGACGGTGAACTCGGAACCGCTCAACAACAGCGGATGATCGACTATATGATTGATCAGGCAGTGCTTTCACAGATCCCAGCCGACGTAGCGGTATCAGTATTTGACAATCAGCAAGATGCTGATGATAGCGCCGCATTTGTTGGGCGACCAAACGCAGCTATCGTCGCTACGATTGTTCGCAACGCGGATGGCTCGGAGCAATCTGCGATATTCATCAACAGAGCCAACATGCGCAACGCGTTGCTGTCTCGTAGCTCTGTGATCAAAGACGCCAACATGGCGAAAGGATTACTCGAAACTCTCATCAACGAAGAACTCACTCACGTGGCTGAGTTCAATGCGGTTCCGACTAAGATGATCGACGCTATGATCGACGAGACTCTTGACCAAGAGTTCGACAACATCATCGATGACTATACAGCAGATCCAGCACTACGTGCTTCCCTGAAGGCAGGCATTCGCGGACCAGATGCAGCAGAAGCCAAACGTCAGATGATTGGCGAACATCTTCGCATGTATCACCAGCGGGTTGCTCGCGGGTATACCACAGAAGAGGACATCAATTTCCTTGAGAGCAGCCCAAGCCTGATGCAGATCGCGTTCCGTTATATTCGCGGAGTATTCAAGCGGACATACGCTCGTTACAATCTCAACAAGAACAATCCAGAACTCGCAGCGGTTATCCACCTCATGTCGAATGAGTTGCGTTACCTGCGTACTGGTTCTTTCTATGTCAATACCCACAGTGCATTCGACCCACGCTCGCCAGCGGCTGGGTTTGAAGTCATCCGCCGCCAGTTCGCCGCAACTAGCGTGGACATTACGGATGAGACGACTGACGAAGAGATCAATACACGCTTCGATAGCTTTATTAACTCAATCGATTTACCAGTTTCCCAGTATGCAAAGGGTAACTACAAAGGGTTCTCTGGCATCGTAAGTTGGTTTAAAGGTAACCTTGATCCACGTGTAACGCGATTGAAGAAGCAGCAGTTGTTTTTTGAAAACGCTTCAGAAGCTATTGCTAAGAGTTACATGTCGAAGCTGTCAAGACTGATCGACGCGACGGACGGTGGAGTCGAAGCATCTGATCTTTCCGACGCAGCTGGTAGCACTGAGATGATCTCAGTTGATAAAGAGACGAAACTGCGGTTGTCACAGTCGTATCTATCGGCTTTGAAAGAACGCAAAAGGCGAGTGGAAGAGGGAACGCTCGACCCCAAATATATTTCACCAGAAGCGCAGTCTGAGATGCGTGAGAGAATGGTTAAGAATCGGATTGATGCTTACCGCGACGCCGCCCGTGAGGACATAAGGCGTAGACAAGACGCGGCTCTTTCACGTATACGTGAAAACTATCCAGAACTAGCAGCTACTATATCTGAGTTCCGCTCGGTGATCGACGGGCTATCCGTAAAACTAAAGGACACATATAATCTATCGGAGAAAATGCAAGTCAAGTTCGATTCGAACATGGGTATCTATTTGACCCGTGCATACAAAGCGTTCAACGAAGAGGGCTATATAGACAAAGTTCTCACATCACCCGACGAAGCTTTTGTTGAGATTCGTGATAAGGTCACACCATATTTCCGCGAACGCTATGTCGCTAAACTTGCAACGGCTCTTAAAAAGAAATCTAAAATAGACGCTGACAAAGACCGCACTAAAACCAAGAAAGAGCTTACAAAAGAAGAGGCTAAGCAGAAGGCTGAGGATCAAGTAAACGATGATCCGACTGCAATCGCAAACTTCATGAGTCAGTTTTTAAGATCTTATGAGAAGGATTACCGTAAGCGCAGACCACTAGAAGGTGGTGTTACCAAGTCACTGATCGAGAACTTGAAGAGCAAAAGCAATTTAGACTTACCAGTCCGCCAATTACTCGGTGAGTATGACAAACCAGAGGACGCTATCGACAACATGTTCCGAACCTTCGCTGTCGTAACTTCGATGGCGTCACGTCAGTCATTCTACAATAACCTTATTTCGGTAGGCTCGATGGTAGAACAAACTAAAGAGGACGGCACAAAGGAAATGGTTGGGTTCCTCATGACTCGCGAAGAGTTGAATCAGAAGATGCGTGACGATCCAGCCTTCGTCGCAAATGATTTTGTCAACCTTAGAACTGGACGGACATTTGTTGGGGACGCAGAAGATACGATACCTAAAGATCTTGCTGGAGAGTATGATCCAACATACCACTATTACGGACCTAAAGAACTGATCGACGGAATGCGTAACGCTTACGAGCCGAAGCTTGCCGATGAGAATATGACGGATGCGAGACGGGCTATAGATAACTTGCAAGTAGTTGCTACGAAGCTTACTGGATTAGCACTTGGAGCTAAGACATTATTTTCTGTCGGATTCTACTTACGAAACATCGTCAGCAACGCGGTGTTCTTTGGAACGTCGCAATGGTTCGTCAACGTGTTCACTATGGGGAAAGAGTTGGGATTGATTGGTCAAGTCCTTAGAGACCCAACTGCTATCAACGACCTACAAGCCGAGCTTGTTGCACTTGGCGTTCTGAACAACGAGATGCAAACAGGATTCCTGAAGGACGTTCTCAGTGGCAAAGTATCCATTAACAAAATGGAAGGCGAGATGGCAGACGTCTTAGATAAGTTGAAGACCGCTGGAGACAAAGCATCTAAGACAGTAGAGCCACTTATGTCCAGACTCCAAGCGCTATCGGGAGCTGTTGACGGCTTCTACAAGATAGCTTATTTCAAGAACGAACTCTCTACTCTTGAGAGAGCAAAGCAAGCTGACATCGATGCTGGAAATGATAGTTACTATAGTCGCCTTAGCGAGTATGAGATGAAGCGCGAAGCTGCCCGCAAGGTTCTTGCTACAGCGCAGAGCTACTCAGAAGCACCGCCCGTCGTACAGGAATTTGTTAGAGGGCCTGGAGTTTTGGTATCTCCGTTCCTTCGATTCAAATTTGAAGTGCCGCGTATCGTATGGAATACATACAAAGAAGGCGTTGCTGAGATGAAGTCTGGTAACTCAGTGATTGCCGCGCGAGGTGCAAAACGAGTAGCAGGAATGACTACGGTGCTAACATTGTTTTCGGGAGGGATCGCAGAAATAATGAAAGGCATTCTGGACATGGGAGATGAAGAAGAGGAAGCGCGCCGCAACCTACTTCCATCTTTCATGCAAGATAACACGATCATATATTATGAATCAGGTGGTGATCTCAAGTCAATGGACTTAACATTCATCAACCCATTTGCGTTACTTGTTGATCCGCTATTACGCGGGGCTGAGAAAGCATCGCAAGGCGATATGTCGGGCGCGGCTTCAGCTTCACTGAGTGCATTATTCAGCACGTATCTAGATATGCAGATTCTTTCTGGCGCAGCTCTGGATGTTGTATATAACAAAGACTCCACTACTGGACAAGAGATTCGTAATTCAAGCGACGGTGTCAAAAACTTTGGGAAAGGAATCCTATACGTTATCGACAAGTCGTATAACCCACGCGTCCTTGAGAAAGGAATTGGTGCCTACAAGGCTTCTCAAGCACCTGTAGTGGATGAACAGTATTCAGCTAGTTCGATATTATTAGGTGAGATCAAGCCCACTAGACCATACACTATAGATTCGATGGCGGACTACGAGAAGCTAGCTTCCAGAGCGGCAGCGGATCATCGCAAGGCGAAGGCACAGTTGAATGTTCTTAGAAGCAAGAGACCAATATCAGACGACGACATACGCGAACTATATCGCGATGTAAGAGACCGACGGTTGGAGATTGATCAAGGTGTCTTCAAAGGAACCAGAGGATTCGTTAACAGCAAAAATGGTATCAGCATCGAAGACGCGGCACGTATTATGAAGAAGGAGAAATATGGTCCGAGAAAAATCAATCTAATACTCAATGGATATACTGAACGTCAATCTATCAGCAAAGAATTTGCGGCGGAGGTTATTAAAGGCATCGGTCAAGAACAGGGACTTCGTAGGTTGAATGTTCTGTACGACGAAATTAATAAAGACGTTCAGTATATGAAACTCGATACTAAGTAGATCAGCTCGATTCCATTGACTTTAACTTCTGAGCAACCACTTTAAATACTTCAGCAAGAACATTACTAGATGCACTGAGATCCCAGTTAAACAGCGAGCGCGTTGTGCTCGATAGGATAGTGGCAGGACTAACCCCGAAGGCTAGTCCTGTCTGCTTTATGTCTAGTAGGAACATCGATACAGCGGTTTGATAGGCGACGTCGCGGCACGCGACAGCTCCACGCGATCTCTTCTTGGAGGCAAGAACAAGGTAAGGTATCCTGTATCTTGCAGCCACAGCCTCAAACAGTTCATGTGCGACCAGCTTGTGGAACTCAGGATCGTTCGAGTATAAGTCTATCTTCATTGTCCGCTTGTTATATTAGGCGTTATCAGAAGGACAGCTTCACGAACTGCGTCCAAGTCTTCGTCGCTATCCGAGTCACAGCCCGCTAAGACTGCTTCACAGAACATGTCGAGTAGGTTGGGGCGGTGCGTCTTGCTACTGCGCAGTGAGCATGATGGTGTAAAGGCGATCACTGACCAGCGACCACCTTCATGTTTAGATTTGATATCTACATCAAAGCCATTGATGTCTAGTGATACGGCTGTGGGACTAATTGTTTGCATATTATTTTTGTTTGTTTGTTTGTTTAGTTGAGAGATTGTAACGTGTGGTCTTAAAGAGATAGAAGTTGTACTAATTTTTTCTTGATCTTACCACACAAAGTTTCTGGTGCTGGACTTATACTATCCATGTATCGTTTATATTGAACACTGGTTCGCATACTATCTATGTATAGTTTGTATCGGTTGCACGGCGGGCAGATCGGCGGGAGTTTTCTAGCGTTAGCGCCGTTGCCTCTTCGTCCTTTTGCGCCGCATATCTGGCAGGTGTATCGTCGGGATGGTAGTTTGTTAGTGTCTTGGTTATCATTCATAAGTAGTTCATTTGGTATGGTTTATCGTTCATTGTTTGTGGTTAGGGATTGGAGTGCTTCGTTGGCAACAGACCTGCATCCATATCCATTGTCACATTGCATATCTGTGTAATCGAATGACGTAATCATTTGTAACGCCTCCGCCAGCCTGTCCCGCTGCTCGGTGACGGCGGCGAGTTCGGATCGTAAATCATCAGCAATATCCGCGATTGCTGCTGACCATTCGCGGGATAATTCTATTTTTTCCCGCGCCTCGTCCCGCTCACTCAGGATCATTTTTATGTTCGGGTGGGATAAATCCAATACGGATGCGCGTAGTTCAGCTAGGGTTTCCCGCGCCTCGTCCCGCTGCTCGGTGACGGCGATTAGTTCGGTTTCAAGTTTTACGCCAACTACGTATGGTATCCAGTAGGCATCATCATTTGCAAACAGCGAGGTAAAAGCAATCTTTGCTTTATCGGATTTAGGTGTCGGTGTGTCGTTCATAGTTCGTTCGGGTTGGTTGTCCATTTGCCAATCGTGCGGAGGAATGCTTCGGCTCGTTGGGCTGCTGTGGCGTGAGCGCAGGAGAACCAACCGTCGTAGGCACACGGGGTTATGCCGCAAATGTTGTCCGTGTAGCGCGAGCGATCTTTTTCGATCAGCATCTTCTCTGCTTCGTGCATTGCGTTGAGGTCGTTGAGGTAGTCGGGGCATTCTTTTAGAAGGCATCCTTCTGGATCATGTTCTGTCTTCTTTCCACATGGAGTTAGGTGGTGTGTAATTCCATCGGAGACGATAGTTAGTCCACACGCTTTAGCGATGGCGATTCTTTGTTGTTCTTCAGTCATATTTGTAATAGAGTATTACCATAACAACTGTTACGGTTGCTGCGATTATCAGTTCAGTTATATCTTCAGTCATGTCTCAATAGTATAGGTTAAGGTTACAGGGTTCAGGATACAGGTTGTGGCTATTCATGGTAGGGGCTGTCTGGATTTGTTAGTGGGTAGTAGGGAACATCCCTAGCTTGCCTTACTTTGTATGTGATGTGTCTGATGACACCATACTTGTCACCCGTGAAGGGGTTAGCATCGATCCATGCTTTAGCTTCTTTACGACTATGGAAGATCAGTGGCCATTTTCCAGAGTGTACGTCAGTGGTGGATTGATGGCCTCTGTGGTATAGGCACGCGGTTTGTTGGATTACAAATTTCATATTAATGGTAGGGTGTAGTTTGTTCAGGGTTCAGGATACATGGATCACGAATCCTGAATCATCAGTCTTCGCTTTGCCTTTTGTTTTCAAGCCAACGATAACGCCGACTGGATCTAAGAATCTAAGATCATTCTCGTCGCCGTCAATAACTTTATGTCCACGCCATGT
>Ga0114976_10000415_pt1 | contig 26439 bp, 39 predicted proteins | sample S_130805_EF_Meta_FD_87319 | JGI IMG/M metagenome (GOLD analysis project Ga0114976, IMG submission 87319) | Freshwater microbial communities from Lake Simoncouche, Canada to study carbon cycling - S_130805_EF_MetaG | ecosystem: Environmental > Aquatic > Freshwater > Lake | place: Lake... | reverse complement strand
GTAAGCGTCAGCGCTAGCAGACGAACTGAAGCCCGCGTGGGAGGTGAGCTACTTAACGGCTATGAGGCATTTATCCGGTTAATGGAGCAGACCCGCGAAGAGATTCGGAGCGTGACTGGCGAGGTTTTTAAGATACCGGCAGTTGTGACTTCGGAGGAGTTGCTCGCTGATTTTGAATTAGATACAGACCCTGTGGTTGTTCAAATCAGAGAAGGGCTTTGGGGGCGGCCGGCTTACAGATGATTGGGCGAGCTTTTGCCGGACCGTCACTCGGCGCCAACTTCGCAGCTGCGGTGTTTACGTGCGCCTGCATAGTGATCGGCTTCAACCTTTACGATCGTCCTGAAAAGCTTTCGGCGGTAGGCCAGCTTATTGGCGGATGGGCAACTACACTGGCATTTTTTTACATCTTCCATTCTTTTCGAATTCAAGAGAATGCATTGGTTCTTCAATCACAAGCCAACATAGACGAGAAAACTCGCTCTGAAGAGCAACATCGCTTAGACCAGACCAACATAACACTTTCGTCGAAGACCCTAAGCTTGGAACTCTGTCAACTCGCAAGATCGCTCCTTCAAAATCAGTGTATTCTTTTCTACAAAGTATGTCGGGCCTTAGATAGTACTATTAGGCCCGATATAGCTGAAAATGAGATTCTACGGTTTCTCTTGTTCGACTACGCGATTTCAGATAAAATTGAGAAATTTGGCGGAAATCCAGCCGTTGTAGCAATATTACAAGGATATGTGAGCATTTATGAGAAGTACGAAATACTAGTCTCCCGGCAACTTGGCAGCGCAGATGTGTTCGAGGTCTATTTTTTACAAACAGACGAAGGTTCATTTCTGAAATTTTGTCGAGTTGCGCTTGGATTTGCGAACGAAAATCCGTCTGCACTAGAGTAGGGACATCGATGTTGCCTCGGGACAGGTCACTCCCCTCCAACTAGCTCCAGCCACATATGCCACGACGGGGTGCCGCATGCCCATTACTAAGATCCCGATTATCGATGTCGGGCCGGCGCTCGCCGGCGCCCCCGGCGCGCTCGAGGCGACCGCTGCCGAGTTGCGCCGCGTCTGCGAGGAGATCGGCTTCCTCTCCATCGTGAACCACGGCGTGCCGCGGGCGCTGCTGGAACGCGCCTTCGCCGCCGCCGCCGCCTTCCATGCCCAGCCGCTGGACGCGAAGCTGGCGGTGAAGCTGGATGATCGGATGCAGGGCTACCTGCCCTACAAGTCGAGCACGACGCGCGCCAACGGCCTGGTCGCGGTGCGCAAGCCGAACGAGAACGAGGCCTTCTTCGTCGTGCCCGACTACGAGGGCGGCAATCGCTGGCCGGAGGGCCTGCCGGAATTCGCGGCGGCCGCCGGCGAGACCTACGCCGCCTGCGCGGCGCTGGCGCAGCGCCTGCTTCCGCTCTACGCCCGCGCGCTCGACCTGCCGGCCGACTACTTCGCCTCGCGGTGCGACACGCCGCATGCGACCCTGCGGCTGACGCATTATCCGCCGGTCGAGTACGGCCAGGACGAGTACGGCATCGCCCCGCATACCGACAGCAGCTTCTTCACGCTGCTGGCACAGAATGCCCAGCCCGGGCTGCAGGTGCGGACGCCGTCCGGTGACTGGATCGACGTGCCGGTCATTCCCGACAGCTTCGTGGTCAATACCGGCGACATCCTGAACCACTGGTCGAATGGCCGCTTCATCTCGACGCCGCACCGCGCCTTCAATGTCGGCACGGGCCCGCGCTACGCGATCCCGTTCTTCTTCCACCCGAACAAGACGACGCTGATCGAGGCGCTGCCGACCTGCACCAGCGCCGACAACCCGCCGCGCTTCGAGGCCCAGACCGTCGGCGACTACATGGCCTGGTTCCGCGGCAGCAATTACGACCACTTCCGCCAAGGGAAGGCAGGGAAGCAGGGAGCCGCGGCATGAAGGCCCGGCTGCTCGCGGCCTGCGCCGCGCTCGGCCTGCTGGCCGGAACGGCGCAGGCGCAGGACCGGACGCTGAAGGTCTCGCTGAATACCGAGTTGCAGATCCTCGACCCGATCGTCACCACCATCAATGCGACGCGGGTCTTCGCCTATCTTGTCTTCGACACGCTGGTCGGGATGGACAGCGCGGGGAACTACCACCCGCAGATGCTGGAGAAGTGGGAGGTCTCGCCGGACCGGCTGACCTGGACCTTCACGCTGCGCGACGGCCTGGTATGGTCCGACGGCCAGGCGGTGACGGCGGAGGATTGCGTCGCCTCGATCCGCCGCTGGGCCAGGCGCGAGGCGCTCGGCGGCCAGTTGATGGCGGCGACGCGCGAGATGAGCGTGCTCGACCAGAAGCGCTTCGTCATCACGCTGAACCGGCCCTTCGCCTTCGTCATCGATGCGCTCGGCAAGTCCGGCCACACCATCCCGGTGATGATGCCGAAGCGGCTGGCCGAGCTCGACGCCAACACCCAGGTGCCGGAGATCATCGGCTCGGGCCCCTATCTGTTCCTCCGGAACGAATGGCGGCCGGGCGAGCGGGCGAGCTTCGTGCGCAACCCGCGCTACGTGCCGCGGCGCGAGGCGCCGGATGCGCTCTCCGGCGGCAAGATCCCGAAGATGGAGCGGATCGAGCTGATCAGCATCGCCGACCAGGCGACCCGGGCGGCCGCGCTGCAATCGGGCGAGCTGGATTTCCTCGAGGTGCTGCCGCTCGATTTCGTCGAGCGGATGCGGCGGGCGCGCGGCATCACCGTGGGCAAGCCGCGCGGCATCGACCAGTTCCTGGCGATCGTGAACATCAACCACCTGGTGCCGCCCTTCGACAACCCGAAGACCCGCGCGGCGCTGCAGGCGGCGATCATCCAGCCCGAGGTGATGGCGGCGATGGGGCTGCCGGCGGATCTGGTCGTGCCCTACTGCGACAGCATCTACATGTGCGAGGCCGCCGGGTCGACCAGCGCCGGCGCCGAGCCGCTGAAGCAGGCGGGCACCGAGCGCGCGCGGCAATTGCTGCGCGAGAGCGGCTACAAGGGCGAGCCGGTGGTGTTCCTGCATGCCCAGGCCTCGGCGCTGCTCAACCCGATCGGCCTGGTGATTTCCGACCAGCTTCGACGGGCCGGCTTCAACGTCGATCTGCGCAGCACGGATTTCGCCGCGGTGGCGCGGCACCGGCTGTCGAAGGCGCCGGTCGAGCAGGGCGGCTGGTCGGTGGCGCCGGTGGTGCAGAACGGCATCGACATGGTCAATCCGCTGGCCAATCCGATCGTCGGCTATAACTGCACCGGGCTCTATGTCGGCTGGTACTGCGACAAGGAGGCCGAGGGGCTGCTGGCGCGCTATTCCGAGGCGGCGACGCCGGAGGAGCGGCGGGCGCTCGCCGATGCGCTGCAGGTCTCGGCGCATCGCAACGTCAACTTCGCCATCGCCGGCCAGTTCGGCGGCCCGGCGGCCTGGCGGTCGAACCTGACCGGGGTGGTGCCCTTCAGCTTCCCGGTCTTCTGGAATATCGAGCGGCGGTAGCGGCCCCGGCCACTACCGCTTGCGGCCGGACACGGCGTAGCTGCAGGTGCCGTTGCGGAACTCGCCGACGAAGCGCTCGCCCTGGAAGCTGCCAAGGATGGCGATGCTGCGGTCCAGCCGGTCGGCGATGCGCACCTCGCCGCCCTCGTTGACCATGCCTGTATAGGTCTTGCCCATCTGCAGCTCGGCTCTGCCCTGGTTGACCGCGAGAATGACCTCGCGCGTCGGCGGCGGCGGGCATTGCTGCGCACGGCTGGGATTCGACGTGAAGTTCAGGCCCCAATCCCCGTCGAAACGCGTGACCGGCGCGGCGCTGCGCGCGGGCGCCGCGGCGGCGGCATCGGCGGCGGCGCGGGGTCCCAGGTTGTTGTTGATCACGTTCACCGACGGCGTGCTCGAGCAGGCGGCGAGTGCCAGCAGCGCGAGGGCGGGTGCGAGAATGGCGGTGCGCATGGGCAATCTCCTCCGGGCGCTCTCTCTAGCGACCGCCGGCCGCAGCCTCAACGCGGCTCGGTCGGCTCGCGTTGCGCGCCGTCCAGCAGGGCCTTGCGGCGCGACTCGGCGCGTCGGTCATTGGCCTTCTCGGCCGCGGTCCGGTCATGCTTTGCGCGGTTGGCCACAGCCCCCGCCTCCGCCGCGGCGCGTGCCTTCGCCTTGCGAACCCGGTTCAGGTTGACGATCTCGCCCATTCCCGGAGGATAGCCGGCATTCGCACCGAGGGGGAGCATCCATGCCCAACATCACGCTGACCGCCGCCGATGGCCACCAGTTCCAGGCCTATGTCGCCGGCCCCGAGAATGCCGCGAAGGCGCTCGTCATCGTCCAGGAGATCTTCGGCGTGAACCGCCACATCCGGCGGATCTGCGACGACTACGCGAAACTCGGCTATCGCGTGGTGGCGCCGGCGCTGTTCGACCGCACCGAACGCGGCATCGAGCTCGGCTACGAGGCCGCCGATGTCGCGCGCGGCCGCGAGCTGCGTGGGAAGATCCCCGAGGGCAAGACCGTGCTCGACATCCTGGCCGCCGCCGCGGTGCTGCCGCCCAAGGCGAAGCGCGGCATCGTCGGCTATTGCTGGGGCGGCACCGTCGCCTGGCACGGCGCGACCCGGACCGAGGCCTTCGACGCCGCGGTCGGCTGGTATGGCGGCGGCGTCGCGGCCTCGAAGGACGCCAAGCCGAACTGCCCGGTGCAGCTGCATTTCGGCGAGGCGGATGCCTCGATCCCGATGAAGGATGTCGATGCGGTCAAGGCCGCGCAGCCCGGCGTCGAGATCTTCGTGTATGGCGGCGGCCATGGCTTCGGCTGCGAGGAGCGCGGCAGCTACGTCAAGGCCGATGCCGATCTCGCGCAGCAGCGGACCGAGGCGTTCTTCGTGAAGCACCTGGGTTAGGGCTTGGAAGCCGGCGGAAACGCCGGCACCATTCCTCCCAACGAACAAGGGAGGACAGGCCATGGCCATCACCAGGCGCGCCGCGCTCGCCAGCGCGGCAGCCGCGCCGTTCGCGGCGCGGGCGCAAGCGACGCCGACGATCCGGCTCGGCGTCATGACCGACATGTCCGGGCCCTTCGCCGACATCACCGGCCAGGGCTCGATCGCGGCGACGAAGCTGGCGGCACAGGAGGCGATGGCGGCCTCCGGCGGCGCGCTGAAGGTCGAGGTGATCTTCGCCGACCACCAGAACAAGCCCGACCTCGCCGCCAACCTCGCGCGGCAATGGATCGACCGCGACGGCGTCGACGTGCTCTGCGACGTGACGGGATCCTCGGCCGCGCTCGCCGCCAACACCATCGTGCGCGAGAAGAACAAGGTCTACCTGGCGACCGCGCCCGGCACCTCGGAACTCACCGGCGCGCAGTGCTCGCCCAATACCGTGCAGTGGGTCTACGACACCTGGATGCTGGCGAACGCGACCTGCCGGCCGCTGGTCGCCGAGGGCGGCGACACCTGGTTCTTCATCACCGCCGACTACGCCTTCGGCCACTCGATGGAGTCCGATGGCAGCAGCTTCGTCGAGCGCGCTGGCGGCAAGGTGCTGGGCTCGACCCGCTACCCCTTCCCGAGCACGTCGGATTTCTCCGCCTTCCTGCTGCGCGCGCAGGCGAGCCGGGCGAAGGTGGTCGGGCTGGCCAATGCCGGCACCGACCTGATCACCTGCGTCAAGCAGGCGGCCGAATTCGGCCTGGTAAAGCGCGGCCAGCGGCTCGCCGCGCTCAACCTCTTCATCAGCGAGATCGTCGCACTCGGCCTGCCCGCGGCGCAGGGGCTGATCTGCGCCGAGGCCTTCTACTGGGACCTCGACGACCGCACCCGCGCCTTCACCCGGCGGCTGCGGGAGAGCCAGGGCTTCCAGCCGCTACCGACCCGCGTCCATGCCGGCGGCTATTCCTCGACCCTGCACTACCTGAAGGCGGCGCAGGCGATGGGCGTCGCGGCCGCCAAGGCCGATGGCGCCGCGGCGGTCGCGCGCATGAAGGCGATGCCGACCGATGACGACGCCTTCGGCCGGGGCTCGATCCGCGCCGATGGCCGCAAGCTGCATCCGGCCTATCTGCTGCAGGTCAAGTCGCCGGAGGAAAGCCGCGGTGCCGGCGATCTCTGCAAGGTGCTGCACGTCATCCCGGCCGAGCAGGCCTTCCGGCCGCTGAACGAGGGCGGCTGCCCGCTGGTCAGGACCTGACGCGGCGGGCATCCTCCGCCGCGATTCGGAGGGTGCGATGCAGACGCGCGAGGTGGTGATCGGCGGCAGGACCTGGCAGGTCGCCGGCCATGCGGATGACAGCTTCTTCGGGCATGCCGCCGAGCATGCGGCCGGGCTCGCGCCGCTCGCCGCCGTCGCCGCGGCGGTGGTGCCGGCGGATGGCGTGATCCTCGATATCGGGGCGAATATCGGGCTTTCGGCGCTCGCCTTCGCGCCGCTCGGCCGGGTCGTCGCGGTCGAGCCTTCGCCGCGCAGCCTCGCCGCGCTGCGCGAGGCGCTTCGGCTGAACGGGCTCGAGCCGCGCGTCGCGGTCGAGGCGGTGGCGCTCGCCGATGCGCCAGGCGAGCTTGCCTTCCACGACGCCGAGCATTCCGCCGGCGCCCACCTCATGGACCCCAATATGCTCGCGGGCATCGAGGGGCCGCAGGTGCGGGTGCCCGTCACCACGCTCGACGCGCTCGTCGCGCAGCACGCCCTGCCGCGCGTCGACTTCATCAAGATCGACGTCGAGGGCTTCGAGAGCGAGGTGATGGCCGGCGCCACCGCGACCTTCGCGCGCGACCGCCCGGTGGTCTTCGCCGAATACAATGCCTGGGTGCTGCAGGCCGTGCGCAACCACAACCCGCGCCAGGTGCTGGAATCCTGGATGGCGCGCTTCCCGGTCGTGCATGCGATGCGCGAGGGCGAGCTTCCCTGGCGCGTCACCCAGGCCAACCTGCTCGACTTCCTGCACGACCACCTGGTCGTCCGCGGCTGCGCCGACGACCTGGTGCTGGGCTGGGACGATGCCTGGGTCGAGCGCTACCGCCCGCCTACCTGATCGCCAGCGCGTTGCCCGGCGAGCCGATGCCGCCGCGCAGGTGCAGGGGGGCGGCGGTGAAGAAGCCGGTCCAGCGGCCGGTCCGGGCGCTGTCCTCGGCGAGCGATTCGAAGTCGAAGAACTCGCCGATGACGAACCCCATCCGCGCGATGCCCCAGTGCAGGGTCGGGCGCCAGGGGAAATAGGGCCAGACCTCGACCGTGACGTTGTCGGCACAGGTGGCGGCGACGCCGTTGTCCCAGAGGAAGCGCCACATGTCCTCGGCGCCCGAGAGGCCCGAATAGTCGCGCGCGTCGTTGGTGCCGCGGATGAGGTGGTCGCGCGCATCGACATCCGGCGCGGCGCGCCAGGCGGCGAGCCAGCCAGTGCGGACCAGCAGGATGTCGCCCGGGCGCAAGGCGACACCCTGGTCGGCCAGGCAGGCCGCAAGCTCATCGGCCGAGGCGCGCCGGCTGCCGAGCGGGCCCCAGTCGCGCTCGGTCTTCTCAAAGTATCGCGCCAGGTCGGCCAGCACGCAGCGCCCGGCGATGCCGTGCTTCAGCGCGTTGTCGATGCCGTTGCGGCTGTTCGGGCCGTGCGTGATCGCGCTGACCGGGGCGTGGTTGTAGAAGCCGTGATAGGGATCGGCGAAATGCGACAGCCCGTCCCATTGCGTGCTGCCCTGCAGGTAGAAGCTGTCGAGCCGGTCGTCGCGCACGATGCGGCCGGGGTGGTCCTCGGCGAACAGCACGGGCGTCGGCGCTGTGCGGCGGCGGTGGCTGCCTTCGTGCGTCGCGCCGAAAGGCTCGTCGAGCGGCAGGTTCAGGTTGAAGCGCTGGCCGGTGCGGATCTCGCTGGCGGCGGCGGCGACCGTCGCCTCGGTGATGCGGTTGAGGGTGCCGACCTGGTCATCCGTGCCCCAGACGCCCCAGGCCAGCGGCAACCCGCTGCCGTCGTCGGGGCGGAGCAATTCTTCGTAGCGCGGCGGCATGCGAGGCCTCATATGGCGGGTGACGCGGCCAGCTTGCCGAGGAACCGGGAACGCCACAATGCATGCCACACGTCGCGGCACCCTAGCCGCGCCCATGACCCGTCGCGCGGTGGTTGCCGCCGCCGTCCTGTCACCGCTTGCCGCCCGTGCGGAGGAGTGGCCCGCGCGGCCGATCCGACTCATCGTGCCCTTCGCCGCCGGCGGCGCCGCCGACAGCGCGGCGCGGGCGATCACGCCGGTGATGGGGCAGCGCCTCGGCCAGCAATTCGTGGTCGAGAATCGCACCGGCGCCGGCGGCAGCGTCGGCGGCGGGGTCGTCGCGCAGTCGGCGCCGGATGGCTACACGCTGCTCTGGGATGCATCCTCGCATCTCGTGAACCCGGCGCTGATGCGCGGCCTGCCCTTCGACTATGCGGGCTTCGTGCCGATCTCCCAGGTCGTGACCTTCCCGGGCGTGCTGGCGGTGAAGCAGGACTTCCCGGCGAGGACCGTCGCGGAGTTCGTGGCGCTCGCCAAGGCGAAGCCCGGCACCATCACCGTCGGCACCCAGGGCAATGCGACGGCCGGCCATGTCGGCCTGTTGCAGTTCAGCAGGGCGGCCGGGATCGAGGTGATCCACGCGCCCTATCGCGGCGGGGCGGACGCCGCGCGCGACCTCGCCGCGGGCGCGATCGACGCGGTCTTCATCACGACGGTCAGCGCGGGCCCGGTGGTCGACAGCGGCCGGGCGCGCTTCCTCGCGGTGACGACGCTCGCGCGGGTACCGAGCCGGCCGGACGTGCCGACCTTGGCCGAGAGCGGCTATCCCGGCTTCAACTCGAGCGAATGGGCGGCGCTGTTTGCCCCCGCCGGCACGCCGGCGCCGATCGTGCAGAAGCTGCATGGCGCACTCGCCGCGGCGCTGCAGGATGACGGGGTGCGCCAGCGCCTCGGCCAGATCGGCGCGGTGCCGGTTGGCAGCACGCCCGAGGCCTTTGCGCGCTTCGTGACGGAGGGCCGCGCCCAGATGGCCGCGCTGGTGCGCGAGGCCGGGATCAGGCTCGACTAGATGCCGTTCGACGCAACGGTCGCGCAGCGCGACCAGACCCGCGGCATCCTGCTGATGCTGGCGTCGGTTCTGCTGCTCTCCATGAACGACGTCATGGGGAAATGGCTGGTCGCCAGCTTCGTGGTCGGCCAGGTGGTGGTGCTGCGCAGCGTGGCCGCGCTCGTCGTGCTGACGCCGCTCGCCTGGCGGGCCATGCGGGCGGAGGGCTGGCGGCTGGAGCGGCCGGGGTTGCAGGCGGCGCGCGTCGCGCTCGGCTCGGCCGAGGTCGCGGTGTTCTACTGGGTGGTCGGGCACATGCCGCTGGCCGACACCATGACCTATTGGATGGCGACGCCGATCCTGGTGGCCGGGCTCTCGGCCCTGCTGCTGGGCGAGCGGGTCGGGCTCAGGCATTGGGGCCTGATCCTGCTGGGCTTCGTCGGCGTCGCCTTCGCGCTCGGCGGCGATTTCGACGGGCCGGCGATCTACGCGCTGTCGGCGCTCGGCGGCGCGGTGCTCTACGCGCTCTACCTGATGTGCACGCGGGAGTTGCGGCAGACGCCGGATGCGGTGCTGGCCTGGCTGCTGATGGCGGGCGCGCTGGTCACGGGCCTCGCCCTGCTGGCCTTCGGGGGCGGCTGGCGGGCGGCGGGCGCGGTCGACCTGGGCATGCTGTTCGGCCTGGGCCTCGTCGCCATGGTCGCGCACCTGACGATGACGCGGTCGCTGAAGCTGGCGCCGGCCTCGGTGGTGGTGCCCTACCAGTACAGCTTCCTGCTCTGGGCGGCGGTGTTCGGCTGGCTGGTCTGGGGCGATGTGCCGGGCTGGGAGGTGGCGCTGGGGGCGGTGCTGATCGTGGCCTCGGGCGTGCTGCTGCTGCGCGCCAGCCCGGCGCGGGACTGACCGGAGCCTCCCGCCGATTTCGGCCCCGCCCGGGCGGGGCTGCGCTATCCTACCCCGGTCGGGCCGGCTGCGCCACGGCAGCCGGCTCCGCAATGCCCGCGACAACGCGGCACCTGGAGAGGAAGCGCAGCCCATGTCCAGCCCCCACGGCCCGCGTTGTGTCGCCCTGATCGGGCCCTATGGCAGCGGCAAGTCCGCGGTCTTCGATGCGCTGATGGCGGCCGCCGGCCAGGCGACGCGCCGCGCCGGCAATGGCCGTGTGCATGTGCCGGGGACCGAGATGCGGGTCGGCCACGCGACCGCGCTCGGTGATCCCTGGGCGCTGATCGACTGTCCCGGCTCGGTCGAGTTCCTGCACGGCTCGGCCGCGGCGATTGCGGTCGCCGACATCGCGGTCGTTGTCGTGGACCCGGCGCCGGAACGCGCGATCATGGCGGCGCCCTGCCTGAAGCTGCTGGAGGCCGAGGGCACGCCCGCGCTGCTGCTGGTCCACAAGATCGACACCCTCGCCGGCCGGGTGCGCGACACGGTCGCGGCGCTGCAGGGCCATACGTCACGCCGGCTGCTGCTGCGGCAGGTGCCTTGGCGGGAGGGCGGGGCGGTGATCGGCTATGTCGACCTGGTCGCCGAGCGGGCCTGGCGCTACCGCGACGGCCAGCCCTCCGAGGAGGTGCCGATGCCGGACGCCATGCGGGCGCGCGAGGCGGAGGCCCGCGGCGCGCTGGCCGAGGCGCTGGCCGATCACGACGACGCGCTGCTCGAGGACATCGTCGAGGACCGCGTGCCCGATCCCGCCAGCCTCTACCGGCCGCTGCATGGCGAGGAGGCAAGCGGGCATGGCATCGGCGTGCTGCTGGGCGCGGCCGAGCATGCCGCGGGGATGCGCCGGCTGTGGAAGGCGCTGCGGCACGACACGCCGGAGGTAGCGGAGACCGCGGCGCGGCGGGGCGTCGCGGCGGCGGGCGGGCCGTTGGCGCAGGTCTTCCGCACCGTCCATGCCGGTCATGCCGGGCGGCTCTCCTACGCCCGGCTTTGGCGCGGTGGGTTGAAGGATGGCGAGAGCCTGGGCGGCCAGCGGGTCGGCGGCGTCTGGCGCTTCCCGGGCGGCGAGGCGGCGAGACAGGCCGAGGCCGTGGCGGGCGAGGTGGTGGCGCTCGCGCGGCTGGAGGGTGTTGCCACGGGCGACACGCTGGGCGGGCCTACCCTGCGCTTTCCGGCGGCGCCAGCGCCGACCTATGGCCTGGCGCTCGAGCCCGAGAGCCGCACCGACGACGTACGGCTGGCGACCGCGCTGCAACGGATCCTCGAGGAGGACCCGTCGCTCGCCGTGCAGCAGGTGCCCGAGACCGGTGAGACCTTGCTGCTCGGCCATGGCGAGCAGCAGATGCGCACCGTGCTGGAAAAGCTCGGCGCGACAGTGAAGGTGACGACACACCGACCGCGCACGCTGTTCCGTGAGACCATCCGCAAGCCGGTCCGCCAGCACGCCCGGCTGCGCCGGCAGACCGGCGGGCATGGGCAATATGCCGATGTCACGATCGAGATCGCGCCCCGACCGCGCGGCGCCGGCTTCGCCTTCGTCGACCGGATCGTCAGCGGCGCGGTGCCGCGCAAGTTCATCCCGGCGGTCGCCGAGGCGGCGGATGCCGCGATGCGGAAGGGCCCGCTCGGCCATCCGGTGGTGGATGTCGAGGTGACGCTGGTCGATGGCGGCTTCCACAGCGTCGACAGCAGCGACCAGGCCTTCGCCGCCGCGACCCGCACCGCGGTGCAGGAGACGCTGGCGCGGGCCGAGCCGGTGCTGCTCGAGCCGATGGAGCATGTCGCGGTGCTGGTGCCGGCAGGCTTCACGCCGGCGGCGCAGCGGCTGCTGAGCGGGCGGCGCGGGCAGATCCTCGGCTATGTCGAGAAGGATGGCTGGCCGGGCTGGGACGAGGTGGAAGCGGTGGTGCCGGCCGCCGAGCTGCACGATTTGATCCTTGAGCTGCGCGGGCAGACCCAGGGACTTGGCAGCTACCAGCACCGTTTCGAGCACCTGGCCGAGAGCCGGGCCAGGGCATGATAGGGGCTCCGGCGTTGATGCATGAAAAAAGGGCGCCGGCCGAGGCCGCGCCCTTATTCCTGCCGAGTCGGAGGTTGGCTTACGCCGCCTCCTGGTCCTCGACCTTCTCCGGCTTCGGCCCGCTGTCCAGGCCCTTCGCCGCGACGTCGCGGTCGACCAGCTCGATCACCGCCATGGTGGCAGCGTCGCCGTAGCGCATGCCGGCCTTCAGCACGCGGGTGTAGCCGCCGTTGCGGGTCTTGTAACGGTCCGCGATGGTGGTGAAGAGCTTGTCCACAACCTTCGGGTCCATGATCTGCGCATAGGCTTGGCGCCGCGCATGCAGTCCGCCACGCTTCCCGAGGGTGATGATGCGCTCCACATAGGGACGCAGCTCCTTCGCCTTTGGGAGGGTGGTGGTGATCTGCTCGTGCTTCAGCAGGCTCGTCGCCATGTTGCGGAACATGGCGGCGCGATGGGTGGAGGTGACGCCGAGCTTCCGGCCGGCCATTCCGTGACGCATTTTCCTGTTTCCTGATTATCTCTAATCGCCGCGATTCACGCTCCGCTCCTCGCTTCGCTGCGGTGCTCCGCGATCGCGGCGAGACTCAGAACGGCTCTTCCAGCTTCTTCGCCAGATCCTCGATGTTCTCCGGCGGCCAGCCCGACACGGTCATGCCGAGGCCGAGGCCCATGGAGGCGAGGACCTCCTTGATCTCGTTCAGCGACTTGCGGCCGAAGTTCGGCGTGCGGAGCATTTCCTGCTCGGTCTTCTGCACGAGATCGCCGATATAGACGATGTTGTCGTTCTTCAGGCAGTTCGCCGAGCGGACGCTGAGCTCGAGCTCATCGACCTTGCGCAGCAGGTTGCGGTTGAACGGCAGGTCGTCCTGCTCATCCTCGACCTTGCGCTCGCGCGGCTCGTCGAAGTTGATGAAGAGCTGCAGCTGGTCCTGCAGGATGCGGGCGGCGAGCGCCATGGCATCCTCGGGCGCGACGGTGCCGTTGGTCTCGACGTCCATCACCAGCTTGTCGTAGTCGGTGACCTGGCCGACGCGGGTCGGCTCCACGCGATAGGCCACGCGCCGCACCGGCGAATAGATCGCGTCCACCGGGATGAGGCCGATCGGCGCATCCTCGGGCCGGTTCATCGAGGCCGGGACGTAGCCCTTGCCGGTGCCGACGGTGAGTTCCATCGACAGCTTGGCGCCGTCGTCGAGCGTGCAGATCACCAGGTCGGGGTTCGAGATCTCGATGTCGCCGGTGGTCTGGATCTGGCCGGCGGTGACCTCGCCCGGGCCGGTCGCGGTGAGCTGGAGGCGCTTCGGCCCCTCGCCCTGCATCCGGATGGCCAGCTGCTTGACGTTCAGGACGATGTCGGTGACATCCTCGCGGACGCCCTGGATGCTGCTGAACTCATGCAGCACGCCGTCGATGCGCAGCGCGCTGACGGCCGCGCCCTGCAGCGAGGACAGCAGCACGCGCCGCAGCGCATTGCCGAGCGTCATGCCGAAGCCGCGCTCGAGCGGCTCCGCCACGATGCGCGCGGTGCGCTCCGGGTCCGCCCCGACCTCGACGCCCAGCTTTTCCGGGCGGATCAGCGAACGCCAATTCCTCTCGATCACGAGCATTCTCCTTGCCTGCCCCGGGTCCAGCCTGCGTCGTCGATCAGACGCGGCGGCGCTTGCGGGGGCGGCAGCCGTTATGCGGGATGGGCGTCACGTCCTTGATGGCGGTGACGTAGAAGCCGACCGCCTGCAGGGCGCGCAGCGCCGATTCACGGCCCGAACCGGGGCCGCTCACCATGATCTCGAGCGTCTCCATGCCGTGCTCGCGGGCCTTCTTGCCGGCATCCTCGGCGGCGACCTGGGCGGCATAGGGCGTCGACTTGCGGCTGCCCTTGAAGCCCTGGCTGCCCGAGGACGACCAGGCGATGGCATTGCCCTGCGCGTCGGTGATGGTGACGATGGTGTTGTTGAAGGAGGCCAGCACGTGGGCGACGCCCGACGTGATGTTCTTGCGTTCCTTCTTGCGCGGCGCGCGGGCGCCGGCGGTCGGCTGACGGGCCATCTTACTTCGTCACCTTCTTCTTGCCGGCGATCGCGACCGCCTTGCCCTTGCGGGTACGGGCGTTCGTGTGGGTGCGCTGGCCGCGCACCGGCAGGCCACGGCGATGGCGGAGGCCGCGGTAGCAGGCCATGTCCATCAGGCGCTTGATGTTCATCGCGACCTCGCGGCGCAGGTCGCCCTCGACCTGGTACTCGCGGTCGATCAGCTCGCGGATCCGGAGAACCTCGTCGTCCGTCAGCTGGTTCACCCGGCGCTCATGCGGGATGCCGAGCTTGTCGCAGATCTCGACCGCGTTCTTCGGACCGATGCCGTAGATGTAGCGCAGCGAGATCGGCACGCGCTTGTTCGTGGGGATGTTCACACCGGCGATGCGCGCCACTGCCCAAACTCCTGGAGCCGTCGCTCCCGTTCGCGCCGGGACTGCCCGGGCCCCCTTGGCCCGGACCGCACCCGGCCACCTGTTCCGGATTCCGCGTTTTCAACGGCAAAGCGCCGCAAGGTCGTGCCTGATGCACGCCCCGGCGGACCGGCCCTGACCGTGAGAGGCGCGGACTATACTGGCTGAAGGTTCCGAGTCAACCCTTCGTTCGTTCTCAGGATTTCAGCGGCAGCGGGCCGAGGATCTTCTCGATCTGGGCCGCCACCTCGTCCATCGAGGCCATGCCATCGACCACCCGCAGCACGCCTTTCGAGGCGTAGTAGGGCAGCAGCGGCGCGGTCTGCTTGTGATAGGCGGCGAGCCGCGAGGCCACCGTCTCGGCCTTGTCGTCGGCCCGGCGGGTGAACTCGGTGCTGCCGCAAAGGTCGCAGGTCCCGGCCTCCTTCGGCTGCTTGAACTGGTCGTGCCAGCCCTCGCCGCACTTGGCGCAGGTGTAGCGGCCGGAGATGCGGGCGACCATTTCCTCGTCGCGGACCTGCAGCTCGATGACGTGGTGCAGCGGCATCTTCTTCTCGGCCAGCATCAGGTCGAGCGCCTCGGCCTGCGGCACGGTGCGGGGGAAGCCGTCCAGGATGAAGCCCTGCGCGATGTCGGGCTGGGAGACGCGGGAGGCCAGCATGGCGATGATGATGGCGTCGGGGACCAGGTCGCCGCGCTCCATGATGGCCTTGGCCTGCAGCCCGACCTCGCTGCCCGACTTCACCTCTGCCCGCAGCATGTCGCCGGTCGAGATCTGCTTGAGGCCGTAGCGGTCCTCGAGGCGCTTGGCCTGGGTCCCTTTGCCCGCGCCAGGCGGCCCCAGCAGGATCAGGTTCATCGGTGGGTTCCCCTCTTGGACGACGGCATCAGCGCGGGATCATCAGCGAGGACGGGGCGCGCCGCGCCCGCCGAGCCGCGCCTTCTTGATCAGCCCTTCGTACTGGTGCGCGAAGAGATGCGACTGGATCTGCGCCACCGTGTCCATGGTGACGGAGACGATGATCAGCAGCGAGGTGCCGCCGAAGTAGAAGGGCACGCCGTAATGGCTGATCAGGATCTCCGGCAGGATGCAGACCACGCAGAGATAGAGCGCGCCGACCGCGGTCAGCCGGGTCAGCACGCGGTCGAAGTAGTCCGCGGTGTTCTGGCCGGGCCGGATGCCGGGGACGAAGCCGCCATACTTCTTCAGGTTGTCCGCGGTCTCGACCGGGTTGAAGACCACGGCGGTGTAGAAGAAGGCGAAGAAGATGATCAGCGCCATGTAGAGCGCCATGTAGAGCGGCTGGCCATGGGCGAGTGCCGCCGCCATGCCCTGCAGCCAGCCCTCCTTGGTCGGGTCGGCCGCGAAACCCGCGACGGTTGCCGGCAGCAGCAGCAGCGAGGAGGCGAAGATCGGCGGAATGACGCCGGCGGTGTTCAGCTTGAGCGGCAGGTGGGTGTTGTCGCCGCCGAACTGCCGGTTGCCGACCTGGCGCTTCGGGTAGTTGATCGGGATGCGCCGCTGCGCCCGCTCGACGAAGACGACCAGGGCGATGACCAGCAGCGCGACCAGCAGGAACAGGATGATGAAGATGGTCGAGAGCGCGCCGGTCCGGCCGAGTTCGAGGGTCGAGACCAGGGCGCTCGGCAGGTTGGCGACGATGCCCGCGAAGATGATCAGCGAGATGCCGTTGCCGACGCCGCGGGCGGTGATCTGCTCGCCCAGCCACATCAGGAACATGGTGCCGCCGACCAGCGTGATGACGCAGGAGATGCGGAAGAACCAGCCGGGATCGGCGACCGCCGCGCCGAAGCTGCCGCGCATGCTTTCGAGCCCGACGGCGATGCCCCAGGCCTGGAAGACCGCGATCAGCACCGTCAGGTAGCGGGTATACTGGTTGAGCTTCTTCCGCCCCGCCTCGCCTTCCTTCTTCAGGGCCTCGAGCGAGGGGACGGCGGCGGTCATCAGCTGCACGATGATGCTGGCCGAGATGTAGGGCATGATGTTCAGCGCGAACACGGTCATCCGGCCGAGCGCGCCGCCGGTGAACATGTCGAACATGCCGAGGATGCCGCCGCCATGCTGCGCGAGCATCTCGCCCATCACCGCCGCATCCACGCCGGGGACCGGCACATAGGTGCCGAAGCGGTAGACGATCAGCGCACCGAGGGTGAACCAGATGCGCTTCTTGAGCTCGGTCGCCTTCGAGAGGACGCCGAGGTTGAGATTGGCCGCGAGCTGTTCGGCGGCGGAGGCCATGCGTGTCATATCCTCGGAACGACGATGGCGCCCAGGCCTGGGGGTCGCCCCCTGCCCTGGCGCCGGCGTCCTGTGATCCCGTTGAGATACCCGCCGCCCCGCCGGGCGGCAAGCATTACGCCTCGGCCGGAGCCTCGGCCGGCGGGTTCAGCACGGTGACCGTGCCGCCCGCCGCCTGCACCGCCGCCAGCGCCGTCGCCGAGGCACCGGAGACGGTGATGGTGACGGCGCGGGTGATCGCGCCATGGCCCAACAGCCGGACACCGGCGAACTTCGCACCCGCGCGGACGATGCCGGCCGCCTTCAGCGCCGCCTCGTCGATCGGCTGGTCGGCCGCGAGGCGGCCCTCGGCGATCGCCTTGTCGAGCGCACCGAGGTTCAGCGGCGCGTATTCCTTGCGGAACGGGTTCACGAAGCCCCGCTTCGGGAAGCGGCGGTAGATCGGCAGCTGGCCGCCCTCGAAGCCGTTCAGCGCCACGCCTTCGCGCGCCTTCTGGCCCTTCACGCCCTTGCCCGAGGTCTTGCCCTTGCCCGAGCCGATGCCCCGGCCCAGGCGCTTCGACTTGTAGCGCGCGCCCGGATTGTCGCGGATCTCGTTCAGCTTCATCTCAGCCACCCTGCCCGGGGGTTTCGTCCACCTTCACCAGGTGGGCGACCTTCCGGATCATGCCGCGCACCGAGGGCGTATCCTCGAGCTCGCGCGTGCGATGCATCTTGTTCAGGCCGAGCCCGATCAGCGTCTCGCGCTGGCCGGGCTTGCGGCCGATGGGCGACCCGGTCTGGGTCACCTTCACGGTCTTCGTCGCGCCGGAAGGCGCGCCATCATTCGGCTTGGTCATCGTCAGACTGCCTCGGCTGCCGGCTCGGCGGCCGCGTCCTTGCGGGGCCCGAGCAGGTCGGCGACCTTCTTGCCGCGGCGCGTGGCGACCGCGCGCGGGCTGGTCGAGCGCGTCAGCGCGTCGAAGGTCGCCTTGATCATGTTGTGCGGGTTGGTCGAGCCGAGGCACTTGGCCACGACATCGCCCATGCCCAGCGTCTCGAAGATCGCGCGCATCGGGCCGCCGGCGATGATGCCGGTGCCGGCGGGCGCCGAGCGCAGGATCACCCGGCCGGCACCGAACTCGCCGATCACGTCGTGATGCAGCGTACGACCCTCACGCATCGGCACGCGGATCATGGTGCGCTTGGCCTGCTCGGTCGCCTTGCGGATCGCCTCCGGCACCTCGCGCGCCTTGCCCGCCCCCCAGCCGACGCGGCCCTTCTGGTCGCCGACGACGACAAGGGCCGCGAAGCTGAAGCGACGGCCGCCCTTCACCACCTTGGCGACGCGGTTGATGGTGACGAGCTTGTCCTTGAACTCGTCACTATCCGTCCGCTCCTGGCGGTTCTCATTGCCGCGATCCCGGCCACGGCCGCGACGGCGATCACCGCCCTCGCCGCCTTCGCCGCCGCCGCCACCGTGAGGTTGACGTGCCATGGGTCAGTTCCTCAGAAGGACAGGCCGCCCTCACGGGCGGCTTCGGCCAGCGCCTTGACGCGGCCATGGTACAAATAGGGACCACGGTCGAAGACGACCTCAGTGATCCCGGCGGCTAGCGCACGCTCGGCCACGCGCTTGCCGACGACGGTCGCGGCATCCTTGTCCGCGCCCGTCTTCAAGCTGTCGCGCAGCTCCTTCTCGATCGAGGAGGCGGCGGCGACGGTGCGGCCCTGCTTGTCGTCGATCACCTGGGCATAGATGTGCTTGCCCGAGCGGAAGACCGACAGCCGCGGCCGGCCGCCGGACTTGATCTTCAGCTGGTAGCGCAGCCGCGACCGGCGGCGCTCGGTCAGTGCGAGCTTGTTCGTGGCCATTACTTCTTCTTACCCTCCTTCCGGAGGATCTGCTCGTTGTCGTAGCGCACGCCCTTGCCCTTGTACGGCTCGGGCCCGCGGAAGGCGCGGATCTCGGCGGCGACCTGGCCGACCTGACGCTTGTCGGCGCCGGAGACCTTCACCGCCGTCGGCCGCTCACACACGATGGTGATGCCCTGCGGGATCGGATACTTCACCTCATGGCTGTAGCCGAGGTTCAGGATCAGGTCCTTGCCCTGCACCGCGGCGCGATAGCCGGTGCCGGTGATCTCCATGGACTTGGTGAAGCCCGCGGAGACGCCCACCACCATGCCGTTGATCAGGCTGCGGGTAGTGCCCCACATGGTGCGGCAGCGGCGGTCATCGCGGCGCGGCTTCACCGCGACCTCGGCACCGCTGATCTCGACATCCACCTCATCGGTGAGGGCGAGCTTGAGCTCGCCCAGCTTGCCCTTGGCGACGACCGTGCGGCCCTGCAGCGCCACCTGGACGCCGGCCGGGACCGGGACGGGATACTTGCCGACGCGCGACATCTGCTATCCCTCCCTCAGAACACGCGGCAGAGGACTTCGCCGCCGACATTGGCAGCGCGGGCCTCGTTGTCGCTCATCACGCCACGCGGCGTGGACAGGATCGAGATGCCGAGGCCGTTGTAGTACTTCGGCAGCTCCTTGATCTTCGAATAGACGCGCCGGCCAGGCTTGGAGACGCGGGTGATCTCCTTGATGGCGGGCTCGCCTTCCGAGTACTTCAGCTCGATCTCGATGCGCGAGATGCCCGGGCGGTCGTTCTCGACCTTCCAGGCGCGGATGTAGCCCTCGCGCTTCAACACATCGAGCACGTCGGTGCGGAGGCGCGAGGCCGGCGCGATGCAGCGGCTCTGGCGCGCGCGCTGGGCATTGCGGATGCGGGTGAGCATGTCACCCAGCGGATCGGACAGCGACATTCGCGGCCCCCTTACCAACTCGCCTTGGTCACGCCGGGGATCTGCCCGCTATTGGCGAGCTCCCGTAGCATGTTCCGGCTGAGCTTGAACTTGCGATAATTGCCGCGCGGCCGGCCGGTCAGCTCGCAGCGAAGCCGCACCCGGATCTTCGCACCGTTGCGCGGCAGCTGGGCGAGCTTCAGCGTCGCCTCGAAGCGGTCCTCCACCGGCAGCTCGCGGTTCATCACCACGGCCTTCAGCGCGGCGCGCTTCGGAGCATGCAGCGAGGAAAGCTTCTCGCGCCGCTTGTTCTTCTCGACCGATGAGGTCTTCGCCATACCCGTCTATCCTCCGGAACCTGCTCCCGGGCCGAGGCCCGGGCGGTCTTCCAAGATCAATTCTGGAACGGAAGCTGGAAGGCCTTGAGCAGGGCCTTGGCTTCCTTGTCGGTCTTCGCTGTGGTGACGAACTGGATGTCCATCCCCCGGACGGTGTCCACGCGATCGTAGTTGATCTCGGGGAACACGATCTGCTCCTTCAGGCCCATGGCGTAGTTGCCACGACCATCGAAGCCGCGATTGCCCGGAATGCCGCGGAAGTCACGCACGCGCGGCAGCGCGATGGTGACCAGGCGGTCCAGGAACTCGTACATCCGCGCCTTGCGCAGCGTGACCTTGCAGCCGATCAGCTGGCCCTCGCGGATCTTGAACCCGGCGATCGCCTTCTTGGCCCGCGTCTTCACCGGCTTCTGGCCGGCGATGGCGGTCAGGTCGGCCACCGCGGCGTCGAGCTTCTTCTGGTCGCCCGCCGCCTCGCCCACGCCCATGTTGATGACGATCTTCGTCAGCTTGGGCACTTCCATCGGGTTCTGGTAGCCGAACTCGTCCTGCAGCTGCTTGCGCACCACAGCGTCGTAGTGCGAGGCGAGCCGGGGCTTCTCGGCAGGCGAACCGTCGGCCTTGCCGGCCTTGGCTGCAATCTGCGTGCCGCCGCGATTGCCCTCTTCGCGGGAAGCCTCGGGCTTCTTCGCGTTGTCGGCAGGCTTCTTCGCGCCGCCCTTCGGTGGGGCGCCCTTCTTCGTACCGCTCATCGGTCAAGCACCTCGCCCGAGGGACGGGCCACGCGCACCTTCTTCCCATCCTCCAGCAGCTTGAAGCCGACGCGGGTCGGCTTGCCGGATGCGGGGTCGATCAGCGCCAGGTTGGACAGCTGGATGGGGGCCTCCTTCTCGAGGATGCCGCCAGGCTGGTTCATGCCGGTCGGCTTCTGGTGACGCTTCACCATGTGCACGCCGCGCACGAGCGCACGATTTTCGGTCGGCAGAACGGCGATGACCTCGCCGCGCTTGCCCTTGTCGCGCCCGGTGATCACCTGCACGGTGTCACCCTTCCGGATCTTCGCGGCCATGGTCTTACAGGACCTCCGGCGCCAGCGAGATGATCTTCATGTACTTCCGCGCCCGCAGCTCACGCACCACCGGCCCGAAGATACGGGTGCCGATCGGCTCGCCCTGCTTGTTGATCAGCACGGCCGCGTTGTTGTCGAAGCGGATCGCCGTGCCGTCGACACGCCGCACCGGGTAGCTGGTGCGGACGATCACGGCGCGATGCACCTCGCCCTTCTTCACCTTGGCGCGCGGGATCGCCTCCTTGACGGAGACCACGATCACGTCGCCGACCGAGGCGACCTTGCGCTTCGACCCGCCGAGCACCTTGATGCACTGCACGCGGCGCGCACCGGAGTTGTCGGCGACGTCCAGGTTGGCTTCGACGCCGATCACGACGCGCTCTCCCCGACCATGGGCGCACCATTGCGCTCAACGACCAGCCAGGCCTTGCGCTTGCTGATCGGCGGGCACTCCTCGATTTGCACGAGGTCACCCTCCTTGCAGAGGTTCATTTCGTCATGCGCGGCGTACTTCTTCGAGCGCCGGATGAACTTCTTGTAGAGCGGATGCATCACGCGACGTTCGACCAAGACGGTGACCGTCTTGTCCATCTTGTCGCTGACCACGCGCCCCGTGAGGACTCGCTTCGGCATCGCCGCCGGTCTCCCCTCAGGCCTTGGGTTGGGTGGCTGCCGAGCGCTTCCGCTCGTGCAGGACGAACTTGATGCGGGCGATGTCGCGCCGCACCACCTTCACGCGCGCCGGCGCCTCGAGCTGGCCGGTGGCCCGCGGAAAGCGCAGGTTGAACTGCTCCTTGCGCAGGTCGAGCAGCTGCGTCTGCAGCTCGTCGACGGTCTTCGCACGGATATCCACGATCTTGGTCATGGCCTCAGGCCTCCGCGCCCAGGCGCTGCACGATCTTGGTCTTGATCGGCAGCTTGGCGGCGCCGAGAGTCAGGGCCTCGCGCGCCGTGTCGTTGTTGACGCCGTCGATCTCGAACATGATCCGGCCCGGCTTGATCCGGCACACCCAGTATTCCGGCGCGCCCTTGCCCGAGCCCATGCGGACCTCGGCCGGCTTGGTCGAGACCGGCACATCCGGGAAGATCCGGATCCAGACGCGGCCCTGGCGCTTCATGGCGCGGGTGATCGCGCGCCGCGCCGCCTCGATCTGGCGGGCGGTGACACGCTCGGGCTCGAGCGCCTTCAGGCCGAACCCGCCGAAGGACAGCGTGAAGCCGCCCTTGGCGTTGCCATGGATGCGGCCCTTGTGGGCCTTGCGGAAAGTCGTGCGCTTGGGTTGCAGCATCTCACCAGTTCCTCAGCGCCATCTCACCGTTGCGGCGCCTGCTCGGCGGCGCGCTTGTCCTGCGCCATCGGGTCATGCCCCAGGATCTCGCCCTTGAAGATCCAGACCTTCACGCCACAGGTGCCGTAGGTGGTCTTCGCGGTCGCCGTGCCGAAATCGATGTCGGCGCGCAGCGTGTGCAGCGGGATGCGGCCCTCGCGGTACCACTCCATGCGCGCGATTTCGGCGCCGCCGAGCCGGCCGGAGCAGTTGATGCGGATGCCGCCCGCGCCGAGCCGCATGGCCGACTGGATGGCGCGCTTCATCGCGCGGCGGAACGCCACACGGCGCTCGAGCTGCTGGGCGATGTTCTCGGCGACCAGGGTGGCGTCGATCTCGGGCTTGCGGATCTCGATGATGTTCAGCGAGACCTCGGCGCCGGCGAGCTTGCCCATGTCCTTGCGCAGGTTCTCGATGTCGGCGCCCTTCTTGCCGATCACGACGCCAGGCCGCGCCGCGTGGATCGTCACGCGCGGCTTCTTCGCCGGGCGCTCGATCACCACGCGGGAGACGCCGGCACCCTTCAGGCGGGTGCGCAGCGCGTCACGGAGCTTCAGATCCTCGTGCAGCAGCTTCGCGTAGTCGGCATCGGCATACCAGCGGCTGTCCCAGGTCCGGTTGATGCCCAGGCGGAAGCCGATCGGATTGATCTTGTGACCCATATTACGCGGCCTCCTGCTTCGCCGCTTCGGCCGGCTGCTCCGCCACCACGATCTTGAGGTGGCTGAACCACTTCTCGACGCGGGCCGCGCGACCGCGGCCACGGGCGGAGAACCGCTTCATCACCGCGCTGCGGCCGACCTCGGCGCGCGCCACGACGAGCTGGTCGACATCCAGCTGGTGGTTGTTCTCGGCATTGGCGATCGCGCTCTCGAGCGTCTTCTTGACGGTCTGCGCAATGCGCCGCTTGCTGAAGGTCAGGGTCGCGACCGCATCCGAGGCCCGGCGGCCGCGGATCAGGCCGGCCACCAAGTTCAGCTTGCGCGGGCTGACACGAATGTTCTTCGTGACGGCCTGCGCCTCGGTCTCGGGAAGGCCCCGCTCGTGCTTCGGCTTGCTCATCTCAGCCCCGCTTCGCCTTCTTGTCCGACGAATGGCCGGTGAAGGTCCGGGTCGGCGAGAACTCGCCGAACTTGTGCCCGACCATGTTCTCCGAGACCTGCACCGGGATGAACTTCTTCCCGTTGTAGACCCCGAAGGTCAGCCCCACGAATTGCGGCAGGATCGTGCTCCGGCGCGACCAGATCTTGATGATCTCGTTGCGCGTGGAGGCGCGCGCCGCCTCGGCCTTGTTCAGCAGGTAGCCGTCGACGAACGGCCCCTTCCATACGCTGCGCGGCATCGCGATCAGCCCTTCGTCGCGTTGCGGCGGCGGACGATGAGCCCGTCGGTCCGCTTGTTGTTGCGGGTCTTCGCACCCTTGGTTGGCTTGCCCCACGGGGTGACCGGGTGACGGCCGCCCGAGGTCCGGCCCTCACCACCGCCATGCGGGTGGTCGACCGGGTTCATCACCACGCCGCGGTTGTGCGGCTTGCGGCCGAGCCAGCGCGAGCGACCGGCCTTGCCGATCTGCTGGTTGCTGTTGTCGGGGTTCGAGACCGCGCCGACCGTCGCCATGCACTCGGCGCGCACCGTGCGCAGCTCGCCAGAGCTCAGCTTGATCTGGGCATAGCCGGCATCCTTGCCGACCAGCTGCACATAGGTGCCAGCGGAGCGCGCGATCTTGCCACCCGCGCCCGGCTTCATCTCCACATTGTGGATGATGGTGCCGACGGGGATCGCCGACATCGGCATGGCGTTGCCCGGTTTGATGTCCGCACGCTCGGCCGCGATCACCTGGTCGCCGGCCTTCAGGCGCTGCGGCGCCAGGATATAGGCGAGTTCGCCATCCTGGTACTTCAGCAGCGCGATCCAGGCGGTGCGGTTCGGGTCGTATTCCAGCCGCTCGACCGTCGCCGGCACGCCGAGCTTCGCGCGACGGGTGAAGTCGACGTTGCGATAGGTCCGCTTGTGCCCGCCGCCGCGGAACCGGACGGTGATGCGGCCATGCTGATTGCGGCCACCCGAGGAATGCTTGCCCTCGGTCAGCTGCTTGACCGGCGCGCCCTTCCAGAGCTCATCGCGCTTCACCAGGATGGTGCCGCGGAGGCTCGGGGTGACCGGCTTGAAGCTCTTCAGTGCCATGACGTTACGCCAGCCCCGTCGTCAGGTCGATGCTCTGCCCTTCGGCAAGCTGGACCATCGCCTTCTTCCAGTCGGAGCGCTGGCCGGGACGACCCCGGAAGCGCTTGCTCTTGCCCTTCACGACGAGGGTGTTCACGGCGCGCACCTGCACGCCGAACAGCGCCTCGACGGCGGCCTTGATCTCGGGCTTGGTCGCCTCGAGCGGCACGCGGAAGACCACCTGATTGCGCTCGGACAGCAGGGTCGCCTTCTCGGTGACCAGCGGCGCGAGGATGGTCTGGTACATCTTCTCCTTGGAGAGGATGGGCTTCGCTGCAGCGCCGCTCATGCCAGCCGCTCCTTCAGCGCTTCGATGCCTGCGCGGGTCAGCGCCAGCACGTCGTGGTTGAGGATGTCGTAGACATTGGCGCCCATGGTCGGCAGCACATGCACATGCGGCAGGTTGCTGACGACACGGCCGAAGCCGGCATCCACCTGCGCATCCACGACCAGCGCCGACTTCCAGCCGAGCGCCTTGAGCTGCTTCGCGACCGCCGCGGTCTTCGGCGTCTCGCCGGCCGAGGCCGTCTCGAGCACCACCAGCTTGCCCTCGGCTGCCTTCTGCGACAGCGCCGAGATCAGGCCGAGCTTGCGGACCTTCTTGTTCAGCGAATAGCCGTGGTCGCGCACGACCGGGCCATGCACGACGCCGCCGGTACGGAACTGCGGCGCGCGCAGCGAGCCCTGGCGGGCATTGCCCGTACCCTTCTGGCGATAGGGCTTCTTGGTCGTGCCCGAGACCTCGCCCATGCCCTTCACCTTGTGCGTGCCCGCACGGCGCTTCGCCAGCTGCCAGTGCACGACACGCGCCATGATGTCGGGCCGCGGGGCGGCGCCGAACAGCGCCTCCGGCAGCTCGATCTCGCCTGCCGAGCCGTTATCCAGCGTGATGACCGGAACCTGCATCGTCGTTCAGTCCTTACGAGGCCACGCCGGCCGGGAAGGGCGCATCGGCATGGCGCGCGCGCTTCACCGCGTCGCGCACCAGCACGTAGTCGCCCTTGGCACCCGGGATGGCGCCCTTGATCAGCAGCAGGCCGCGCGCCTCGTCGTGACCGGCCACCTCGAGGTTCTGGGTGGTCACGCGCTCGACGCCGAGATGGCCGGCCATCTTCTTGTTCTTGAAGGTCTTGCCCGGATCCTGGCGGTTGCCGGTGGAGCCGTGCGAGCGGTGGCTGACCGAGACGCCGTGCGACGCCTCGAGGCCGGCGAAGTTCCAGCGCTTCATCGCGCCGGCGAAGCCCTTGCCCTTGGTCGTGCCGGTGACGTCGACCTTCTGGCCCTTGGCGAAATGCCCGACCGAGAGCTTCGCACCCGGCTCCAGCACCGCATCGGCGCCGGTGCGGAACTCGACGAGCTTCTTCGGCGCCTCGGCACCCGCCTTGGCGAAGTGGCCGCGATTGGCCTTGGTCACGTTCTTGGGCTTGGCGCGGCCGATGCCGATCTGGACGGCATCATAGCCATCCTTCTCGGCGGAGCGGCGGGCGATCACGCGCACCTCGTCGAGGTGCAGGACCGTGACGGGCACGGTGCTGCCATCCTCGTTGAACAGCCGGGTCATGCCCAGCTTCCTGGCGATCAGGCCGGTGCGGCCGGTCTTGGCGGCCATGGTCTCAGTCTCCCCTCGCCGCTTACAGCTTGATCTCGACGTCCACGCCCGCGGCCAGGTCGAGCTTCATCAGCGCGTCCACGGTCTGCGGGGTGGGGTCGACGATATCGAGCAGGCGGCGATGCGTGCGGATCTCGAACTGCTCGCGGCTCTTCTTGTCGACGTGCGGCGAGCGATTCACGGTGAACCGCTCGATCTCGGTCGGCAGGGGAATCGGGCCGCGCACCCGTGCGCCGGTCCGCTTCGCGGTGTTGACGATCTCCCGCGTGCTGCCATCGAGCACGCGGTGATCGAACGCCTTGAGGCGGATGCGGATATTCTGGCTGTCCATGGCTGTGCGCCCGTATCCGTCTCAGTCTTACTTCACGATGCTCGCCACGACGCCGGCGCCGACGGT
>Ga0114976_10000414_pt1 | contig 26470 bp, 16 predicted proteins | sample S_130805_EF_Meta_FD_87319 | JGI IMG/M metagenome (GOLD analysis project Ga0114976, IMG submission 87319) | Freshwater microbial communities from Lake Simoncouche, Canada to study carbon cycling - S_130805_EF_MetaG | ecosystem: Environmental > Aquatic > Freshwater > Lake | place: Lake... | reverse complement strand
GCCGCTCAGCGCGTTGTCGTGCCCATCCGCTCCAGATAGGCCGCACTGCCCAGCTCCTGCAGCCGCTGATCCTTAGCCACCACTTGGTCATGCACGTCTGCGGCGTCGGCGCCCAGGGCCTCGGCCAACGCCGGATTGGCCGTGGCCAGGATGCGGAGAGCCAGCAGGCCGGCATTGAGGCCGCCGCCGATCGCCACCGTGGCCACGGGGATGCCGGCGGGCATCTGCACGATCGAATGGAGCGAATCCACCCCCGAGAGCGCCCGGCTCTGCACCGGCACCCCGATCACCGGCAGGGTGGTGAGCGAGGCCACCATGCCCGGCAGATGGGCGGCGCCGCCGGCGCCGGCGATGATCACCTTCAGGCCCCGAACCGCCGCGCCGCGGGCGAAGGCCACCATCTCCAGGGGGGTGCGGTGGGCCGAGAGCACCCGCACCTCCACGCTCACCCCGAAGCGCTCCAGCACCGCCACCGCAGGCTGCATCGTGGGCAGATCGGAATCGCTGCCCATGATCACGGCCACGGCCGGCGTGACCGCCGGGCGCTCCTGCGAAGCGGAACCGATGGCGCCGGGCTCCAGGGAACGGGATGGGGCGGACTCCACGGCGAAACGGCGGCGAGGATGGCAGTCTCTCGTCCTGCCCGCCCGCCATGGAGCCCTCCCGCCCCGGTCCGCCGCCGCCGGATCGACCGGGTCTCACCTGGCTGAGCAACGTGCGCCTGCCGCAAAGCGGTGCCTGCGGCCAGCCGGAGCGCAAGGACCGGGGCGGCGATGGAGCGGGGCCGCCCCAGGACCAGGAGCGTCTCTGGCGGGTGGGGATCGATCCGCAGGGCCGCATCGCCGCGCTTCACCCAATCGCCCTGGGCAGCCGCGCCGCCGGCATCGACTGGCAGGGCGACTGGCTCAGCCCGGCCGGGGTGGATCTGCAGATCAATGGCGGCCTCGGTCTGGCCTTCCCCGAGCTCACCACCGCCGACCTGCCGCGGCTGGAGGAGCTGCTCGAGCTGCTCTGGCGCGATGGGGTGGAGGCGATCTGCCCCACCCTGGTGACCTGTGCCGCGGCGCCCCTGCGGCAGGCCCTGGCGGTGCTGCGCCAGGCGCGGGTCGCCCACCGGCCGGGCCGCTGCCGCCTGCTGGGGGCCCACCTGGAGGGGCCCTTCCTGGCGCCAGCGCGCCGCGGCGCCCACCCGCTGGCCCACCTCTGCGCACCCTCGCTGGAGGCGCTGCAGGAGCGGCTGGCCGGCTTTGTTGGTCCGGTGGCTGGGGCGGCACCGGCGGAGCGACCGCCGCAGGATCCGGCCTGGGATGGGACGGCCATGGGTGAGCCGGCCGACGAGGCCATCGCCGGGGATGGCACGCCAGCGCCTTCGCTCACCGCCGCCGCCCCGCCGGAGCACGCCCCCAACCCTGGCCCTGCCTGGCCGTCCGGCGCCGCCGCCGCCGACATCGCCCTGGTGACCCTGGCGCCGGAGCTAGAGGGGGCCACCGCGCTGATCCAGGCCCTGCGCCGCGCCGGGGTGGTGGTGAGCCTCGGCCACAGCGAGGCCAGCGAAGCCCAGGCGAACGCGGCCTACGACGCCGGGGTAACGATGGTGACCCATGCCTTCAACGCCGTTCCAGGCCTGCTCCACCGTGCGCCGGGGCCCGTGGCGGCGGCGGCCCTGCGGGGCGATGTGGCCCTGGGGCTGATCGCCGATGGCGTGCACGTGGCCCCCACCATGGCGGTGCTGCTGCAGCGCCTGGCGCCCCAGCAGGTGGTGCTGGTGAGCGATGCCCTGGCCCCCTACGGCCTCGCCGATGGCCTGCACCGATGGGACGAGCGCACCCTGGTGGTGGAAAACGGCAGCTGTCGCCTGGAGGACGGCACCCTGGCCGGCGTGACCCTGCCACTGCTGGAGGGGGCGGTGCGGCTGGCTCGCTGGAGCGGCCGGCCGGAGCGGGCGATCGCGGCGGCCACCGTGCTGCCGCGCCGGGTGCTGGGGGAACGGCGCCCCCTCACGGACCTGCTGATCGGCCGGCCGCTGGGCGACTGCCTGCGCTGGAGCCAGGGCGCCGGCGCGCTGAGCTGGCGGCGGGCCGCCTGAGTTGACGGGCCGGAGCAGGGCAACCTGCCCGGTGGTGTCCCATGGGAGTTGCTGGAGACGCGGAGGGGAAAGGGGACGCCTGGGAGAGGGCCATGCCAAGCGTGCTGGGTGCGTTTGCTGGGAGTGCTGGGCTGGGGTGAGGCTGTTTCCTGCGGAGACGCCGGACCAGGCCCCAGGAAACGGCATGGACCGACTGCGGAACGCTCCTCTGAAGCGTGCGTCGAGGCAGCGCGGCGTTTGGGATCCGGACTGCTTCAACGGCGCGGAAGCCGGACTCCGGCGGCAGCGCTCCTCTCCACGCTGAATGCACGGCGCGGCGACGCCGGGCCCCAACCAATGACGGGCCATCGGCCGGAGCCATCCGGCCGGCGCGCACTGTTCTCCTGGTTCCACCCATGCGCGTGCTGCTGGTCTACCCCCGCTTCCCGCAGACCTTCTGGAGCTTCGATCGGGCCGTGGCGCTGATGGGCCACCGAGTGCTGCTGCCGCCGCTGGGGCTGATCACCGTGGCGGCCCTGCTGCCCCAGGACTGGGAGTTCCGCCTGGTGGACCGCAACATCCGCGCCGTGCACGAGGAGGAGTGGCGCTGGGCCGATCTGGTGATCCTCTCGGCGATGCTCGTGCAGAAACGCGACCTGGCCGAGCAGATCGCGCTGGCCAAACGGCACGGCTGCCGGGTGGCGGTGGGGGGTCCCTTCGCCACCTCCACCCCGGAGGCCCCCGAGCTGGCCCAGGTGGATGACCTGGTGCTCGATGAGGGGGAGATCACCCTGCCGCTGCTGGTGGAGGCCCTGAAGCAAGGGGAGCCGGGGGGGCGCTACACCGCCAGCGGCGAGAAGCCCGATCTGGAGAACACACCGGCGCCCCGCTTCGATCTGCTGGAGCTGAGCGCCTACGCCATGATGGCCGTTCAGTTCTCGCGGGGTTGCCCGTTCCAGTGCGAGTTCTGCGACATCATCGTGCTCTACGGCCGCAAGCCGCGCACCAAGACGCCCCAGCAACTGATCGGCGAACTGGAGGTGCTGCGCTCGCTGAACTGGCGCGGTGAAATCTTCCTGGTGGATGACAACTTCATCGGCAACCGCCGCAATGTGAAGCTGCTGCTCGCCGAGCTGGAACCCTGGCAGCGGCAACGCGGCTATCCCTTCTCCTTCACCACCGAAGCCTCGATCGATCTGGCTGCCGATCCCGAGCTGATCTCCCGCATGACCGCCTGCGGCTTCAACCGGGTGTTCCTCGGCATCGAAACCCCCGACACCGACAGCCTGAGCGGCGCCGGCAAACACCAGAACACGCGCAGCCCCCTGCTGGAGGCGGTGGACACGATCAGCGAGGCAGGCCTGCTGGTGATGGCCGGCTTCATCCTCGGCTTCGATGGCGAGCGGGCCGGCGCCGGCGAGCGGATCGTGGCCTTCGTGGAGGAGTGCGCCATCCCCCTGGCGATGGTGGGCATCCTGCAGGCCCTGCCGAATACGGCCCTCTGGCAGCGGCTGGAGCGTGAACAGCGGCTGCTGAGGCTGGATCCGCTTGAGGAGGCCAGCCTGCAGGCACGCTTTGACGCCGGGGTGCAGACCAACCTGCTCAACTTCCTGCCCACCCGGCCGATGGAGGAGATCGCCGCCGAATTCCTGGAGGCCTTCGAGCAGCTCTACGACCCCGCCACCTATCTGGCGCGGGTGAGGCGCTACGCCAGTCGCCTGGGTCGGCGGCAGGGGCAACGCAGCGCCTCGCTCCACGGTGTGCTGAGCCAGGTGGGCCATCCGAGGGCAATGGCGGGCTTGCTCACGCTCCTCTGGCGGCAGGGGGTGCGCCGCCCCAGCCGCGCTCTGTTCTGGGGCTGCCTGCTCGACACCCTGCGCCATCGGCCTCGGCTGCTCGACCAGGTGCTGTGGATGTGCCTGCTGAATGAACACTTCCTTGAATACCGCGCCCTCGTGCGTGATCAGGTGGAAGGCCAGCTGCGCTGGAGCCGGGCAAACCCCCGGGCGCTCGTGGCGGCCTGAGGCGGCCCTTAGGATCGGCGCCCCTTCCCGCTAAGCCCCGCCCATGCCCGCCGAACTGCACGACGCCACAGCGGGGCAGGCCGCGGCCGGCAGCGGGCCAGCCCAGCCGGCAGACGCCAAGCAGGCGGATGCCAAGCAAGCCGAAAAGGCGGAGGTGCAGGCCTACTTCGAGAGCACCGGCTTCGAGCGTTGGAACCGCATCTACAGCGACAGCGAGGAGGTGAACAAGGTTCAGCGCAATATCCGCATCGGCCATCAGAAGACCGTGGATGAGGTGCTGGCCTGGCTGCAGGAGCAGGGCGATCTACCCCAAAGGAGTTTCTGCGATGCCGGCTGCGGCGTCGGCAGCCTCAGCCTGCCCCTGGCCCAGCTGGGTGCGGGCTCGGTGGCCGCCAGCGACCTCTCGGCGGCGATGGTGGCCGAGGCCGAACGCCGGGCCCGCTCCGCCGGCATCGGCGCCGACCGGCTCAGCTTCACCGCCTCCGATCTCGAAAGCCTGCAGGGCCGCTACGACACGGTGGTCTGCCTGGATGTGTTCATCCATTACCCCCAGGCGGCCGCCGAGGAGATGGTGGGTCACCTGGCCGGAATGGCCGAGCGGCATCTGCTGGTGAGCTTCGCCCCCTACACGCCGCTGCTGGCGCTGCTCAAGGGGATCGGCCAGCTGTTCCCCGGCCCCAGCAAGACCACCCGTGCCTACCAGCTGCGCGAGAGCGGCATCGTGGCCGCCGCCGAAGCGGCGGGCTTCCGGCCGGTGCGCCGCAGCCTCAATCAGGCGCCCTTCTACTTCTCGCGGCTGATCGCCTTCGAGCGGGTCTGAACACCCGAGCGGCCCACCTCGGAATCCCGGCTCCCAGCGCCCAGCCCCCCGACCCCGGTTCCCAGGAAGATGGTTTCCCCCTCCACCACGTCCCCCGGACCGGCGAACGTCGGCGGGGCCAGGCCCGGAGTCTCCGGCTCTGGTGACGGGGGAATCAGCGTTCACCCCAAAAATGGCACCCTGCACATAGCCCATCCCGACAGCGATCGCGAAACAGGTCGCCAGAGAGATCCCGAAGGGGATCGCGAAAAGGTGGCCTTCCTCGGTCTGGGGGCCCTCGGCGCCCCGATGGCCGCCAACCTGCTGGCGGCGGGCTTTCCGCTCACCCTGCACAACCGCAACCGCCAACGCGAAGAACCCCTCGCCGCCCGCGGAGCGCGGCGGGCCGCCACCCCGCTGGCCGCGGCCTCGGGCAGCGGGGTGGTCTGCCTGTGCCTCAGCGACGATGCGGCCGTGCGCGCCGTGCTGCTGGAGGGCCCCGACGCCGCCATCAGCGGCCTGGCGCCCGGGAGCCTGGTGATCGATTTCTCCACCATCGCCCCCGCCACCAGCGCGGCGCTGGCGGCGCGTCTGGCCGAGCGGGGCGTGGCCTATCTCGATGCACCGGTGACCGGCGGCACCGAGGGCGCCGAGGCCGGCACCCTCTCGGTGCTGGTGGGGGGGCAAGCGCACGATCTGGAACGGGCCCGGCCGCTGCTGGACGTGGTGGGCCAGCGCATCAGCCACCTCGGACCGGTGGGGGCCGGTCAGCGGGCCAAGGCGGTGAACCAGGTGCTGGTGGCGGGCAGCTATGCGGCCGTCGCGGAGGCCCTGGCCCTCGGTGCGCGCCTCGGGCTGCCGATGGAGCGGGTCTGCGAGGCGCTGATGGAGGGTGCCGCCGGCTCCTGGGCCCTGCGGAACCGTTCCGCCAACATGCTGAAGGGCCAGTTCCCGCTGGGGTTTCGGCTCGCCCTGCACCACAAGGATCTGCAGATCGCCCTGGAGGCCGCCGCCGCCACCGGCCTGGAGCTGCCGCTGAGTGAGCGGGTGGCGGCGATCGAGGCGGAGCTGATGGCGGCCGGCCATGGCGATGAGGATGTGTCCGCCCTGGCCCGCTGGTTCATGACAAGGCCACTGTCGTCGTCTGAACAGTCGTCGTCATCACCGTCACTGTTACCACCTTCACCGCCGGCACCTTCAACCGATGCGGCCGCCTGGGACCAGCGTTACCGCGAGGGCCGCGATGGCTGGGAACTGGGTGCTCCGGCGCCGCCCCTGGAGGCCTTCCTGCGCCACGACCCGCGACGTCCCCTGCCGCCGGGCCAAGTGTTGGTGCCGGGCTGCGGCCGCGGCCACGAGGCGGCCCTGCTGGCGGCGCTGGGCTTCAGCGCGATCGGCCTCGACCTCAGCGGCGAGGCCATCCGGGAGGCCCGGCGGCTCCATGGCCCCGAGCGGCCGGAGCTGCGTTGGCTCCAGGCGGACCTGCTCGATGCCGCCGCCACCCGCTCCGCCGGCCTGGCCGACGGGAGCCTGCAGGGGATGGTGGAGCACACCTGCTTCTGCGCCATTGATCCCTCCCGCCGGGACGACTACCTGGCCGCCGTGACCCGCCTGCTGGCCCCCGGCGGCTGGCTGCTGGGGTTGTTCTGGTGCCATGGCCGCCCGGGCGGCCCCCCCTTCGGCAGCGATCCCGATCAACTCGCCGATCAACTGCGCGCCGCCGGCCTGGTGCCGCTGCTGTGGGAGCCGGCCCGGGGCTCGGTGGCGGCACGACCGGAGGAGTGGCTGGGGCTGTGGCAGCGGCCCACCGCAAGGGCTTGAGCCCGCCGACCTCCCCATGCTTTCTGGCGGCGCATTCCTGGCCGAGCCTCCTGAAACGGAGTGCCGAACACCTGCGGAAGTCGTCCACCTGACATCGCCGAGTGGCCTGGCAACGGGAACCATGGGGCACAGTGACAAATCCCGGATGGGTCTCCTGAGCCGCGGTCGTGGCCCGCTTCTGTTGCTCGTGGCCGCCGCGGGGGCGCTGATCATGCTGGTCGGGCTTGGGCAGACAGGGGTGATCGATGAAACCCCAGCACTGTTCGCCGCTTCCGCCCGCCGGATGCGCGAAACCGGCAACTGGCTGGTGCCCTGGGTGAACGGCCTGCCCCGCTACGACAAACCGCCGCTGGTTTATTGGTTGATGGCCGCCGGCTACGCGCTGCCCGGCCAACCCCTCTGGGATCCCCTGGGCAGCCTGGTCGCCCGGTTGCCCTCGGCCCTCGCCTCGATCGGGGTGATGCTGGTCCTGGCGGACACGCTGCAGCGCTGGCCCCAGGTTTCTCCCGGCCGCAGCGGCGGCGCCTGGACCGCGGGCTTGAGCGCCGCCCTGGCCTTTGCCCTGGGCCCCCTGGCCCTGGCCTGGGGTCGCACAGAGGTGAGCGATGGCCTGTTCAGCGCCCTGCTGGCGATCAGCCTGCTGCTGGCCTGGCGCACCTATGCGGCCTCGGCGGGCCCCCACTGGAGCTGGTGGCCGCCGCTGGCGCTGGCGACCCTCACCAAGGGCCCGGTCGCCCTGGTGCTGTGGGCCCTGGCGCTGGCCCTGTTCGCGCTGCTGCAGGCCGATCTGCCGCGGATCGTGCGGCGGCTGAGGCCCATCCGGGGCCTGCTACTGGCGGGCCTCTCGGTCGCTCCCTGGTATGCGGCGGTCCTGCTCCACGAAGGTGACGCCTACTGGCGGAGCTTTTTCGGGTACCACAACCTGCAGCGCTTCACCCAGGTGGTGAACAACCACCACCAGCCCTGGTGGTACTTCAGTGCCGTGCTGGTGGTGGCGAGCCTCCCCTACACCCCCTTGCTGCTGGTGGGCCTCAAGCGTGCCCTGTGGCCCCGAGCCCCCCAGGCGCCGGAGTGTTCCCTCGCCCGCTTCGCCGCCTGCTGGCTGCTGATGGTGCTGGCGTTCTTCTCGATCTCAGCCACCAAGCTGCCGAGCTACTGGCTTCCGGCGACCCCAGCCGCCGCCCTGCTGGTGGTTCATGCTGCCGGCCCGCACACCGCCGAGGCCGGCAGGGGCGCCAGGGCCGCCCTCACGGGCTCAGCGCTGCTGCTGCTGCTGCTGGCCGCTGCCCTGGGCGCCGCGCCGTTCTGGGTGCCCCTGATCGAGGATCCCTCGATACCGGATCTGCCGGCAGCCCTGCTTCGCGGACCGTGGTTCGCCCTGGGCGCCGCCATCGCCCTGGCCGCAGCTCTGCTGGCCGGGGGAGTGGCCTCGGGGCAGCCGGCGCGCCGACTGCTGCAGAGCCAGGTGGGCCTGATCCTGCTGGTACCGCTGCTGCTGCTGCCGCTGGCCCAGCGGCTTGATCAGCTGCGGGGGGCACCGATCCGCGAGCTGGCGGTTGAGGTCACGCGGCAACGGCAGCCGGGGGAGACCCTGGCCATGGTGGGTCTGATGAAGCCCTCGTTGCACTTCTACAGCGGCGCCACGGTGATCTTCGAGGGGCGCTCGATCTCGGCGCTGCGCAACCTGGCCGATCGGTTGCGCCACGAACAGCGGCCCCAACTGCAGCCCACGGCACCGCAGCAACAGCCCACGGTGCTTGTGGTGATCGATCGGATAACGGCGAAGCGGCCCCACTGGATCGGCTGGCAGGGCCGCGAACTGGCGGCAGCGGGACCCTACCGGCTGCTGCGGCTGGAGCGCCGTTGGCTGGAGCAGCGATCCCGGGAGCTGGCAGCGAGCGGGGCACGCATCACCTGGCGGGATCCCCGCCCTGAGCGCTACTGAAGCCAGCCAGGATCTGCGCGGGAGGCGAGATCCGCGAGCTGCAGCGGTTGGGGCACCTCCAGCACCAGGCCTGCACCGGCGGGATCCAGAAGCTCGAGCCGCCAGGCCTGCAGCCGGTAGCCCCCATCCCCGGGCAGCCCTGTCGGGGCCGCCGCACCGCCGGGCCCATAGAGCGGATCGCCGAGCAGGGGGGCACCGGCGGCAGCGCAGTGGATGCGGATCTGATGCGGACGGCCGCTGGCGATCGCCACCTCCACCAGATCAGCCCCCGGGCTGCGCTCCAGCAGGGTGAGGCAGCTGCGGGCGGCCAGATCGCCGGGCCCTTTCCCATCGGCGGCACACCAGATCCGGCCCAGGCGCGGGTGGGGGCGGCGGCCGATCGGGGTGGTGACCGTGAGCGATTCGCCCTCCGCCAGGGGCAGGGCCCCAGGAGAGAGCAGGGCGCGGTAAAACTTCCTGCAGCCCGCTGGCGCCAGGGCCGGTGGCTGCATACCGGGGCGATGGCCAGCCGTGGAAGGCCCGGGCGAGTCGCCAGAGGGATCAATGCCCTCCCCGGCCGCCGTGCTCTCCCGCAGCCGGGCGCTCAGCCAGGCCCGCGTGGCCGGCCGCCGAGCGCAGACCAGCAGCCCGCTGGTGAACCGCCCCAGCCGGTGAACCGGGCGGGGAACACCGCCGGGATCGCTGGCGTGACGGCCCTCCAGCAGCCGCAGCACGGTGTGCTCCAGCCAGCCGCCGGCCGGCAGCACCGGCAGCCCGGAGGGCTTGTCGATCACCAGCAGGTCGCGGTTGTCGAACACCACCGCCCAGGAGGACGGAACAGCGCCCTCCATCCAGGGGGGGCGGTGCCAGGCGAGCTGATCGCCCGCCACCAAGGGCGCGTCGTGGAGCAGGGGCACGCCGTTGCAGTGGATCTCACCGGCCGCCAGGCGCTCTTGCCACACCGCCCGTTCGGAGTGGTGGTGGCGAGAGGCGTAGAAGGCACTGGCCTGCAGACCGGCCTGGGCGGAGCCCACCCGCTCGCGGTAGATCCAGCCCTGATTGGGGGCTTCTGGCAGCCAGCCTTCGGAGCCAGCGGTGGGGATCCCAACCACAGGGGACAGGGCGGTACCGGCTTCGGCTCGAAACGGCATCACCGGCCCGGGCGCCACCCCTAAGCCCTACTCCACCAGCCCGTGCTCGAGGGCATAGCGCACCAGTTCGGTGCGGCTGGCGGTGCCGGTCTTGATGAACAAACGGCTCACGTACTTCTCCACGTTGCGGATCGAGGTTTCGAGCCGCCGGGCGATCTCCTTGTTCATCATTCCCTCGGCCACCAGCTGCAGCACACTGGCTTCGCGGGGGGTGAAGTCGAGCTTCACATCGGGTGCGGCCTTCTTCACACCTCCGGTGCCGAGCATTGAGCGGATCTCGGTGATCTGCTTGGCCATGGCGCCGATGTCGGCGTCGGCGAAGCGGGCCGCCTCGGCCAACAGCCGCTCCTGGCGCCGCACCACGTTGCGCACCCGCGCCACCAGCTCATCGGGATCGAAGGGCTTGGGGATGTAGTCATCGGCGCCGGCCTGGAAGCCGGCGATGCGGTCGGCGGTCATGCCCTTGGCGGTGAGGAAGATCACCGGCGTGCCGCCGAGCCGCTCGTCGGCCCGGAGGCGCTTGAGCAGGCCATAACCGTCGCAGCGGGGCATCATCACGTCCGTGATCACCACATCGGGCATCAGGGTCTGGGCGGTGGTCCAGCCCTCCTCGCCGTCGTTGGCGGTGGTCACCACGAAGCCCTCGTCCTCGAGATAGGCCTTCACAGCAGTGCGCAGGCCGGGTTCATCGTCCACCAGCAGCAGGCGCACCGGCGGTGCGGGCACGGCCTCGGTGGGGATGTTGACGTCGCCCTCGGAATCGGGCAGACCGGCTGTGCCGGTGGAAGGAGAATTCACCATGGGCGAAATCTATCGGCGGTACCGGGTTCGGGCAGCCTCGGATGCTCGCGCTGAAGGGAGAGGCGGCCCGGGAGCTGGTCGACCATGGGGGTGATTGCCAGGCGGTGCACCGGCAGCGAACCCGCAGCAGAGCCCTGCGAGCCTGGCGATCGCAGGCGGAGCCGTCCACGGCCCGCTCTGCTTACGGCATCAACCCGCCAACGGGAGCCAACGCCACCAGGCGAACCACCTTGAAAGCCTCACCCAACCACCCAGCCGGAGAGCCCACCGCCCCAGGGTGTTCCCGAGCCGAATCGGGTGGGCCTAAGACAGTCCCCTCCCTCCCACAAACCGTTCAGGGGTGAGGCAGGGGCGGCACCGAGAGCACCTCGAAATGTTCCCGCTGGCGGCCATCGAAGCCGAGGCTGCGGGCCAGGGGGCCCAGCCCGGCCGGATCGCGCCCCGCCTGCTCGGGGAAGCAGGTGGCCCACCAGATCAGGTGATCCAGCCGATTGGCCGGGTTGATCGGGCCGCCGGGGTTGAGGGTCTGCACCACCACCTTGCCGCCGCTCACCCCGGCGCGGGTGGCGTGGCCGGGGCGGCAGTCGATCGATTCGGTGGTGATCTCCACCCGGTCGCTCCATTCCCGCCAGAGCTTCATCCGCCAGAAGCCCGGCTGGTCGGGCTCCGCCACCCGCCCGTAGACCCCCAGCCAGTGGGTGCCCTCCTGCATCGTGGTCTTCTCCTCAAGAATCTTCAGGTCGGGAGGTCGCGGAGCCGGCTCGGCCCGCAGGGGGCTGACCAGAGCCGCCATCAGCGCACTCCCCATCAGCCCACCGGTCAGCACCGCCGCCGAGGCAGGCCCGGGCCTCGGCCCCGATGGGCGCAGGCGAGCGCTCTGCGGCCGGGAATCCAGAGCGCGTCGCTGGAGGATCCAGGGCCCAATCACCCCGGCCAGCAGGAAGCTCTTCGCCCTGGTCGACGCCGCGGCCCTGGCACCACCCGGCGCGATGGCGCTGGAACCGGAACGCCCCCAATCCTTCGCGAGGGCTTCCGCCAGGGGATTGGCCCTGGCGGAAGCCGCCCCGCCCTCGGCGCCCTGCTGCGGCACGGCCTTCGATCCCAGAAGTCTTGCCAGCATGGCTCCATGCTTCCCTATCTCGACCACCACGCCAGCACACCCTGCGATCCGGCCGTGGTGGCGGCGATGGCCCCCTGGTGGAGCGAGCGCTTCGCCAATCCCTCCAACCGCCTGCACCGCCCGGCCCTGGAGGCCGCCGCCGCCCTGGAGCTGGCCCGGCGCCGGGTGGCCGAGGCCGTGGGGGGCCAGGCCGAGGGGGTGATCTTCACCAGCGGCGCCACCGAGGCCGCCAACCTGGCCCTCAAGGGGGTGGCCGAGGCTGCCGAGGAGCGGGGCGAACGCCGCCGGGGCCTGGTGACCCTGGCCACCGAGCACCGGGCCGTGCTCGATCCCCTCGCCTGGCTGGCCCGCCGCGGCTTCCCCCTCACCGTGCTGCCCGTGGATCCCGATGGCCTGGTGGATCTCGACCAGCTCAGTGCCGCGGTGGGTCCGGACACCCTGCTGGTGTCCGTGATGGCCGCCAACAACGAGATCGGCGTGCTGCAGCCCCTGGCCGCCATCGGTGCCCTCTGCCACGAGCGGGGGGCCCTGTTCCACTGCGATGGCGCCCAGGCCGTGGGTCACATCCCCCTGGCCATGGCGGACCTGGGCATCGACCTGCTGGGGATCAGCGGCCACAAGCTCTACGGCCCCAAGGGGGTGGGCGCCCTGGTGCGCCGCCCCGGCGTGGCCCTGGCCCCCCAGCAGCATGGCGGCGGCCAGGAGGGCGGCCTGCGGGCGGGCACGGTGGCAGTGCCGCTGATCGTGGGGCTGCAGGCGGCCCTGGAACTGGCCCTGGTGGATCGGAGCGCGCGGGCTGAGCGGCTGGAGGCCCTGCGGGAGCGGCTGGAGCAGGCGCTGGAGGCCCTGGGGGACGTGAAGCGCAATGGCCACCCCAGCCTGCGGCTGGCCCACAACCTGAACGTGAGCGTGGGGGGGGTGGATGGTGGCCGGCTGCACCAGCTGCTGCGTCGTTCGATCGCGGTGAGCAGCGGTTCGGCCTGCAGCCAGGGCAGCCCCTCCCATGTGCTGGCCGCCCTGGGCCGCAGCCGCCAGGAGGCTGCCGCCTCGATTCGCTTCGGCCTGGGCCGCAGCACCAGCGAAGCCGAGATCGAGGCCGCCATCGGGGCGGTGGCCGAAGCGGTGGCCGAGCTTCGCCACGCTTCCTAGCGTTCAAATCTCTAGGGATTGATCGATGGCTGCCAGCAGCGGAGGCCTCGGCGGTCCCTCCATCAACCGACTCAACATCGGGGATGCCGTCCATGACGGCTGGACCGCCTTCTGCCGGGCCCCCTGGAGTTTCGTGATCTACGCCCTGCTGCTCACCGGGATGCAGATCCTGTTGCTGCCCCTCCGGGATCCGGTGCTGCGGAGCGCCCGCGGCGCAACCCTGGGGGCAGCCGACTGGCTGCTCTTTCTGGTGGCCTTCACCGCCAGCCTGGCGGTGAGCTGTTGGGGAAGTGTGGGCATGGTCCGCGGCGCCTGGCAGGCCCTGGCGGGAGAGCGGCCGACCCTGGGGAGCCTGCTGCGCTGGGATGGCCCGGGGTTCCGCCGGGTGTTCGGGGCGTGGATCAGCCTGAGCACCCTCCTCTCGATCCCGCTGCTGGTGCTGATGGCCGTGCTGGCCGGCGGCCTCGGCCTGGCCTGGCTGCTCGAACGGGGCGGCCTCCAGCTCACCGATGCCAGCCTCGGCCTGCCGCTGCTGCTGGTGGGTCTGCTGGTGATCCTGCTGCTAGGGCTGACGCTGCTCTCTCTCCTTTACTTCGGCGTGAACCAGCAGTTCATCGCCCAGGTCGCCCTGCTCGAGCACCGCGAAGGGATGGCCACCGTGCAACGGGGTCGGCAACTGGTGGATCCCCAGTGGCCGCTGCTGCTGCTGCTGGCCGTGATCAAGCTCCTGTTACTCGTCGTGGTGGGGGTGGTGGTGACCTTCGGCATGGGCCTGATGGTGGCCTGGCCGGTGAGCAGCTGCATCTCCACCGCGGCCTACCGCAATCTGGTGAAGGCTGAATCGCGCTGATAATCCGGCAGGGCCGGAGCTCCTCAGCCGAGCACCCTGGTGCTCAGCAACACGAACCCGAGCACCCCCACCAGCGAAAGCAGGAACTGGGCGAAGCGGCTCACCAGCATGCCGGCCACCACCGCCAGGCCCACCATCAGAGAGCGCCTGAGGCGCAGCAGTCCGAAGGGGCCGAGCGAGGTGGGAGCCGTGAGCAGTTCGCCGATCGCCGCGCCCAGCAACGGCCCCACCAGGGCCCCCAACAGCGGCCCGCCCAGCGGCAGGGCCGGCAACAGGCCGACCAGACCCACCATCAGGCCGATGCCTGAGCCGATGTAAGCCCAGCGGGTGGCCTGCATCCGGGCCGCCCCCAGCACCAGACCCAGGGCATCGGCGCCCCACCCCAGAAGCAGCAGCACAGCCGCCAGGACCAGGGTGGGCCAGCCCGTGGCAAAGCCCACCGCCAGGCACCAAACCAGGGCCCCCAGCGGCAACAGCGCCAGACCGGGGAGCACGGGCAAGAGGGTGCCGGGGATGGCCAGGGCCTGGACCAGCAACGCCCCCCACCAGGCGAGGTCGGCTCGGTGCAGCGGCGGCAGGGCCAGGGTGAGCGCAACGGGCAGGGAGGGGAACTCCAGGCTGACGCCCAAGGGCAGCACTGTGCCGGTTGCCAGCGGACTCGCATGCCACAGGGCCTGCGCCAGGGCCACGGGCAGCGGGGCCAGGGGATCAAGCAGCAACAGGGGAAGGGTCATGGCAGGCGACGGGCCACTCGCAGCTTGGCGGAGCGGCTGCGGGGATTGGCCTCCTGTTCGGACGGATCAGCGACCAGCGGCCGGCGGGTGATCCGCTCCAGGCGCCCATCGCTCAGAAAGGCCTGCTTCACCAGGCGGTCTTCCAGGGAATGGAAGCTGATGATCGCCAGCAGGCCACCGGGCTTCAGCCAGTCGGGGGCCCTCTGCAGCAGCCGCTCGAGGGCGCCGAGCTCATCGTTCACGGCGATGCGCAGGGCCTGGAAGCTGCGGGTGGCCGGATGGATGCGGCCGTGGCGGGCCTTCGGCGGGTAACAGCCGCCCACGACGTAGGCGAGCTCGCTGGTGCTGCGCTCCCGCCAGGGCTTGGCTTCCCGCTCGGCCACCAGCCGCCGGGCGATCCGCCGCGAGAGGCGCTCCTCGCCGAACTGAAACAGCAGATCCGCCAGATCGCCTTCCTCCATCCGATCGAGCAGCTCGGCGGCGCTCTCGCCCGCCTCGGGATTCATGCGCATGTCGATGGGCCCCTCGGCGCGGAAGCTGAAGCCCCGCTCGGCCCGATCCAGCTGGGGACTGCTCACGCCCAGATCGGCCAGCACCGCCGTGGCGCGCAGCTCGACCGGCAGCGCCCAGGCGCCAAAGTTGGCGGGCTCGATCCGAACCCGGTCGCCATAGGGGGCCAGCCGCTCAGCCGCCGCCACCCGGGCGGTGGGGTCCTGGTCGAGACCAATCAGCTGCCAGTTGCGATGGGCCTCCAGCAGGAGGGCGCTGTGGCCGCCGCCGCCGAGGGTGCAGTCGATCAGCAGGGGGGCTGGGGCGGCCACCGGCAGCCCGGACGTCTCGGCAAAGACCGCGAGCAGCTCGGCAGCCAGCACGGGCTGGTGGGCGAAGGGGGCATCCGGGGAAATCGGCATGGGCACCATCCTCGGATGAAGGCCTGCCTAGGCAGGACCATGGGCTCTGGCAGGCCGATGGCACAGAACCCAGGGCGAATCTGCCGGTCGATCTGAGGTGGAGCGAGGTTGCGAAGAAGCATCTGGATAGATGTGTATGGGTGCGAGAGATTCACGCTTTGGCCCCTGCCTCAATCTCGGCAATAATCATCTCCAGAAGAACGGCAAATTCCGGCATCAGATCAGCATTGTAATAATCCTCGTGGTCCTCCAGGCAGGGATGCAGCATCGCCCGGCCCCGCGCATAGAAATTCCACAGCTTCTCGTGCTGTTGCAGCTGTCCTCTGGACGCAAAGACATCGACGCGCAGCGGCAGGCGGGGCGGGCGGTAATAGGTGTGGAGCTGCAGGAAATAATCACCGCGCAGTGGCTGGGTGGGCCTCGCTCTGGCCTCAGGATCGAGCGCCTGGGGCGCTGTGCCTCCCTGCGGGCGAAGCATCGTCCAGGCGAGATACCGCAGCGCCTCCCGCTTTTGAGCCAGGGCCGCGGGCCACCGCCCCGGATCACCTCCCACCAGGGCGCGGGCCCTTCGGGGCAGACGCTGCAGCTGGCGCCGGATCAGTTGCCGCAGCCGCACACGGCGATGGAGGTCCGCGGTGGAGCCGGTATCGACCAGACCGATCAGGCCCGGGGTGGCGCCGCGCCGGCGCAGCTCGGCGGCCACAGCCCAGGCATACCAACCGCCGCCCGAATAGCCCAGCAGGTGATAGGGCCCGGTCGGCTGAAAGTGAAGGATCTCGTCGGCGTAATGGGCCGCCATCTCCGCCACGCTGCGTTGGAGCGCTGCGCTGCCATCGAATCCCACCGCCTGCAGGCCGAAAACGGGGCGATGGGGCGCCAGGCAGCGCGCCAGATGCAGGTGGATGTAAACATCGCCATTGCCGCCATGAACCACGAACAGGCCCGGAGCCTCGCCCCTGGCCTGGAGAGTGACCAGCGAGCGGTAGCCGGAGGTGTTCGCGGGCCCGTCGATGGCTGCAGCGACGGCGGCAGGACGGTCAGCGGCGGTGGCGACAGGGCCGACAGGGCCATCCGCGCGGCTGTCGGCGGGCGGATCGGCGTCAGCCAGCCATTGGCTCAGCTCCCGCAGTGTGGGCTGCTGGAAGAGAACCGAGAGGGGAACGCGGTGCCCGAGCCGCTGCTCGATCAGCGCCGTCAATCTTGCACTGCTGAGCGAATGGCCCCCCACCAGGAAGAAGTTGTCGCTCACCCCAAACGCGCCATGGCCGAGCACCTCGGCCCACAGACCATGCAGCTGACGCTCCAGATCCGTGGAAGGCTCCACCCGCCGCTCCTGATCCCCCGAGTAGCTCGGTGCCGGCAGAGCACGCCGATCGAGCTTGCCGTTGCTCGTGAGCGGCAGGGCCTCCAGTTCCACGAACGCGGCCGGCACCATGTGCTCCGGGAGCCGCTGGCTGAGGAAGCTGCGGAACTGTTCTGGTCTGAGCGGGCCTGGGGAGCTGCTGGACTCGTCGCTGCCCGACCCATGGCCGGCGAGGGGGGCGCCGGACGTGGTGGCGGCGGTGAGCTGTTGGGCCGTTGTGGCTTGGGGCACCCAATAGGCCACCAGGCGAGGATTCGCCGGATCGTCGTGGCGGAGCACCACAGCGGCCTGAGCCACTGCCGGATGGACCTGCAGGTTCGCCTCGATTTCGCCGGGCTCGATCCGGAAGCCGCGCAGCTTGATCTGATGATCGAGGCGGCCGAGGTAATCGATCGTGCCATCAGGCAGAAAACGAGCAAGATCGCCAGTCTTGTAAAGCAATCCTTCAACAAATGGATTGGTGATAAAGCGATCCGCCGTCAGTTGCGGACGGTTCCAATAGCCACGTCCAACCTGGACTCCTCCGATATGGAGTTCACCTGCCACCCCCACTGGGACAGGCTGGAGGTACGCATTGAGAATCAGCAGCTGCGTATTCGCAATGGGCCTCCCCAGGGGAACCGTAGGCAACATCGAATCCGGCTTGCAGCACCAGTGGCTGACATCGATGGCAGCCTCGGTGGGACCATAAAGATTATGCAGATCGCCGTGGGGGAAAACCTCAAAAAAACGCTTCGCCGAAGCAACCGACAATGCCTCCCCACTACAGAAGACACGCTTCACAGTGCTGACTGCGCCCAAGGGAAAAGCCTCGACGAGCGACTCCAGCATGGAGGGCACGAAATGCAACATCGTGACGCCCTCCTGTTCAATCAAGCCCCGGAGATAGACCTGATCGCGATGGCCGCCCGGGCGTGCGATCAGCAATCGTCCGCCAAAGCCCAGAGTCCAGAAAAACTCCCAGACCGAAACATCAAAGGAGTAGGGCGTCTTCTGGAGAATGCAGTCTGAAGCAGAGAGGCCGAATTCTTGTTGCATCCACCACAGGCGATTACACACGCCTGCATGGGCGTTCAAAGCCCCTTTGGGTGTGCCGGTGGAGCCTGAGGTGTAGATCATGTAAGCCAGATTGCCTGGCTTGACGCCCGTCAACGGATTGGCAGCCGAGTGCTGATGGCCTGGATCGCCAGCGTCTGTGAGGCAGATCAGAAGGGCACCAGCAGCGTGCATCTTCAGAAGGGGCAGATGCTCGCGCTGTGTCAACAGAATTCGCACAGCCGAGTCTTCCAGCATGAAGCTGAGACGCTCGATCGGATCGGCGGGATCAAGGGGCACATAAGCACCGCCAGCCTTGAGAATGGCGAGCAGCCCAATGACCATCGCCAGAGAGCGTTCCACACAGATCCCCACCAGAACATCCGGACCAACCCCCTGATCGATCAGCTGATGCGCGAGCCGATTGGCACGGCTGTTGAGCTCGCTGTAGGTGAGCTGCTGATCCTCAAAGACCACGGCGATGGCCTCAGGGCTGCGCTCCACCTGTTGCTCAAAGAGCTGGTGGATGCAGAGCTCCGGAAAATCAAACGTGGGGCCCTGCTGCCAGCCCTTGATCAGCGCCGCCTCGGCCTCCGGAAGAAGGTTGAGAGTGGCGGCGGTGGCATCCGGAGTTGCCGTTGCCGATCCCAGTAGGGTGATCAGATGGGCCGCGAGCCGCTCAATGCGATCCGCCTCGAACAGATCGGTGGCGAAGCTGACGCGGCCCTGCAGGCCACCGTTGCGGTGGCGCCGCAGGAACACCTCCAGATCAAGGTGCGCAGAGCGGCCGCTGCTGACGAGCGATTCCACCTCCAGTCCGTCCAGCTGATGCCGCCCCGCATCCGGCAGCTCGGTCAGCTGCAGCATCACCTGCACCAGCGGGTTACGGCTGCGGTCCCGTTCCGGCTGCAGCGCCTCCACCATCTGCTCAAACGGCAGCTCCTGGTGCTCATAGGCCGCGATCGAGCTGGCCTTCACGTGCGCCAGCAGCTGCCGAAAGCTCACCTCACCTGAGAACCGCATGCGGATCGGCAGCGTGTTCACGAAAAAGCCGATCAACGGTTCGAGATCGGGATGGTTCCGCCCCCAAGTCGGCACGCCGATGGCGAAGTCCTCCTGGCGGCTATAGCGATGCAGCAGCAGGGCCAGCAACGCCAGCAACCCCATCTGCAGGGTGGCGCCTTCTGCGCGGCAGAGCGCCTCGAATGACTCCAGCTGCTCGCGCTCGATCTGGAAGCTCACGCTTTCGCCCCGATAGGACGGCGTGGCTGGCCGGGGGTGATCGCCGGGGAGCTCCAACGGCTGCAGGCCGCTGAGCACGTTGATCCAGTAGCTCTTGAGCGCCTGCAGGAGTGAACCGCCTAGGCGCTGGCGCTGCCAGGCGGCGTAATCCTGGTAGTGAACGCCAAGCGGCCGCAGCTCGGGTGACGTGCCGTTTCGGTGGGCGTTGTAGAGCGCCAACAGATCCCGCCACAGCACAGAAACCGACCAACCGTCCGAGGCGATGTGGTGGTGATTGAGCAGCAGCCAATGCTCCCGCTCTGCCACTCGCAGCAGGCGAGCACGCAGCAGCAGGCCCGAGCGCAGGTCGAAGGGGGTGGTGGCTTCCTGCTCCAGCCAGGAGTCGATCACCCCATCACCATCGCGACCGGCCAAGGGCTCGACCTCCAAGGGGAAAGGCGCCGGCAGGTGCACCAGTTGCACCACCGCATCGCCAACCATCTGGAAGGAGGTGCGCAGGGTGGGATGACGCTCGATCAGATCGCTCAGCGCCCGCCGCAGCGCCGCCATGTCCAGATCACCGCTCAGCCGCCAGAGGAAGGGCAGGTGGTAGGCGCAGAGCTCAGGTACCAGCTGATGCAGAAACCACAGTCGCGCCTGGGCAAAGGAAGCCGGGAACGCCCGGCAGCCTGCCTGCCAATCCCCCACCAGCGGTTCGGTGGTGATGAGGCTGGGGCCGCTCTGGGCGCGCTGCTCACGCAGCCTGGACTCGGGCACGCACAGAGAAGGGCTGCCATGGCCAGAAGCTGGAATCCCTGCCGCAAGGTGGGCGATGGTCGGATGCTGGAAAAGGACCGACAACGGCGGGGCGGCACCTAGGGCCTGCTCGATGCGGGACACCAGCCGTGCCGCCGCAAGGGAATGCCCTCCCACCCGAAAGAAGTTGTCGGTCACGCCGAAGTCGCTGTGGCCGAGCACCTCGGCCCAGAGGCCGTGCAGCTGATGCTCCAGGCCGGAGCTCGGTTCCACCCGCTGCCCCTGTTCTCCTGAGAAGGAGGGTGCCGGCAGGGCGTTGCGATCGAGCTTGCCATTCGCCATCAGCGGCAGGGCCCCCAGCTCCACGAAGGTGGCCGGCATCAGGTAGTCCGGCAGCCGCTGGCTTAGGAAAGCGCGGAGCGGCTCCGCCTTGGCTGAGCCGCTCTCGGAGCTCGCCCGGTCGCTCGGCACCCAATAGGCCACCAGGCGAGGATTCGCCGGATCGTCCTGGCGCAGCACCACAGCGGCCTGAGCCACTGCCGGATGGACCAGCAAGTTCGCCTCGATTTCGCCGGGCTCGATCCGGAAGCCACGCAGCTTGATCTGGGAATCGGCCCTGCCGATGTACTCAAGGTTCCCGTCCGGCAACCAGCGCGCCAGATCTCCCGTGCGGTACATCCGTTCATTCGGTTCAGCCGCGTGAGGATTCCGTTGATAGCGCTCGGCCGTCAGCTCCGGGCGGTTGAGGTAACCGCGGGCCACACCGGCTCCGCCTATATGCAGCTCTCCCGCCACACCAATCGGCACGGATTGTCCTTCAGCATCCAGAAGGAAAATGCTCGTGTTAGCAATCGGCCGGCCGATGGGAGCCGCCTCGCCAAAGGTTGCTCCGGAGCCATCCCACCAAGTGGCATCAATTGTGGCTTCAGTCGGCCCATAGAGGTTGACAACGCCACCGCCAAACACTCGCCGTGCTCGTATAGCCAGTGCCCCTGACAGCGGCTCACCTCCACAGAACACGTAGCGGCAGTTCAGTCGCTGAGCAAACGCTGGAATGCTCAGCAAGGCTTGCAAGAGACTTGGGACGAACTGCACGATCGAGACTTGTTGCCGTGCAATAGCACAAGCAATCTGCTGCGGATCCCTCCCCTGCTCATTAGTGAGCAAAACCAACCGGGCACCGATCGAGAGGGGGGTCCAAAGTTCCCAGACTGCGGCGTCAAAAGAAACAGAGGTTCGTTGCAGGACGACATCCTCTGACGAAAACACAAAGACATTGCTCTGCCAAATGGTGTGATTCGTCAGGTTCCGATGCTCCACCATCACACCCTTAGGCCTGCCGGTGGATCCCGAGGTATAGATCACATAGGCAAGATGGTTCGGCCTCAAACCCAGAGTGTAGGGATCCGGATTGGCAGCGTTCAACATTGGCCATGCCGCTGCATCAGCCTCCAGATCCACCAACGGGAGCCCACCCGCCAAGGCCTCCAAGCGCTCCCTCGTTGCCCCATGAACCAACAGCGCTACCGGCGCGGTTTCGTCCACCATGAACGCCAAGCGCTCCTCTGGATAGGCCGGATCCATCGGCAGATAAGCCCCACCAGCTTTGAGAATCGCCAACAGACCAACCATCAGCTCAATCGAGCGCTCCAGGCACACCGCGACAATCACGTCTGGACCCACGCCACAATCAATAAGGTGATGCGCCAGATGGTTCGCCCGCACGTTCAGCTCGCCATAGCTGAGCTCCTGCTCCCCGAACACAACGGCGATGGCGTTGGGGGTTCGCTCCACCTGCTGTTCAAACAGCTCATGCACGCACAGCTCAGGCACCGCAACAACAGGCCCCTGCTGCCAGCTTTCGATCAGCTCACGCTCCGCTTCCGCAAGAAGATTGAGGGCCGCCACAGGCTGATCGGGTGCCTGCACCACTGAGCTGAGCAGGATGATCAGGTGAGACCTGAGCCGCTCGATGCGATCACCATCGAACAAATCCGTGGCGTAGGTTATTGAGGCGCTCAGGCCTTGATCGGCACTCCGGCGGAGATCAAAGGAGAGATCGAACTTGGCGGATTCACTCGTGGAGGGCAGGGATTGCACCGAAAGTCCATCCAGTTGCTCCAAGCCCGCCTCAGGCAACTCAATCAGCTGCAGCATCACCTGCACCAGGGGGTTACGGCTCGTATCCCGCTCAAAATTCAGCGCATCCACCATCTGCTCAAACGGCAGCTCCTGGTGCTCATAGGCCCTAATGGATGACTCCCGCACCAGGGCCAGCAGCTGCCGAAAGCTGAGCCCAGGTTCAAAGCGTGTGCGTATCGGAAGTGTGTTAATAAAAAAGCCAATCAGCTTCTCCAGTTCTGGATGGTTGCGGCCCCAAATCGGCACTCCGATCGTGAAGTCGTCCTGCCGGCTGTAGCGATGCAAGAGCAACGCCACGACCGCCAACAGCCCCATCTGCAGGGTGGCCCCCTCCCTGCGGCAGAGCGCCTCAAACGGCTCCAGCAGCTCCGGTTCGATCTGGAAGGAGACGCTTTCGCCCCGGTAGGAGGGCATGACCGGCCGCAGATGGTCGCTCGGCAGCTCCAGTGGCTCAAGATCCCTCAGCTGGTCGATCCAGAACTCGCTGAGCTCCTGCAGCCGCTCTCCTCTGAGGCGCTGGCGCTGCCAGACGGCGTAGTCCGAGTAGTGAATCGCAAGCGGCTCAAGCTGCGGTGATCGGCCACTGCGCTCGGCGTTGTAAAGCTCCGCCAGATCCCGAGCCAGTACCGAGCGCGACCATGCGTCGGAAGCGATGTGGTGGTGGTTGAGCAGCAGCAGATGCTCCCGCTCGGCCACTTGCAGCAGGCGAGCGCGCAGCAGCCGGCCGGAACTGAGGTCTAAGGGCATCATGGCTTCCTGCTCCAGCCACTGCCTCACCACCACCTCCGGATCGCGATCGCCGAGAGGTTCGATATCCAGTGCGCAGGGCGTGGTGGGGTGCAGGATCTGCACCACGTCACTGCCGTGAAGCTGGAATGAAGTGCGAAGGGTGGAGTGACGATCGATCAGAACCGTCAGGGCCTTCTGCAGGGCGGCAATGGCGACGGCTCCACTGAGCCGCCAGAGGAGAGGGAGGTGATAAGCGGTGAGATCGGGCTGAAGCTGATGCAGAAACCACAGCCGCGCCTGGGCAAAGGAAGCCGGGAACGCCTGGCAGCCTGGCGGCCAATCACCCGCCAGCGGCTCGGCGGTGGGGATAGAGATCGCTGGGGGGGCGGTGCGGAGCTCGTGCAGGCGGCCGAGGCGTTCGGCAAGGGATGGTCTGCGCTCCGTCATCGTCCCCTTGCCCTGCGGAGATTGGCCTCCAGCACGGCATGGCAATGGGTGAGATCCCTTGGGCTGGCCAGAGCCTCAGCCAGGGGCGCCTCATCGTGCTTCAGCTGTGCGAGCGCCTGCTCCACGGCGGCCTGAACCGCGAACAGACAAGGGGTGCTGTAAATCAACCCCTGCACACCGTGAGCTGCCAGATCAGCTCGGCTACCTGCTGGCACCTGGCCGCCGCCGATCACATTGCAGAAGAGCGGACAGCTCACCGCCTGCCGCAAGTGACTGATCAAGGTCAGATCCTTGATGCCGTCGGCCAGCACCGCATCACAGCCCGCCTGCTCATAGGCCACCACACGGGTCAGGATGTCGTTGGGTTCGCAGGCGTCGGTGCGGGCCACCACAACCAGCGAGGATCGATTCCTCAGCACCGCCTCAAGCTTGGCCAGATAATCGGGCAAAGGCAGCAGACTTTTGCCGCTGAGGTGGCCGCAGCGGCGCGGCCGGGCCTGATCTTCGAGCACCACTCCGGATGCGCCGCTGCCCTCCAGGCTGCGAGCCACATGGCTGGCCACGGCAGCATCCCCGAAGCCATCATCGATATCCACGAGCAGATGGTGATCAGGCAGCAAAGCTCGGAGACGGCTGGTGCTCGTGATGAGATCACCCCAGCCGATGAAGCCGATGTCGGGGAGTCCGTAGGCACTGGCGGCCAGGCCGAAGCCACTGAGGAACAGGGCTTGAAAGTGATCAGCCGCAAGCGAGGCGCTGAACAGGTCGTAGATGCCCACAAAAGGGACCACCCCCCGCTGCTGCTGGGCCTGTCGCAGGGCTCCGCGCAGCAGCTCGCCAGGAACCGCGGTCATCGCGCTTCCTCCAGTTGAGCCAGGGTGGCGTCCAGCAGTTGATCCAGTCGCTCCGCGAGGGTCCGCACGCTGGGATAGCTGAACAGCAGCGCTGGCGGCAGATCGAGGCCGAGTCTCTCCGCCAGCCGGCTGATCACCCGCATGCCTGAAAGCGAATCGCCGCCGAGCTGAAAGAAATGCGCATTCCGCCCCGGAACGGCCTGCTGGAGCACGGCGGCGAAGGCCTCTCCCACCAGCTCCTCCATCTCCCCCTCTGGCGGCTCCTGCGGAACCTGGAGGGCGTCGCCAAGCCGGTCGGCCAGGCCGATCCGCTGCAATTTGCCGGTGGCGCCGCGCGGCAGAACGGTGAGCAGCACGATCCTGGATGGCACCTCATGGGGAGCCAGAGCCGAGAAGGCGTGACGGCGTAGCTCCTGCTCATCGGCCGCTGCGCCGGGCCGCAACACCACGGCCGCCCCCAGGTCTTCGCCCAGGGTGGGATGGGGAAGGGCAAAGGCCAGGGCTTCCGCCACCGCGGGGTGAAGCAGCAGCGCTTCATCCACCCGGCGCGGGATCACCTTCTCGCCGCCGCGGTTGATCATCTCCTTCAGTCTTCCGGTGAGGTGAAGACAGTCCCTGTCATCGAACCATCCCTCGTCGCCCGTGAGGAACCAGCGCTCGCCATCCTCGGCCGTGATCCAACCGCTCTGCTCAGCCGCTTCATACCCCGCCGTCACGTTGGCACCGCGGATGGCCACCTCGCCGGTCTGACCCGGCGGCAACAGCCGACGCGCGCCATCGAGCACCACCACCTCCGGCCCGGCTGGGCTCCCCACGCTGCCGGGCAGACGGGGAGCACCCATCCCGGGCAATCGGTTGCTGCAGATCTGGTGCGCCGCTTCGGTCATGCCATAGGCCTCCAGCACAGGCACCTGGAAGGCGGCTTCGAGCTGCTCGAGCACAGCCGGCGGCAAGGGTGAGGAGGAGGAGCGCAGCAGCCGTAGCCGGTGAGTCGGCGCCACGTTGCCGTGACGCCGCAACTCGGCCAGCAAGCCCTGGAGCAGGGTGGGCACCGCCGAAAGCCAGGTGGGCTGGAGATCGGCAACAGCCTTCAGCAGGGCATCGGGGGCATTGCTGCGGCAGCAGATCACACTGCCGCCGGCCAATAGGGGAGCCAGCAGCGACGCCACGATGCCGTGGATGTGAAAGAGCGGCATCGCCGCCAAACTGCGATCCCCAGGGCCAAGCGCTAACACCTCGACCACCGCGCTGGCCGAAGCGAGCAGATTGGCGTGGCTCAGGGGCACCACCTTGGGCTGGGAGGTCGTGCCGGAGGTCTGCAGCAGCAAGGCCAGGTCGTCTGGATTGGGATGAGGAAAGGACGAGACCTCCGCGTCCTGCAGGTCAAACGGATTCACCCGCCACACCGGCAGGCCTTGTCGGTGAGCAGCCTCCAGCAGCGCGGGTGGGGGATCGTCATCCACAAGCACCTGCGTCACCCGCAACCGCCTCAGATCCTCCTGGAACACCTCCGCAGGACAGGATGGAACCAGAGGCGCCATAGCCGCAACAGCCATCCCCCCCAGCAGGCTCATGGCCATGGCCGGGCCCGGTGCCATCACCAGGGCCAGTCGATCCCCGCGGCTGATGGCCTGATGGGTCAGTTGCACCGCCACCGACTGCACGCAGCGGAGAAGTTGCTGATAAGTGATCTCCTCTCCTTCGAGAGTCAACAGAGCTGGGGCGTCGCCAGATTCTCTGAAGTGGTCAGGCCAGGAACAGAAACCAGACTTGGCGGCCACCGACAATCTTTTCTAAGGCTGCTTAGCTACTTGCCTGGATCCAGACTGGTGGCCTCTGGTGCGCCACTTCCGAGAGTGGTCGTGATCAACCGGTGGTGATCGCTAAATCCTGCGGGCGCGCGGGTGCATCAATGAACGGTCGTGGTCAAAGGCGACGCCCCTGATCCACCCAGACCAACGAGGTCGGCCCCCGGGCCTGATCCCGGCACCCTTGGGCCCCCAGCTCGACCGGAACGGCGAACACCCTCCAAACTCTCCCTAGAATCCGCCCCACCACGGCAGCGGCCCCAGCCGACCCTCTCCGATGACCCAGCTCGAAACACGCACCGAGCCGATGGTGGTGAATTTCGGCCCCCATCACCCCTCGATGCACGGGGTGCTGCGGCTGGTGGTGACCCTCGACGGCGAGGACGTGGAGGATTGCGAGCCAGTGATCGGCTACCTGCACCGCGGCATGGAGAAGATCGCCGAAAACCGCACGAACGTCATGTTCGTGCCCTACGTGAGTCGCATGGACTACGCGGCCGGCATGTTCTACGAGGCGATCGTGGTGAACGCCCCCGAGCGCTTGGCCGACATCCCGGTGCCGAAGCGGGCCAGTTACATCCGCGTGATCATGCTGGAGCTCAACCGCATCGCCAACCACCTGCTCTGGCTGGGCCCATTCCTGGCCGATGTGGGCGCCCAGACCCCCTTCTTCTACATCTTCCGCGAACGGGAGATGATCTACGACCTCTGGGAGGCGGCCACCGGTCAGCGGCTGATCAACAACAACTTCTTCCGCATTGGTGGC